>ERZ1645187.151-NODE-151-length-65098-cov-77.708147_pt1 | contig 65098 bp, 60 predicted proteins | sample MGYA00575352_ERZ1645187 | MGnify/ENA primary metagenome ERZ1645187 (study PRJEB40837, sample SAMN11349314) | freshwater sediment metagenome | isolation source: river sediment | host: Sediment | place: India: Wazaribad , New Delhi | collected 2017-02-21 ... | reverse complement strand
CGATCACGCAGCCCACCAACGCTTGGCAACAGTTTTCGGCGTGGTGTTGAACTAGCGTGCCGAAGAGGATGAAACTGGGCACCGCTAGGTTATTGTGGAGGTCTTTGTAGTTGTTGCGTCGGCGTTCCGCAGTTGGCTCGACGCACCGGCTTGTGCCTTGTCGTCGTGTCCCTGTTCAACTGACTCCCGATCAGTCACGGGTCGCCTCGTATTGCAGATAGGATCGCTCAGCAGTCTCAGACCATTAAGAACAACAAGGACGGTACCGCCTTCATGGCCCAGCACGGCCAGTGGCAGCGGCAATTCAAGGAAGGCTGCGCCAGTGACCAGCAGGAGCATCGCCCCGATGGCCAAGATTAGGTTCTGATGGATGATCGACACAGTCCGCTTCGAGAGTCGATGTGCGGCTGCCAGTCTTTCCATATCCTCGGACAACAATGCGACGTCGGCCGCCTGAAGCGCGACTTCCGAACCAGCGGCTCCCATGGCAATGCCGACATCAGCACGCGCCAGTGCTGCGGCATCGTTTACACCATCACCAACGAAGGCAATCTTTCTCCCCTCGGCTATCTCGCCGACAAGGCGGACTTTGTCCTGCGGCAGCATCTCGGCATAGATTTCGTCTGGCTTTAGCCCCAACGCCCTGCCTATGCGCAAGGCAACGGCCCGCCGATCGCCCGTCATCATGGCGATGGTCTTGACGCCGCTCGCCCGCAAGGCTGCGAGAGCGCCAGCCGACGTATCGCGGAGTTTGTCGGCGACGCTGACCGCGCCAAGAATGCGTGTTTCACGCCCAAGGTAGACCACGGTCTCGGCCCCATCCTGAAACACCCGAAGCGCGTCCTGATCGAGCGATGCTCCCATCATGTCCGCCATTCGCCGGTTCCCCGCCCAAACCGGACCATCGGCATTCCGCCCGATGATGCCAGCGCTCGGGATTGCCTTCACATCATGCACGTCATGGAGGACCAGCCCGCGGCGCGCCGCTTCACGCCGAAGCGTCTCAGCAATATGATGTTCCGAGTGGGCTTCGACACTGGCCAAGGTGGACAGGAAAGCCGTCTCGCTGTTGCCAAGAGCGACAACCCCCGTCACCTCCGCGCGGCCCGTCGTCAATGTTCCGGTTTTGTCGAAGGCAAATATGTCGACGGCAGCCAAGGTTTCTAGCGCCGCGCCACCCTTGAAAAGCACCCCACCGCGCGCCGCCGCTGACAACGCGGACAAGATGGCGGCAGGCACTGAAATGACGATTGCGCACGGGCTTGCTGCAACCAGCAATGTCGCGGCCCGATAAAGCGCGGTCTCCCAGTCCCGCCCAAGCCCGTAGAAAACGCAGAGGGCGACGACCGATCCGACCAGTACCGCAATCGTATAGCGCTGACCGAACCAGGCACTGAACCGCTCTGACGGAGCCTTGGCGGCCTGCGCTATCGTCACCAACGCGATCATTCGCGCGACGGTGCTCTGTTCGAGCGATTTTGTGATCTGTACCTCTAGTACGCCGTTGAGATTGACCGTCGCCTCGAATACCTTGCCGCCGGGCTCCTTGCCGACCGGCATGGATTCACCCGTGATGGTCGATTCATCCAGCGCGCCCCGTCCGCGCAGGATCGTCCCATCGGCCGGAACCCGCGCGCCGGGGCGAAGCACCACGATATCGCCAACGTCAAGCTGCGCGGCCGGCACTTCCTCCACCGCGTCTTCCACGGTTTTACGAAACGCCGTTTCCGGGCGCAGCTCCATCAGCGCCTCGATCGCACGGCGAGCCCGCCCCATTGCGCGCTCCTCCATGGTCGTCGACAGGCTAAATAATGTAAGCAGGACCGCGCCTTCGACCACCGCTCCAACGACCGCCGCCGCGATTGCTGCAACGATCATTAACAGGTCGATATCGAGGATATGCTCGTTCCACAGCGCCTTCAGCGCTCGCCAGCCGGTCGGGACCCCGCCCGCCAGATAAGCGAGAGCCGCTCCGATACCGATGGTGTTCACCCTTGCGTCGCCGCTTAGCAGCCACGTACCGACGAGGGCGATCAGAAGCCCCACGACCGTAGCGGAGGTAAGGACAACTGGCATACCGATTGAAAATCGCTGCACTTCGTAAGGACTCACAACAAAACGCTTACCAACCGATATAGCGGAACATCCTGATCATCTTAGGTTGCGATCCAGAATGTCACGGCGGTCGAACTTGATCCTCCATGATTGAGCAGGTGGAACGACCAATCCGTGGCCATGACCCGGGAAATGCGGCGTTGTAGACTGAAATTTGGCGCACCCGACACGATTCGAACGTGTGGCCTCCACCTTCGGAGCAATTTAGCCTGCCCATCCTAATTCTGCGATAGGGCACGCCATGGTACGCTATCTCTCTGAACACACTAGATTTTTGAAATTTCGAGCGTCACGTTCGTATCCTAAACCACGCCACGATTTCCGCCCAACTGCTTACGTGGTGCTTACGCGGAAATGGGCTGCCAGCCGGAGCGAACGTCATGGCTAAGATCACCAAAAGGGTCGTCGACGCCGCTGAGTCCCGGGACAAGGACTATGTCATCTGGGATGACGAATTGCCCGGCTTCGGCCTCCGTGTGTTCGCTTCGGGAAAGCGGAGCTACGTCATTCAGTATCGCGCGGGAGGTCGGTCGCGCCGCTACACCATCGGCCTCCACGGCGTCTGGACGCCGGAGACGGCCCGTCAGGAGGCGAAGAACCAACTCGGTCGGGTCGCGCGGGGCGACAACCCCGCCGAGGAACGGGAGCTCGACCACAAGGCGATCACTGTCAAGGAACTCTGCGCCCTCTACATGGCTGATCTCGAAGCGGGCCTCATTCTCGGGAAAGGAGGACGTCCGAAGAAAGCGTCGACCGCAGCCGTCGACCGCGGGCGGATCCACCGCCACATCATCCCGCTCATCGGCACGCGCAAGGTGAAGGACCTCACGAAGGCCGACGTCAACAAGGTCATGAAGGACGTCATGGCGGGGAAGACGCGGTGCTCCGAGAAGACGAAGAAGCTGCGTGGCAAGTCCATCGTGCGAGGTGGGGTCGGAACCGCGACGCGAACCGTTGGGCTGCTCGGCGGCATGCTCACCTACGCCATCGAGGCCGGCATCATCGAGCACAACCCCGCCCACGGAATTCGGAAGCCCAAGGACCGGGTGCGCGACCGTCGTCTCACAGAAGCTGAGTACCGCATTCTCGGCGAGCTGCTTAGGAAGGCAGCCGAGAATGAGAAATATGCGATGACCGTGGACATTATCCGCCAGATCGCCCTGACCGGCTGCCGCCGCTCCGAGATGATCGGGCTCAAGTGGACAGAGGCCGATACGGATTCCAGTTGCCTGCGCCTCAACGACAGTAAGGAGGGCGCTTCGATCCGCCCGATCGGCCTGCCCGTGGTCGAGTATCTCGAGGAGCGGATGAAGCACCACTCGGGCTCCTATGTGTTCCCAGGGCCGCGGGCGGAGGACGCCGCCTTCGGCGGCTTCGCCAACCACTGGAGGCAGATCTTCCGCAAATCGACCCTGTCGGACGTCACGCCCCACGTCCTCCGCCACAGCTTTGCCAGCATCGCGAACGACCTCGGCTTCACCGAGGTGACGATTGCGGCGCTGGTCGGCCATGCGAAGGGTTCCGTCACCAGCAAGTACATTCATACCCTGGACACGGCGCTGATCATGGCCGCCGACACCATCGCTGGCTACATTCAGGGCCTTCTCGATGGGACCGAGTTCAAGCAGACCGCCTACGCGCTTGACCGCGACTCCCGAAAGGCGGCACTCGCGCGTTTCCTCCACAAAGCCGCCAACGGCAACGACCTGGAGGAGCGCCGTGCCGCATAGTCGCCTCGATCATCGTCACATGGAACCTCAAGGACTTCCCGGCTTCGACCCTCCAGCCGCATGGCATCGGCTGCATATCACCGAACGACTTCCTGACGGACCTACACTCATGCCGCTCGTATGCGCTGCTCGATAGCGTCAGGCGCGCTCGCCAAAATCTCCGCAAGACCACGCCGTCGGTCGGTGAGATTGTAGATGCGCTCGAACGGCAGGGCCTTTCAAAGTTCTCTGCTATCCTGCGCCAAGCCACCGCGCAGTTGGTCTGAACGCAACGTCGAATCCGGAGGATGAAATGGGCCGGAAAGGAGAAGAACAGGTGGCGGCCAAGCTCGCCAAGGCGATGGCGATGATATGCGTCCGCAACAGCATGCTCGAGGATCTGCATGCGGGGCCGGCCCCGGTTACGAAGACCGGGGACTATTCCGATGTCTTCGTCGTCGACGCCAACGGCAATCGCATTCCCTGGCGGGACGTATCGAGGTTCGATGACGACGAGATGCGCGACCTGATGCGCCAAGTGGTCAATCGGCTCTACACTTTCCAGATCTGTTTCGCCGAGCCTCAGTTTCAGGCGCTGATCAACAAGTGGCTCGGCGTGGCGAGCCGCTGGGACGAGCCGATGCTTGACGAGCGCATTGCTGGGCGGCCCTCATAACCTGACAGCGGGCAGCGAAAGCCGGCTGCACAAGGTGGTTCGGGAGATGGCAACATAGGCGTATGGCCAGCCAAGGCTGGGCCGCTGAAACAGATTGGAGGGATATGGGCAGCGATTTGGACGAAGCCGTTCACGGGGGCGAACCGGGCTTGCGGTGCAAAGGCGCTGATAGAGTGGTGAGGACATCGTGCCCCGACCGAGGATCGAGCTACGCCATATCCGCTATGTGATCGCCGCCGCCGAGCGCGGCAGCTTTCGGCGAGCGGCGGAGGCCCTGGGCGTCGAGCAGTCGGCGGTCAGTCGGCGGATTCGGGACATCGAGGAAGAGATCGGCGGCCTGCTGTTCCGACGCCATCACACCGGTGTGGAGCTCACCGAGGTCGGCCGGCAGTTCCTGGATCGGGCGCATGCGGGGATGAGTGAGATCGGCTCGGCGTTGGATGCCGCCAGCCTGGCCGCACGGGAATCATCGGTGTTGAGAGTCGGCTTCTTCGATCCCCTAGCGACAGGTTTCCAGTCAGAGCTTTTCAAGAGCTTCCGGCTGGATCGACCGAAAGTCCGGATCGAGTTCATCGAGGCCGGCTCGGCCGAGCAGATCGCGGCCGTTCGGCGCGGGCAGATGGATGTCGGCTTCGTCACGGAAATACCGCCCGGAGCGGGCTACGAGCTCATGCACCTCTGGAACGAGCCGATCTACGTCGCGACGTCGGTCGAGGATGCGCTGGCCGGACGGGAGACCGTCACCTGGGACGATGTCGCCGATCGCCATTTCATCATCACGGATATGGCTCCGGGGCCGGATGCCGCGAACTACATCCGTCGACATATCGAAGCGCGAGGCCATACGCCGAGGATCGAACGACAGTCGGTCACACGCGAGTCGCTCCTGCACATCGTCTCGAACGGGAGCGGCGTGACAATCGTCGGGAGCACGGTGATAGGGCTGGGCTTTCCCGATGTGGTCTTTCGCCCGATCGAGGGTGCCGTTCTGGAGTTCAGCGCCGCCCACACGTCGGCTTCAACCAATCCCGTCGTCAGGCATCTTCTGCATCTGGCGCGCGGCCTCTCCGAGCGGGACGAAAGCTGGTTCGCCGGCCATCGCCTCATACGTCCTTCCGCTCAGCGGCGCGGTCGAGCCGCCGCGCCTTCGCAAAGCCCCGATCCGTCGAAATGAACCGCTCCAGCATGGGCACGATGAGGCGGGCGGGATCGATGGCGGGCTGGCCCGTCTCGCGGGCCAGCACTTCGGCATAGGCGACCAGGTCGCGATGCAGCGGTGCCGGCAGCTCCACCGTGATTTTGACCGGCTTGTCGTCGGCGATGGGGCCGAGCTTGAGCTTGGTCATTGGGGCGCTCCATAGGGTTCGAGCACGAGGTCGCGGGTGACGATCACGCGGACGGGAAAGCCCGGCCGGATGGTCAGCGTCGGGGCGACATTGAGCTGGCGGCGGACGATCTGCTGGCCGGCGTCGTTGATGGTGTCCTGGCCGCCGTTGCGGATGGCCCGCAGCAACCGGTCGTCGTCGTCGACGGCGAGTTCGGCGCCGACGGCAAGCAGCGTCGACAGGCCGGCGGCCTTCGCCAGATCCCACCAATGATAGTCGACGCCGTCCTCGAGGCCGGCATAGCCCTGCGTGTCGGTGCCGGGCTGACGCTCCAGTACGATCGAGCGGCCGTTCGGGAAGATGAGCCTGTTCCAGACCAGGAGCACGCGGCGCTGCCCGAAGCCGACATCGTTGCTGTATTGGCCGATGATCCGGGTGCCCTGCGGCACGAGCAGGATGCGGCCGGTCGGGCTGTCATAGATGTGCTCCGTGACCTGTGCCGTGATCTGACCCGGCAGATCGGAACGGATGCCGGTGATGAGCGCCGCCGGGATGACGGCGCCTGCCTGTAGGACATAGGGCGAGGCCGGCGCCGCAACGCGATCGGGCGCGACGGTGCGCCGGTCTACCGAGGCGTTGAGGAAAGCGAGCTGGCGATCCTGAGCTGTCAGCGCGCCCGGCTGGCCGGGCAGCCCGAGGCCGGCGAGATTGGGGCTAGCAACGCCGCCGGAAGCGCCACCGGGAACGGCGCCGCGCACCTCGGTCTGAAAAAACACCCGGCTCGTTCGCGCCGCCTCTTCCTCGGCGAGCCGCCGCTGTTCGGCGGGATCGACGCGGGGCGCGGCCACGGTCGGCGGGACGACCGGCTGACCGCGGTTCTGGGCTCCCACAATCGGGCGGCCGAGATCGCCAGGCAGCGGCGGTCCCAGGACCGGACCGGTGTAGTCGCGCGGCAGGCCGGCGAGACCGTCGGCCGTCGTTCGGTTCTCAGTCGAGTAGAGCTCCTGGCCGCCGGTGCCTGCATTGCGCGTCTGCAGCGCATAGATCAGCGCGCTGCCGACGCTGATCGCGGCGATGAGGCCGAGGCTCGCCAGCACCTTGCGCGACAGGCGCGTCACGCGCGGCGGCTCGGCGCGCAGCCGCATAGGGGCCGCGGCCCCAGTGGCAGACCCGGTGACTGGCGCGTCGGTGTCGCGGGTGTTCTCGCTATCGCTCATGACGTGCGCCTCCCGTCGGTCCGGACGATCCTGACCGTCTGCTGGCGGTCGCCGCTTCCGAGGCGCAGCTCGGCGGCGCCGAATAGGCGATCTACGATCAGGACGTTCTGATAGATGCGGCTGTTGACGATCTGCGGTTCGCCATCGGCGCCGATGACGAAGAGCGGCGGCATCTCGCCCTGAACGATCCCGCGCGGGAACTCGACATAGACGCGCCGGCCGTCGTCATAGACCGCGATTGGACGCCAGGGCGGAGTGTCGCCGGTCAAGCCATAGCGATAATTCCGCGCCGCCATCGCCGGAATGGCCGGGGTGGCGGGCACGCCCTGCCGCTGTGAGGCGGGCGGCTGCGGATAGGCCCAGGCGACGGCCGGCATGTAGGGTCTCTCGCCCGACCGCAATTCGATCATGTAGACGCGCCGGTCCGTGGTGATGACGAGATTGGTCGAGATGTCCGGCCGCGTGGGCTTGACCAGCACATGCACGCGCCGGGTCGCGCCGCTGCCGCTCTCGGTGTCGCCGATGATCCAGCGCGCGGTGTCGCCCGCGGCGATCGGGCCGGCGCCGGTGAGGCTCTCGCCCGGCTCCAGCGCGATGTCGGAGATCTGACCGGGCGCGGCATAGACCTGATAGAGGGCGCCTTCGCTCCAGGGATAGATCTGGATCGCGTTGTAGTAGCCTTCGCGGCGGGGCTGGACGCGCGCGGCGGTGTTGGCGTTCTCGACCCGGCCGGCCGGGGTCGAGGCGGCGGACCCGCCACGTGCCGGCGTCCAGTCCGGAGGTGTGTGCAGCGGCCGCGGCGCCGTCTCCGTCACGGCCACCGGGATCGCCGGAAGCGGCGGCACATCGGCGTCATAGCTGATCTGCGGGGGCCGGTTGGTCGCACAGCCCGCGAGCGCAGAAACGGAGAGCAACACAAGCGCAATGCCGGATTTACGGAAAGCCGGATTTCCGGTTCCGCGGAGATGTCGTGTCATTGTCCCATCTCCCGCGACCAGTTGATGGCGTTGACGTAGATGCCGAGCGGATTGGCGCGGAGCCGTTCGGCGTCGCGCGGGGTCTGGATCACGATGGTCAGGATCGCGGTCCAGCGCTGCGTCGTGGAAAGCTGGCCGTTCTCGTAGTGGCGTTCCGTCCAGGCGACGCGGAAGCTGTCGGGTGAAGCGCGGATGACGCTGGATACTTCTACGGCAATCTGTTGCCTGCCGACCTTGGTGAACGGGTCATTGGCGCGGGCATAGTCGTTGAGTGCCGCCGCGCCGCGATCGGTCGTCCACTCATAGGCGCGCAGCCAGTTCTGCCGCACGACGATGGCGTCGGCCGGGATCGAGCGGACCTGTTCGATGAAGCGGGCCAGATGCCACGCCACCTGCGGGTCGGTCGGTCGATAGTCGGCCTGGGCGGGCGCGACCGCCTGCGCCTGGCCGAGATTGTCGACCTGCACCACCCAGGGCACGACCGTCCCGCGCGCGGACTGCCAGACGAGAGCGGCGGCGAAGGCGGCGGACAGGATCAGGCAGCTGAAGGCCATGAGGCGCCAGTTCCTCGCCTGCACGCGGGCCGAGCCGATGCGCTCGTCCCAGACCTGCGCGGCCCTTTGATATGGGGTCTCGGGTTCGGGTGTTTTTCCGTAGTGGGTCCCGGGGCGTTTGAAGAAGCTCATGTGCGGTCGCTTTCGGAGAGATTGATGGAGGAGCCGCCGCCATGACCGTCGCCCGAACGGATCGCGTGGGCAGCGAGGGTGACACCGTGACTCATGGCCTGGCCGCGCCGCATGCGCCGGGCCCAGGCTGGTGGTCCGTCGGCGGTCGGGGTGCTCGCGGCTGCGCCGGCGTCGCCCGCGACCGTGCCCATGCTCGATGAGCCGCCGGTCGCGCCGAAACCGACTCTGGCTCCGGCTGAGAAGCTGGACTTGACGCTCTGGGCAGCACGGCGAAGGGGCGAGACCGCCGCACTGCCGGTTGCGCGCGCGACACCGCCGAGGCCGGAAGCAATGCCGGCAGCGCCCGATTGGCCCAAGGCCCCGAGGCTGTAGGCCGCCGAGGTCGCGCCGGCCGCGGCCGCGCCGCCCCTTATGGCTGTGGCGCCGCCGGACAGGGTTGCGGCGCCGCCTCGCAGGGCGAGACCGGCCGCGCCGCCGGCGGCCAGCGCGGCGCCACCCACCGCGAGGCCGGTGCCGACCGCCGCACCCGCGCCGAGCTGGGGACCGCCCGACACGATGCCATTGGCGATGCCGGGACCGAATATGCCGAGGCCGAGAAGGGAAAGAGCCGCTAGAACAACGGCCATGGCGTCGTCGATGGTCGGCGTCGCGCCGCCGAAGCCGGCGGTGAACTGGCTGAACAGCGTCGAACCGATGCCGATGATGACGGCGAGCACCAGAACCTTGATGCCGGAGGAGATGACGTTGCCGAGCACCCGCTCGGCCATGAATGCCGTCTTGCCGAACAGGCCGAACGGGATGAGCACGAAGCCAGCCAGGGTGGTCAGCTTGAACTCGATCAAGGTGATGAAGAGCTGGATCGCGAGGATGAAGAAGGCGAGCAGGACCAAGGCCCAGGCGAACAGCAGGCAGGCGATCTGGATAAAATTCTCGAAGAAGGAGACCCAGCCCATCAGGTCGGAAATGGATTCGAGCAGCGGGCGGCCGGCGTCGAGACCGGTCTGGGCGACGCGGCCGGGCCGCATCAGATCCTGCACGGAAAAGCCAGTGCCGGATGCCTGAAGGCCGAGGCCGGCGAAGCTTTCGAAGACGATCCGGGCGAGATTGTTCCAGTTGCCGATGAGGTAGGCGAACACGCCGACGAACAGCGTCTTCTTCACCAGGCGCGCGACGATGTCGTCGTCCGCGCCCCAGCTCCAGAATAGGGCGGCCAGCGTCACGTCGATGACGATGAGCGTCGTCGCGATGAACGCCACCTCGCCGCCGAGCAGGCCGAAGCCGGAGTCGATGTAGCTTGTAAAGACCCCGAGGAAGTTGTCGATGACGCCGCTGCCACCCATGCTTCACCGCCCCTCGTCGGACCGCGGCGGCGGCTTGCCGAGGAAACGCTCGCGGGTCTCGGCCCAGACGCGCAGGCATTCGGGGTCGCGGGCGGCGGCCTCGCCGAGCTGCTGGCACCGGCGCTGGCCTTCGCGGAGCGGATCGCGCGCGGGCTCGAGGACGGGCGCCGGCTGGAGCGCGGGCGCCTCGTCCTTCCGGGTCATCTCGATCGCGGTCGCGGTGATCGCGAAGGCGATGAAGATGATGGCGCCGAGCCGGGCGAGCATTTTGCCGTCCACGTCGCCGCCCTCAGTTGCCGCCCGGGAACATCCGGGCATTCCCGGGCTGGTATCGGGAGCCGGGCGTCAAGAAACGGCGGCGCTGTTCGCGTCCCTGCTCGGCCGCCGCCGCACGCTCCGCATCCGTCAACGCCTGCGCCCGGCCGTTCGCCGCGACGACCGCGATGAGGTCCGCGATCTGCTGTGACTGGAGGGCGAGGAGCTGGTTGCCGGCTTGCGTGGCTTGCAGCGCGCCGGTCGCGCTCTGGCTCTGTCCGACAAGCGCGGCCATTTCGGCGCGATTGGTGTCGATGTTGCCGACGACGCCGGCCTGAACGCGCATGGCGTCCTGGAGCCCGGCCACCGTGTTCTGCCAGCGGGAGCGCGCATCGGCGACGAGCTGCCGGTCGGATGTCGAGAGCGAGATATTGCCATACTGACTCTGGAACACCTGGTCGATCTGCTGGACGTCGAAGGCGATGCGCTGCGCGTCGCTGAGAAGCTGCTGCGTGCGCTGCACCGATTGCTGGAGTTGCTGGAGCGCGGAGTAAGGCAGGCTTGCGAGGTTGCGGGCCTGGTTGATCAGCATTTGCGCCTCGTTCTGGAGGCTCTGGATCTGGTTGTTGATCTGCTCCAGCGCGCGTGCCGCCGACAGCACGTTCTGCACGTAGTTGGTCGGGTCGTAGACGATCCATTGCGCGGCGGCCGGAGGCGCGAAGACGGGTGAAACGACGATCGGAAGCGAGAGGATGGACGCAGCGAGAAATGCCGCGCGCGAGCGACGGGTGGTCATGGCGTGGTCTCCAGATTGTTGAGGTCGGGAATGAGGTCGGCGGCCCAGCCGACGTCGTGGGCGCGCAGCCAGGCCGACAGGAAGCCGTCGCGGCCATGCTCGGCGACGATCGACTGGATGGCGGTCTGGTCGGATTTCGAGGAGGCCGCGCAGAGCGCCAGCGCGACCTCGGACAGGCCCAGCTCGAATAGACGGTTGCCGCGCCGCGACTGGCAGTAGTAGTCGCGCTTGGGGGTGGCGCGCGCCAGAATCTCGATCTGGCGGTCGTTGAGGCCGAAGCGCCGGTAGATGGCGGTGATCTGCGGCTCGATTGCGCGTTCGTTGGGGAGGAGAAGCCGCGTCTGGCAGCTCTCGATTATGGCCGGCGCGATCGCGCTGCCGTCGATGTCGGCGAGCGATTGCGTGGCGAAGATGACCGAAGCGTTCTTTTTGCGCAGCGTCTTCAGCCATTCGCGGAGCTGCGCCGCGAAGCCCTCGTCGTCGAGCGCGAGCCAACCTTCGTCCACGATCAGCAGCGTCGGCCGCCCGTCGAGGCGATCACCGATGCGGTGGAAGAGATAGGCGAGGACGGCCGGCGCAGCGCCGGCCCCGATCAACCCTTCGGTCTCGAAGGCCTGGACCGAGGCCTGCCCGAGATGCTCGCTCTCGGCGTCGAGCAACCGGCCATAGGGGCCGCCGACACAATAGGGGCGCAGCGCCTGCTTGAGATCGTTGGATTGCAGTAGGACCGTGAGGCCCGTGAGCGTGCGTTCTTCGACTGGGGCGGAGGCCAGCGATGTCAGGGCGGTCCAGAGATGCTCCTTCACCTCCGGCGTGATCGTCACGCCCTCCCGCATGAGGATGGCGACGATCCAGTCGGCGGCCCAGGCGCGTTCATAGGTCTCATGGACGCGGGCGAGCGGCTGAAGCGAGACGAGGGCGTCGGCCGCATCGGTGAGGCCGCCGCCGAGGTCGTGCCAGTCGCCACCCATGGCGAGCGCGGCGGCGCGGATCGAGCCGCCGAAGTCGAAGGCGAAGACCTGTGACCGTGGATAGCGCCGGAACTGGAGCGCCATCAGCGCGAGCAGGACGGACTTGCCGGCGCCTGTCGGGCCGACGACGAGGGTGTGGCCGACGTCGCCGACATGAAGCGAAAACCGGAACGGGGTGCTTCCCTCGGTCTTGCCGTAGAGCAAGGGGGGCGACCCGAAGTGCTCGTCCCGTTCCGGCCCCGCCCACACCGCCGAGAGCGGGATCATGTGGGCGAGATTGAGCGTGGAGATCGGTGGCTGGCGGACGTTGGCGTAGACATGGCCGGGCAGCGAGCCGAGCCAGGCATCCACGGCGTTGATGCTCTCGGGCATCGCGGTGAAGTCGCGGCCCTGAACGACCTTCTCCACCAGGCGCAGCTTCTCGTTGGCGGCGCGCGGATCGGTATCCCAGACGGTGACGCTCGCGGTCACATAGGCTTGCCCGGCAAAGTCGGCGCCCAACTCCTGCAGGGCCAGGTCGGCGTCCGCCGCCTTGTTCGCCGCATCGGTGTCCACGAGGACCGAGGCCTCGTTGGTCATCACCTCCTTCAGGATCGCGGCGATCGACTTGCGCTTGGCGAACCACTGGCGGCGGATGCGTGTCAGCAGCCGGGTGGCGTCGGTCTTGTCGAGCAGGATCGCCCGCGTCGTCCATCGATACGGGAACGGCAGCCGGTTGAGATCGTCGAGCAGGCCGGGCGTGGTCGCGGTCGGAAACCCGACGATCGTGAGGATCCGCAGATGCGTATCGCCGAGACGCGGCTCCAGGCCGCCGGTGAGCGGCTGATCGGCGAGCAGCGCGTCGAGATAGATCGGCGTTTCCGGGACACGGACGCGATGGCGTTTGGTCGAGACGGTCGAATGTAGATAGGTCAGCGTCTCGCCGTCATCGAGCCAGCGGCACTCCGGCATGAAGCCTTCGACGAGCTGGAGCACGCGGTCGGTGCGGTCGATGAAGGACGCCAGGCTCTCATGCGGATCGACGCCCGCATGGTCGCGCCCTTCATAGAGCCAGGTTTCCGCGCGCGCGGCGTCCTCGGCCGGCGGCAGATAGAGGAAGGTCAGGAAGTAGCTCGACTCGTAGTGCGTGCCGGCTTCCTCGAAATCTGCTTTCCGCTCGGCGTCGACCAGGGCCGAGGCGGCATCGCCGAAGTGGCTCGTAGGATAGGTGGCCGCTTCGTGGCGCTGTGCCTCGACGAAAATCGCCCAGCCCGATCCCAGGCGGCGGAAGGCGTTGTTGAGGCGGCCGGCGACGGCGACCAGTTCGGCGGCCACGGCTGAGTCGAGATCCGGCCCGCGAAAGCGTGCGGTACGCTGGAAGCTGCCGTCCTTGTTGAGGACGACGCCTTCGTCGACCAGCGCCGCCCAGGGCAGGAAGTCGGCGAGACGGCTGGCGGTGCGGCGGTATTCGGCGAGGTTCATCATGGCTCTGCCTCAGACCGTGAGATGGCCGGGGATGCGCAGATGCCGGCGCCCAACTTCCACGAAGAGCGGGTCGCGCTTCGCCGCCCAGACCGCGGCGAAGTGGCCGATCGCCCAAATGGCAAGACCGACGAGCCAGAGCCGCAGGCCGAGCCCGACGGCGCCGGCCAGCGTGCCGTTCATGATGGCGATGCTTCTCGGAGCGCCGCCAAGCAGGATCTGCTCAGTGAGCGCCCTGTGGACCGGAACGGAGAAGCCCGGCACCTCGTCGGCGTGTTGGAGACCGCCCGCCATCAGACCAGCGCCCCGCCGCCGAAGGAGAAGAACGAAAGGAAGAAGCTCGAGGCCGCAAATGCGATCGAGAGACCGAAGACGATCTGGATCAGCCGGCGGAAGCCGCCACTGGTGTCGCCGAAGGCCAGCGTCAGGCCGGTGACGATGATGATGATCACCGCAATGATTTTGGCGACTGGGCCTTCGATGGACTCGAGGATGGATTGCAGCGGCGCTTCCCACGGCATGGAGGAGCCGGAAGCGTGAGCGGCAGGGGCGAGAAAGACGCTGATGGCCAGCGCCGAGGCAGCGGCCGCCAGGCGCTGGCGGCCGGCTGAGAACTGTCGGGTCATGCGGGGTCTCCGTTCGGGTGGTGGGCTTGGGTTGTTGGGGAGATGCGGTAGTCACCGTTCGGCCCGAGCGCGTCGACGCGGGCGAGTTCGGCGAGCCGGCGCGCGGCGCCGCGGCCGGAGAGCACGGCCACGAGGTCGATGGTTTCCGCGATCAGCGCGCGGGGAACGGTGACGACCGCTTCCTGGATGAGCTGTTCGAGGCGGCGCAGCGCGCCGAGGGAGGTGCCGGCGTGGATCGTGCCGATGCCGCCGGGATGTCCGGTCCCCCAGGCTTTCAGGAGGTCGAGCGCTTCCGCGCCGCGCACCTCTCCGATCGGAATGCGGTCCGGCCGCAAGCGCAGCGAGGAGCGGACGAGGTCGGACAGCGTCGCGACGCCGTCTTTGGTACGCATGGCGACGAGGTTCGGCGCGGCGCACTGCAGCTCGCGCGTATCCTCGATGACGATGACGCGGTCGGCCGATTTCGCCACCTCGGCGAGCAGGGCGTTGGTCAGCGTGGTCTTGCCGGTGCTCGTCCCGCCCGCGACCAGGATGTTGGCCCGCGCCGCCACGGCCTGGCGGAGGATGGCGGCCTCGTCGCCCGTCATGATCCCGGCCGCGACGTAGTCGTCGAGTGTGAAGACGGCGACCGCCGGCTTGCGGATGGCGAAGACTGGCGCGGTCACGACCGGCGGCAGGAGACCTTCAAACCGCTCGCCCGTTTCCGGCAACTCGGCCGACACACGCGGGCTGCCGGGATGAACCTCGGCGCCGACATGGTGGGCCACCAGACGGACGATGCGTTCGCCGTCGGCCGCCGACAGCAGCTCTCCCGTATCGGCCAGGCCTTCCGACAGCCTGTCGATCCAGAGCCGCCCATCGGGGTTGAGCATCACCTCGACGATCGCGGGGTCTTCCAGGAATCGGGCGATCGCCGGCCCGAGGGCCGTGCGCAGCATGCGCGCGCCGCGCAGGATCGCCTCCGATTGCCGATGACTGGCCGCCACGTCGTCCCCGTTCGTTTGCGGGCCTCGCGACGCGCGGCCCTGGATCGGGGATGAGTAGAAGAGGCAGGAATTGCGGCGTTGCAACAACCAGCAGAGGGTCGTCGTACAGTAGCGAAGAAATACAGGCGGTCGGCGGAACGCCGGATGGTGAATTCCGAATGGGCCCGGAGACGGTTGCTCTTCCGCTGGATTTGGCGAGCACTGAAAGCGAGCATGGTGCTCGCTGCCCTCCTGGTGTGAAGGCTGCCACAGCGCTGGCCACCTACACGCGACGCCGATAGTCAGTTACAGAAGGGCATGACTGAAATTATCGACTGGCTGAGGGCAAAGGCGCACGGCTTCAATCACCTTCCGAATGAGGAGGTGAATGCCATCTCGGACTTCGCGCTGCTCTGGGCCTTGTTCGAGTCCCGTCTGCTCAACACCGAAGGAAGTGCCCGAGCTATCTGCGATGTGGTCGATAGCTGGCAAAAGGACGGGTCGCTCGACGCAGCGTCCTTAGATCCGGAGATCGGCTATTTCCGGCAGCGCTACTTCGCCAATGGCGCCTTCACCTATCACTTCGACCATCTGCATCTGCGCAAGAACGATCAGGAAGCGCTCGTCCGGAGCGTCATCGATGGCAGCGACAACGATCCGCGCGATCGTGTCGCTGCGGCCCTGATCATCATTTTCCGATATCGCAACAACCTCTTCCATGGCGTGAAGTGGCAGTACAAGCTCGCCGATCAGTTCGGCAATTTCACCGCCGCGAACGCCGTCCTGATGAAGGTGCTGGATCGGCACGGCGCGCTCCTTGAGGGATAGCGTCATGCCTGCCCTCATCGACGTCTGGGATGAGCACACCTTTGATCCGAACCTGCTCGAGGTTCTCGATGACCACGCCACGCCAATCCGCGGCTACTTCGACACCGAGCACGCCATCTTCTTATCGTACGACAACGCCAGCGGCCCCGACCGTCCCGTCATGCGCCCCAACAATCCCCATGCCGGTGCGTACTATGCCTTGCTCGATATCGTGGACGGGGTCATGGCCTCACGCTCCATCGGCGCCTTCCACTATACCCGGATGACAGACGACGAGGTCGCAGACCTTCGCCGGACGGGTATCCATCTGTCCACCCCGGACACGCTGCGCCGGCGGCTTGACGCGCTGGTCGCCTCAGGCGCCCTGTCAGCCGATATCGCCAACCGGCTCTACTGCGCGAGCCCGTTCCACAGCGAGCAGCGCGACGCCCGGTCCGGCAAGTTCTGGATGGTCTCCCATCCTGTTGCCGTCAACGATAGCGGGGTTGCGCCACTCCTAGAACGTTGGGGCGGCGAGGTCGCATCCTTTTGGGTCAGTGACGCAACGCTTTCCGCGCCGTTGGCGCGGCTCGGCAAGGGGCGCATTGTTGAGGTCGCCGTTCCGCTCGGCGCGACGCGCCACGGCCATGCCGCCAGCAAGGCTGTGATTGCCACCTTCGGGCGCTCGCGCGGCGCGATCCCGGAGAAGTCGGCGTTCGACCTTTACGTGCAAGCGCCGCTCCCGGCGGCGGCTGTGCGCGCCGTCCATACGGAGGACGAAGCAACGTTTGCGGCGGTGGGCCGGTCCTATCCGGCCGGCTATGTCGATATCGATAAGGGACGCTGGAAGGAACTCACCGGCCAGGATGACTGAGCAAATCGATCTGCCCTCAACATGGTCGCTGGCAGTCGATGATCAAGGCGCTCGCTGTTGAGCTCCTAGAGAACGTCTTCCGGCGGGTCGAGCGGTCGGTCTGATTCGACAGCGGCAACGTCGTCCGGAATCTCCTTGAGGAAGCTCTGGCCCTTCTGGAGCCGCTGCCCGAGGGTCTCGATGAACCCCACATAGCGCTCGCGTCCCTTGATCTGCGCGGAGGCATGGGCGTCGTTCGGCAGGGGCGGCGTGATCGTCAGCCAGAAGCGCACGAAGAGCGCGAGCGTCTCCGCAGTGACGTCGAGATTGCGCTCGATCCGCTGGACCTGGCGCGAAAGCCGGTCAAGGCGCCGCGTGAAGGCGGCTTCGCGCTTGTCCGCCCCGTCGGGGGACAGAAAGGAGGCGACGGCGGCCTCGACGATCGCAGAGCGCGAGAGCTTCTTGCGGTCGGCAAGATCCGCGATCTGCCGCAGCAACTCGGGTGGGAAATAGACGTTCATCCGGTCGCGCATGGCCGCCTCACATATCGATGCCGTCATTGGGATCGAGCGCGACCGCGCGGGCAATGCCGCGCAACTGCCGGCGCAGGATCCGACCCTGCCGCGCCGCGTCTTCCGGTGCGTCGTCGAGAACGATGGTGAACTCCTCGGCCGGCGTGGGTTCGCTGGTCTCCTTGGCGATGGCGACGTGGTCGGGAAGCTCGGGTTCGCGCCGCAGGCCGCTGTTGGCCGCGTCTTCGGCCTTCTCGATCGCGGCCAGCAGCACGGCGTCGGGATGCTTCGGCTCAAGGTCGGACCACCCGTCCTTGCGCTGGGTGCGGCCGGATCGGACGGGATCGGGCGCCGGGAGGACGCGCTCGATGAAGCGGCGATCCTCGTAGTAGCGGGCCTTCTTCGCCCGGATGGGGTGTACCCCGGCCGCCATCACGATCTCGTCCGTCGGCGGGAGCTGCATCACCTCGCCTGGCGTGAGCAGAGGGCGGGCGGTTTCGGAGCGGGAGACCATCAGGTGGCCGAGCCAGGGGCTGAGCCTGTGCCCGGCATAGTTCCGCATCGCCTTCATTTCGGTCGCAGTGCCGAGCGCGTCGCTCACCCGCTTCGCGGTCCGCTCGTCGTTGGTCGCGAAGCTGATGCGGACATGGCAATTGTCGAGGATCGAATTGTTCGGGCCGTAGGCCCTCTCGATCTGATTGAGGGACTGCGCGATCAGGAAGCTCTTAAGGCCGTAGCCCGCCATGAAGGCCAGCGCGCTCTCGAAGAAGTCGAGCCGGCCCAGGGCGGGAAACTCGTCCAGCATCATCAGCACGCGGTGACGCCGGTCTCTGGCATGCAGGTCTTCGGTCAGGCGGCGTCCGATCTGGTTGAGCACCAGGCGGATCAGCGGCTTCGTCCGGGAGATGTCGGATGGCGGCACCACGAGATAGAGGGTCGCCGGCCTGGCGTCGGCGATCAGGTCCGCGATGCGCCAGTCGCAGCGCCGTGTCACCTCCGCGACGACGGGATCGCGATAAAGGCCGAGAAAGGACATCGCGGTGGACAGGACGCCGGAAAGCTCGTTCTCGCTCTTGTTGAGCAGCTCGCGCGCCGTCGAGGCGACGACGGGATGCGGGCCGGCTTCGCCGAGATGCGGCGTCGTCATCATCGCCTTCAGCGTCGCCTCGATCTCCCGGCGCGGGTCGGACAGGAAGGCGGCGACGCCAGCGAGCGTCTTGTCCTTCTCCGCGTAGAGGACATGGAGGATGGCGCCGACGAGGAGCGAATGGCTAGTCTTCTCCCAGTGGTTCCGCTTGTCGAGCGAGCCTTCGGGATCGACGAGCACGTCGGCGACGTTCTGCACGTCGCGCACCTCCCAGTCGCCGCGGCGCACCTCGAGCAGCGGGTTGTAGGCGGCCGACTTCGGGTTGGTCGGATCAAAGAGAAGCACCCGGCCGTGCTGCGCGCGGAAGCCGGCGGTGAGTTGCCAGTTTTCACCCTTGATGTCGTGAACGATGGCGGAGCCCGGCCAGGTCAGCAGGGAGGGTACGACGAGGCCGACGCCCTTGCCGGATCGGGTGGGCGCGAAACAGAGGATGTGCTCGGGACCGTCGTGCCGGAGATAGTCCCCGTCGAGCTTGCCGAGGACGACGCCATCGGGTCCGAGCAGACCCGCCGTCTTCACTTCGCGCCGCTCGGCCCAACGCGCAGAGCCGTATGTCTCGACGTTCTTCGCCTCGCGGGCGCGCCAGACGGACATGCCGATGGCGACGGCGATGGCGATGAAGCCCCCGGACGCCGCGATGTACGCGCCTTCGACGAAGATCGGCGGCGCATAGGCGTCGTAGAAGTACCACCACCAGAAGAAGGCCGGCGGATAATAGACCGGCCAGCCGGCGAGCTCGAACCAAGGGACGCCGAGCTGGGGCTGGAATCCGAGCCGCCAGGCGGTCCACTGCGTTGCCGCCCAGGTCGTGAGTAGCACGATCAGGAAGACAGTGGTGATCTGGCCCCAGAGGATCTTCGTCGCGGACACGAGCCCTTCCGTCGATGGATGAAACCGATCGACGAGGACTGTCCGCGATGCGCGGAAACGCAAGTTCCGTCGGGATGCGATCGTGGAAACGGATAGAAATACAGGCTCTGGCGAAGGCCTCATGCCTCTCCGGCGCGGTCGAGCACAGCTTTCACCACGCTCGCCGACAGGAAATAGCCCGACTGCCGCCACTGATCGAGAATCGGCGCCACGGCGGGGACCAGGCCGCGCTTCTTGGCGGCGAGCAGAAGGCCGGCGCTACCGATCACGGTGATGCCCCTGCGCTTCGCCACCTGCCGGCCGAGACGCTCATCCATGAGGACGGGGCATTCCAAGGCCGAGGCCATGTGGATGGCGGCCAGTTCACCGGCGTCCAGCCCGGCCAGTTCATCGCCGGGATCGTCGCTCGGTGCCTTGGCGTCGCGCCGGACGTGAATCTGCCCCGTCTCCACGGCGGCGCGAACCGCCCGGGCTCCGGGCAGCGAAATCTCGACCGTGCATTCCGCATAGACGGTCTCGGGGATGACGACTTCCTCCACGAGTGCGGTCAGCACGGGGAGGAGCCCGCTCTTCGCGATAACGATCAGCGGCGAGGCATCGGAGACGATGAGCTTCACTGTTCATCCGCCTCGAGCGCCGCCAATTCCTCGTCGACTTCCTCGGCCGGATAATCGACCGCCGGCACGCCCATGGCGCCCAGATGCTTGATGAAGGCCTCGATGGGGAGGTCGGCCAGCTTCGCGGCCTTGGCGAGGCTCACCGCCTTGTCGGCAAAGAGCCGGACCGCCATGGCGACGGCCACGCCCTCCTTCAGAAGATGCTCGTCCATGGGCACGGCGACGAAGAGCGGCCGCCCGTGCTTCGCGACGATGGACAGATGGCCGGCCTCCGCCTGACGCACCAGCTCGCCGCTGCGTTCGCGCAAGTCGCGTATCGAAAAGGTCTCCATGAGGAGGCTCCAAATTTGTTCCCCAAATTGATAGCACATAATTCTACTCCGATCCATGAATTTCCCTCCTTACAGGCTGAGCCCGCGTTTGCGGCCGAGACTCCATTCGATGCCGCCACCGTCCTTGGCGACGCCGGCGATGTGCTGACCGAGCCTGCGCTCGATCTCGCGGGACCAGGGCACGAGCTGGAAGCCGAGGCCGTTGTCGATCATCGCGAAGCGACCGGAGACGAGCGTCAGGCGCTGGCGGTAGGTCCCGGACACATGCTCGCCGGCCGCCGCCTTCATGTGCGGCAGCCCCGTCTCGGCCGAAAGCTGCGCGCCGACAGCATCCAACTCGCGGCGACGCAGGGTGCTGAGCAGGTCGCGCTGCAGGATGATGCGCCGCCCGTCGCGGCGGGCGAAGCCATGGTCGGCGAGATGTTCCGCACGCGCCTGCATGGCGTCGCGCGCCTCCCGTCCGAACCCGCCGGTCGAGAGCGGCATGGGCTCGCGCTCGACCAGGCGATGATCGAGCCAGGTGGCGCCCGGCGCCGTGATCTGCCGGTTGAGATCGAGGTCCGATCGGTTGGCGAGAACGAGCGTCGGCCGCTGGTCATTCGCCCCGCCGAAGCGCCTGACCTCGATGATCCCTCCGATAGGCGGCGCATGCTCGAAGGCCTCGACGCCCCGGAAGCGGACATGATGGGCCCGGCCGTCGGTGCCGTCGATCACGGCGTAGGCTTCCCCGGTCAGCTCATCGTGCAGGCCGCGATCGACCAGCCGACCGATGATCGGCGACTCCGCGCCGCCGCTCTCGATCACATAATCGGCGACGCCGCGCTCCTGACCGCGTTCGGTGAAGGCGCGGTGCATCGTCTTGATGATGTCGCCGCGCATGCCGAGATCGCGCAGATTCTTCTCGGCTTCGATGCCGACCATCCACTCGCCGGGTCCACCCGATGCGGCGAGGCCCATCTTCTCCAGATGCTGGAGCCGGCCGATCATGAGGCGGCGCATCTGGGGATCGAAAGCGCCCGGCGTTTCGGGGCGCAGATCGAGATAGCCGATGTCGTCCGCGGCGATGCGTATCTCGACATCGAGGCGGGTCCAGCGTTCCGCGGTGACCTCGCGCTCGAGCGCGTTCCGGATTTCCTGTTCGGGCTTAGGGCCGAGCTCGATGGAGACGAGATCCTCGGCCCGGGACCGCAGGCCGCGGCTGATGTAGTCGCGGGAGATGACGAGGTCCGCGCCCGTGTCGTCGACGCCCCGCACCAGTAGATGGACGTGGGGATTGTCGGTGTTCCAGTGATCCACGGCGACCCAGTCCAGCTTGGTGCCGAGATCGGTCTCCATCTGGCGGGCGAGGTCGCGGGTGAAGGCGCGCAGGTCAGTCATGTCGCCGGCGTCCTCGGGCGAGATGATGAATCGGAAATGGTGCCGGTCGTCCTTGCCGCGCTCCGCGAAGGCGCCGTCGTCGGCGCGGTCGCTGCCGGCGTCGAACATCACGCCCTTCTCTCCGTCCCGGCTGACCCCATCCCGCTTCAGGTAGGAGAGGTGCGCGGCGAGCGGCGCGGAGCGGAAGGCGCGACCCCGGTGCCTGGCGATGCGCGCCTTCACCACGACGCGACGCGCGGGGCTGAACAGGCGCGTGCGGCTGAAGCTGATGCGTCCACGTCCGAAGGTCGAGCGGCCATATCCCGATGCCTTGCGTGAAGCAGTGGTCCCGCCCGAGATATGGCCCGCGCGCTTAGCCGCGCGGAGCACCTGGTTGACGAAGCTCTTGGGTCTGGGCGTCCGTGTCGAGCGGATGCGTCCGGGCCTGATGCGGAAGTCGTTGTCGCCGTCGCTCATGGCCGGCCTCCGGCGGGCCTTCGGCGCCCCGGTGCCGAAAAGAGCATTGAAATCATTGGCGAAAGCACCTGGCGCGGCACGCGCACCGACCGACCGGCACGCGAAAAGCCATGCGAAAGCAATGGCTTGCGGAACCTTAGCGAGCCGCTTTTATCTCGCCGTCGTATGGTCGTGTTGACCGCTCCCAGGCTGTTTCCCGCCCTTCCTTTCCGGCGATACGCCACGATGCGCCATGTCGCGCACGCGGTCATGGCCGCTCTCCAAGGCTCGATCGAGAGACGAACATTCCGTCGTTTGACGGGCGCGTGGCGCTGTCGACGCGTTCAGAACCCGCGGCGCGATCGACTTCCGATCGGCGGCCGTCCTGCACGCGAACCGCGATACCGCCGCCATCGGCGCGCGCGACGAACAGCGGCGAGCGCATCCAGGCGAACGGATCGGCGGCGGTGACGACGTCGCCGGGAAGCGGATGGCTGCCAATCAGCGGTGCGAGCGCGGCGACATAGGCGATGGTTTCGGCGGGCAGTGGGCGACCCGATGACAGGTAGTCGTCGTAGCGTGCGGGACCGGCATTGTAGGCTGCGAGGAAGCCGGGCGCGCCGAAGCGATCATGCATTTCGCGCAGGTAGGCGGCGCCCGCGAGGATGTTGTCGCGGGGATCGTAGGCATCGGCGCCGAGCCGGTAGCGCGCCCGCAATTCGATCCATGTATCGGGCATGATCTGCATGAGACCCATCGCGCCCTTGGACGACACGGCGCGCACGCGTCCGCGGCTTTCGATGCGCATCACCGCCCAGATCCAGCGCTCGGGGACGCCGAAGCGCCGCGCCGCCTCGGCCACGAACGCGGCATAAGGCGAGACTTCGCCGGACACCGCGGCAGGTTGTGCCTGCGCATGAGATCGCGCCGGTATCGCTCCGGCGCAGGCCAGGCCGGAAAGGAGAAGGAAGGCCACATGGTGGGCGGCCAATGATCGTCCGGCGGCGGATGGACGGCGCGGCGCTGACATCGGTCAGTCCCGTTCGCCGCGCTTGGGCGGGCGGTTCCAATGCAGACCCCAGGCGGCGTTGTCGTCGGATGACCGGAAGAGGTTGGCGCGCAGCGGATGGCCGAAAGTCGGATCGTCGATCTGGAGCGAGACGTAGTCACCGGCCTTCTCGCCGGTGCGCTTCCAGGCCGCGCCGACCTCCGGCCCGTCAGCGTCGGAGCCGATGTGAATGCGATAGTCAGGAGCGTTTTCAGCGTCGGAATGCTCGGCCGGGACAAGCACGAGTTCGGCCTCGAGAAGGAGCGTGCGAATGCGACCGGAATAACCGTTCCGCGTGCGCGTGAATTGACCGATCAGGGACATGATACCCTCCATGGAAGGCGGTGAGATGGATCGTGGCCACGCCGTCACCGCGTCGGCGCGCGCCAGACGAAGCGGCCGTCGCCGTCTTCGTCGGTGTAGAGAGGGGTGGCTCGGCCCATCACCGAGGCGGCCGGAAGCGGGCCGAAATAGCGGCCGTCCAGGCTGTCGCGGACCTGCCAGTTCATGAGGAAGAGCTCGGAGGGAGCGACGACGCGGCACCCTCGCCAGACTGGCAGCGGGCGGCTCAGTCGATCGCGCTCGAGGGCTTCGCCCATGTCTATGTCATCGACGGAGATACGCATGCCCGAACGACAGACTTGTTGCCCGGGCATGGCCGCCACACGCTTCATCAGAGGGACGCCGCGCGGCAGGTAGCCGCGCTCCGACAGGAACGTCGCAAGCGGCTCGGGCGCTTCGACCGCGACGAGGTCCGTGACCTCGAGCGGCGCGGATGCGTCGATCGCGTAGAGACCGACCGGTGCGCTCGCCGAGGCGTTCCAGATGAGCTTCGGCGCGATGGGAACGAGCGACAGCGCGCCGAACACCAGCACCGCGAAGGTGGTCGTCCTGATATAACCAAGGCGCGTCATGGCGCGGCCCTCCGACGGAGCAGCCAGGCGCGATGCTGTTCGCGGGTGTAGCGACGCGGCGTGTCGCCAGCGGTCAGGCGATTGTGGACGTGGCGCCAATAGTCCGGCGCTGCGTCGGCGGGATCGATGCCGAGCGCCTCGATCGCATCGATCAGGAGCAGCACTTGCTCGACAGACGGCCAGCCGTTGATCTTCAGCAGAATCTCGCCGCCCGGGCGGACGAAGGGCAGCGTCTGATAGGGCTCATGCGCGCCGACCGCGCGGACAATGTCGATGCGGGAAATGACCGTGCCGAAATCGTTGGCCGCCCAGCGGACGAAGGCGAAGATGGCGCCGGCCGGAAAGGAGAGGATGCGGCGGCGACGGTCGAGGATCTGCTCGTCAACTTCATGGCCGAAGCGGATCCAATGCTCGATCTGCTTTTCGCGCCAGATCAGCTCGACATGCGTGAGCTGAGCGGGGGCCGCTTTCGGCGATGATGGCGCGCGGGAGGCCTGACGGTCAGTCATGGCGCGTCTCCGTGGCTGCGAATTCGCGCGACAGCAGCTCCCGCAGCATGTCGGCGACGGTGACGCCGCGCTGAAACGCGGCGACCTTGATGCGGCCGCGCAGCTCGGGCGTGATGTCGATCGTCAGGCGGGCCGCGTAAGCTGCCGGATCGGGCTTGCGGCCGTGCGGCTCGTCGGCTGCCTTGACCCAGGTCTCGGGATCGCGGGGACGTGCAGCGAAGCTGCGCTTGCTCATGACGCAAGCCTCCGCACGTCGGCGGCGAGCGCGACGATCTCGCGTGCGCCAGGACCGTCGGCGTCGAGTTCGGAAACGAGACGGCCGGTCTGTGCGGCCTCGGCGAAGGCGACGCGTTGACCGACGACGCTCGCGAGCACCGGCGGGTCGTGTTCGGCGAGCGCCTGCGCCGTTTCCCGTGCGATGACGGTGCGAGCGCCACAGCGATTGAGAACGAAGCGCGCTGCGAGCTGGGGGCGGTAGAGTCGCGCTTCGCGAAGCAGCGCCAGCATCTCGGCCGATGCCCAGCCGTCGAGCGGCGACGGCTGCACCGGGATGAGGACGAGATCGGCGGCGAGCAGCGCCGAGCGCATGAGGCTGGCCACCCGTGGTGGACCGTCGATCACGACATGATCGGCGTCGCGGGCGAGCTCGGGTGTTTCGCGATGCAGCGTATCGCGCGCCAGGCCGACGATGCCGAAGAGACGCGCCAAGCCTTCGCGGGCGCGCTGTTCGGACCAGTCGAGCGCCGAGCCTTGCGGATCGGCGTCGATGAGGACGACGCGCTTACCCTGGCTTGCCCAGGCGCCGGCGAGATGCAGTGCGAGCGTCGTCTTGCCGACGCCCCCTTTCTGGTTGAGCAGCGCGACGATCATGACGATGCGCCTCGCTTGCGGCGAGCTTGTCCACCGTCGGCCGGCCCCAACAAAAAGTTAGAATCATTGTTAGACTCTAAGTTAAGGCCCGGAATCGCCGTTTCAGGCCAGAGGGATAGCTGCGATCCGTGCGCCCGAAGTCCCGATAGGGCTGCGCCCGAAATCCCGATACCGTTTGCGCCCGAAGTCCCGAGCGTATCCACAGCGCCATCCACAGGCCCTGTGGATAGTTTGGCAGGCAGGATGCGCAGCCATTCCCGCCGGCCTTCACGCTCCAGCAGCAGGCGATAGCCCGGCAGCGGTTGCCGGACGACGATGCGGCGAATGTCGATGGCGAAGTCGGAGACGCGCGCCAAGCTGCCGGATTTCACGTGCAGATGCGCGACCTCGAAGGTCCAGCCGGTCGCCTGTCGGCCGGCATGTTTGCGCGCGACGCGGTAGAGCCAGCGCTCGATGCCGCCGGTCAGGCGAAAATAGGCCGGGTCGATCGCCAGGACGAGCGAGCGGTCGATGACACCGCGATAGAGCCATTCGGGTAGGACGAACTCCATGCCCTCGACGCGGCCGTCGCGCGTGCTGCATTCCTCCCACTCGTTGATCCAGGAGAATTGCTGGCGTCGCCAGTGCTCGCCGTTGCGGATTGTGGTGCGGATGACGGTCGCTTGCAGGCGTGTCAGGGCGCCCTTGAGGAGCTTGTATTCGCGGGCACCGGTATCGCGGCCGATGGCGGTCAGAAGCTGATAGGGCGTGAAGCGCAGGAAGCGCGAGGTCCTGAGCCCGAGATTCTCCGCCTCCACGATCTGGCTCGCGGCCCAGATCAGCACGTCGGCGTCCCAGATGGTGGCCATGCCGTGCTCCGGTACGGCGAACACCTCGACCCGGACATCGCCCGCCTCATAGAGGATCGGGGTGGTGCGCTTGGCCTTGGCGAGCGAAAAGAACGGCCGCTCCATGAGGTCGCGCTGGTCGCGCGGGCTAGCGTCGCCGGTGGCGACGATGAACGGATCGAGCCGTTCTCGTTCGTTGGAACTGTGGAGGCGCTGCCGCGAGGACATCGGGAGTCTCAGCGGGCGTGGCGGTTGCCAAAGACGGGCGGCAATCCTTCCTGGCGCTTCGCGGGAAGGACGCTGCCGCGCGGATCGGAGGTCGACGTCACCATGCCGCGATCGGCCCAGGCGCGAAGATCTTCGAGTGCATAGACGACGCGGCCGCCGAGCTTGCGGTACGCCGGGCCGGTGCCATAGGTCCGGTGCTTTTCGAGCGTGCGATCGGAAAGGCCGAGAAAGCGCGCGGCTTCGGGTGTGCGGAGAAAGCGGTGCGGTTCGCTGGCGCCTTTTGGTGCCATGATCGGGCCTCCGTGGGTGCGATGGAGCCGCTGGCGATCAGCGGCTAACGGCGGCTACCGTGGCGGACGGCGCTTTGGCGGAGGGAGTGGGAAGGTGGTGGGGTCCAAGTTTCCACACCGCGCCTATCGGCGGCGGCGATGGCTCAGCAGCCGGCGATAGTCGCCGGAGATCATGGTGAGGCCGCCCTTGATGAGATTCATGACCGCGAAGCGGTGCGACGACGTCTTCCAGGGCTCGTCGGCGAGACGGCGCGCGCCGAACAGGACTTCGGCGATGTCGCGATGACTGGCGCCGCTCATGTGACCGTCCACGGCCTGCAGCATGCGGCGCGCGCGCTGGAGTTGCTGGCGGGTCAGCCTTGTGTCGGGCGGTACGGAACGGCCATGCAGCGCGCTCAGCAACCGCGTGACGGCCTCGATCCGGCCGAAGCCGTCGAGATCGAGCGGGACCACGGCGACGAGGGACTGATCGGATGGCACGTCGGCGAGACGCAGGAGGGTAAGGTGCTGGCCGTTTGCAAGAGGATGGTGGAAGTGGTGGCCGTGCTCGTCGACGCGTTCGACGGAGGCGAGCTCAGTGGGTAATACGCCGACGTCCGATGACAGCACGGGGGGCGTCGCGATCAGGATGACCACGCCGGTATCTTCCTTCGGAGTCCAGAACAGCTCGGCCTGCCTGGCGTCTAACGATGGGCGAACCGGGAAATCTAAGACCCCAGCGCTGCTGCGCGGCCTCGTTCAGCGGTTGAGAGGCGCCGGCCGTCTCGACGACATCGGCGTAGTGGCGCTGGTAGGTCTGGTTCCTGCGAAGCCACTCCCACGCCAGTTCCGGCGACACGAGCTGTTCGACGTAATCGTATCGCTCGGTCGAGCGCCATTGCGAGACGTCTGGGGTCATCGGAATCCTCTACCAGCTTCGCAAATCTGACGATGAGGATTCCTGGGATTGCGCGGAATCGGAAGCCGGAGAATTGAGATTGGGCGATGCCGTTGCGGCATCGCCTGCATCACGATGGCGGTCTCTCGTTCGCGAGCAGGCGATAGCCGTGCTCGGTCATCCAGCGCGCCCTGGCCAAATGGCTATCGTGGACGCGGCGGGCCCGTTCGGGATTCTTGTCGGGATCGATGCCGAACAGGACAGACACCGCTTCCTGCCAGGCCGCGCCGTCGGTGGCGGCGTCGAGCAGCCGCATATAGAGTTTCATGTGGCTGCGATCATAGTCGGTGAGCGTGGCGCTCTCGGGCGGCCGATCGAGAAAAGCTGCCTGAGTCACGATGCCCCACCTGGATTGGAACGGTCCCCACCGATCCAAGGATGGCTCACCATAGGCTGCTCGCCCTGCAACGGAAGCGCCGTCTCGCGGCGAACAGCATCAAGCCGTGGCTCGCCCCTTGTTGCGAGTTCGCGGATGGCGGTTGCCGTTATCGGTCTTGCGCGCATGGACCAGCATCACCCCTTCACCCTGGTCGGACAGGAGCAAGACGATCCCGTTTCCCTCGAGTGCCCGTCGCACCTGATCGCGCGTGCTCTCGTACACCTTCAGGTCACTCTCGGACTCGAGGCGTTTGAGAGCAGTCAGCGATATTCGGGCCTCGTCAGCGAGCGTCTCTTGTGTCCATCCCAGCAACGCGCGTGCGGCCCGCGATTGTCGGGCGGTGATCATGCATGATCACCTCCCACCCGGGCCCGAACGCACGCCAGAACTACGGCTATTTTAGTCGTTCTTTGGCCTTTAGGCCACCCGCAAGAACGGCTTTTCCGGCCGCCGAAGCGATTCGCGCCGCAAAGTGATTCGGCCGGCTGCAACATGCGAATGCCCCGCCCGGATCGTCCGGACGGGGCATCGCCTGTGCCTCAGTCGGCGTTGCGGCGGCTGGGGCGGGACCAGATCAGGCTGTAGCCTTCGCCGTCCTCGTCGTCGAAGAGGTTGGCGAAGATCGGGGCGGTGAAGCTCGGATCGTCGAGCTTGAGGCCCAGATAGTCGCGGCCCTCGTTGGAGCGCTTGGACCAGGCGGCGCCGATCTCGGCGCGGCCGACCAGGACCCGGTGGCTGGGGGCGTTCTCGCCGGTGGAGCGCAGGTCGGGGACGATGCGCACGCCCTTGGCCTGGACGCTGAGGGTGACGATTTCGCCGGTGAACTCGTTCGAGCCGGACTTCTTGAAGGTGCCGATGGTCGCCATGTCAGTTCTCCTTGATCTCTGCCTCGAGCCCGCACCATTGCGGCCTCGATGGCGATCGACAGGCCGGAGGCGATCGACGGCGCACCCCGAAGGGGCCTGACAGCTAAGGAGGAACTTTCTTGTCTCGCGAGGAATGACGGCGAAGCCGGCAGGGGAAGAAAGTTTTGACGCCGCTGTTGCGCCATAGGCGATCGAGGCGTCAGCCGGTCTTCGGCCAGATCAGGCCATTGAAGAGGCCGCCTCGGTGCGCTCGAACCGGCAGGGATCTCGCATGGAGAACATGGCGATTACCGGCTACCGTCAGAATACCGGCCGGGCCGTTCGGCCCATCGGCCGCCTTCGTGGACAGACCGGCGTGCCGTGTCCCCATAACCGAGTCATCGAGGGACAGCATCCCCGTCGCGTGCATTCGTCCGCCCACCGAGTTGTCCGCCCGTTCGGAGCGCCTGCGGGGTAGAACAGTCCGGTCTGCTCGGCGCCCCGGATTTCATCGCCCCGTCCGCTCCCCGCATCGTTCGCGGAAACGGAGAGCGGTGCCGTTGGTCTGGTCGACCTCGACCGGCGGCGGCGATCAGACCGTGGCGACACCTTGTCCGGACGGTCCGGGCCCGGCCATCGATGTCACCCGCACAAAGGCCGTGATGCCGATAGCGATCGCGCCGATGACGGAAAAGACGAGCTGCCAGGTCTCTGACGGCATGATGTGCTTCACGATGCCATGCGTTGCGTGAAAGCCCGCGACGGCGGCCGGAGCGACGAAGGCAAGTGCAACGAGGAGCTTCAGCCACATAGGACGAAGAACCGCGAGCAGAAGCTGACCGATGCCGAAGGTCGCGCCGGCGGCGACAGCGCCGATGACGACCGCCCCGACAATGCCGGCGCCCGTCTGATGCGCCCAGATGCCCGCGCTGACGCCCACGAAGGCTGGCAGCGCGTAGATCGCGAGCGCGAACAATAACCAGCAAAGCGCACCGATGGCGGCGAGCGATCCGAGAATGGAAAAGAAGATCATGGTGGCGGCCTCCGTGAGAGCAGGTCTGACGGTCGCGCCTTCCACCACCACCACGGCGCGAGATGAAATATAGCCGAAACCGGCCCGCTTCGGGAGCGGAAATCGAGCCGATCTTCGCTCCCGACGAGGCGTCGCACCCACTCAAGGGGCGAACGGATCGATCTCGGCCACAACCTCGGCATCGCCGTCGAACTCGTTGTAGGGAACGACGGCTAGGGTGCCGTCTCCGGCCCTGAAGATGACGATCGCGACCATCAGCGTGGTCGCGAGGCTGTAGGCGAAGGCGTGAGCGTCGTTGAGGGACATCGGTCCGGCTCCTGTTTCGAGCGGAGGAGCACCCCCCGCTGACAGGCGCCCGACGTGTCGGACTGAGAGCTGCAATCACCGCGCAGGCACAGCCGGAGCGGCGGCACGCAAGGCGTAGCCGACCCTTCACGGGTTGATGGCGTCAGGCGATCAGTCTGACCGAGGATCAGCGCGGAGAAGCGGGGGGTGGTGCTCTGCGGCAGGAGACGACGTTTCCCGTCGCTTGCGCCGACAGCCTCGTCGCGATGTCGATGGTTCGGCTGTCGTCAGGGCCTCTCGTGGAGACGGCGGCGCTTACGCGCCGCCGAACTTCCAGACCGGGATGCCGAGCTTGCGTGCTTTGTCGGCCAGGTTCTCCTGGATGCCCGTGCCGGGGAAGACCAGCACCCCGATCGGCAGCACGTCCAGCATCTGGTCGTTGCGCTTGAAGGGTGCGGCGCGGCCGTGTTTCGCCCAGTCGGGCGCGAAGCCGATCTGTGGGACGCCCCGGTGATCGGCCCAGCTGGCGGCGATCTTCTCGGCGCCCTTCGGCGATTTGCCGTGCATCAGCACCATGTCCGAATGCTTGGCGTGAACCTGGTCGAGCTTGGACCAGATCAACCGATGGTCGTTAAAGTCGAGCCCGCCGGTGACGGCGACCTTCGGCCCCGGCGGCAGGAGCACTTCACGGTCGGCGCGCTTCCTGGCGGCGAGGAAGTCGCGGCTGTCGATCATCGCCGCAGTGAGCTTGCGATGGTTGACGCGCGAGCCGGTCCGGGGAGACCAGGGCGATCCGGTCGAGCGCAGGTACAAGCCGGCGGCGCTGTCGCGGAAGACTTCGAGGCTGTCGCGGCGTTCGATCAGTGACCGGCCCGCTTCGATGAGGCATTCGAGCTGCACGGCCTTGACTTCGGAGCCGTCCTGCTCGCGCTGCCCGCGCTTCTGCGCCTGCTCGTTGTCGTCGAGCTTATGCTCGATCCGTTCGACGGCGCGGTGGAACATGTTGACCGCGGACCATAGCAGGTCGTCGAGGTCGGCATCGAGGCCGGTATCGGCCATGGTGGCGATGAGGGCATCGAAGATGTCTGCGACGGCGCCTTCGATGACGCGATCCTCGGGACAGGGCCTTGGATCGGGATCGCCCTCACGGGGCGTGTAGCCGAAAAGCTGGAGCTCGGTCAGGACTTCGTCGGTCGGGGAAGAGGCGTGATCGGGCTCGTAATCGTCATGCTCGCTCATGGGAGGCTCCGTTCGCTGGACCGCGACCGTCGCGGCCTTCATGGCGACGAAGCCGTCGGGCGGGCCGGACTGGCACCCGGAGCGCAAGCGAAGGGCCGCAGCGAAGCGGAGGGCCGCGGGGGCCGACTATTTTGTCTCGCGATGGAAAGGCCCAAAGGGCCGCCGGAAAATAGTCGGCCCCAAGGTTGCCCGGCCGGACCGTTTGATGGCCGATCGCCCTCTCGAAGGCCGAGGCGCGGTCCTCTGGCGCAACCAAGCCATGCGGCTGGCGCGAACCCGACTACGCGTTCCCTTCCGGCTATGCTGCCAGCTCCATGAAACGGGCGACGTCCTGCGGCGCGATCTGGACGCGAATGGCCGCCCGGAGCGCATCGATGCCCAGCATCCGCAGGTCCTCGTTGAAGTCGCCGAGCGCAGGCGACAGCATGATCGCCTCGATGCCGGCCTGGTCGGCCCGCTCGATCAGCGTCGCCATGGCGGCGTCGCCGGCCGGATCGTCGTCACGCGCGATGTAGAGGCGGCGCAGGGTGTCCGGAAACAGGATGGCGGCGAGATGGGCCGCCGAGAGCGCCGCCGCCATCGGCATGGTGGGCAGGACGGATCGGAGCGACAGCATGGTCTCGACGCCTTCGCCGGCGGCCATCACCGAGCCCGCGATGCCGAAACGCACTGCATGGCCGAGCAGGTCGCCCATCGCACGCCTCGGGGTGTCGATCGGCGCCTTGCCGAGCGTCGCCTCGCTGAAGCCGTCGGGGTCCAGCCAGGTGCGGTGAGCGCCGGTGAGCCTGCCGCCGAGATCGGTGACGGCGGCGATCATCGCCGGCCATGTCTCGGTCGGCTCATGCTCGTCGGGCCGATAGTAGCAGCGCGGATGAAAGCGCAGCGCGCCGGTTTCGTGCAAAGCCGTAATGCCGCGTTTCCGTAAATACGTCTCCGCGGGTGTGCGCGTGATCGGTTGCGCCATCGCGAAAAGCCGCCGCGCGGCCTCAGGCGATCCGGTCGGTGCCGCCGGCGTGCGGAGCCGTCGCGCCTCTGGCTCGGGTTCGGGATGCGGCAGGCTCAGGAAGCGTCGCGCCTCGTCAGCGACTTCCTTGAAGTCGACGAGACCGCATGCCTCTCGGATGACATCGAGCAGGTCGCCATGTTCGCCGGTGGCTGCGTCGGTCCATTTGCCCGCCGCGCCCCTGCCGGACTCCGGTCCCTTGAGCCGCACGAACATCGAGCGGCCCGGCGTGTTGCGCACATCGCCGACCAGCCAGTAGCGGCCCTGCCGGACGCCGGATGACAGATAGTGCCGGCACACCGCCTCGGCCTGCCGGCCGAGACGGGCTGCCAGATCGGAAGCGTCGTGACGGGTCATCACGCGGCCTCCCGTTCGCTGACGCGCTCGATGGGATAGCGCTCCAGCACCTTGGCGAGGACGGCCGCGCCCTGTGCATCGGTCGGCACGAACATGCGCAGCTTCCACGAGATGATCTCGTGGAACAGGCCGTAGGCGCGGAGCCTATCGCGCATGGTGTCGGTGAAACCCGACAGCTCGATGCGATGGGCTCCCATCACGCGTGCGCGGCGAAGCTGGAGGCCTTCGGCGAGGTCGAGCACGACGCCGCCGTCGAGCAGAGCCGCGAAAGCATCGGCGGGGGCGAGCGTGGCGCCGCCGGTCGCGAGCGCGCCCACGGCCCAGGCCGGCGAGACCCGGCGACCGATGATGCGTTCGCCCTCATCGGTCTGAAGCCGGTAGACCCGCGTCGACTCGTTCGGCAGGCGCTTCCAGATCGGCAGTAACAGACCGGCGACGATATGGATCGTCGAGTCGGAGAACTCCGGAACCTGCGCGACCTCCCGAGTCCAGGCGGCGGCGAAGGCGTTGCGATCGACCTCCTGCCAGTGACTCTCCGCCATCATCTTGAGCGAGGCGTGATGGTGCTCCATCGGACGGATGAGCCGCACGCGGCGCTCGATCTCGCCATCATCGAGCATGATGCTCGGCGCGGGCACGCGCAGCGCCGCGCGGCCTGAGCGCTCGTTGACCAGCAGTGCGGTACGCGGATCGGAGAGGTGATCGAACGCCTGGTCGACCGTCAGCGGCCGGTTGCGCTCGCGCTGCGCGATGGTGAGCAGCCGTGTTTCCGCCCCCGTGGCGGGATGGGTGTAGATCGCGCGCCGGTTGCTGACGACGAAACTCTCGGCCTTCAGCGTCTCCAGTCCGACGTCATAGGTCCCGCTGGCGATCGCGCCTTCGATCTTGGCATTGAGGAGCTGCTCGAACGCAGTGAACAGAACGCCTTGCAGGTCGATCGTGAGTGCCAGCAGGCGATTGAGGAAGGTCGTGATCGGCGGCAACTCGTCCCGGATGCTGCCCTCATCCATCAGGCTGAGGCCTGTCGCGTTTTCGAAGGTCTGGAGCGGGCAGCCTTCGACCTTTCCCCGGACGATGAGCATGTAGAGCTGCCGCAGCGCGTCCCGCGCATAGTGCGATTCCAGATTGTCCTCGGGCCGGAACAGGCCTTGGCCGCCGGTCTGTCGTTGGCCGCGTGTGATCGCGCCGAGCGTGTCGAGCCGGCGCGCGATCGTGCTCAGGAAGCGCTTCTCGGCCTTCACGTCAGTGGCGATCGGCCGGAACAGAGGCGGCTGCGCCTGGTTGGTCCGGTTGGTGCGGCCGAGTCCCTGGATGGCGGCGTCGGCCTTCCAGCCCGGCTCGAGCAGATAGTGGACGCGCAGGCGCTGGTTTCTCGCCGTCAGATCGGCGTGGTAGCTGCGCCCGGTTCCACCTGCATCGCTGAACACGAGGATGCGCTTGACGTCATCCATGAAGGCGGCAGCCTCGGCGAGGTTGGCGGAGCCGGCGCGGTTCTCGACCATGAGCCGGTCGCCCTTGCGGATGACGCGGCGCGAGCGCCCGGTCACTTCCGCTACCGTGTCCGTGCCGAAGCACTGGACGATCTGATCGAGCGCGCCCGGCACGGGCGGCAGGCTTGCCAGCTTCTCGATCAGCCGGTCGCGCCGGGCGACGGCTTCGCGGCTCTCGACCGGCTGGCCGTCGCGATAGACGGGCCGCGAGGAGAGATTGCCCTCCGAATCGGTGAAAGGCTCATAGAGCTGCACCGGGAAGGAGTTCTGGAGGTAGGACAGCACATATTCGCGCGGCGTGATGTCGACTCGCACGTCGTTCCATTCCTCTGTCGGTATTTCCGCGAGGCGCCGTTCCATCAGCGCCTCTCCCGTCGACACGATCTGCACGACGGCCGCATGCCCTTCATCGAGATCGCGCTCGATCGAGCGAATGAGGGTCGGCGTCTTCATCGAGGTGAGCAGGTGTCCGAAGAAGCGCTGCTTGGTGCTCTCGAAAGCCGAACGCGCCGCCGACTTTGCCTGCCGGTTCAGCGTGCCGGTCTCGCCGGTGATGTTCGCCGCCTGCATGGCGGCGTCGAGATTGTTGTGAATGATCGCGAAGGCGCCGGCATAGGCGTCATAGATGCGCCTCTGCTCGTCGGACAGCCGATGCTCGACCAGCTCGTATTCCACGCCGTCATACGAGAGCGAGCGTGCCGTGTAGAGGCCGAGCGCGCGGAGATCGCGGGCGAGCACCTCCATTGCCGCCACGCCGCCGGCCTCGATGGCCTCGATGAACTCGGCCCTGGTCGCGAACGGGAAATCCTCGCCGCCCCACAGGCCGAGCCGCTGCGCATAGGCGAGATTGTGGACCGTGGTGGCGCCGGTCGCCGAGACGTAGAGAACGCGGGCATTCGGCAGCGCATGCTGGAGCCGCAGTCCCGCGCGCCCCTGTTGCGACGGAGCGACATCGCCGCGTTCTCCTTTGCCGCCGGCGGCGTTCTGCATGGCGTGGCTCTCGTCGAAAATGATCACTCCGTCGAAATCGGAGCCCAACCATTCGACGATCTGCCGGACGCGCGAAACCTTCTCGCCACGGTCGTCGGAGCGTAGCGTGGCATAGGTCGTAAACAGGACGCCTTCCGGCAGCGTGATCGGCCGCCCCTGCGGGAAGCGCGACAGCGGCGTGACCAGCAGGCGCTCCATGCCGAGCGCCGACCAGTCGCGCTGCGCGTCCTCGATCAGCTTGTCGGACTTGGAGATCCAGACCGCCTTGCGGCGTCCGCGCAACCAGTTGTCGAGGATGATGGCGGCGGACTGGCGGCCCTTGCCGGCGCCCGTGCCGTCGCCCAGCATGAATCCGCGGCGGAAACGGATGGCGGCCTCCGCATCGTCAGGCGCCGCCGTGACGAGATCGAAGGTCGCATCGGCCGTCCACGCGCCGGCGAGATAGTCGGAATGCGCTTCGCCCGCATAGATGACGGTTTCGAGCTGAGCGTCGGACAATACGCCCTCGGTGACGAGGTAAGCCGGTAGGCGGGGGCGATAGCTCGGCCTGGGTGGCGCGACCGAGGCCATGGCAGCCGACTGCACGAGCCTGGTGGGATGGACCTGGGAGCCGGGAATACGGATCGTCTGAAGCCTGTACTCCTCATAGATGGCGTCGGTCAGGCGCGTGCCATCGGTCGGCGCCCAGTCGATGGTCTCATAGGTGAGGTCGACGGCTTCGGGCTCGGCCATGGTGGATTTCGCAGGCGTAGCCGGGCCGGTGCGCGTGATGGTGCCGCGCACGACCTTCCGCATGAGCGCGGGCGCGCTCGGCGTGGCAACAGCGGCGACGGTGCGGAGCCGGGGCGGAACATGCGTTGCGATCCAGCCCATGAGCGTTCCGACATCGGGCGCGATTCCCGGTGATGCCGGGAACGCCGCGGGATCGGCGGCGGGCGCCTTGTCGATGACGGTGAGACGCGTTTCGATGGTCGTGCCGTGCCTGGCATAGACCGAGCCGTCGATCGCCGCGGTGAACACCAGCCGGCCGCGTTCCTGCAGACGGACGAATGCGTCGCGCCAGGCCGGACTCTCCGGCCCGAAATTCGCGCCGGTGATCGCGACCAGCCGCCCGCCATCGGCGAGCCGGGCGAGCGCCGAGGCGATATGGCGACAGGCGGTATCGGTCATGCGGCCCGAGACGTTCGCCATCGCCGAGAAGGGCGGGTTCATCAGCACGACGCTCGGGACCGCGGCGGGATCGAGATGATCGTCGATCTGCGCGGCGTCGAAGCGCGTGACCAGCACGGCCGGAAAGAGAGCGGCGAGGATGTCGGAGCGTGTCCCAGCCAGCTCGTTGAGCACGAGCGAGCTTCCGACGATCTCGGCCAGGATGGCGAGAAGGCCGGTCCCGGCGGAGGGCTCGAGCACGCGGTCTGCTGGCGTGAGCGCGGCGGCGGTCAACGTCGCCAGACCCAGAGGGATCGGCGTCGAGAATTGCTGGAAGGCCTCGCTCTCGGCGGAACGGCGCGTATGGGTCGGAAGCAGCGCTGCGACTCTGGCCAGCAGCGGCAGCGCGGCGGCCGGAGACCCGGCTTTGCGGAAAAGCGCCTTTCCGTATTTGCGCAGGAAGAGGACGGTCGCCGCCTCGCAGGCGTCGTAGGCCGTTTTCCAGTCCCATGCGCCCGACGCATCCGATGCGCCGAAGGCCGATTCCATGACCGAGCGGAGGATCGCGGCGTCGACGCGCTGGCCGCGTTCGAGCCACGGTAGGATCTGACGGGCGACCGCGATGATGGCGGAGGCCGTGTCGATGGCGGGAGCGGGAGAGATCGGCGCGGCCGGCGTCGCCGCGCGTTGAAAAGCACCATGCATGTAGGTGACCTCGGGAGAGCGGGAACGGGACGAGCCCGCCGGCGCTCTCTCTGGACCGCTCGGGCTCAAACCCGTCCCGGCCCGTCTCTTCCTCTCGGGGGCGGGCGCTGACCCACATGAAACAAGCGCCCCGCCGTGGGGCGGGGCGCTTGTCCAGATCAGCCAAACCGGCGGCCGGTTTCCGTGAAGGTGTAGTCGTTGGCGACGATCGCCTCGTCGATGGCCTCGTCCGAGGTCAGGTGGTCGTATTCCCGTTCGAGCTGGCGATAGAGCCAGCGGGCGAGATCGCGCAGCGCTTCGACGACGCCATCTTCGGCGTCGGCGGTCATGTCCTGCCAGGCGGGGCTGTCGCGTTCGACGGAAATCGCCATGCAGTACTCGTGGTAGTACCGGCCGCGGTGGGTGACGGCGGCGCGGAGCTGGTAGAAGTTGCGGCGCTGGATCGCCTGCAGAGCATCAGCGATGCGTTGAAGTTCGTGGTCCTTCGGCGCATAGGCGCGCATTCGGCGCGGCGCGGCCTTCGCGTGACCGTAGCGGCCTTCGAAGCAGGCCCCGTCACCCTGGCTCCAGAAGCCAGAGAACCAGATGCAAGGTTTCGGGCGGGTGCCGCCGCCATGGAGGCGAACCGTTCGCGTTTCGAGGGTGACGCCGAGGATCTCGCAGATGCGCTCGAAGTCGTCATAGACGAACTCGAACCAGTCGTGGTCGAAGCCGCCCTCGCGATACCAGGCCCGGGCCTTTTCCTTCGCCTCCTCGGAGAGCTCGTCGAGGCGGTAGACGGTGGTTTCGATGATCTCAGGCATCGGGATCGCCTCCTGCCAGCACTTGGGCGAGCCAGCCGTCGGTGTAGATCCAGGCGATCGTCTCTCCCGTGGCGAGGTCGAGCGCATGGGCGCCGCCGCCGAAGCCGTCGAGACGCGGCCGCGAGCAGGTGTTGGCGTACTGGAATCCCCAGAGGCCCTTGAGCCCGAACTGCGCGGCGCAGCATTTGACGAACTGGAGCAGGCGTTCCGGATCGCCGGTGACGTCATCGCGCATCCAGAGCTGGGTGCCGCCGTGTTCGGGCTGGATGGAGAGGAGAAAACCTTCGGAAGGCGGTTCCTCCGATGCGCCTTCCTCTGAGAGTTCGTTGTAGAGATCGAGTGCGCGGGCGGCGTTCTCGGGGGTGCCTACGTCGAGCAGGCAGGAAAAGTGGGTGAAATAGTCGGCCATGTCGGTCTCCGAAAAATGCAAAACCCGGCGCGAGTGCCGGGTTGAGGGGGATCGATGCGAAGAGTGCGGGACAGCCGGAGCTGCCCCGCGTCAGTGCGCTATTCGGCCGCGATCGCCGACGGCTCGTCGGCCTCCTCGGTAGCCGCTTCATCCTCGTCACCGGCGAGGAAGTCCGGCAGCGCGTCGGGGTCGTCGCTGCCGACATCCGCGGATGACAGCTCGGCGTCGGCGAGGCGCAGCGGTCCGGGCAGCCAGCCGGTATCGGCCAGCAGCCGTTCCGCCTCCTTGGCCATGTCGCCCTTCTTCAGATGGTCGATGAGCTGCGCGGCCCGCTCGCCCGCGCCCTCGCGCACGGCTTCGAGGATGCGGCGCTTGGGCACGCGGCCGAGATAGTTGTCGACCGTCGGCGTCCAGCCGACCTCCACCATGTCGAGGCCGGTTGCGCGGGCGAGCCGGTCGGCCTGAGCGAGACGGCGCTCCAGCCCATGCTGGGAAACCCCGTTGCCGCCATAGGGATTCGGTTTCTCGAAGAGCGCGTTGACGCCGAAGCTGACGCAATGAGCGAGCAACGACAGGCGGCTCGTCTCGTCGAGGGCCGCGAGCCAGTCCCACAGCGCCTGGTCGTCTTGCGGCAGGTCGGTCGTCCACGCCTCCTGCCGCTCGGCGATCGACCGGGCGGAGGGGGTGTCCTTGAGATCGGGCGCCTGGACCGGGAAGAAGATGTGGCGCACCGAGGCTTCCAGGCATCCGCCGCTCGGGGTGGTGCGCTGGAAGGTGTCGACGACGAGTTTGTGCAGCAGCGCGGTCAGGGCGACATGCGGATTGTTGGCCACTGCATCGCGCAGCGCCAGCGTGCGATGGGCGGTCAGTTCCACAACCAACCGCTCAGGCAGCGGCTTGACGGCATCGTCCTCGTCCTCCTCCGGCTCGGACGGCCGGCCGCCGATCGTGATGACCGCGCGCTGAGCGACAGACGCTCCCGCTTCGGCGCCGTCCTGGCCCGCGACCGCTGTTTCGCCGTCGGCGTCCCGCCCAGGTTCGACGACGGGAGCTTCGTCCTCGGGACGGACATAGCCGCGATCGACCGAGAGCCTGCCATCGGCGCCGATGCTGACGAACACGCCAGCGCGGGCGATGTCGGCGGGCTCGAAAATGACCGGGCGTTCGTCGAAGGCGGCGAGTGCCCTCTCGATCTCGCCGAGTCTCTCGTCCACCTCGTCGGGCAGCTCGTCCGCGTCCTCATATTCAGCTTCGAGCTTCTGGTATTCGGCGTTGAGCGCGTCGATCGTCGCCTGCTCCTCGGCCGTCAGGTCCGCCATCTCGCCGTCGAGTTTGCGCAGCCCGTAGCTGTACCCATAGGGGAAGTCGGTCGCGACCTCGATCCACTTCCAGCCTTCGGCGGCAATGGTCTCGGCTTGGGCCTTGAGTTTTTCGGCGACCAGGCTGTCCAGCAGCCCGACGTCCTCGAGCCAGCCGCCGTCGTCCTGCTGGAAGAGATCGCGCAGCACAATGCCGCCCGCCGCCTCATAGGCATCGAGGCCGACGAACACCGCCCTGCGGTCAGAGGCGCGGACGGTTTTCTCGGTCAGCATGCGGCGGATCTGATAGGGCTCCTTAGACCAGGAGCCCGCGATCGCCTCCCAGACCTGCTCCTGGCGGGCGTGATCGGTGCTGACGGTGAAGGCCATCAGCTGCTCCAGCGACATGCCGTCTTCGGCATAGATGTCGAGCAGTTTCGGCGAGACGCTGGCGAGCCGCAGGCGCTGCTTCACGATGTTGACCGTGGTGAAGAACGCTGCGGCGATGTCCTCCTCGGAGCGGCCTTTCTCGCGCATGGCCTGGAAGGCGCGAAACTGGTCGAGGGGATGGAGCGGCGCGCGCTGGATGTTCTCGGCGAGCGAGTCGTCCTCGGCGAGAATGTCGGTCGCCGGATCGCGCACGACGCAGGGCACGGGCGCGGTCTTGGCCAGACGCTTCTGTTTCACGAGCAGTTCGAGCGCCCGATAGCGGCGGCCGCCGGCGGGAATCTCGAACATGCCGGTCTCGGCGCCTTCGGCATTGAGGAGCGGCCGGACGTTGAGGCTCTGAAGCAGCGTGCGCCGGGCGATGTCCTCGGCCAGCTCCTCGATCGAGACGCCGGCCTTCACGCGCCGGACGTTGGCCTGGGACAGCACCAGCTTGTTGAAGGGAATGTCGCGCGAGGACGACAGGGTGATCTTCTGAACGGCAGTAGCCATCGCGATAGTCTCCGCGACGGGCGGCCGAAAGCCTCTCTCTCGGCCTCCAACCCGTCACGAAGACCGGCGCAGCCCTCTTCCTCTGTTTCGGCCGTAGAACCGGAAAGCCAGAAAAGCGGGACTGCGCTTGCACGGATGCGCGGGGGCCTCAGACCGCCGCCGTCATTTCATCGACGTCGTCACGGGAGGCCACGGAGACGGATTGATCGTCCGCCGGCAGCAAGCCGAGCAGGAAGTCGGCCGCCTTGCTGGCCTGTGACGCCGCGCGGACGATGGCGCGATTGTCCTCGCGCAGGACCTCGGCCCAGGAGCCGATGTAATCGGCGTGCCGTACGGTCGGCACGATGCCGAGCGCCGCGCAGCAGAACGCCGCCGAGATCTCGGCGACCAGCTCCTCGAAGGCGTATTTCTTCGAGCCGAAGGATCCGGAGAGATCGCGGTTCAGGCGGTGCGGCGCGCCGCTGGCATGGGAGCACTCGTGGAGCGCGGTCCGGTGCCAGTTGATCGGCTCGAAGAATACCTGAGGCGGCGGCACCTGCACATAGTCGGCCGCCGGCACGTAGAAGGCGCGATCGCCTCCGATGCGGAAGTCGATGCCGCTCGCCTTGATGAGCGCTTCCACCCTCGGCTCGATCAGGCCGGGCTCGGGCGGTGGCGCCACAACGGCCAGGTCGTCGGGAAGCCCCTCGCATTGCGAGGCGTTGAAGACCGCGAAGCGCTTCAGGAAGGGGATCGGCTGCGCGTCCTCGCCCGTCTCGCTAGCGCGTCGTTTCTCATCGTCGGGGATGAAGCGGTCGGCATAGACGACGGTGGTGCCATGCTCGCCGCGCCGCACATGGCCGCCGAGCGACAGCGCCTGGCGGAAGGTCAGCCAGCTCTGACAAGGAAAGCCGTGCTGGACGACGGCGCCCCAGAGGATCAGCACGTTGACGCCCGAGTAGCCGCGCCCGGTAGCGGCGTTCTTCGGCATGGTGAGTGGCGCCTTGGCCGCGGCCGTGCCCCACGGCTGGACCCAGGGAAGCCGGCCGGCCTCCAGCTCGGCGAGGATCTTGCCGGTGATTTCGTCATAGAGGCTCGTCCGGTTCGAGCCGGAACGGGCGCGCGGTTCATGTCTGGACATCGCGGGTCTCCGCGACGGGCGCCGGGAGCCTCTCTCCCAGCCCTCAACCCGTCACGGCAAACCCGGTCCGCACTCTCACTCTCGGCGGGGCGTTGCGGGGCAGCCGGCCCCGCAGAAGGGGTCGGCCGAGACGCCGGGCTTGGCCGCAGGGGAAGGCTTTCCCCTCAACATTCTCAGATAGCGGCCCGATGAATACCAATGAGCGGGCCATTGACTACAAATCTGCCGAGGCCGATAGTGCCAATCGGCCGAGGTTCGGAGATGGCATGTTCGAGCGATTCGTTGAGCGGTGGGCAGAGGAGGCCCTTACGGACACCCCGGTCGTCCTGATCGTGGGACCGCGCCGAGCCGGCAAGACCACGCTCGTTCGCAAGATGGGAGAAGCTGGCCGCACCTACATCACGCTCGACGATCAGACGGTTCTCGAAGCCGCCCAATCCGATCCCGCCGGTTTCATCCGGGGTCTGGATCGGGCCATTATCGACGAGATCCAGCGCGTGCCCGACCTGCTGCTGGCGATCAAGAAGTCGGTCGATGAGGACTATCGTCCAGGCCGGTTTCTGCTCACCGGCTCCGCCAATGTGCTGACCTTGCCACGCGTCGCCGACAGTCTGGCCGGCCGGATGGAGACCATCCGGATGCTGCCGCTGGCCATGGCCGAGATCGAACGCCGACCGCCGATCTTTCTGGAGCGCCTTTTCGAAGGGAAACTACACGGCCAGAAGGATGCGATCGTCGGAGACGATCTGGTCCAGATCGTTCTGCGCGGCGGCTTCCCGGAAGCGATCAGCCGGGACAGCGAACGGCGACGACAGGACTGGGCGCGCTCCTATCTCACCTCGATCCTGACCCGCGACCTGCGCGACATCGCCGAGATCGAGAAACTGACGGAACTCCCGAAGTTCGTGCGGCTTCTGGCCGAACACTCCGGGCAATTGGTCAACTATTCGCAGCTCGCGAGTGGCATCAACGTCAATCACAGGACCAGCCAGCGCTATGTGGGCTTGCTCGAACAGGTGTTCCTGATCGCGACCTTGCAGCCCTGGTTCACCAATGCGCTGAAGCGCATCGTCAAGACACCCAAGCTGCACTTCCTCGATTCCGGCCTGCTGGCGACCGCGCGGGGCCTCACCTTCGATCGGGTCAAGGCGGATCGCGGGCTGCTTGGCGCACTGCTGGAGAGCTTCGTGTTCTCGGAGGTGCTGAAGCTGGTGACGGCCTCGGACCTGCGCCTGACACCGCACCATTTCCGCGATCGGGACATGCGCGAGGTGGACATCGTGCTGGAGCGCGACGACGGGATGATCGCCGGCATTGAGGTGAAGGCGAGCGCTACGGTCAAGGCTGGCGACTTCTTGGGCATGCGAGCGTTGGCGGAGGCCTGCGGGGACCGCTTCGCCTTCGGCGCCATCCTCTATGACAGCGCGGACGTTGTGCCGTTCGGCGACCGCCTGGCGGCGGCGCCACTGTCGTGTTTATGGGAGTGAACGCCATGGATCAGCACGAAGGGCTTCTGGGGCTAAAGGCCAGGTTGGCGACGGCGTTCGATGCATGGCGGCAATTGCCGCGCAGGGGCCTTCTTGAGCCTTCATGGCAACCAATTGGTGGGGTCATTCCGGACAACAATTATATGGCCTTAAGAAATATTTGGGGGAGAGACTGGCGATGAAGGCATTCGAATTTGACGATCGTCTTATCGACTCCTACGCCCGTTTCTCGCGGTCCTTCAGCACTATTCGAGCTGAAGACCTGAAGTCTGAGATCGATCGCCAGTACGATGCGGGGCGTTTCTGGCCGGATGCTCTGCTATCTATCAACCCTCGATTCCTTCAAGGGCCGACTGTTGACGACCTAGTCGCCTCCGGCGATCTCGACGAAGCGACGGGCCGAATATTCCGGTTCGGACCGGCGCCTCTGCGGTTCCATCGCCACCAGGCGCAGTCCATCGCCAAGGCGCGGGCGCGCCAGAGTTATGTGGTCACGACCGGAACCGGCTCGGGCAAGTCGCTTTGCTTTTTCGTGCCCGTGGTCGATGCGATCGTGCGCGCGCGGAAGGCGGGCAAGGCTCGTAGAACCAGCGCCATCATCGTCTATCCAATGAACGCGCTGGCGAATAGCCAGATCAACGAGATCGAAAAGTTCATCTCCCAATCCGGCCTGCCAACGGAGATCAAGCCGGTGGTGCGACGCTACACCGGCCAGGAGAGCCAGGAGGAGCGGCAGCGGATCGCGGACAACCCGCCGGATATTCTGCTCACCAACTTCATGATGGCCGAACTGCTCCTGACGCGGCAGGACAGCCTCGACACCAAGGTCATCGAGAATGCCAGCGGGCTGGACTTCATCGTTCTCGACGAGCTTCACACCTATCGTGGCCGCCAGGGCGCCGATGTCGCCATCCTCGTCCGCCGTCTTCGCAACCGCTGCACGCCAGACAAGGCGCCGATCTGCATTGGGACTTCGGCGACCATGGCGAGCGAAGGATCCGATGCCAACCGCGCGCAGGCCGTGGCGGACGTTGCGTCACGTCTTTTCGGGGCGTCCATTGGGCCGGAATCGGTCATTGACGAGTCGCTTGAACGGGCGACGGACGACAGGCTGAAGCTCGACGACGTGCGGCCGAAACTCGCGCCCGTCCTGACAGATGCGCTTCCGGATGTGCTGACCGATGAATTGCTGAAGAAGCACCCCCTGGCTGTCTGGACTGAACTGGCGATCGGTCTGGACGACGCGCAGGAGCTCAAGCGCAAGAAGCCCATCCCCTTCGCAGATGCCGTCGCGCTGCTATCACAGGATAGCGGCGTAGAGGTTGAAATCTGTCGAAACAGCCTTGAGTCATTCCTGACCCGCATCAGCCTTCCGGAAACGGAGCGCGGCGGCTCGGGGACAGGTGCATTCCTGGCCTTCAAGCTCCACCAGTTCATCTCCGGCGCGGGCGAGGTCTTCACCACGCTGACGGAGAAGCCCAGAAATGTCCTGTTCGAAGGTCAGCTCGAAGACCCCAGCGCGCCGGGCCATCGCCTCTATCCGACCCGCTTCTGCCGGGAGTGCGGACATGACGTCCACGTTGTCACCAAGACTGAAGAAGCTGTCGGCATCCTGTTTCTGCCGAGGAACATCGACGATGCGCCCCTTGATGATCAGGAGGGGGACGCCGCAGGCTATCTAACGCCTACGGGAGACGGGGATTCCGAATACGCCTTCACAGGTGAGATCGAGACCTATCCGGAGGATTGGCGCGAGGAGCGCAATGGAGTCGAGCGACTTCGGGCGAACAGAAAACGCCGGATGCCTCAGATGGTCACGGTGGCTCCGGATGGGCGGTACGATTCATCGGGGAAGAGCTTCTGGTTCATACCTGGCAAGTTTGGGTTCTGCCCGTGTTGCCTCGATCAGCCGCATCCGAGCATGCGCGAACGCACGAAGCTCGCGGGCTTGTCGGGTGAGGGCCGCAGCTCCGCGACGACGCTTCTCGTCTCGACCGCCCTGGAATGGATGAACGGGCGCAACAGCGGCGTCCCCAAAGAGAAGCGCAAGCTCCTCGGCTTCACCGACAACCGGCAGGACGCCGCCCTTCAGGCAGGCCACTTCAACGACGTTCTGTTTGTCAGCCTCCTGCGCGGCGCAATTCTGAGGGCGGTGCTGGACGCGGGCGACGATGGCTTAGCCGAAGACGAATTCGGTCTGCGGGTCGTGAAGGCGCTCGGATTCACTGCTGCCAACAAGGACGCGCGCATCCACTGGATGCTAGATCCGGAGGCGGGCGCTGTCGTTCGCGAAGACGCGCAACGGTCCCTTGCGAAGGTTCTCGCCCATCGGCTCTGGACGGACCTGCGCCGGGGATGGCGTTACACCAACCCGAGCCTCTCCGTTCTCAAGCTCATCGATGTCGCGTTCATCGGGCTCGATGCCATCGCCGAGGATACGGAGCGCATTACGGCCATCTTGCCGGATTTCGGGACGCTCGACCTGCCTGCGCGCAAGACCATGCTGAAACTGGTCCTCGGCGCCATGCTTGACGGTCTGGCTGTTGGAACGGAATCGCTCGATCTGACCGTCCTCGACACAGTCGCACAGAAGTCCCGAAACCTCCTGCGCGCCCCTTGGGCCATCGACGCAAAGGAGACGCCTAGAAGCCGCACGACCCTGTTTCTGCAAGCTCCCGGCAAAGACCGGGTGGGGCTGCGGGAGGAACAGACGATCGTCCGGGCAGGCCACAATTCCCGCATTGGGCGCCTCATAAACCGTAAGAGCGTCATAGGGACCAAGCTTGGCAAAGCCGACTACCTAGCGGTCATGACGGGCTTGATGGAACTCCTCGCTCGCGAAGGGTTGGTATCGCGCATCGACATCGAGGCGGACCTCCAGGGTTGGCGCTTGTCGCCGTCAGCCGTTCGTATTGTACCCGGCGAAGCCATCCGGAAGGGTATGGCACTGGGAAACCGCTATTTTCACGATCTATACAATGAGATCGCTGCTGATTTGAAAGCTGGCCGGAGCAGTTTTTGGGGCCTCGAAGGCCGTGAGCACACGGCCCAAGTATCGCAGAGACAGCGCGAATGGCGCGAGTGGCGCTTCCGATTCGAAAAGGAAGACCGGGAGAATCTCGCCGAGAATGCTGCTGATTTGAAGGCGGCGGGAGAGTCGGAGCAGTTTCTACCCGCTCTATTCTGTTCGCCGACCATGGAGCTTGGCGTCGACATCTCGGCGCTCAATGCGGTGTATCTGCGCAACGTGCCGCCTACGCCGGCGAATTATGCTCAGCGCGCTGGTCGCGCCGGGCGTTCGGGGCAGGCCGCCGTCATCGTGACCTATTGCGCGGCTCAGTCGCCGCACGACCAGTATTTCTTCGAACGGCGCAACGAGATGGTTGCCGGCGTCGTCCGTCCACCGGCGCTCGATATCACCAATGAAGAGCTCGTCCGCTCGCACCTGCATGCCGTGTGGCTTGCAGAGGCGAAGCTCGCACTGTCGCCCGATATCCCGGAACTCCTCGACCTGACGCAGACGGGCTACCCGCTGAAGCCGGAAATCCACGACGTCATCGACCGGCCTGAGCTGGCGATGGCGGCACATGCTCCGATGAAGCGGATCCTCGACCAGATTCTCGCGTCCGTGGAAGGCCGGAAGCCGACGTGGATGACCGATCCGGATGACTTTGTCGTCCAGGTGGCTCAGCGCGCGCCTTTGGAGTTTGGTCGTGCCTTCGATCGTTGGCGGGAACTCTACAACTCGGCCCGAACGCAGCTGATGGAAGCCAATGCCCGTTCGGAGATCACCGGTCTCTCGGGCGCGGACCGTCGTCGGATCAAGGCTGCGCAGATGCAGGCGAGCGACCAGATCACCATTCTCGAACAGGGGAAAGCGTCGAACGGCTCGGACTTCTACTCCTACCGCTATCTCGCAACGGAAGGCTTCCTACCGGGCTACAATTTCCCGCGGCTGCCGCTCTATGCCTTCATCCCCGGCGAGGGAAAAACCGGCTCGTTCCTCCAGCGCGCGCGTTTCCTGGCCATTTCGGAATTCGGGCCGCGTAGCCTGATCTATCACGAAGGCCGTGCCTACCGGGTCATGAAGGCGAAGCTGCCGCCGGAAGTCCGGACCGGAGACGGGTCAGAACTCGCTACTCGAGATATCTACATCTGCTCGAACTGCGGCGCCTGTCATGACAGCGAGGTTGAGCGCTGCCACGCATGCAACAGTCCGATGGCAGGTGAGGTCCCGGTACAGCGGACGCTCAGGATTGACAACGTCGAGGCCGCGCCGGCCGAGCGGATCACGGCCAATGACGAGGAGCGCGTCCGGCAGGGCTTTGACATTCAGACCGTCTTTTCCTGGCCGAGACGGGACGGTCGGGTGCAGATCACCGAGGCCGACTTCCGTTGCGAGGATGCTTCGATTTTCAATCTGCAATATGCAAACAGCGCTGAGATCAGTCGCATTAACAAGGGGCTAAAGCGGCGCGCAAATCAGACTGTCTTCGGCTTCTATATCGATCCGCGCAGCGGCTACTGGGCGAAGTCGGCCGACGAAGATGCCGATGTCGATGTACCGCCGGACGTCGTGAAGCCGGTTCGGATCGTTCCCATCGTTCGCGACCACAAGAACGCGCTGCTCTTCCGTTTCAACGAGCCTACGGCCTATGCGCGCGAGACAATTGCGACGGTTCAGCATGCCCTCATGAGGGGCATCGAGGTTGTCTTCCAACTAGAAGAAGGCGAAGTGCTCGGCGAGCCGCTGCCCGCCCGCGACAACCGTCGCGCCGTCTTGGCCTACGAAGCCACAGAGGGCGGCGCCGGTGTGTTGAGTCGCCTGATCGAGGATCCGCAAGCGCTCGGTAAGGTCGCCCGCGAAGCGCTGACCCTGATGCATTTCGACAAGGTCGATGAAGCGATCGTAGCGGGCGACGCGAAGTTGCTTGTCAGCCGCGATGGAGAGGCCTGTGTTCGCGGCTGCTATCGGTGCTTGCTCTCCTACTTCAACCAGCCTGATCACGAACTGATTGACCGGACGAGCGATGAAGCCAAGCAGATGCTGGTCGATTTGGCGCGCGGGCAGGTGGTGCTTGCGGCGGCACCGATTAGGTCGGCCGAGGGTGGAGGATGGGCGGACGCCTTCAGGGACGCTGGACTTCCGCCACCGGATGGCTCCCCTGTCTGCTTCTCCGACCAGGAGATGAGCTTCGCCTGGCGTAGTCACTTCGTCGCTGCCTGCGTCTCGCCTCTGACCGAGACAACGCGCGAGGAGGCGGAAGCCAAGGGCTGGACGCTATTTGAGTTGCCGGGAACGACTGCTGCAGGCGTGCCTGACGCGATGATCTCGATGTTCGGGGGGAGGTCCCGATGACAGTGAATTTCGCCCCCGGAGATCTGGTCCGTGCCCGCGGGCGCGAGTGGGTCGCGTTGCCGTCGCCGCGGGACGGCATTCTGGCGCTTCGTCCACTCACGGGCAGCGAGAACGATACGGTGATCCTCGACCCGGAGCTCGAGCTCCTTCCAGTCCAGGCCGCCCGTTTCGATCTGCCTGCCGACGCCACGACAACTGTCCAGGCAAAAGCGGCGCTGCTCGCCGATGCGATGCGTTTGACATTGCGCCGCGGCGCGGGCCCCTTTCGCTCCGCCGCGCAGCTCGCCTTCGAACCGCGGACCTACCAGCTCGTGCCGTTGCTGATGGCGCTTCGTCTGCCGTTGCCGCGCCTGCTCATCGCCGACGATGTCGGTATCGGCAAGACGATCGAGGCGGGCCTGATCCTGCGTGAGCTGATGGATCGGGGAGAGGTTGATGCGTTCTCGGTGCTCTGCCCGCCGCATCTCGTCGAACAATGGGTTGGAGAGCTGAAGGCGCGTTTCGGGATCGACGCCGTCCCGGTCACGTCAGGCACCGCCAGCCGCCTGGAACGCGGCCTGCCGCTCGCTCAGACCCTATTCGATGCCTATCCCTTCACGGTCGTCAGCCTCGACTACATCAAGGCCGATAAACGCCGCGAAGGATTCGCGCGCGCCTGCCCGGATTTCGTGATCGTCGATGAAGCGCATGCCTGCGTCGGCACGCACCAGGGCCGGCAGCAGCGCTTCGAACTTCTGTCCGGACTGACCCGGAATCCCGAGCGGCGGATGATCCTTCTGACCGCGACGCCGCATTCCGGGGACGAGGAGGCCTTCGCCCGTCTTCTCTCCCTGGTCGACGCATCATTTGCCTCGATGGACTTCGAGGATACGCGGTATCGCGAGCGTCTGGCCCGGCACTTCGTCCAGCGACGCCGGATCGATCTCGTCTCGGGGGATTGGGACGAAGACCGCGCCTTCCCGAAACATGAGACGACAGAGTTCGCCTATCGCCTGTCCGAGGCCCATCGCGGGTTCCAGGAAGCTGTTCTCGACTACTGCTTCGGCATCGTGTCCCAGGCGGGATCCGGGCAGCGCGAGCGACGACTGGCCTTCTGGGGCACCCTGGCGCTGATGCGCTGCGTCGGCTCTTCGCCGGCGGCAGCTCTGAGTGCGCTGCGGAACCGCATGTCGAGCGAGAGCGATCGCCTCGAGCCGCAGATCTTTGATGATGACGGCGATGATGAGGACGCGGTCGATCTCGAGCCGGGCACGGCCTTTGATGTCGATACAGAGCTTCTTGCCCTGGTGAAGGACGCCGAGGAGTTGCTCGGCAAGCCCGATCCGAAGCTGGTCGCCCTGGTCGATGCGCTGACGCCCCTCATAAAGAAGGGCGCAAATCCCGTCGTCTTCTGCCGCTATCTGGCGACGGCCGAGCATGTCCGGGATGGCCTTCGCAAGGCCTTCCCGAAGCTGACCATTGAAGCCGTGACAGGCGTTCTCACTCCGGACGAACGCCGCGATCGTGTCGCCGACATGGCGACCGCGGATGAGGAAACGCCGGTCCAGCGCATTCTCGTTGCCACCGACTGCCTGTCGGAAGGTATCAACCTTCAGCAGCTTTTCGACACGGTCGTCCATTACGACCTGTCCTGGAATCCGACCCGGCACCAGCAGCGTGAAGGGCGGGTGGACCGCTTCGGCCAGCCGGCGGAACTTGTCCGGTCGATCATGATGTTCTCGCCGGACAGCGCCATCGATGGCGCGGTGCTCGACGTCATCCTTCGCAAGGCAGAGGAGATCCGCAAGGCGACGGGCGTAACCGTGCCCCTCCCCGAGGAACGGGGGCCGGTGACAGATGCGCTGATGGCGTCGATGATGCTGCGCCGCGGCGTGTCTCGTCAGCTCACGCTCGACCTTCGCCTTGACGATGGGGCCAAGGTCATGGAGGCGCGATGGCGAGATGCCTCGGAAAACGAGAAGCGATCCCGCGCGCGTTTCGCCCAGAATGCGATGAAGCCGCAGGAGGTTGCCCCGGAATGGGAGAAGGTGCGCACACTCCTCGGGTCTCCGGCGGAAGCGAGGCTTTTCGTCGAAAGGGCGATGGCGCGTTTCGGCGTGCCTCTGGAAACTAGGAAAACCGTGCTCCTGGCACACGTCGACGCCCTTGATGCCGGCCTGCGTGAGCGCCTGGCGGAGCATGATCTCGGCGGATCGGTGCGTCTGGCGACGGCCGAGCCAGCGCCGTCGGGCACCGCGCTGCTCACCAGGACACATCCCCTGACAGCCACTCTTGCCGAAGCGCTGGTCGAGGCTTCGCTTGATCCGGAGTCTCTTTCCGGTCTCGGCATCGGCCGGGTCGGCGCCTGGCCGACCGCCGCCGTCCAGCAAATGACGCGCCTTGCCCTCATGCGTATCCGCTTCAAGCTGACTGTCCATGCCCGGAAGGAAAGGCTGCTGCTGGCGGAGGAAGCGGCACTCGTTGCGATCCAGGGCAGCCGGATCGTGGCGGTAGGCGAAACTGCCCGGGAATGGCTCAACACACCAGCCACTTCCGACCTCGCGCCCGTCGCACGTGATAGGTTCATCGTGAAGGCAAAGGAGGAGTTGCCGAGCCTGCTCGAAGGACCGATCGCCGATTTCGTCCGGTCGCGCGCACAAGAGCTCATGCAGGATCACGCCCGCCTCCGCGCCGCGTCGGGGTCCGCCTCGCGCGTCACCGTGGAGGCCGTGTTGCCGCCGGATGTGATCGGCCTGTTCGTTCTGATGCCGGGAGTGGCTTGAGCCATGGCGCGCAAACCCGTCACCGACATGTCGGCCTGGCCCTCGCTCACCCTTGAGGGCAACCTCATCGCGCCGGCCATGGTCGCCAGCATCGACCGCCGGCAAGCCCCCGAACAGACCGAGGAGGACTACCGGATCCGCAAGGGGCTGACGATCCGCGAGGAGATCTCCACCGCCTTCCGTGTCGGCCAGTCCCATTTCGACGCTTTCGCGAAACTTCAGAATCCCTCGGTAGAGGCGACGCGGCGCTTCGTGCGGGCCTTCCTGACGGAAACCTTCGGCTTTGACGATCTCGTCCCGGCCGATGGCGTGGTCTCCTTCCTCGCTGGCGGCCGCGTCCCCATCGTTATCGTGCCGCCTGCCGACGAAAAGCTCGATCGGCGTAGCCCGACGCTATCGACCGATCGTTCGCGGTCCCCTGCCTTCGCGCTTCAGGACTATCTCAACGACAGCGATGACGCGCTCTGGGGCCTCGTGACCAATGGCGCCGTCCTCCGCCTCATGCGGGACAACGCCTCGCTGACCCGGCCGGCCTACATCGAAGCCGACCTGGCCGCGATCTTTACCAACGAGGATGCCGCCTCCTTCGCTGTCCTCTGGTCGCTGATTCACCGAACCCGGTTCGGGACCGCCGGCACGCCCATCACCGATTGCGCGCTCGAACGCTGGCGCGAAGCCGGTTCCCGCGAAGGCGAGGCTGCCCGCGACCGGCTGGCAGCCCAGGTGGAGACTGCGCTCAAGGTCCTCGGTTCGGGTTTCCTCGAAACCAACCCCGACCTTGCCGCGCGCCTGAAGTCGGGCGAGGTCAATCTGACTGAGTGGTTCAACGAGCTTCTGCGTCTCGTCTACCACCTCATCTTCCTGATGGTGGCCGAGGACCGGAACCTGCTTCACCCGGAGACGACAAAGCCGGACGCCCGCAAGCTCTATGCTGAAGGCTACAGCCTCGTCGCGCTTCGGGCGCAAGCGGCGCGCGCAGCCGCCTGGGACAAGCATCACGACCGCTACGAGGGCATCAAGGTCGTCTTCCGCGCGCTTGCCGGCGGGCAGGACGCGCTCGGCCTGCCGGCGCTTGGCGGACTTTTCAGTGCCGACAAGCTGCCGCATCTCCAAACTGCGCGCCTGCGCAACCGCGCTTTCATGGAAGCGGTCTATCGCCTGTCCTGGCTCTCCGACAAGACCGGCATGGTGCCGGTGAACTGGCGTGCGATGGAAACCGAAGAGCTAGGTTCGGTTTACGAATCCCTGCTCGAACTCCAGCCGCAACTTGCCGATGATGGTAGGTCGCTGGTCTTCGCCTCGGAAGCGGCTGAGCAGAAGGGCAATCAGCGCAAGACGACTGGCTCCTACTATACGCCGGACAGCCTGGTGCAGGCGCTTCTCGATGCAGCGCTCGATCCTGTTCTCGACAAGACGGAGGCGGAGGCCACCGATCCGGCCCAGGCGCTGTTGAAGCTCAGCGTTATCGATCCCGCCTGCGGATCGGGCCACTTCCTCCTGGCAGCCGCCCGCCGCATCGCTACGCGTCTCGCCCGCATTCGCGGCGAGGGTACGCCCTCGCTAGCCGATTTCCGGCATGCGCTGCGCGACGTGGCCCGCTGCTGCATTTATGGGGTGGACCGCAACCCGATGGCGGTCGAGTTGACCAAGGTCGCGCTCTGGATCGAGACGGTGGACCCCGGCCTTCCGCTCGGCTTCTTCGATGCACAGATCCGCTGCGGCGACTCGCTCCTGGGGGTGCTTGACCTCAAGGTTCTGCGGGACGGCATCCCCGATGCCGCATACAAGCCACTGACCAGCGACGACAAAAACACGGCGAAGTACTACCTGCAGGCCAACCGCGCCGCGCTATCAGGTCAGGGCGGATTCGATTTCGGCACAGGCCAGGCCGCCATGCCCGCAATGAAGCCGCTTGCGCTGGATTTCTCCGGCTTTCGGGACCTGCCCGAGGACACGGTCGAGCAGATTGGGGCCAAGGCCGCACGGTTCAGGGAACTGCGCAAGGGACAGGCCTTCATCCGCGCCAGGGCAGCTGCGGACCTTTACGTCGCGGCCTTCCTGCTACAGAAGACAGGCGGTGCCCCTTCAGGGGTCTCGGCCCGCACGGTGCCGACGACCGAGGAACTGTGGCTCGCGCTCGATCAGGGCAAAACGCGGCAGGCGATGGTGAACGCCCCCAAAGCCGCCCGCCGCGCCCGCGCCTTCCACTGGCCGCTGGAATTTCCCGACGTTATGCAGCGCGGCGGGTTTGACGTGATCGTAGGCAACCCGCCCTATGGCGCATCGCCTCCCTCAAAATCGGCTGTAAGGAGCCTGTATGCGGTTGCCTTTGAAAGCGAAGTCGATGCATCAAATATCTGCAATTATTTTCTAGCACAGGCAATTAATATTGGAAAAAGGGGAGCATCGATAGGATTTATCCTTCCGAAATCGATCAGCTATGTTGCTTCATATCAGAAGACGCGAGAGTTAATAACGGCGCGAGGGGAGCTGCAACTGCTAGCTGACTGCGGTGTCGCCTTTAAGGATGTGGGGCTAGAGCAACTTCTTCTTTCTTTTGTTGCTGCAAGAGCGTCTGGAGTCCTTACAGAGGTCGGATATTTTGAAGAGGGTGCCTTCTTCCCGCTAGATGCGCGAGGCTCTGACGTCTGGCGAAATCGAGGATATTGGGAAATTCACCTAACGCCAGAACGGATGTTGATTGCGCAGAAACTTGAAGAGAAGGGCGTTCGGCTGGCGCAGCTTTGCTCTCCGGACGGAGGAATCTTCCGCGGGCTCGGATTGCAATCAAAGAGGAGTCTGCATGCCGACAAGGATGCCGGGGCCGCGATCCCGGTTTTGGGTGGGAAAAATATCTCCAGCTACATTATCTGGGATGAAGCGGATGAACCTTTTATCTACGCAAACGCGAAGCATCCTGAGTTAGTTTCCGACAATGCATTCAGCCGACAACTTATGCGACGAATTGCTCTCAAGAATATCTCCAGCTCTATCATAAAGATAGAGGCGACGCTGCTCGATGAGAGGTACGCAACTCTAGATACCGTCAATAGTGTAGTCATTTCCACACGCTATAAATACCCATACGAATACATTCTTGCATTCATGAATAGTCGGATTGCTAACTGGTATATGAAGTGGGTGGTCTTCAATCGTTCTGTTTTGACCATGCATTTTGACGCCGATTACATCGGCAGACTGCCAGTTCCGGCCTTCGTTGGGGCACCCTGGCAGAATGAGATAAGTAGCCTTGCAAGCCGGCTAATGTCGACGCCGGTTCGGAAATTCCGCAAGGGCGTCACCAATGTGGAGGAATCCCACGGCTATTTGTTGCGAAGGATCGACGAAATAATCGCTGTGAACTTGGCGATTTCTGCCGATCTCTTGAGTTGAGAGGCATGGATGCCCCAAGCTTGGGACCGGATGGAGGCCGACGGGACATTCAAGGCGCTGGGGCTGTGATGAGCACTGATGCGCGGAGTGGTCAAGCCGACTTGTTCGAGCATCCGGCGAACGCCGAGGACGAGCAGACGCGTGCACTTATCGACCAACTGATCGCCGATACCAGGCTCTACGACTCCGCTGGCGCGGTGAAGGAACTGCTCGATTTTACGGTGAAGCTCCGGCACATCGCGCCGTTCAACGCTATGCTGTTGCACGTCCAGAAGCCGGGCCTCACCTTCGCGGCACGGGCGAAGGATTGGCAAGAGCGGTTCAGACGGCGTCCGAAGCGCCACGCGCGCCCGCTCGTCGTTCTGCGAAATTTCGGGCCGGTCGACTTTGTCTATGACGTGCTCGATACCGAAGGCGAGCCGCTGCCCGAGGCGGCCTTTTCTTTCCCGACCTTGGGGACCGTCCCCACCGGCTGGCCGAGCGCAGCTGAACTACGACTTCGCGACAAATCGGCAATCCATGTTTTATGGCTCGATCGGGGCGACGGCAGCGCCGGCCACGCCCGCCTCCTGACGCGTCACGGCGACAAGAACCGCCTGGAGCGCTTCGAAGTGGGCATCAATCGCAACCATCCGGCCGCCACGCAGGTGGTGACGCTCGCGCATGAACTCGCCCACATCTACCTCGGCCATTGCGGGGCGGATGTGAAGCGCGGGGTCAGCGACTGTCAATGACCGTGGAATCGGGACCCTGTATTTTCGCGCAAAAGGGACCCCGGTTTTGGGGTTGATGAAGGGCACGCCGGTTAGCGCCCGATCAGGCGAAGCTGGTCGGGGTTGCACAGCCTGATCGGGTGCGGTTCGTTGGCTTTTGGCTTTAGCTTTGAGAGCGGCTCTTGAAGCGCCAGGATTCGTTTCCGGTCTCGACGATCTCGCAGTGATGCGTCAGGCGATCGAGCAGCGCGGTGGTCATCTTGGCGTCGCCGAAGACGGTGGGCCATTCGCCGAACGCCAGATTGGTGGTGATGATGACGCTGGTGCGTTCGTAGAGTTTCGAGACGAGATGGAAGAGCAACTGCCCGCCGGCCTGGGCGAAGGGCAGATAGCCCAGTTCATCGAGCACGACGAAGTCGAGCCGGGTCAGGTGATCGGCAATGCGCCCCTGGCGGCCGGCACGGGTCTCGGTCTCCAGCCTGTTGACCAGGTCGACGACATTGAAGAAGCGGCCGCGCGCACCGTTGCGGATGAGCGCCCGGGCAATGGCGATGGCCAGATGGGATTTGCCCGTGCCGGTGCCGCCGACCAGGACGACGTTACGCTGATCGGCGACAAAGGCTCCTCCGGCGAGATCGCGGATCAGGCTCTCGTTGACGGGCGTGCCGGTGAAGTCGAAGTCCTCGATATCCTTCGCCAACGGCAGCTTGGCGACGGTGAGCTGGTATTTGATGGAGCGGGCCTGCTTCTCGGATATCTCGGCCTGCAGCAGATCGCCGACGATCTTCGGTGGTTCGTGCTGGCGCTTGATGGCGACGCCCATGATCTCGTCATAGGCTGATCGCATCCCGTAGAGCTTCAGCGTGCCCATCAGTTCCAGAACCTCGGTGCGTTCCATGGCTGTTTGTCCTCCTGAGACTGTCATAGCGGGCGCAGTCAGCGATCGGCTCGTGAGCCAGCTTCAGCGCTTGGGGAATGGAAAGGATCGTGCCCGGCGCCGGGTCGCGGCGGCGGGCCAGGATGTTGAGGATCACCGCCGCCGACGAGACGCCGTGATCGAGCGCCTCCTGACAGGCCGCCTCGACCGCGTTCAATCCGTCGCTCAGCACACAGGTGAGGATCGACACCATCTGCCGGTCGCCGTCATCGGCAGCCTTGAGCTTCTGGCGCACTTTCTCCATGGCCGACGGCAGAACCCAATTCTTGAACGGTGCGCCGTTGCGCAACCCGCCGGGTTTGCGGGCCAATACCGGGACGTAATGCCAAGGGTCGTAGATCACCTCGTTGCGGCCGAAGCAGCGGGCATGTTCGCCCACGACCACGCCGTCCTGGCGGATGACGATCCGATCGGCATAGGCATGGATCTCGATCGGCCGGCCGACGGCGCTCGACAGCACCGAGTATTTGTTGTTGTCGAAGCGCACCGTGCAGGTCTTCGACACCGAGGCCGGGACACAGTGGAAGCCGTCGAAGCGCCCGGCATAGGGAATGAAGCTGCCGCGCTCCTCCTCGAACACCTCCCAGATCGTGCGGCCGTCCTGTTCGGGGTGCCGGTGCACCTTGGCGTAGGAGACGCATTTGTCGGCCAGCCAGCCGTTCAGGTCCTCCAGCGTCTTGAAGCGCAGCCGCGGCGTGAAGAAGCGCTCGCGCACCAGCCCGACCTGGTTCTCGACCTGGCCCTTCTCCCAACCCGACGCCGGCGTGCAGGCTTCCGGTTCGACAAGGTAATGTCCGCACATCTGCGCGAAGCGGCGGTTGTAGCGGCGATCCCTGCCGATGAAGATCGCATCCACCGCAGTCTTCATGTTGTCGTAGATGCCGCGCGTGCAGGCCCCACGAAAGAAGGCGAACGCACGATCATGGGCGTCGAACACCATCTCCTGCGTCTCGCGTGGGTAGGCCCGAACAAAGAACATGCGGCTATGACAGAGCCGCATGTGCGCTACCTTCACCGTAACCGTCACGCCGTCCAGCAGGACGACCTCGTGGCTCCAGTCGAACTGATAGGCTTCACCGGGCGCAAAGCTCAGCGGGATATAGGCCTCGGCCGCGGCGCTGCCGCGTTGCTCCTCCCAGTTCTGCGCATGACGCCACACCGAGCTGTAGCTGCCGTCGTAGCCAAAGCCGCGAAGCTCCTCATAGATCCGGATCAGCGTCAAACGCTCACGCTGCGGCTTCGCCGAATTCGCCGACAACAACCCGTCCAACTTCTCGCGCCACGCCCCCATCCGTGGATAGGGCTGTTGCTTGCGTTCGTACCGGAACTCCGTCTCGTCCGAGCGCAGCACCTTGCGGACCACTTTCCGCGAAATCTTCAACTCCCGGCAGATCGCCTTGATCGACTTCCCCTGGACCAGCGACAGCCGGCGTATCTTTGCAATCGTCTCCACAACCAACATCCAAAACACAAATGCCTCCGATCAAACCGGAGGCACTTTGATGACCCCACGTTAAGGGGTCCCGTTTGGAAGAAAATTACCCCTCAACTGGGGTCCTCATTCCATGAAAAATCACACAGCGACCACCGGATTCTCGATCTGGCTTTGCGGGAGATAGAGGCCGAGACGGTCGCCTACCTCGTCGCCAAGCGAACCGGCCTCTCGCCCCGAAGCGAGAGCTATTTGGATCGCTACCAGGGCGCTTTCGACCGGCTCGATCTCCATCGCATCATGAAGGCCGCGAGTGCAGTCGAGAAAGCACTGGACCTTCCATTCCGCATTCAACGGATATTCGCATGATGGTCCAGTCCCCCCAGTCCTTCGTCGTCCGGGAGGAATGCCAGAAGGCCGCGTCGCAAAACGGCTTCCGCCGCATACTGGGGGAGGAGGCGGGGTGGGCGGCTTTCGGTTCGACTACGGCGCATGGCACGATTCATCTTGCTGCAGGCGGACCGCAGGGGCCGTGGCTTCTTGCGCTCGACCATCACGGCGTTATCCAGGAACTGAGCTTGCCCGCGGCAACCGCTTCCGGTCCCGGCCGCGCCCGCTTTGCCTTCGACACACTCGGCGCGCTTTATGCGGTGCTTCATCGCGTCTACGAACTGGGCGTTAGCTTGCCCGATGCGCCGCTGCGGGATTTTGAGCGGCGCGTCGCAGATCTGCCTCGCACGACGGAGGCCGAACGGCTGGTCGTGCAGAGGGTCGGGCAGGATATCTTTCGCGACCGCCTGATGGATTACTGGCAGGGGCGTTGCCCCCTGACAGGGATCTCCGATCCGGCCCTGCTGCGCGCCTCGCACATCATCCCCTGGGCCGACTGTGAAAGCGACGCCGAGCGGCTCGATGTGCATAACGGCCTGCTGCTGTCGGCGCTATGGGATGCCGCATTCGACCGCGCGCTCGCGACTTTCGACGACCAGGGCAAGCCCGAATTCTCGCCCCGTCTCAGCGAGCAAGCGCGCGCCGAACTCCGCTGGCACTCCCCCATTTCGCTGACGGATGAGCACCGCCGGCGGCTCGCTCGCCATCGCGAGCGGGCGCGAGGTGAAGCCTGATGTGATTTGTGCCGGTGCCGGCACTGATCCACACAGCGTCGCCACCGAATTCACGGTAAGTTCTGTTGCCAATGCTTGACGACGTCAAGACAGTCGGAGACGACACGATCCAGCGACTGATCACCATTGATTACTGCATCGGCCCGCTGCGGAAGCGCGTCGCGCAGCTCTGCCTCCACACGATGCGCAGATGCGCGCGCAAAATCCTGGGCATCAGGTCTCGTTTCCACACGCGCGATGCGTGTTGTCTCACAGGCTCCGAGAAACAGCAGCCGCGCCTGAGATGGCGCACTCACGGTAGTGAGAATGTCGAAAATGTTGATATGCCGGATACCGTCGATCACAAAATCGTCCCCGGGATGAAAGCCGCCTGCCGCCAGCACGTCTCTGCAGAATGCTGCCGCGTCGGTATCGACGAGCGACTGGCCGAGATCCTGCAACACCTTGCGGTCGTTCGGGTCGCCGCCTAGCCGGACAATCTCGGTCCGAAGATAGTCGCCAAAGCCGGTGCGACGCCAACCGAGCGCTGTGGCGACCGCTGCGCTGACCGAGGACTTGCCGCTGCCGATTTGACCGGAGAAACAGAGTAACAAGCTCATGCGAAATCGAACGCCATCTGACGCGATCGCAAGGACACCCATCCCCGCCGGTCACGCTTATCGCAACCGACTGGTGCGATCGAAGCGGGCGCGTCAAGCTCGATCAAGGTCGCATAGAGGGCATCGGCGCGGGAGGACCAGAATTCATCATCGGCACGGATAGCCGCGCCGAAGCGATGTCGGATGCGGTCGATCGGTTCGGTACCGAGGTCGTAGCACCAGATACGACGGGCAAGCGCGAGGCCGCAGATCGGCCCAGCCACCTCCTTGAGGAGAATGATGTCACCATCGTCGATCTCGCCGTATGGTGCGCACCGGTTACGGCTAAAGCGGGACTCGATTGTCTTTTCGCCGGAGAGAACCATGGATAGGAACGGCTCGGCGAAGATCGCAAGGTGAATGCCGATGCGGCTCCTCGGCCGGGTCGCGTCCGACAGATAGGTCAGCCAGAAACGATGGCCGTCGACCTGCTCCAGGAGTTCGTCGAACTCGACCTCCAAGCTATGCTCCGTTCCGTTGTTATTATGGGCGTTTTGCCCTCTTCTTGTTCCTCGATCGCCGCCAGCGCCCGCAGTTTGGCTGCGACTCGCTCCAGCGTCTCACGCTCGCGGATACTGCCCCAGAGGCTGGGCTGAACGCCAGAGCCCATTGCCTCGCCAGCGCACGAAATTGCCGCCTCGAGCACCAGCTGTGGATTGTCGGTCCGGAAGATGCGGTTCCCCGAGGTCCAGACGTTGGCCTGCCGGCGGCGCGGGTCGCGGCGGCTTACTGTCGGTAGGATATCGCCCTCGACGAGTGAGATGAGACTCGCGTCGTCGGAGTGCGCTTCGCCACCTCCGCGGATGAACAGCCGCATACGGCCGATGGCGACTTCGGTCCAGTCACGAAGGCGGCCGGAGGATGCGGGGGGCGGTCTTGTCGATGCGCGCGTCTTCCTGAATACGACCAGGTCGCCGCGGCGCCAATGCTGGGGCGGGTAAATCCCGACGGCCGCCAGGGCATTGCGCTCAAAGAAGGGCGTCTCATAGGCGATAGCCAGCGGCGAGTGCTCGATCGCGGCGAGCCCGAGCCGTCGGGCGAACGCGATGGTGGCCTGCCTGTCGGCTTCCGCGCTCGGCCGCGCGCCGTCGGGTGGCAGGCTGATCAGCACGACGCCGCCGGAGCGGCACGCGTGGGCGGCGGCGGCGAGCATAGGGCGCACGAAATCAAGATACCAGGGCGGATCGAGAAAGACCGCGTCGGCGCTCTCGCGCGGTAGACCGCCGCTGCAGAACGCAATTGAGAGAGGTGACCCCGTGGCCTGGTTGAGGGCAAAGACGCGATCGGTGACGCTGTTGTCCTCAGCGAGGAAAGCGAGGCGCCGACCGATAGGCAAGGTCAGCGCTTCAACGGCGAGGCCCGGCGTTCCGAACAAGAGCAGATCACCGCCGGACGGCGTTAGGTCGGCTGCGCGATTGAGCAGCAAGCGCGCCGCGTCGGGTGTGAACCGCCATTCGTAATCGAGAGGATGCGGAAGCGGCAAAAGCGACCGGCCCTCAACTGCTGCGACACCATTGGTAGCCGCGCGTCGATGGATTGACATCGCCACGGCTGCGTCAACAGATGCGCTGTCGGCTAACCGATCGAGCGACGCCAGGACCTCGGTCGGATAGACGCCGGGGAGGCGATGCAGGAGTGCTGCAAAGCTGGTGGCGCCGTCCCTGATCGCCGCCTGGGTCAAGTCATCGACCCGCGCCGTGAAGGAAGCCTGCGACAAAGAGCGGCGCGAAGCGATCATGCCGACCTCGCACGGAGCGGCACGTCGCAGATTTGCAGCGTACGCAGCTCCGGAGAGAAACGGCGCTCAAGCTCGCTCATCCACGCGGCGATAGCTTCCTCTTGGATGGCGAGGCTCCTCGCACGCGCATCATCGCGGGCAAGACGCTGTTCGACAGGCGTGAATATTTGGATCCTCAGCGGAACGACGCGGAGTGGGTAATTCGGATCGATGGCTTGGAGCCGATCCATCAGATCAGCGACGCCCTGAGGAACGCCATCATCGTGCGGGGAGGTCAACGTCACATAGCCGTAGACGTCGAGTCCTAAGTCCAGCACACGACGCAGGATCTCGAACTGGCGGTCGTAATCCTGAGGCGCAGCGCGGGTATTGAAGGCGAAAGAGCGGGCATCGAATCCCTTGACGCAGCAGACACGACCGTAGTTGCGGTAGCGGCGTATAAGATCGAGATCGGCGTGAGGAAGTGCGTCGAAGAGGTACGTTGTGCTGAGGTTGTCGTCTGTCCAGAGATAGGTCGTTTCGGCGAGCCCCGCGTCGGCGAGCGCGCGCATCATCCACGGAGTCCATTCCGGCACAAGGTCCGGTGATCCTCCCGAGAGGTCGATGATCTGGGGCGCGTCTGGGATCTGGCGATACAGGTCGACGAGCTCGGCGGCCGTGAACCACGCCGAACGGCTGAGATCCGCTTTCAGCAGGTCCTCCGGTACGAAACAATACCAGCAGCGCCATGCACAGGCAGCGTTCTGAAACACCAGCGCGGTCATCAGGTCCGGAACCGGCGCGATGCCCAACGCGCGGCAGGCAGGCGCGATCGGGAGTGGATTGGCTGGCCAGCCCTCGGCTGTCGCCAACCGGAAATGGCGAACGCGCCCATATCCGTTGCAGTTGGCCGGAACCGTAAGGTCGACCTCTTGGCTCGAGCCAGTGAGGCGGGAGATCAAGACGCGGCCGCCTTCGACGTCGATCGCCCGTGCGCGCAGCCCCGCGGCGAAACGCTCGGTATCGATGGGCTTGGCCGCGCTCGTCACGGATGCGGTCCTTCCGGTTCCGGCGGCAGGCCGCGGGGGCGGCGCGGCACCTTAATCGGCTCATCGGCCAGATCGGGCAGCTTCTCATCGAGGAAGAGGTCAACGAGCGTCGCGCAGTAGTCGAATTCCTCTGCCGTCAGTGGCCGGCCTTTCGGGATGTCATGCCAGTATTCGAGACAGGTCCGGCAGCATGTCGCGGTTGCGTGCTGCGCGTAGTAGATCGCATTGCCTTCGAGAGGGGTCTGGCGGCCGTCGCGGGGCGGGGCGGCGACCGCCAAATATTTGCGAAGACGGTCACGGGCGGCATCCTTCAGCGCGATGCGGCCTTTGCGCTGGGCATGGCGCATTGCGCCATCGTCAACTGGGCGATGGAAAAAATGGTGACGGATCAGTTCGTGCTGAAGCGCTTCAAAGGTGTGCGCCGCATCGCCTTTGTCACGGCGGTGCAAACGCTTCCAGTCGACCAGGTCCGCCCCGCACGCCCGGCATTTGCCGCGCTGGTCAGGCGTCATCTTCTTCAGCTGCTTGAAGCAGTGCAGGTCGTTGTCGCAGTCGGTCGACGTGCATTTGATGTCGAGTGGTGGGGGTTTTCGGAATTCAGCCATTGAAAACCTCAATGAAGCGCCCGATCGAGCAGCTGCCGATCGAGTTCGTTGTCGATGTCGTAGGGAAAGCGCTCGACGAAGACATCGCGCGCGATCGCCCAGGGGTCGCTATCATCCGCTTGCAGGTTGGCCGCTGTGCCCCACCAGTTTATGCCCTGCCAAGACAGGCGAAAGGCAAGGTAGTTCGCAAGCGCACCGACGCGCACCCTGTTATTCGTTGCGATAATCGGGACGACACTCTTCAGCCGCTCGACTGAATTGCGCGCGGCCTGAACGCAGGCCTGCGCCAAGATTTCCGCTTTGCCATTGAGCACGACCTCGCCCGCAAACTGGCTTGCAGCGATCTCTTCGTCCGAGTTCCGTCGCTCGGTGGAGGTCTCGTCAGCCTCGATCACCTCCAGCGTGTCGGCCTCTGATCGCTGGCCGGCATGAAAAAGCTCGTGCAGCAGATCGAACAGCCACCGGGCTTCGTGCTTTGATGCTTGTTTCAGTACGACTGCGTTGCGGCCCTCGTAGCGCCAGCATGCGCCATGAAAGGTGCCGCGGTCGCGAAGCGGCAGAACGACGACGCCCAGATCCCAAGCGGTATGTAGTGCACTCTTAAGATCGACAGTGTTGTAGGTCTCGTAAATACGGCGATGCATGACTGCCGGGTCCGTTGGGATTTCCGCCCTGGGCAGCGATCGTGCCCCTTTGAGCGCGACAACGGCGAGATAGTTCGCGTAGGCGGCGTACAAGCTCGTCGATGCCTGCACGCGATTGGCGGGCATCTTGAACCGTGCTTCGGCCGCAGCGAAGCGCGGTGCGACCAGCGCCTGCGCGCCAAACACATTGTCGCGCGTCCATCCGAAAATGCGCTCGAGTACCGCACCCGTTTTGGCGGTCAAGGCATAGTCGTCGTCCTCACTGCCAACCTCGCCACTGGCGCGCTCGGCGTCGGCTGACGGCAAGAGCCGCGACAACAGAAACTCGCGATCAAGTCCGACCTGGCGCAGCTTGCTGACCAGCCCCCCAAAGCTATTAGGAGCCACGGGCAGGAGGATGTCATTCTTGATGCGCACGCCAAGTGCATTGGCGATTTGCCGCAGGCGCTGATAGCTAGCGGATGCATAGCGCTCAGCCTCATAGCGCTGGATTTGCTGCTCTTTGAGGTCGAGGCGATCAGCGAGTGCCTTCTGGCTGAGTCCGCTGGCGATCCTTGCCTGAATGAGGCCGTCGGCCAGTTCGTCGAACGAGTTGATGGAGATGACCGACAGGTCGGCGGACTTGAGGCGATCATATTCTGTAAGCTCGGCCTGCAGGTCGGCAAGCTGGCTCTCCAGGGCTTCTCGTTCGGCCTGAAGCAGGCGCGGATGCACGTCCGGGCGCGGCGAGCCTTCAGCCAGCTCGCTGATGGCCTTGCGAAACCGGTCGGCCTCGCTCCGGGTGATCTTGTACTGCCGTTCGTTGGTGATCATGGCAGACTCCCGAGGTCGATGTTGACGACGCCTTTGGGCACACCGTTCCGGTCCTTCATGAAGAAGTCGCGGTAGAGAACGCCAGGGGCGGCGAGGAACGACGCCGGAAAGAGCTCGCCGAGATACTTGGATTTCATGGCTGCTCGACCGTTGGTGAAATCAAGCAGCACGGGGTCGAGACGATAGGGATCGACTCCTTGTGTGTCCCAAGCTCCGTCATAGTCCTCCGGCAGTTCCTTGTGTGAAACGAAGCTTCCGTCGAGCAGGACGGACCGGCAGCCTGCGCTCGCGAGATTCTGCAGAGCCGCCAGCAAGCCTCCGACGAGACGGGTGCGGTGACCGTTGCAGCTGAACCGCGGTGCCACCTCGCGCCAGGGCGCGTCATGCACCCCAGGAGGCAGGTAACCAGTCGATGAGTCGACATCAGGAAGCATGACACAACAATATCGTTGTGTTATGCGTTCGTCAAGCGTTCTAGTTTGGCCTGGGCCGACGGTGGATTTTATCGCCGCATTTTCAATGCCTTATGGGGCTCGCTGATAATCGAGTGGGAAAAGCGTCTTTGCGCATCCGCGAGGTGCTCGGATTTCCCGTGTCTGCAAGCCTAACTCTTGACGAAATCGCCCGCCCTTAATACGCTGATCAGCGTATCAGCGTTATTGAGGAGAGGTATGGCATCGACCGAGAAG
>ERZ1645187.150-NODE-150-length-65326-cov-17.818832_pt1 | contig 65326 bp, 50 predicted proteins | sample MGYA00575352_ERZ1645187 | MGnify/ENA primary metagenome ERZ1645187 (study PRJEB40837, sample SAMN11349314) | freshwater sediment metagenome | isolation source: river sediment | host: Sediment | place: India: Wazaribad , New Delhi | collected 2017-02-21 ... | reverse complement strand
TCGATCAAGCGCGCCCTCGACCCGGCCGGCATCCTCAACCCCGGCAAGGTCGTGTGAACGGTCGAAAAGCGGCGAGCCATCGCGTGATGGCCCGCCGCTGGCGTCGAATATCTCTGCCGTCAGTGGCTGGCGGCCTTCAGTGCGCGACGCTCGGCTTCGATCTTTTCCATCTGTGACGGCCAGCTCGCGCCGATCCAGTCGTCGGTGCCGAACAGCCAGTACCAGAAGCGGTTGCGGCGATGGTAACGCTCGACCGTCATGCGGTTGAGGTTGTCCATGTTGGTGTTGAGCGCGGCGAGCATGGCCATCGGCTTGCCGGCTTCGCGCTCCATGCCCTCGATGCGCGAGGCGATGATGGCGAGATCGCCCGAGCCTTCCGTGCGCCACTGATCCATGGAGCTGGCCAGCGTGTGCTGGTTGGCGTTGAGCTTCATCAACGCGTCGTGGACTTCCTTGAGTTCGACCTGATGCGCCTTCAGCTGGTCCGCGGATCTGGCGGCAAAAGCGTCGATGCCATGGTGATGGCGCACGATCAGTTCGCGCTGCGCCTTGGTCTCGGCGTCGCTGCGGGCGGCGAAACCCTCGAGAAGCTTGCGGTAGGTCTCGAGCCGTTCGCTCATCTGCGTCAGCGCGTTCGTGTCGTCGGTGCGCTCCATCTCGACGATACGCACCAGCTCCGAGATGCCCTCGCCGGTCCGCGCGATGCGCGACGATTGCTCGACGACGTTGGCCGCCACCTCGCGCACGTCGGCGGTCAGACCGGCGCGCACGTCCTCGAGCGTCGTCTGCTGCAGCGAGAGCGTATCGGACAGCGCCGCGATGCGGCTGTCGAGATCGCCCTGCATCGAACGATCCTGGCCGAGCAGCGCCTCCTCGATGATGTCGAGACGGTTCTGGATGTTGCCGAGATCAGTGCGGTTGTCGATGCGCCCTTCGAGTGCGGCGAGCTGATTGGCGAGATTGCGCTCGACATCGCCGACGCGCTGGTCGATCTGCGACAGGTCGACATTGACGTAGGGCTGGTTGTTGCGCACCAGCTGCTCGATCTGGTCTATGCGCATGTTGACCGGCGAGAAGTCGATAAACGGCGTCTGCCGCACGTTCCACTCGATCTGGTCGAGACGGCTCGCAAGCTGCGATACGTCGGTCGCCGGGACCGCGCGCACCGCCTGCTCGATCTGATCGAAGCGATTGCCGAAGGCGCCGAGATCGCCCTGTCCGAGACGGCTTTCGATCTGATCCAGACGAGCATGCAGCGACGACAGGTCGACCGCCTCGTGGCGCGCGGCAGTGCGCACCGTAGTCTCGATCTCGTCGAGGCGGCGCAGCAGTGCGTTGAGCGCGCCGCTGTCTCCCTGCGGCTGCGACGACACCAGTGTCTCGAGCGATTCTAGACGGTCATAAAGGCCGCCCGAAAAGCGGCTGGCGTCGTCGTGCTGGTTGGCGATCTGCGAGGAGATCGCGCGCACCATCTGCTCGAGGGCGTCGAGGCGCGAGTTCTGCAGGTGATCGGTCACATGCTGGATGGAGTCGCCGGCGGCGTGTTGCAGCGGCTCATTGGCGAAGTAGCGGCTCGCCGGGCGGCGCACGCGCTCGCGCGGCGGCTCGGGCGGCGTGTAGGGCGCGGCGGCACGCGGGCGATAGGCCGGACGCTCGCGCATGCGCACGGTGTGGCGATCGATGAGATCGGCGGCGCCGCCCTGCGGGCGCAGCTCACGCAGCACGTAGAGCACATCCTCGATACTGGCCGGCGCATCCTTGCCCTGATACGCGCGCGAAGAAGCGAGCCGCAGCACCTGCTCGAAGGTGGCCGAGCTGCGCGGCGCGGCATTACCATTGCCCGTGTCGACCGGAATCTCGCTGGCGATGACGGTGGCGATCTCGCGCCTCAGCGCCGCAACGCGGACGCCGCTCGCTTCGAGCGCTTCCGCGGCATCGTCGATGCGCGTCATGGCGTGGATCAGATGCTCGACGCGGACTTCGCCGGCACGATGCGCCAGCGCCACGTCGAAGGCGTGGTTGGAGCAGGCGAGCACGGTATCGTCGACCCAGATCGGCATCTCGTCGTCTCCGCCATATCCGGGGCGGCTGCCACGCGGCCCGTTGAGCTTGCCTGCGCCCGAGAGGTCCGAGGACGTGGCGCGCCACGTCTGCGGCGTCCTCAGATCGAGATCCTGGCCCCTGTAGCCCATCTTCAGATACTCCCTGCGCGGTGCGCCTGCCGGCTGCCAGCCCGCGATCCGAATTCCCTGTCCGCGGTCGCGAAGATCCGCGCGCGGCGCCGCCCCGCCGCCTGCGACACGCCACGATCTTGCCGATCAAAACGGCAACCTCTTGACTGTGGCACTTTAGCTGGACGGCCGGCGCGCCGCGAGTCGGCGCTGTGCGACGGCGACGGAATGCCAAAATATGGCAAACGTGACAGATCAATACATTATATCAATTGAATGCATGGTTAACGTGAACTGACATTGTGTTTCGGTTCGCGGAACACTGTTTTTGTCAACGCGCATCGCACTGGCAGCAGCGCGTCACCCGCTTTGTGGCAGCAGCAGCTCCGGCCCCTCGTTGCGCGGGTTGTTCAGCCGGCGGCTGACGGGCACGATCTCGAGCAGCCCGGCCGGCGCCGGCTGCAGGATTGCCGGGGCGATGTCGGCGCTCCCCGATCGGGTGTCGAGCCACAGATCGAACGCCTCCGGCGGCACGATCGCCGGCATGCGATCGTGGATTGCACGCATGGTCGAATTGGCGCCGACGGTGAGGATCGCCATGGTGTCGATCTCGCTGCCGTCGGCGCCGATCCAGTGCTCCCACACTCCGGCCATGGCGAACAGGCCGCCGCCGCGCTTGCGGATCAGGTGCGGCTGCTTGGCGCCCTTGTCTCCCGTCCACTCGTAGAATCCGTCGGTCGGCACCAGACAGCGGCGATGGCGCAGCGCGGCGCGGAACGACGGCTTCTCGAAGGCCGTCTCGGCGCGGGCGTTGATGAGGGTCGCGAACTCGGCCGGGTTCTTCACCCACGAGGGTATGAGCCCCCAGCGCACCAGCATGAGCTCGCGTTGATGGCGCGGCGACAGGCAGACGATGTGCACCGGCTGTGTCGGCGCAATGTTGTAGCGGGGAGGGAACTCCTCGCGCACGAAGGCACCGAAGTACGAACGGACGGCTTCTGGCGGTGATGTCAGGCTGTAGCGCGAGCACATGCGTCGCCGGGCTCCTCGAAGCGCGCCGCAGCGGCACCATGCCCGCGACGTCCGCTGTGACGATTTTCGCCGCTCTCAGGCCTCGCGTCCACCGCTCGTCGCGACCACCTCGACGCGCGCGCCGGGCCGGCCTAGCCCCCAGCGCTCCGTCGCGTAGATCAGCATGGCGCGCGGCAGCCGCACGACGAGACGCCCGTCGCGCATGGCCATTTCGCGGGCGACCGAGGCCTGCTGCGAGCGCGACAGGTGCCGCGCCGGACGCAGTACCAGATCGACCGACTCGCACCATTCCGTGTCATCCGGCAATGCGCCCGCAGGCTCGCTCTCACGGATGGCGAGAACGCGGGCCAGCACGAAATCGCGCCACGCCTTGCGCTCGTAGCACCAGGCGCGCGCATGCCAGCGCTCGCCGTCGCTGACGAGACGCGACGGCGCGATCCAGCGTTCGGCGGGCTCCGCGCGCGTGAACGACTGGTAGTCGACGAGCAGCCGCTCGCCATCGCGGGCGGCGCGGCGGACGCGCGCCGCGATGCCGGCATCGAGCGGGCGTTGCAACTGCGGCAGCGCGGCCGTCAGCGGATCGCCATCGTCATGCAAGGTCGAAAGCACCGATGGCGCCTCGTCGAGCGCGAACTGCGGCTTGAAACGCGCGGTGGTGACGTAGGTCCTGGCGCTGGTGTCGTAGACGACGCCTCGTCCGGCGGCGCTAAGATACTCGCGGAAATCCAGCGCCGCCTGCGCCGGCGAGATCGCGAACGCCTCGATCAGATCGGCGCGATTGATGCGCGCTTCCCAGAACAGCCGCGCATCGATGAAGCACAGCCGCTCGACCGCCGCGTGGCGGAGATGATCCTTGGGGAGAGGCTTGACCATGATGCCCAGCGTAGCTTGACGGCGCCGGCACGTCCATCTAAAAACTAGACATACTTGGGGATGGGCACATGCGGATATTGCACACGGCCGATTTGCATCTGGGACGCACCTTCGAGGGCCACTCTCTCGATCGCGATCATGCGGCGATTCTCGACCAGATCCTCAGCGCGATCGTTACTCGCAAGCCGGATCTGCTCGTCATTGCTGGTGATATCTTCGATCGCGCCGCGCCATCCGAAGCGGCGGTACGCCTGTTCAACGGCTTCATCGAGCGCGTGGCGCATGAAACGGAAACCGCTATCGCGGTGATCGCCGGCAACCATGATTCGCCCGACCGCATCGGCGCCATGTCGATGCTCGCCGACCGCCGCCGCGCCATCGTGCGCGGACCGCTCGAAGCCGAGGAGCGCCCGCTCCTGCTCGACGACGAGCATGGCACCGTCGCCGTCTCCGCGCTTCCTTTCGCCTACGAGTTCGCGGCACGCGCGTGCTTCGAAGACCCGACGATCGCCTCGCCGGAAGCGGTGCTTCGCGCGCAGATGGCCTCGGCACGACGGCATGTGCCGGACGGCGCGCGCTGGATCGTGATCGCCCACGCGTTCGTCGCCGGTGCCGCGGGTTCCGACAGCGAGCGTCCGCTGTCACGCACGGCTGGCGGAATCGAAACCGTTGCGACGGAGGTGTTCGACGGCGCTCATTATGTCGCGCTCGGGCACCTGCATCGCCCGCAGGCCGTCGGCCCTCCACACATCCGCTATGCCGGATCGCCGCTCGCCTTCGGCTTCGACGAGGAGGCCTGCGGGAAGTCCATGGCGCTCGTCGAGCTCGGCGGCGATGGCCGCATCGACGTGGAGACGCTGCCGTTCGCGCCGCTGCGTCAGGTTAGGACGCTGCGCGGAACGCTCGCCGAAATTCTGCAAGCGCCTGCGTCCGATGATTTCGTGCGTCCCGTCCTCACCGACACGGTGCGCCAGATCGACCCCATGAAACGCATCCGCGAGCGCCTGCCTAACGCCTGCGGGCTCGTCTACGAGCGTGAGACGGCGCCGACCGAAACACGCGCCGCACGACCGAGCAGTGCGGCGATGGCGAACCCCGCGCAACTGGTCGCCGAGTTCCTTTCGTACACGCGCGGCGCCGAGCCGACACCTGCCGAGAGCGAGATCGTCGCTGCAGAGTTGGCCGCGTTGACGACGGCGGGTGAGCACCGGGAGGCCGCCGAATGAAACCGCTCCGCCTCACACTGCAAGCGATCGGACCCTACGCCGGGCGCCACGAGATCGATTTCCGCGCCGCGCTCGACAGCGGCCTGTTCGGCATCTACGGAGCTACCGGCTCGGGCAAGTCCACCGTTTTCAGCGCCATGACCTTCGCGTTGTTCGGCGAGGCCGCGCGCGACGATCAACCCGCATCGTCGCTGCGCTCGGATCATGCGGATGCGGCCACCATCAGCGAGGTCGAACTTGTGTTCGAGCTTGGCGCGCGGCGCTATCGCGTGGTGCGCCGGCCCGATCAGATGCGGCCTGCCAAGCGCGGCAGCGGTGAGACGCCCGAGAAGCACCAGGCGTGGCTGTTCGATGTCACCGGCCTCGACCTCGCTGGCGTCGGCGATGACAATCCGGGCAAGGTCGTCGCGGAGAAGAAGGTCACGCGCGTCGACGAAGCCATCAGGCAGTTGCTCGGCTACGGCTCCGAGCAGTTTCGCCAGATCGTGCTGTTGCCGCAGGGGCGCTTCGAGGCCTTCCTGACGGCGAGCACCGACAAGCGCCGCGAGATTCTCGCGGAACTGTTCGACGTATCGCTCTATCGGCGTCTGACCGAAGAGATGAAGCAGCAGGCCAGCCGCGCCGAGGACGAGATAAGAACCGCCCGCGCCGTCGTGGCGGGACGTCTCGCGGATGAAGGATACGCGACCGTCGATGCGCTGACCGAAGCCATCTCCGACGCACAGGCGCGCGAACTCGAGCTTGCCGAGGTTGCCGATGCCGCCAGGCTGGCGCTCGCAGCGGCGGAGCAGACGTACCAGGCAGCCGCGCAGACCGATGCGGCTTTCGCGGAGCATGTCGCGGCCGAGCAGGCGATGGCCGCAGTCGAATCGAGACGTGCGGACGTGGCCGTTTTCGATGCGCGATTGAACGCGGCACGCATCGCCGCGACACTGGCGGCGGTGGATGTCGCCATCGCAGCAGAACGGCGCGAAGCCGAAGCGGCGGCAGATCGCCATGCCCGCATCACCATACGTCTCGGAGAAGCTGAAGCTGCGGCCGGAATCGCGGCAACCGCTCTTGCCGCGACAACCGCACAGGCGGGCGAGATCGAACGCCTGCGGGACGAGGCTCGCACGCTCGCGGAACATAAGAGCAAGCTCGAGTCGTGCGAGGGATTGCGCGACGCTCGCGACGAAGCGACATCCCGTGCGGCCCACGCCGAGGCCGTGGCCGTGCAGCAGCGGCAGCGTCACGACGACCTCGTTCGCCGCCGCGACCTGGCGACGAACTTGCTCGAGGCGGCGCGCACAAGCGAGATGCGTCGCGCCGCTCTGAAGGTCGAAATCGGCGAAGCGAACAGGGCACACAAGGACGCCGTCGCCCATGAGCGCGCGGTCGAAGAATTCGAAAGGGCGGCGCGCGCGGACGCACATTGTGTTGCCGGTGATCGCACCGCACAGGATGCGCTGAGGTCGGCGACGGATACCTTCAACGAGGCCGAAGCAGCCTTGCTGCAGAGCCACGCGCTGCATCTTGCCGCCCATCTTGCGGACGATCAGCCGTGCCCGGTCTGCGGATCGCGCGAGCATCCCGCACCCGCGCGAGGGTCCGACAGCGACAACGACATCTCCGCACGCTATCGGCACTCAAAGGCACAGTTCGAGGCCGCCCGATCTGCAGCAGCGACCGCAGCGACCGATCTCGGCGTCGGGCGCCAGAACCTCGAGCGCGCCAAGGCCAATCTCGACTCGCTGTCGGCGCCCGCGCAGTCGTCCACGACCATTGCCGGAGCGCTGCTCGGCCTGAATGCGCTCATGTCTGAACTTGGCGCTGAAGCCGATCTGGCGAAACTCGCGGCCGACGTGCAGTCGCTCGAAGCGGAGATGGCGCCCGCTCACACCGAGAACGAGTCCGCCAAGGCCGACGCGGTGCGATTGGCGAACGATGCGGCGCACGCCGAAAGGATGCTCGCCGATGCCCTCGCCGCGATCCCGCTCGACCTGCGGACGCCTGCAGCAATCGACGCCGCGTTGGCGGAGCGCGCCGCCGCTATCGGTGCCCTGAAGGCCACAACCCGTGCGGCCGAGGCCGCGGCACGGCAAACCTCCGACGCTCTGATCGCCGCACGCCGCGATGCCGAGAACGCTTCGAGCAGTCTCGCCGACGCCAACAAGCGCTACCAGTCGGCACTAGCGGCACTCACGGCGCGGCTTACAGAGCATGGCCTGAGCCACGAGGGCTATCGCATGGCACGCGCTGACATCGCCCGGATCAGCGACCTCGAAGCCGAGATCCGTGGATTTGCCGAGCAGAGCACGCTCGCGAGAGAGCGCCTGCGTCGGGCGGCAGCGGCCATCGCCACCGCTGATCGTCCCGATATCGCCAGACTGAAAGAGGAGCGCGATCTCGCCGACGGCGCACGCACTCGTGCCGACAACGATGCGAGAGACGCCGGTGCGCGCGTCAGGCAAATCGAACGGCTGAAGCTTTCGCTGCGCGCGGAGGTAGAGCGGATCGAGAAGCTGGAACAGGACACCGGGCCTTTGCGCTCGCTGTCGGATGCCTTCTCGGGTCGCAGCGAAGCGAAGGTGAGCCTCGAAGCTTTCGCCATCGGCACGATGCTCGACGCCGTGCTCGATGCCGCAAACCTGCGCCTCGCACCGATGACGCGCAGCCGCTACGGCCTCGTGCGGATCGTCGAGGGCAAGGGCAACGCCAGGCGCGGTCTCGATATCGCGATCGAGGACAGCTACACCGGGCGACAGCGGCCGACCTCGACACTCTCCGGAGGCGAGACCTTCATTGCCGCGCTCGCACTCGCGCTCGGACTGTCGGATGTCGTTGAAAGCTCGCGTGCCAACATCAGGCTCGACACCATCTTCATCGACGAGGGCTTCGGCAGCCTCGACTCGGATGGCGATGCCGGCACACTGGAGCAGGTGCTGCAGACGCTGCAGGATCACGTCGGGCGCAATCGCGCCATAGGATTGATCTCGCACGTGCCGCTCGTGCAGCAGGCAATTCCGAACGGATTCTGGATTTCGAAGACGGCGAGCGGCAGCCACATCGAACAGCGGATGTAGGCCGAAGATTATCCCCGCTCCCGGCAACGGTACGATCATGCGGAAGCCCGCCGCCAGGAGCTCCGCAATGGACAATACGCCGAACCTGAAGCTGCCCTATATCGCCCCCGCACAGGCGCAGAAGCACGTCACGCACAACGAGGCGATCCGTGCCCTCGATGCGATCGTCCAGCTTTCGGTGCTCGACAAGGATGTCGCCACACCACCGGCATCGCCCGCCGAAGGCGACCGCTACATCGTCGCCCCGGGAGCGAGCGGCGCGTGGGCCGGCGCAACCCACAGCGTCGCCGCCTGGCAGGATGGTGCGTGGGCTTTGTATGTTCCACTCGCGGGCTGGCTCGCCTGGCTCGCCGACGAGGCCAGGCTCTACGCCTTCGACGGAACGCAGTGGGTCGTCGCGGGGGGGGAATCGATCAATCCCGCGCCGCTCGTCGGCGTCAACACTACGGCGGACGCGACCAACCGTCTCGCCGTCAAGTCGGATGCGATCCTGCTGAGCCACGACGATGTGACACCGGGCACGGGCGACGTTCAGGCCAAGCTCAACAAGGCGACTGCCGGCGGCACCGCCTCGATGCTGTTTCAGTCGAACTGGTCCGGTCGCGCTGAAATGGGCCTGACCGGCGACGACAACTGGCACATCAAGGTTTCCGCCAATGGCAGCACATGGCGTGAGGCGATGATCATCGATGCCGCGACGGGAAACATAGGGATCGGCGGGCAGTCCCCTGCGACGACGCCCTTGCTCGTCACCATCAGCAGCGCGAATTATCCGACGGTGGAGAACTGCGTCAACGGCGCCAACGCCGCCGGAGCCGATTTCAAGAAGTCGCGCGGCACCCCGACCGCAAAAGCGGCTGTCGTCGCCAACGATACGCTGCTCGCCTGCCGGGCGTGGGGATACGACGGCGCGACGTACTTGACGGCCGGCAACTTTCGCTACGTGGTCGACGGGACGCCGTCGCCCGGCGTCATGCCCGGCTCGCTTCAGGTCACGACCGTGACCGCCGGCGTCGGCAACACGGTGAAGCTCGCCGTGCGCTCGTCGGGAGCCACCGAGCCCGGCGCCGACAACGCCTACACGCTGGGCTCGGCCGGTGCCCGCTGGTCGGTCGTGTACGCCGCGACCGGCACGATCAACACGTCGGACGCGCGCGACAAGGACGTCGTCTCGGGCATCAGCTTCGCCGGCAAGTTCATCGATGCCGTAGCGCCGGTGCTCTACCGCTGGAAGATCGGCGGCACCGAACTGGTGGCGAGCCAGGCAGAGACCGAAGTGGATGTCGACGGCAACGTCGTCGCCAAAGTGGAACGCCTCAGCAAGCCGGGAAAGCGTGTCCATGCGGGCTTCCTCGCGCAGGACGTCAAGGCGGCCATGCACGCGACCGGCATCGACTTCGGCGCCTGGGGGCTCGACGACAAGGGCGATCCCGAGAGCCGGCAGTGGGTGCGGCCCGACCAGTTGGTGCCCATCCTGTGGCAGGCGGTACGCGAACTGCGCGCCGAAATCGCCGCGCTCACAACGGCGCGCGGTTGAGCGGTCTGGCGAGACCGCAGCCGCCAAGGTGCTGCATCATAGGGCCGAACACGCGAGTCCTGATTGCACACCGCTCGCGTGGTTGGTCGCGTCTCGCATCAGCCAATCTCGCGCGCGAACGGGATCGTCGAGGAAAAGGCCGCCGCTGCTGCGTTTCTCCGCTGGTTCGGTGAGACGGAGCAAGCAGGGGGACGTTGGCGAGCAGGCCACCTCCATGACCTGTTCGAGGCCGTTCGACCGTCAAGAGCGGCGCGCGCGATGGTGGATTTCGTCAGGGGTAGAGACGGACCGCGACAACCGTGGCGTTGTCCTGATGCGGCTCACGCAAATTGTCGATGGTCCGTATGAGCGCGGCTGCGACCGCTTCTGCGCCATCCTCGGCGTAGGCGGAGACGATGCGTGCGACCTCCGCATTCTCGAGGGTATGCAGGCCGTCGCTCGCCAGGATCACATAATCGCCCGGCTCCAGCTTCAGCGGCTTGACCGAGATATCGACGAGATCGATCTCGTCGCCCGTCACGGCGGAGCGCAGCATGTGGCGGCGGGGGTCGTGGCGCGCGTCCTCCTCCGACATGACGCCGGCTTCGACCAACCGGTCCAGCTCCGGCGCGAGGCTGTGGTCGGCGTTGAGTAGCGCAACCTCGCCGCGCCGGTAGAGCAGCAGCGGGCTGTCGCCGACGCTGACCCATTCGACGCTGCCATCGCAGAAATGTGCCCCGATCAGGGTCGAGCCCATGCCGGCGAGCATCGGATTTTCGTCGACCTTGGCGGCGATCGCCCGGTTCGAGGCGGCGAGTCCGGACAGCAGGCGCTCGCGCACAGGACCATTCTCGTTGACGCAGACATCGAGGAAGCTGTCGCAAACGATACGGCTGGCGAGCGCGCCGCCCGCGTGTCCGCCCATGCCGTCGGCGAGCACGGCGACGAGGCGCGCACCGTCGGCGGACGGCGATGCCTCGCCCTCCGGCCAGATCACGGCAGCATCTTCCTGGTAGTGGCGCGCGCCTTGTGTGGTGCGCCGGGCGCTATCGAATGTCGGCATCAATCCTTGGCGTCTGCAAGCTCCGACCAGTCGAAATCCCCGCCGCAGAACGGCACGAACACGAGCTGGGTGCGGCCCATCGTTATCACATCCATGTGCGCCAACTCGACGGCGCCGGTCGGCCGCTTGTCGTTTACCGACACGACATTGGTCTTGGCAAGGTTCGGGACGAACAGATAGCTGCGGTCGGCGCTGTCGTAGCGGATGTAGGCCTGCTCCTCCGACGAGATCGCGTCGTCGCCGAAATCGAGCGGAATGCGCTGGCCCCTGCTGCGGCCGATGGTGTTGTTGCCCTCGAATATCGGTCGGAAGGCGCCGAGGCCCGGTCCGCCGACGATGACCAGCCAGCCGACTACCGGATCCTGCGCGAACGAGCTGCGCTGCACCTTCTGCTTGCCGCGCACGAGCTGGGTGCGGGCGGGTGCTTCCTCGGCCGACGGCGAACGCGCCGCGCGCACCACACGCGTCGTTGGCGGCGCCTCGTGCTCACCGCCACGGAGCACGACGGTGCCGCGCACCTCGCGCGCCGCATCCGCAGCACTCGGGGCCGCCGGCACGGGCGGCGCCTCGCGAACTGGCTGGCCCGACGCCATCGGCGTCGCTGCGGCGACGATGGCGCGGCCGCCATCTCCGGCTGGCCCGTCGACAGCCGGAACCGCGGGCGGCTGCACGGCTTCCGCCGCACGCTGCACCGCAGCCACGAGGCCGTGATTTGGCGCATCCTCGCGCCCGGCTGCCGCAAGGGCATCCTTGAGCGAGCCGAGGAAGCCCGGTGACTTCGCTGCCTGTGCTGTCTTGTCGGTCATGTCATGTCCTCCCTGTGCCGCAGTCTCTATCCGCATTGACGTGATCAACGCGCGCCTGTCCACGCGCCGCTGTCGAACTGGTCCTCAAAGGCGTGCCGCGCGAAACGTCATGGTTTCGCCGGCGATGATGATGACGTCGCCATCGCGCAGGCGCACACGGGCCGCAGGCTTGCCGTTGACGCGCAGATCGCGCGCGTCGCCGGACAGCGCGACGGCATAGTGATCGCGTTCGGCCGTGCGCGTGACCGCGGCGTGGTAGCGTGCCGCTGTCGCGCCATCGATGCGAATGTCGTTGTCGGCCGCACTGCCAATCCGAGTCAGCTCGCGGACGATCTCGTGACGCTCGCCCGCGTCACGCGCTCCGCGCTCGAGCCAGACGCGGCGCGGTGGCGCATATCCCGTGCGATCCGCGAGCGGCGCCTCCGTTGCTTCGGCGGCATGTGCAGCGGAGCGTTGCATCGCGAAGCGCACGATCGCTCCGGCGAAGGCGAGCGGCACGACGAGCGCCGCCACCACGACGACGAGAGACAGCGCCGGTGCGTGCGCGAACGCCGCCAGCAGACTGTCTTTCAGCGATGCAATAGTCGCCGCCTCACCCACGTTGCCCCCGCCTCGCCGCGCGGCCCGCCTGCTTCCATCCCTCACGATGCAGAGGGTCTCCCGAAGCTTTCGCGCGCCGTCGTCCTCGAATGACAGGTTGCGAGGATTTGGCGGCAACATGGTGGCCGATCACGGGCAAAGGTGAGATTTGTTCATCTCGGGTTCATCGCTGCGAGAGCGCCACATTCCTGCTGCAAGTACGACGCGCGCGGCACGAATCGGCATGGATCGCAATCAGGCCGGTGCTAGCTTCGCGGGGGAACGACACGCGAGATGCCGGCACGACGTGGACGAGACCGCCGCAGAGCGGACCGCCGCGGTGCCATGACGAAGGGGCCATGACGAATCTGATCGCGCTACCGGAAGGCACCGAACTGGTCGGCGACTATCGCATCGACCGGGTGCTCGGTGCTGGCGGCTTCGGCATCACCTATCTCGCCAGCGAGGCGGCGCTCGCACGCTCGGTCACCATCAAGGAATACTTTCCGAGTGACTTCGCGGCCCGCAACGCCAGTCACGAGGCGATGCCGCGGTCGCAGCACTGCTCGGGCGACTATCGCTGGGGGCTCGATCGCTTCATCGAGGAAGCCCAGACGCTGGCGCGCTTCGATCACCCGAACATCGTGCGCGTCTATCGCTACTTCCGCGCCAACAACACCGGCTACATGGTCCTGCACTTCGAGGAAGGGCAGAACCTCAAGGGCTGGCTGAAGGGGCTCGGCCGTGCACCGCGCCAGAAGGAACTCGACGCGCTGGTGGCGCCGCTGCTCGACGCGCTCGAGATCGTCCACAACGCCGACTTCCTGCATCGCGACATCGCGCCGGACAACATCATCATCCGCAAGAGCGGCGCGCCGGTGCTGATCGACTTCGGCTCGGCGCGTGGCGAGATCGCGGCGCATTCGAAGACCGTCTCGGCGCTGGTGAAGCCCGGCTACAGCCCTTACGAGCAGTACGCCGAGACGACGCGCCAGCAGGGACCGTGGACCGACATCTACGCCCTCGGCGCGACGCTCTATCACGCCGTCACCGGCAAGCGCCCGCCCGACGCGCCCTCGCGCATGGTGCACGACGAAATCGTGCCGACGCGCGAAGCAGCGATCAGCTCGTACCGGCCGGGTTTTCTCAAGGCCATCGATCGCGCGCTGGCGATCGACGTCAAGGATCGCCCGCAGTCGATCGCCATCTGGCGCGGCGAGTTGCTGGCGCCCGAGCCTCAGCGCCAGGGTGGCGGCTGGCTGACGCGCGCGCTCGACAAGCGGCGGGATGCAGAGCCGGCAGGCGAAGGGGTTGCCAGAGAGAACACGCCGGAAGCTGCCGCTGCGCCTGCGGGAGCCCCGGTACCGCCGCCGCCCGATGTGCCGGGCAACTCCGGCGGCGGCCTGCTCGACTTCATGGATCGCCTGAAAGGCGGTCGCGAGGCCTCGCCATCCGCCGATGCCCGTGGTCCGGCCGCCGGAGCCGCCGGATCAAAGAGCGCGCGGTCGCCGCTGAGCGGGCTTGCGGCAGACGCCGCAGTCGAGACACGGCCGGGCAACGCGGCCGACGCACCGGATCGTGCTGCGGCAGGAAAGGGCAAGCCCGCCCACGCCGCTGCTGCGCGGGCCGCTACCGCCAAGGCACCCACGCCTCCGCCGCCTGCAGCGCCGGCCAGAGAGCCTGCGAAGGCGTCGGCCACGCCCCCGCCGGCCGCCGTGGCACTGCCGGCAAAGGTTCCCCGTCGAGCCGAGAAACCGCGCCCGATCAAATCCTCTGCGCGCCGCCACCTGCGTCCGCTGCTGGTCAAGCTGGTGATCGGCGCGGGCGTCGCCGCTGCTGCCGTGTTCATCCAGAATCGCCTGCCGAATCTCGATCCGACCACCCCTGCGCCGTCGAAGCCGGCAGCGAGCACGACTGCGGCAGCGCCAGCGCCTCGCACGCCCGCACCTCGATCGAGCGATGCCGTTTCCCCCGGCGCGCCGGGCGCCACCACCACGGGTTCCATCGCATCGCCGCTGGCACCGGCGCCGTCACCGCAACTGGCGCGCATCGAAGCGCACGCGGGCGGCGTATCGCGCGTCGCCTTCGCCAGCGGCGGACGCCTCGTCAGCACCGGTGCCGACGGCACGCTCAAACTGTGGAATGCGGATCGGCGCAGTCTCGCGCGCACGATCGCACTCGACGGCGGTCCTGCCACCGCGCTGGCGGTCGCCGGAGAGGAAGCGCTGGTCGGCCACGCCAACGGCGGCATCGGTCTCTGGGACGTCGCCAGCGCACGCAAGCGGGCGAGCTTCGAGCGCAACGAGGCGAGCGTGTGGTCGCTCGCCTTCACCGGCGAGAGCGGCCGCTTCGCTTCGGCCGCGCACGACTGGAAGATCGCGCTGTGGGATGCCGCCACGCCGGCGCAGCCCCTGCATGTGCTCGACGGGCATGAAAGTGCGGTGCTGGCGCTCGCCTACACGCCTGCGGCGACGCTGCTCGCCTCGGGCGGCGCCGACCGCACCGTCAGGCTCTGGAACCTCACCAATCTCGAAATGCTGCGCACCTATCGCGGCAGCACGGATTTCATCTCGGCCGTCGCCCTGTCGACCGATGGCAAAAGCCTCGCCGCAGCAAGCCTCGACGGCAGCATCCGCGTATGGAGCACCTCCTCGTCGCGGCTGAAGCGGCGCTACAGCGGCCACAAGGGCGCGGTGACCAGCCTAGCGTTCTCACCCGATGGCGAGCACCTGGTTTCCGGCGGCGCCGACGGCACCGTGCGGCTCTGGGATACGAACCGGCGGCGGGCCATCCGCGCCTTCGCAGGCCACAGCGGCAAGGTCGAAGCGGTCGCGTTCGCGCCGGATGGCGGCAGCGTCGCGTCGGGCGGCGCCGACGGCACGGTTCGCGTCTGGTCGGCCGCCAGCACGCTCGCCGACGCGCGGCCCTGAAGAGAAACGTACGCACAGTGCTGCAACCGCGTCAGCCCGAGCGCGCGATCAGCGACTGCAGCAACCGGGAAAAGCGCCGGTCAGCCGGTGGCCTTGGCGATGTGGCGCGCGAGATCGTCGTAGGCAGCGCAATTGGCACCGCAGCGGCGCGCGATCTCGCCAAGTTCCGCGCGGGCCGCGCCGACATCGCCCGTCGCGAGATGCGCTTCGCCCATGTAGGCACGTGCGACGACGAAATCGGGGTCCAGAGCGAGGGCCCGACGATAGTACGTGAACGCACCCGCGACATCGCCGGATTTGCGTGTCGCGAAGCCGAGGTAGGTCAACGTCCGCGCATCAGGGGCGCGCGCCTGCTTCAGGTAGCCGATGGCCTCGTCATAGCGGCCGACGCGCGCCATCCAGTAGCCCGCATAGAACAACTCGCTGTCGCTCAGAGCGGCGGCGACCTTTCCGGCGCAGGCCGACCATGCAGCGCTTCCCGGCGCGTGCACGTCGCACGCTCCCGCAGGCGCCTGATCCTTGCCGGCGAGAACGGACGAAGCCGTGACGCAAAGCAATGCCGCAGCGGACGCGGAGAGAGCCATGCGCGCGCGGGCAATTGTGATGGTTCGGGGTGCGCCGGAGATCATCGCCGAAGTCCTTTTCTTATCGGCACCGGAGGGTGCGGAGCGTGTTTTTCTGTGACTGACGGCCGGGCCGTTGTGGCAACGGCGCGCAACTTAGCACAACATGCGCCGCGGAAAAGGTCCGGTGAGGCGACGTGGCCACGGTCAGCGCGCCATGACGCGGCGGACCGGGACGGGTCCAAGCCTCGCCATGTTCACACGCCATGTGTGAGCCGCTGCGGGAGGGCCGTGAGACAAGCGGCGGATCGCCAGCCGTGCGAAGCGCATGACGGACACGCAGTCGCCCTGGCGGGCGGCTTTTGCAGATGAAGCGAACAGCGAGGGCGGCCATGTTCGGCTGGCGAAAGAAGCGCGACGGGTTCGAGTGGCACGAGTATGTGCGCACGACCATTCTGCTGAGGCGCGCCAACCGCCGCCGCAAGGTCGACGAGGTGCGAGACGCCGCCATCGACGGATTGAAGCACGGCATCAAGGGTGCGCAACGCGCGGCGGCCGCGGGTCTCGATAGTGCCAAGGCCGCCGCTGCCGCGGGGCTGCGCGAGGCCGCCGACAAAGGCTCGGTCGCGGGCACCAAGGGACTATCGAGTGCAGGCTCCGCTGTGTCCGCCACGGCGCGAAGCATCGCACGCGGGATCGGCCGCCTTGCCTCGACCATCGCTCAGACGCCGGGCCGGGCGTGGCGTGCCGTCCCCTCCATGGCGGCCTTGTCCGGAACCGTTCAAGGATCGCGCGCGGCGGCCTTGCCTTCCCGGTTCGCAGCATGGTTCGCCGGCACACGGCTCGGCGCCCGTGAGTTCACCGTGCCGATCGGCGCGACCGGCGTGGCACTGGTCATTGCCGCCGTCACGCGCGGTGTGCGCCAGGGTATCGACGCGACGACGCTGTTCATCGGCCTCGCCGCCGCCGTCGCGCTGCTGCTCGCCGCGCTCCCCGCGCTCGCGCGTGAGGACGGCCCGCGCGATGCCGCGATCCGCCAGCGTGGCGGACGGCCGAGCCGCAGCGACTATCAGGAAAGCGACGACATTACCTACCCGCGCGCGCGCTTTGCGCAAGCGCGTGCCATGCTGGCGTGGGGCGGCATCGCCGCGGCGCTGGTGCTCGGTGTCGGACCGCTGCTGACCGGCGAGACATCATCGCCCGCAGAGCCTGCCGGCATCGTCACCTCGTCGATTTCGCGCAGCGACGCCGCACCCGGCTCTCTCGCGGGCAGCGCTTCGATCCTCGCCGGCGACACGCTCCGCATCTCCGGCCGTATCGTACAGCTCGCCGGCATCGAAGTTCCGGAAATGTCGCAATCCTGCGTGCGCGACAGCGGCACGCGGTGGCCATGCGGCGCCGCGGCGCGGCGCGCGCTGGAACAGCTCGCGCGCCGCGAAAAGTTCTCCTGCGAGACGGTGGAAGACCGCAGCTCGGCACCGCCCCTCGTGCGCTGCCGCACGGGAGCAGGGTCCGACATCGCCGCCGAGATGGTACGGGCCGGACATGCTTTCGCCGAGCAGGCCTTCTTCGCGTCGTACGGCAGCGAAGAGCAGCAGGCGCGCGGTGCCAAGGCCGGCATCTGGTCCGGCACCCCGCAACGTCCGGCAGAGTATCGCGCGGCCCGCTGGGACGAAGCCAAGAAGGCCGCGCCCGAAGGCTGCCCGATCAAGGGTCGAATATCCGGTCGCGAGCGCACCTACGTGCTGCCATGGTCCGACGACTACAACCGCGTCAAGATCCGTGATGGCCGTGGCCGCTGGTTCTGCAGCGAGGACGAGGCGCGCGCCGCCGGCTGGACACCGTCACAACGGCGGTCCTGAACGAGTTTCGAATGGTCTTGAAAATGAAGCGCCCGCGGTCGGGGGGGACGACCGCGGGCTGACTGCCGTGTGCCTGTTGGGGGGAAGGGGACGGCTGCACGACGTGATTGGACTATAGGCGTAAACGGCACGTTTTTGCAAGCATTCCGCTAATTCAGAGTTTCCGAAGTGTGAATACAATTCGCTTGTGCTCACTTATCGCATATTGCGGCAGATGCCATTTTTTACAGCCGAAAACGGCCTTTGCACTCATGGCTTCAGATCGGTACTGCGATCACTTCCAGGCCAGTTCGATCGGCGAAAGCATCAGCGTGCCTGCTTGCCCCTGCGGCAGCTTGCGCGGTCCGACGACGAAGCCGACGTTGGCGTGGACGCCGTCGATCGAAAGGTCGCCATCCTTGCGGAAGTCGAGCGCGTTCTGGTTGACGACCAGCTTGCCGTCCAGCCAGACGCGCAGCACGCCATCGTTTGCCCCCGGCTGATCGAGCTGGATTTCCTGCTCCATGCTGATCCAGCGGCCACGCGGCAGCGTCGTGACGAAGTTGTCGAACCGCGTCGGCCCGTGCGGCTGCACCTCGGGCGCCTTCAGCACGAAGCCGACAGTGCCGCCGTGCTGCCAGCGCGTCGAGAACTCGAAGCCCGACTTCGCATCGCTGCCCTGGCGTGCCACATCGCCGCCGATCAGTCCCGGCAGGCTGCCGCCGGTTGCGAAGTCGAAGTCGTCCGGCATGTACACGCTGTAGCGCAGGCACGCCGCGGAGGCGCGGTCCCCCGCCATCGGCCACCATTTGAACAGTACGCCCGTGGCGTCGCTACCCGTGGCCCGCTCGGGCAAGCCGAGCTTGATCTCGAGAGCCGCGGGCGCTGGTCCGTCGCTCACCGGCACGATGCGGGCGTTCTCGACGATGTTGCGCTCGCCGTTGCCGGCGCGAGCCTGCAGCTCGATGAGCGAGAGCGGCCCGCCGTTGCTGGATGTGAGATCGAACGTCGCGGTGCGCGCGTAGTTCGCCATGCAGCCCGGCGCCGGTCCGTCGAGCACGAAGGTCGTGACCAGACCGTAGCCGACCAGCGCCAGCGCGATGCCTGCTGCGCCGATGTTGACGATCGTCGTTGCCGACATTTTTTGCGACATGGTGTTTCCCACTAGCCTCTGAAGGCGCGATTGATATTGCGCATGAGCGGATCGACGAGCTGATCGAGCAAGGTGCGTTCGCCCGTCAGCAGCAACACCTCGCTGCGCATGCCGGGGTGCAGCGAGATGCGTTTGGCGATGTCGGCGCGCGAGCCCTCGAGCTCGACGCGCGCGATGAAATGCGGCGTGCCCGAGCGCTTGTCCTCGACCGCATCGGGCGACACCCAGGCGAGCCTTGCAGCGAGCGGGCGTTGCTCACGCCAGCTCAGCGCCGACAGCCAGACCTTGGCCGGCATGCCGGGACGCACACTTTCGATCTGGTTCGGCGCCAGACGGCCCTCGATCACCAGGCGATCGTCGTCGGGCACGATTTCGGCGATGGTCTCGCCCGGCTTGATGACGGCGCCCGGCGCCCCGACCGCGAGCGACAGCAGCCGTCCGGTCGCCGGCGCACGGATCTCGCTGCGCGCGAGTTCGTCCTCGGCGATGCCGAGCCGCGCCGCAATGGCCGCCGCTTCCTTTTCGATCTCCGCGACCTGCCGCTGCAGCGCCAGCACGCGCGAGCGCGAGGCCAGCTTGCGCTCGAGCAGGTCGAGCATCGTCTCGCTTTCCTGCTTCGCGAGATCGAGCTGCCGCGCTGCTGCATCCGCCTGCAACCTGAGGGCCGTCGTCTGCTCGATCAGCGATTTGGTCTCGAGCGTGAGCAGCACGTCACCGGCGGTCACCTGCTGGCCTTCGCGCACGTTGATGCGCCCGACCGTACCGCCGCGCTCGTGCTGCACGGGCTTGACGCGGCTCTCGACGATGATGGTGCCGGGCATGCCGACGCCCTTGTCGATCGGCGCCACCGCGGCGGTGCCGATGCCGAATCCGAAGAAGGCGACGACGACGAAGACACCGGCGGCAACGGGCGCCTTGAGGTCGAGGCGCGGGAACCTCGCGTCGGACATGTCGGCGGAAAATTTCATCGTCGCTGCTCCTCTCAGCCCGCCGTCGCCTGCGCGACGGCCGCGTCGGGCGCCGCAGGAACCGGGCGCAACGGCGCGACCGGCCGGCCCACCTCCGGCGCAGCACCGATTTTGGCCACGCTGCCGCCATTCATCAGGACGACGCGATCGACCAGTTTCAGCATGCGCGGATCCTGCGTCGCGATCACCAGCGATACGCCGGCCGCGCGCAAGGCTTCGAGCGCTTGTGTCAGAGTGCGCAAGGCCGCGCCGTCGAGGCCGGCTTCCGGCTCGTCGAGAACGATCATGCGCGGATTGCCGTGCACCGCGCGCGCCATGGCGACCGCGCGCCGCTCGCTGATCGAAAGCGCCGAACCGGCAGGACCGACCTCGGTCTCGTACCCCTTCGGCAGCGACTGCAAGCGCTCGTGAACGCCCGCCGCCAGCGCGGCGGCGGCCGACGACAGCAACGCCGCCTCGCGAAACCGCACGATATTCTCGTGCACGCTGCCATCGACGAGCATGGATTCGTCCGGCAGATAGCCAATGGGCGGCATGCCCGACGCGCGCTGCCAGCGCGTGATGGCGATACCGTCGAGATCGGCCGTCCCGGCGCTCGGCGCCATGGCTCCGGCGATGACCGCAGCAAGGGTCGATTTTCCGGCTCCGTTCGGGCCGACGATGCCGATCGATTCACCCGGTGCGATTTCGAAGCTGACGCCGCGTAACGCCGCGATGCGCCGCCCCGGATAGATCACCGAGACATCGGCGAGGCGCACGCGGCCTTCGCCACGGATGTCGCCATGGCCGACAGGCGCCTGCGGATAGTCGGCCGGAAGCGCCTTGAGGCGACGATAGGCACGCCATGCGGCCGCGCCCGGCTTGATGGCGCCGACGAGTTGCTCGAGCGGCGCCAGTGCCCTGCCGAGAAGGATGGCCGAGGCGACGAGTGCACCGGGGCTGACCTGTTCCTTGACGACAAGCCAGGCGCCGAGCCCGTAGATCGCGATCTGCGACCCGACCCGTACCGCACGCGCGAGCGCCTTGACGAAGCTGACGCGCTTGGCGAGCGAATAGGCACCAGCGATGTGGGAGCGATTGGTCTCCTCCCAGCGGCCGGCGACGCCTTCCGCCAGTCCGAGTGCGCCGGCCACATGGGCATTGGCGGTGACGAGGCGGAACCAGTGTCCGGCGCGCTCCTGGGCTTCGCCGGTTTCGCGCTGCAACCGATCCGTCAATGCCACCTGCGCCAGCGCCGCCAGCAGCAGCAGCACGGCCGACACAGCCGCGACCATGCCGATCATCGGATGCAGCGCGGCCAGCGCGACGAGAAAGATAGGGATCCAAGGTCCGTCGAACAGCGGCATGACGGCCGCACTCGACAGGAATGCGCGCAGGGTTTCGAGCGCGCGTGCATCCTGGCGAAGCTCGCCAGCGGCACCGCCGAGTTTCAGGCCGTTCTCGAGCATATACTCGCCGAGGCAGTGATCGAGCCACAGGCCGGCGCGCGTCAGGATCGTGTCGCGCACGATCTCGAGCAGCGCCAGCGCGGCGATCGCGGCGGCAGCGATGAGCGTCAGGATGACGAGCGTCTCGATGCTGCCGAGCGGCACCACCGACTCGAACACCTGCAGGGTGTAGAGCGGCGTCGCCAGCATCAGAACATTGATGAAGCCGCTGAACAGGAACGCGACCAGCAGCGCGGCGCGGGCCTGCTTGAGCAGCCGTCTCGAGGTACGCATTACACCCTTCCTCGCGGCTCGCGAGGATGTCCCGCGGGCACACCCCGGACCCATGACTGAAGGCAGCCATGCGCCGGACCTACCTGTCATGGTTACCAAAGCAAGCTGAAGGAAGGGCTAATTCCAGGCTCGCTGACAAAGCAAAAGGGCCGGCGTGAACCGGCCCTTCGGAGATGGCGAGGCACCTCGAGCGCAGCGGATCAGACGACGATCTGCCCGGACGACAGCATGTGCTGGAGATCGAGATCGTAGACGCCGTCGAGCATGACCACATCGACGAGCCCGGTGCTGCCGCCGAAGTCGACCGCGATCATGGTTCCGCCAGCGACCTCGCGCAGCTCGATGTCATTCAGGGCGGTGTGCGCGTTGCCGCTCAGCAGGCCGTCGAAATCGAGACGATCGCCACCACCGAAATCGGTGATGGTGTCGACGCCGTAGCGGATGCGACCCGACAGGATGTCGTTACGGTCGAACGCGAACGTGTCATTGCCCGCGCCGCCCGTGAGCACGTCGGCACCACGGCCGGAGATGATCCAGTCGTTGCCGGCGCCGCCGTCGATCACGTTGACGTTCTCATCGCCCTCGATCTCGTCTCCGTAGGCCGAACCGGTGACGTTCTCGAAGTCGAAGATCTGGTCCTTGCCGGTGCCGCGGGCCTGGTGGTTGTTGAGATCGACGGAGATCGCCACCGTCGACTGCGAGAAGTCGATCGTATCGACGCCGCTGCCACCGTTGAAGTAGTCGCTGCTGGTGTCGGAAGCGACGATGAAGGTATCGTTGCCGGCTTCGCCAAACACGCTGTCGCTGCCGCTACCGTCGAGAAGCGTATCGCTGCCGCCACCGCCATAGAGCTGGTCGCTGCCGGCGCCGCCATCGACGAAGTCGTCGCCGTCGTAGGCGAACACCTGGTCACCACCATCGCCGGCCAGGAACAGATTGGCATTGCTGTCGCCGTGCAGCTGATCGCCGTAGCGCGAGCCCCACGCGCCCTCGATACCGGTGAACGTGTCGAAGCCGTCGCCGAGCGCGATGCCCGAGTAGAGGTACACACCGACACCGACCGGCGCATCGCGCATGTCGAGAATGTCGACGCCATGGCCGCCATGCATCGCATCGTTGCCGGCACCGCCGTGGATGACGTCGTTGCCCGAGGCACCGTCGAAGCTCACGTCGACTTCGAGGCTCGTCGCTGCGCTGGCGCCGTTCTGCTCGGTCGCCGTCGCCGTCACCGCGAGCGTCACATCGGTCGCACCGACGAGCGTCAGGGTCAGGCCGGCGAGATCACCCGCACCGAGCAGCCACGTGCCGTTGCCGAGATTTTGTCCGGCGGACAGGCTGGCGCCAGCCGGCACACCCGAGATCGAGACGGTCAACGTTTCCGAACCATCGAGATCGTTGAGTGAGGCGGCGATGTCGAGGGCCACGGTGAAGCCGGCCGGCGACTCGCCGTCACCGAAGATGACATCATCGCCACGGCCGCCATCGATCTGGTCGCTGCCATGACCGCCGACGAGCCTGTCGGCCCCCGCGGTACCGGTGACATTCTGGCCGAGCGACACGGTGATCGAATCGTCGGCGCTCAGGACCGGCGCATCGGCGACGGCGTCGACCGTGACGTTGACGGTTTGTGTGCTGCTGGCGCCGGCCGCATCGGTCACCACGACGGTGAAGCTGTCACTGCCCGAGAAGTTCCCGACCGGCGTGTAGGTGAACGCGCCGGTAGAGGCATCGAGCGCGACCGTGCCGTTCTGAGGACCGGTGCCGACTGCGAGAAGCAGGGCATCGCCGTCGGCGTCGCTGGCGACGACCACGCCGTCGATGGGCGTATCCTCGCTGGTCGAGATCGCCTGCGTTGCATCGACCACAGGAGCGCTGTTGAGGAAGCTGTCGAGGGGTACCGCATGACCATCGACGATCACGTTGATGGCTTCGATCGCGGAGACGGTCAGGCCGATCGAGTCGAATGTGAACGATGGCCCGGTCGCGCTCGCGGCATGTGCCGTGACGCTGCCCGCAGACGCGATCTGCGCTTCGAGCCAGTTCGCGAACTCGGCGACATCTTCAGAGACCAGCGCGAGGTCGGCCGACGAGAGCACCAGTTCGAGCGTGTCGTTACCGGTATTGCCGACAAATTGATCGATACCGGTACCGACCGCATAGACAAGAACGTCGTCGCCGGCGCCGCCGTCGAGCAGATCGTTGCCGGTACCGCCGAACAGGCGATCGTTGCCGGCGCCGCCATACAGCTTGTCGTCGTCGCTGCCGCCGTCGAGGAAGTCGTTGCCGCCGTCGCCGTACATCGTATCGATGCCGGCACCGCCATAGATGGTGTCGTCGTTGCCGCCGCCGAAGATGCCGTCGTTGCCGTCCTCACCATAGATGAGGTCGTTGCCGGCATCGCCGACCACGGCATCGTTGCCGCTGCCACCGTAGAGCGTATCGTTGCCGCGATCGCCGTAGACATAGTCGTTGTCGGCGCCACCGTTGATAATGTCGTCGCCGTCGCCGCCGTTCAGCCGGTCCTTGCCTGCGCCGCCGTCCATGACGTCCGCACCGGTTGTACCAACCAGCGTATCGTTACCCGTGGTGCCGAAAATATCCGCCATGACCCAATCTCACGCTGAACAAATGCCTGCGACAGTACCTTACGTGCAAGAAGCTGAGCGATCGTTATCGAGTTGCCGCAACTTTTAGGTAACTCGCGCGCGCAAGTCAGGCCAGGATCATGCCGTCCGCGAGCATTGCGGCGGCGTCGATGCCGTGCACACCTTGCAGCATCACGACGTCGGTGAAGGCGCCACCGATCTTGACCGACACCATGGTGCCGTTGGCGCCATCGCTGAACGAGATCGCATCGGCGTAGGCGTCGGCCGACAGCGACTTCATCATGTCGCGGATGTCGATGCGGTCACCGTCCGTGAAGTCGGTGATGATATCGACGGCGCCGCCCGCGAGATCCTTCTTGAGGTAGGCGAAGACATCGGCACCCGTGCCGCCCGTCAGAATGTCGGAGCCACCGAGGCCGCGGATCACGTCGTTGCCTGCGCCGCCATCGATGGTCTCGGCGCGGTTGCTTCCGGTAATGACATCGGCGAGCGCACTCGCGATGTAGCGCTCGAACCCGCTGAAGCTGTCGGCGCCGAGGCCGTTCACGACGCCTTTCGAGATATCCATCGTCAGGCCCGATGCCGATGCCGAATAGTCGAGCGTGTCGAAACCGGCGCCGCCCGTCAGAACATCGTTGCCGGCGTCACCGGTGACGCGATCATCGCCCGCACCCGCTGAAACCTTGTCGTTGCCATCGCCACCGCTCAGCGTGTCGTTGCCGCTGCCGCCTCCAAGGGTATCGTTTCCGGCGCCGCCCTCGAGGAGATCCTTGCCGCTGCCGCCGCGCAGCATGTCGTCGCCGGCTTCACCATAGAGGAAATCGTCGCCATCACCGCCTTCGAGCAGATCGGCATCGGCACCGCCATAGAGCTTGTCCAGACCCGAGCCGCCGTACAGCTTGTCGAGGCCGCCGTCGCCATACAGCGTGTCATTGCCGCTCTCGCCCCTGACCACATCCTGGCCGCCGCCGCCATAGGCGCCGTCGTTGCCACTGCCAAGAGAAATCTGATCATCGCCCGCGTCGCCGACCACCAGATCGTTGCCGGCACCGGCGAACACGCGATCGTTGCCGGCGTCCGCATAGATGCGATCATCGCCACCGTTGCCGTAGATCAGATCGTCGCCATTGTTGCCGTTGATGCGGTCCTTGCCATCGCCGCCGCGGATTTCGTCGCCACCGTCGCCGCCCGAGATGGTGTCGTCGCCCGCGCGCCCGAGGATGCGATCCTGCAGCGTCGTTCCGATCAGCGTGTCGGCGCCGTTCGTACCACTGATGAGATTGAAGGCTGCGGCCATCATCGAACTCCATTCAACAGACACTCGGGCTGGAGCATGGCACGGATGCTCTAAGAAGCTTCTTCTTCGTTGACGCGAATTTTAGACAAAAGAAAACGGGGACGGCCTGCCCGTGCCATCCCCGTCGCGTCAACGAAAGCGTTCGCTCAGTAGATGAACATGCCGTCGCTGGCGTAAGCATCGATGTCGGTACCAACGAAGCCGCGCAGGAGCGCGACATCCTGGAATGCTCCGTCGACCATGACCGAGAGCATGGTATCGCGGCCGACGACCGTAAGGCGCGCCACGTCGCTGATCAGGTCGTAGGCCCCCTTGGTGATCTCGGAAATGTCGATCGTGTCCGACACGGTGAAATCCGTGATGGTATCGACGCCCTGATGAACGCCGGCATCGATGATGTCCTTGGCGAAGTAGGCGAACACGTCGTTGCCCTGGCCGCCCGAGAGCGTATCGGCACCGCTGCGGCCGCGCATGAAATCGTCGCCATAGCCGCCGGAGAACGTGTTGGCAAAGGAGTTGCCGGTGAACATGTCGTCGAGAGTCGAACCGACAAAGCGCTCGAAGCCATTGAGGGTGTCGATGTCAACGCCCGTGGTGGCGATTCCGCTGCTCATGTCGATCGCGACGCCCTCACCCACGATCGCATTGAAATCGAGCGTATCGAAGCCCGCGCCCCCGATGTAGGTATCGCTACCGGCACCGGCGCGGACCGTGTCGTTGCCCGAACCGCCGTCGACGAAGTCGTTGCCAACGCCGTCTGTCAGCGTGTCGTTATCACTGCCGCCGAAGAGCTGATCGTCGCCGACGCCGCCGTCGAGGATATCGGCGCCGCTGTCGCCGCTCAGGATGTCGTTACCGGTGCCGCCGGTGATGGTGTCGACGCCAGTACCGCCGCTGGCGAAATCGTTGCCGTCGCCGCCCGACAGCGTGTCGTTGGCGTCGCCGCCGTACAGCGTATCGTCGCCGGCCTGGCCATAGAGCGCATCGGTGCCGCGACCGCCGTCGAGGTAATCGTGTCCGTCTCCGCCGTAGAGCGAGTCGTTCCCGTCGTTGCCGTAGAGCGTGTCGTTGCCGGCCTCGCCCGAGATCAGATCGTTGCCAGCGTCGCCATGGAGGACATCGTTACCGTTCCAGCCGCCGATCGAATCATCGCCATCGCCGCCGCGAACCAGATCATCGCCATCCCCCGCCTGGATACGGTCGTTGCCACCGAGGCCGAGGATCTTGTCCTGCAGGGTCGTTCCGACCAGTGCGTCCGTCTGCTCCGTTCCAATGATCTCGTTCATGACGTCCTCGGCCCTCCAATGCGAAACCAGTCTTTTCGATGCTGTTGTCGAAATCTGCGGCCAATTTCTACTCGAATTGACCAGCGCCGATTTGAAACTTAGCAACACCGCATGAAATCGCCTCTTATTCGCAAGCGAAAAGTCGACGAGAACTTGTATCGAATTTTATGCATCGAGGGGAGATCACTCGAAACTGCACCATTCTGAATAAACCGCCATAAAGATCTAAAGACCAGAGAAACTATCGCGGCATTTCCCTGGCCGAGCAGCTTTGGCAGGTTCCGATCTCCGCTGTAGACATGAAACGCCTCGAGCAAGACGTTCGACACCGCAAACGCAAAGAGCGGAGCCGGCTGGCGCCGCTCCGCTCTCACTGTGTCGTTCGACTGTCTCGAACAGCCCGACCGGACCAGCCTCAGGTCAGGATCATGCCGCCCGAATGAACATCATCGGCAGTCATGTGCGCGATCGTCACAACATCGACGAAGGCATCGCCGATCCGCACCGAGACCGTCGCGCCTTCGGCGCCGTCGGTGACCCGCACGACTTCGTCGATCGAACCGAACTTCTGGCCCTTGAGCAGATCGTGCAGATCCAGCACATCGCCCTTTTCCAGATCGGTGACCACGTCGACGCCGAGATGCACGCCCGTCTTCGGATCGACGACATCCTTCGCCAGCCAGCGGAATGTGTCGTTGCCGGCGCCGCCCGTCAGCACGTCGGCGCCGCCCATGCCGCGCAGCGTGTCATTGCCGTCGCCGCCGACGAGCACGTTGTCGCGCTTGTCACCCTTGATGTCGTCATCGTGCGCAGAGCCGATCACCTTTTCGACACCCCACACCTCGTCGCGGCCCATACCGACCGCCGAATGCTTGCTGAGATCGATGGTCATGCCGCGCACTGCGCCCGAGAAGTCGAGCGTGTCGAAACCGGATTTTCCGTCGTAGCGGTCGTTGCCAGCACCGGCGATCATCACGTCGTCGCCCGAGCCGGCATCGACCACGTCATGGCCGCCACCGTCGCGAATAGTGTCGTTGCCGCTGTTGCCTTCGATGGTGTCGTTGCCGGCACCGCCACGGATGTCGTCGTCGCCGGAATTGCCAGTCAACTTGTCGTCGCCGGCACCACCGAACACCTTGTCGTTGCCCGAGCCGCCCGAAACCATGTCACTGCCGGCGCCACCGCGCACTTCGTCGTCGCCCGAATTACCGTAGACGCGATCGTCGCCGTCACCGCCGCGCACAACGTCGTTGCCGCCCATGCCGAACAGGGTGTCACTGCCAGCGCCGCCGTCGATCCTGTCGTGATCCGTCGACACGGTCGCATTCCCGCCCTCGCGCGGCAGGAGCGCCGCGTTGGTAACGCCGACGTTCACCTCGAGCACCGAGTCGTCGAAGTCACGGTCACCGCCGCGCCACAGGTCCTCGAAGCCGATACGGACGGTGCCCGACGCAACATCGACCTCACCGACCACGTGCGAGATGTGGTCGCCATTGAGACCGCCGTTGGCGCCTTCCAGCGAATGGAACACGGAGTTGCCGTACTGCGACGAGATCAGCGTCTCCTTGCCGTTCTTGCCGATATGCACGAGGAACACCTCGCCGCCACCATCGACATTGGCTGGCGTGCCGTCGCGATTGACGAACTTGAACGAGCCACCTTCGTCGGCCAGCAGCTTCGCCATGTTTCTTTGCGCGTAGCCGTTCGGCACGACGAAGAAGCCGAGGCGATCGCCGGCCTCGAGATTGACACCGACCGAGCTCTGCCCGGCGACCAGGTTGCCCCCCGATCCAACCAGCGAGGCATTGGCAAAAATGATGTCGACGCCGGTGATCGTGCCGTCGGCCGCGATCCGGTACATGCCGAGCGCATTCTGGTAGCCCGCCGACTCGCCAGTGAAGGTAACGGTCGCGCGCACGTCCTCGGCAATCGTGAAACGATCGAGATCGACCGCGCCGGTGCTGTTGCTGGCACCGAAGATCGTATCGTTGCCATCCTGACCCTGCAGACGGTCGTCGCCGCCGCCGCCGAACACGACGTCGTCGCCTGCGCCCGCGAGCACACGATCGAGTCCGCTCTCAGCGAAGATCATTTCCGCGGCATCCGTACCGACGATCGTATCGGATGATCCGGCACCCTGCAGAACACGCATAGCAACAGCCTCGTATCATGAGTTTGAACCGACGCGGTCGAACGCATCGGCGGCGGGATACAACTCTCGCAGTACCGAAACTATCGCGAAAAAAAGAAACAATCGTCAGGGGCCCAACGAAAATTTTGATCGAATTTGATTCAAATCCCTTCAACCCAAGCCGCTGCCCGCCGCAGCGAACCGAATAAAAAGGCGGCTGGATCGAATGATCCAGCCGCCGAGTTGGGGTCGCTCTCTTTGGGTTTCGTTGATCCTGTTTATCGAAACTGGTTCACCAGGCGATGCCGTGATAATTCACGTCGTCCGGCAGGGTCCTGTAGAGCCGCACCAGATCGACAACCTGCACGCCGGGCCGGCGCGCCTCGATCGCCGCGCGGAACTCGTCGGTCGCATGGCTCACCACCACGACATCCGAGGCCTCGACCAGCTCGGCAGCGCTGGCGACGCACATGGCCTGCAAACCATCCATGAGTTGCGCCTGACGCGGAACGGCGTGCCGCACATAGTCGATCTGTCCCTGCAGCATCGGGCCGAAGTCGAGATTGCCGTCGTACGCCTTGATGCTCGCGCCGTCTGCGAGCAGCGCCGCCATCACGTCGAGTGTCGGGCTCTCGCGCAGGTCGTCGGTTCGCGGCTTGAACGTCACGCCGAGGAAGCCGATGCGCTGCCCCGCAAACGGGCGCAACATGGCGATCGCTTCGGAGACGTGGCTCTGGTTCGACGGAATGAGACTCGCAACCAGCGGCAAGTCGACGCCGAGTTCACCCGCGATGTGGCTCACCGCGCGCACTTCCTTCGGCAGGCAGGAACCGCCGAACGCGAAGCCGGGCTTCAGATAGTACGGCGACAGGTTGAGCTTGGTATCGCGCACGAAGATGTTCATCACGTCGTGGCTGTCGATGTGCAGTGCCTTGCACAGGCGACCGATCTCGTTGCCGAACGCAACCTTGGCGGCGTGCCACACGTTGTCGGCATACTTGACCATCTCGGCCGCGGCGATCGACGTGAAGATGACATTCTTGTCGATGGCCGAATAGATCGCGGTCACCGTCTTTTCGGCGCGCGCATCCGAGGCGCCCACCACCGTCTTCGGCGGCGCGAAGAAGTCGGCGACCGCGACGCCCTCGCGCAGGAACTCGGGATTGAAGCAGATGCCGAAGTCGGGACCGAGCGCCTTGCCCGAGGCCGTTTCGATTTCCTTCACCACGACATCCATGGTCGTGCCCGGCGGCACGGAACAGCGCAGCACGACGACGTGATAGGTGGATTTCATCGCGATGGCCTGACCGATACCGCGGCTCGCCGCGCGAACGTAGGTGAGGTCGCAGCCGCCATCCGGCGAGGTCGGCGTTCCGACCGAGAGGAACGTCACGTCGGTCTCGAGAACCGCCGCCACGAGATTGCGCGTCGCATCGATCAGGCCGGCCTTCACGCCCTGCTCGAGCAGATCACCGAGGCGGTCCTCGACGATCGGAGCGCGCCCCGCGCGGATCGAATCCACCTTCTGCTGCGACAGGTCGACGCCGACCATACGGAAGCCGAGATCGGCGAGACACGCCATCGACACGGCACCGACGTAACCGAGCCCGACCACGCTGATCGCGGGGCGATCGACGTGGGCCGAAATCTCGTTGCCGCAAGACAAGGCGACATCGCGAGCCGCGGTGCGCGACTCCATGGCAAGGACTTCCATTCCTCTGAACTCCCGATCACGCGGAGTCATACCGCGCAGCGACACCCTGGCCCCCGCGCTGGCCACCCATGCCTCCGCGTAGCGGATGGTGGGTCGGCTCTCTGCGAACCTGCCTGACAGGCAGCTCCGCACGCACGGCAGCTCGAGTGTGAGAATTCCAGAGAAAGCTGGATTTCGAATAAAACGGTTCCGTAAAATTGCGCGCACCTGCGCTCAATTCAGCAGAACCTGGATGAAATGCGCACTCGGCAGTTCCAGCAACCCCGTGTAGATCATGACGACGAGGAACAGGCTGCCGAACGAGAGCAGCGTCAAATATGCAGCGGCTGCCTCGCGCAGGTTGGCGACCAGCCTGTCGCCGGAGAAGCCCTGCTTCTGGTTGCCGCGGTTCGCCCACTTCTGCTTGGCGAGACGCCACATCATGTAGACCTTCACGCCGGCGTTAAGAATCTGGTTGGCATAAAGCGTCCACACGAAGCTGAAATCGACGCGACGCGCGTAGGAGAACAGCACCAGCGACAGAAGGAAGCGCGTGACGCCGACGTAGATGATGTAGGCAGCAAGGAAACCAGCGCCGATCTTGATGGCACCGGCGACCGCCAGCATCGGGCTGAACAGCATGGTCCACATGGCGAGACGCTGATCGATCACGCACCACCAGATGAAGAACGGCATGCGCCAGGGACCGAGCGCGATCGCGCGCTGGCCGTTGCGCAGCATGTTGCCCGACCAGCGCCTGAGGTTCTCGACCATACGCGTGACGCCCGAGCCCTCGACCACCTCGATGGTGGTGCCGGACGCATCGGGCACGTAGGTCATGCGCACGCCCTTGCGCAGCAGGGTGTACCAGGTGCTCTTGTCGTCGCCCGAGAGGAAGCGGAAAGTGCCCCACAGCCAATGGTTCAGGAAGTCCGCCTCCTGCAAGCGGATGAATTCCTCGGTCACGATGTAGGTGGCGCGGAACACCGAGAACCGCCCGGTCAGCGTCAGTACGCGATCCGACACGGCGTGGCTCTGCATGGCGAGGCGGCGCTGCGAAAAGCGCATGTCGAGCCACGATTGCATCCAGCGCGGACCGCGCACCAGCACGTGCTCGTCGGTCGTCAGCGCGTGCAGACCGGGATCGCGGGCGAACAGCGGGAAGCATTTGCGCACGGCGCCCGGATGCAGCACGAAGTCGCCGTCCATGAAGATGACGATGTCGTCCTTGCCGAGCCCGGCGCGCGACATGGCGCGCAGGATGAGTGCGATGGCGACGCGCTTGCCCGGCTGGTTCTGGCGGATGATGCGCAACGTGATGTCGCAGTCGGAGCCGACCAGTTCGAGATGCCGGGCGATCTTCTGCTCGTCGCTCGCCTCACTCGATCCGAGCCATAGCGTCGCCGGAACGCCGGCCTCTCGCACCTCGCGCACGATGGCGCGGATCACCGCTTCGGAAATCTCGCGGTGCTCGCGAAACGTCGTCATCTGGATGTGGATGTGTCGCGGTCGCCAGCCGTCGTTCCAGATGTCGGCAGCCTCGTCGCGCATGCGCGGATACTTGACGCGGGCGAAGTAGATCGCGCGCATCCAGTGCGTCATCCACCACGAGTAGCGCCAGACGCCGAGGATGCCCATCGTGTAGACGAACTCGTTGACCTCGGGGTCCCAGATCGAGTTGTCGGCATGCTCGAGCGCGATGATGCAGACGGCGGCCGCAAGCAGAATTTTTGCCTGAACCAGCGGTGACCACTTCTCGAAGAACGAGAGCGGCTCCGAGGGGTCTTCCAGTCGATAGCTGTCTCTCTGCCGCATGTGCCGCCGCCGTTAAAGACGCGACGACAGCGCGTCACCGAGCGAGCTGACCAGCGATCGCCGCGATGTCTGCTCGAACACGACCGTGACCGGCAGCCCGGCGCTGTAGCGTTCGAAGTCGCGCACGGCGCGCTGAGACACGAACTCCAGAACCACCTTGGCCGAGCGATCCTCGGCACCGCGCCAGCGATAAGTTCCGGCCCGCGCCTTGCCCTGCTCCTCGATGAATCCGCTGGTGCGGTCGATGCGCGCAACGCGCGCCTCGATGGTTTCACCGAGCGCCGGAATGAACACCCTGGCGGCATTGCCGAGCCCGACTTTGGCAACCTCGTCCTGCTTCAGGAAGGCGACGATGTGACGGTCGCGGCGCTGCTCGACGACGGCGATGACGTCGCCCTTGCGCACGCTCGCGGTGTCGACGCGCGGCAATTCGATGACGGTGCCGGAGAATGGCGCGCGCACGGCGCTGCGATCGCGCAGGTTGAGGTTCGCGATGTGACGTTGCTGAGCGAGCAGGATCTCGTTTTCGGCGAGCTTGATCTCGGCCTGCACGTCGCCTTCCGCGCCGACGATGTCACGGCCGTTGTAGTGGCGCTTGCCGAAGCTCGATTCGGCGATCTCGAGCCGCGTGGTGTGCTCGTTCTTCCTCATCTCCAGCGTTTTGGCGGCGCGCACCGAAAGCTGCTCCGCCTCGTCGAGGCGTGCATCGGTCGTGAAGCCTTTCGCGTGCAGGCCCTTGAGCCGTTCCAGATTGCGGCGTGCCGCCCGTGCCGCCGCCTCCGCAGCCTCGATCTCGAGCCGCGAATTCTCCATGTCGCGCAGTTCGAGCGAGGTCAGGCCTTCGAGCTTCTCCAGCTCGCCGACGTAGCGCTGCTTGAGGAAGCCGAGGCGCGCCTTGCGCTCGCGGATGGCAATGTCGCTGAGCTCGATCTCGCGCTCGAGGTGATGATCGACGACGTTGAGAATGACCTCGCCCTGCTTGACCGTGTCGCCCGGCTTGACGTCGGCCCAGGCGACGCGCCCGTCGGCCTGCGCCACGATCGACTCGACCGGCGCCGAGATCACCGCGGTCTGCACTTCGAGGCGATAGACGTTGGAGTAGACGAGCAGACCCGCATACGCGAGCACGGCGAGGCCGGCGAGGCCGTAGATCGCCGACATGACGATGGTCTTGGCCGGCACGCGCCGCAGCGGCTTGTCGCTGACCGGAACGACCTTGGTATCGGGTTGCAGCGACGCCGGCGTCACGGGCACGTCGATGCGCTGGATCGTATCCTCGACGTCGCTCATGGAACCGCGCACCAGTTCCTCGAGGAAGTGCTGCATCAGCTCGCGTTCGCGATCGCCGAGTTCGGTGAACTGCACGGCGAACATGCGCTGCTCGCCATTGCGCCGGACGACACGGGCACGCGCGCCGAAGGCGACGTCGAAGCCCTGGAACGGCAGCGACAGCTTCAGCTCGATTTCGCTGGCGATAGGGGGCAGGGCACCGGGAAAATCATCGACGCGCAAGCCGCCGAGCGACCAGTCCGCGGCACGCACGGTATGGCCACCCACTCCGACGAAGAGCGGTGCCGTGACCCGGTGGTGGCGGCGCTGATCCGGCCGCTCCCGCTTGACTTTCACGCCCATACACGACCCAACGGCGCCCGCATCATGCAGTGCCGTCTCCTGAGATTTCCGTGCCGTTTATCTCACGCCGCGCTTAAGGAAGCGTTGCGCCGGAAGCTGGCGCTGCGTCTACGGTCATTCGCACAATGCATTGTCTTGATTTGATAAATTGAGGACCCTGCAGCGTCAGGGCCGTAGCGAAGGATCGGCGAACAACTTGCCGGGGTTCAGAATGCCGAGCGGATCGAGCGCCTGCTTGATGGCGCGCATGGTGGCGAGGCCGGTGACACCCGCCTCCTCGGCGAGATAGTCGATCTTGCCTTGGCCGATGCCGTGCTCGCCCGTACAGGTGCCGTCCATGGCGATGGCGCGCGCGGCGAGCCGGTCGAGCAGTTCGTCGAGCGCCGCCATCTCGCGCGGGTCGTCGGGGTCGATCACCGGAGTGGCGTGGAAATTGCCGTCGCCGACATGACCGACGATCGGACAGATGAGCCTCAGGCGACGGATGTCCTCCTCGGTTTCGGCAATACACTCGGCCAGACGCGAGATCGGCACGCAGACGTCGGTCGCCAGCGTGCGCTTTCCCGGCCAGGCGGCCCGCGTTGCGAAATAGGCGTCGTGGCGCGCCTTCCACAGCCGGCGACGGTCGTCTTCCGCTTCCGCCATCTCGAAGCCCAGCGCACCGCACGACTCCGCGATCTCGCGAAACGCCTCCATCTGCTCCGCGACGCCGTTGCCGCTGCCGTTCAATTCGACGAACAGCGTCGGCGTCTCGGCCAACGCCAGCTTGTTGTGCAGGTTCACCGCGCGGATCTGCAGCGGGTCGAGCAGTTCGATGCGCGCCAGCCCAAGGCCGAGTTGTATCGCCTGCATCGTCGTCTCGGCGGCGCCGACCAGCGTCGCGAACGGCACCACGGCCGCCAGGATGCGCTCGGGGATGCCATAGAGGCGCACCGTCAGCTCGGTGATGATGCCGAGCGTACCCTCCGATCCGACCAGCAGCCGCGTCAGGTCGTAGCCGGCCGCCGACTTGCGGGCTCGGCCGCCGGTCGAGACGATGCGGCCGTCGGCGAGTACCGCCTTCAGCGAAACGACGTTGTCGCGCATGGTGCCGTAGCGCACGGCGTTGGTGCCGGAGGCGCGGGTCGCGGCCATGCCGCCGAGCGTGGCGTACTCGGCGCCCGGATCGACCGGGAAGAACAGCCCGGTATCGCGCAGATGCGCGTTGAGCTGCACGCGCGTCACGCCCGCCTCGACGGTGGCGTCGAGATCGTCCTGATGGACGGCGACGATGCGTGTCATGCGCGACATGTCGATCGACAGCCCGCCGAACGGTGCGTTGACGTGGCCCTCGAGCGAGGTGCCGGCGCCGAACGCGATCACCGGTACGCGATGCTCTGCGGCCACCGTCACGATGGCGGCCACATCGGCCGTGGTTTCGGCGAAAATGACCGCGTCCGGCGGCTGGTTCTCCAGCAGCGTCATCGTATTCGCGTGCTGGCGGCGCAACTCGAGCCCGGTTTCGACGCGGCCGGCGAAGCGCTGGCGCAATATGGCGATGGCCGTGTCGGTCGCTGCTGTCATGCTGGATGCTGCCTTCCGCCCGGCACCGCCACCCCCTCGGCGGCAGGGACTACTCTATTACGTCCGGTGCGAAATGCGGACTTCGACCGGTCACCGCAATGCCCCGAGATATTCTCGCCAGCGGCCCAAATCCTGCGAAATCAGTGTTCAGCCTGTGTTTGCGGCCCGAACCCGGGCCGAAATGTTGCCGAATTGCATCTCCCACCCGGGCGTATGGCGTCCATGACCGCGACCTGCATTCTGCCCGGGAGAGACTTGCACTAGAACTGGCACCACAACGGGCATCCTGGTTCCGGAGGGATTTTCATGTTTTCCAAGTGGTTTGCGTTGGCCTTCGTGGCCGTCGCCACTGTTACCGCCGCCGGCGTTCCGGCCGCGCACGCGCAAAAGGGCAAGCTGGTCCGCATGGTCGACGAGCGCGGCTCGCTCAAGGACGATCAGCTCACCATCGAAACGGAGAAGGTGCGTGGCGCCTTCAACGAGCTGCGCCTCTACAATCGCGGCGCGCCGCTGATGATCAGCAACGTCCGCGTCGTCTATTCGGACGGTTCGTTCCACGAGGAGCGCCGCACCATCGACCTGCGCAAGGGCGAGCGGACGCGGCCGATCGATCCCAAGCGCGACGCCAAGTTCGTCGATCGCGTCGTCGTCACCTACACGCCCGGCACCGGCGCGAAGGGCGACGTTGCGCTGCAGGTCTACGGTCTGCAGGACTCGAAGGGCGCCCGCGCCGTTCGCCCGAAGGTCGTCGCCGCCCCGGCCAAGCCGGTCGCGCCGGCGCCGGGCAAGACCGATCAGCCGTCCAAGCCGGCGGTCGTCGCGGCTCCGAGCGCTCCGGGTCCGGCCAAGCCCGCGGCGGCGGCGCCCGCCGCGCCAGTCGAGAAGCGCGTCGTCGCCACGACGAAATACCCGGAGACGGGCCGCTGCGTCGGCGAGGGCAACGTGCTGCTGACGCGCGCCAACGTCGGCCTCGGCAACGATCGCGACCGCCTCGCGGTTCCGAACAATCTCGGCAAATTCGACCGCATCCGCATCTGCATCAACGGCGCCGACATCGACCTGCAGACCATCAAGGTCGCGTTCGCCGGCGGTGACGTGATGGAGCTGCCCTACGCCGGCACCATCAAGGCGGGCTATCGCACCGAACCGATGGGCCTCAAGGGTGACAAGTTCATCGACGGCATCGACATCACCTACCGCCGCAAGGAGCAGGTCGGTGCCATCGCCGGTGTCGAGATCTGGGGCGAAGTGTCGGAGAAGTGGATCGACCAGGAATCCGAGCTGTTCAACGACGGCTGGGTGCGCCTGACCACCGGCCACGCCGTCGGCTTCGTCGGCTTCGAAACCGACCGCTCGCCGGTGCGCGCCCACAAACGCGGCTTCAACAAGATCCGCCTCGTGGTCAAGGATCGCGACATCACGCTCGATTACCTCGATCTCGTGTTCGCCGACGGCAGCACGCAGAAGATTGCTGGTGAGCGCAAGCGCGTCGAGCCGGAAGTCGGCTTCGGCCCGATCGACATCAAGGGCGGCCCGAAGATCATCAAGGAGATCGAGAAGCGTTATCGCTCGCGCTTCTTCGACAAGGACGCCAAGGGCGCCGACAAGGCCACTGTCGAGATCTGGGCCAAGCGCTGATCCGCAGGCTTTGGCTGACTGGAAGTCGCGCAGAGGGGTGGACAGAGATGTCCGCCCCTTTCGCATGTTCAAGGCGCGCGATCCGACCAGACGAGCCCGCATCACGGCATGCCATCGCCGTGAGCGAGGCTCTTTTGTCTCGTGCACGGACTTTGGTCTTTTTTCCGTCGTCACGCTTGATTAATGTCCGGTGTCCTGCGGAGGGCTTGTACCTGCCACCATCAGCCGTTTGCGGCATTGGCGGGGACCTGAGCGCATCCGGCAGATCGCATGACCAGGGAGGGTCAACCCGTGCTTCGTCATCTCAAGGTTCTCGTCACGGCGCTCATCGCCGTCACGCTCGCACTGCCCGCGCTCGCGCGCGGCCCCAACGACTGGGTACTGCTCGGCGAGCAGCGCGTCGGCTTCCGCGTCGACCGCGACACCATCAATGTCGGCAACGCCGGCGCCCGCTTCTCGGAGCTGCGCATCGTCGCCGAGAACAACGAGGTGCATCTCATCAACCTGCGCCTCGTCTACCAGAACGGCTACGCCGAGGACTTCAAGGTCGATCGCCTGCTGCGTCCCGGCGCCGAAGCGCTGCCGGTCGATCTCAAGGGCGAGCGCAGCTTCCTGAAATCGGTCGAGATGACCTATCGCGCGCGCCCGAGCTTCGAGGGTCGCGCCGTCGTCAAGGTCTATGGCGAACTGCGCGGCCCCGGCCGCGGTCCGGGCCCGATGGCCGGCGCCGACTTCGAGACCATCGACACCCAGCGCGTCGGCCGCGACCGCGACGAGATCGCCACGTTCGATCTCGGCCGCCGCGACGGCCGCTTCTCGGCCATCCGCTTCCGCGCCGAGGACGGCGGCATCCGCATCAAGTCGGTGCGCGTGACCTACGGCAACGGCGATACGCAAACCGTCGACGTCGGTGACAGGCTCGACGAGGGCGAGCAGACCAAAATCATCGACCTCGAGGGCGATCGCCGCTTCATCCGCCGCGTCGAGGTCGAGGCGCGCACGCGCCGCAGCTCGCGCGGACCGGCCAAGATCGCACTTCTCGGCCGCAAGGACAGCGAGCGCGGCATGGACCGCGGCCGTGACCGTGACGACGACCGTCGGGGCGATCGTGGCCGCGACCGCGACGACGACGTGTTCGAGCGCGGCCGCAAGGAGGAGTGGGTCTCGCTCGGCATGCAGAAGGCCGCAATGCTCGGTGCCGATACGGACAGCTTCCAGGTCGGACGCGAGGCCGGTCTGTTCCGCGCCATCCGGGTTCGTGTCGACAAGCAGGATGTGCGCTTCCTCGGCATGACGATCGTCTACGGAAACGGCGAGCGCGAGGAGGTGCCGCTCTCCGGCGTCATCCGCGCCGGCGAAACCTCGCAGCCGTTCGACCTCAAGGGCCGCGAGCGCTTCATCGAAAGCATCAGCTTCAAGTACCGCGCGAAGCTCAGCCTCAAGGGTTCGGCCCGTGTCGAGCTGCAGGGCCTGCGTCACGGCTGGTTCCGCAAGCGCTGATCGCCTCGATCAGTCGCACGAATGCGAAAGGGCGCCCGCGAGGCGCCCTTTCTGTTTCAAAAAGCGACGAACCCGGGGGCGGTGAGCCGCTCAATACGTCTGCTGCGTCTTCAATTTGTGCTGGTCGTAGCGCATCGACTTGCGCGCCTTGCCCCAGTTGTCGGCATCGAGGTTGTTGGCCGCCTCGTTCTGCTTCTTCTCGAGCGCTTCGAGCGAGCCGAGTGCTGTAGGAGAGGCTGGCGCCGGTCCCGAACCGTAGCGGCCGCGCTGATCCTTGAGGTACGCGGCGTTGCCCTCGAGCAGCTTCTTCGCGCCGGTGATGTCACCCTTGTCGCGCAGCTCGACCGCCTTCTCGCTGGTCTCGGTCGCAATCTGCGTCGTCACCTGCGTCATCACCGATTTGTCGATGCTCGCTTCCGCCTCCTTCTCGCTGGCGCTGAAGCGCGCCTTGGCGCGCGCTTCGCTCTGCGCACGATTGCCATTGTCGAGATCGAGATAGTCGATCGTCACCGACGCGATCTCGGCATCGCCCGGCGTGCGCACCTCGGGCTGCTCCAGCTCGACGACGATGTAGCGCTCGTTGGCGCCCTGCAGCTGGTTGAGCTTCATGCGGATGCGGTTGCCCTCGATCGCGGCTTCGCGCCCGAGCACGCGCACCGGCTTGAAACCGATGCGGCACTCGATGGTGATGTCGATGTCTTGCGCGGTGATGGAGAGCGCGTCGCCGAACTCGGCATTGAAGATGCCGACGAGGTCAGACGCCTTCTCGACGAAGGCGTGGTTGCCGTCGCTCGCCGCCGCGAGGCGCTGCATCAGGTCCTCGTTGTAGTCGAGGCCGAGACCGATGGTCGTGACGGAGATGCCCTTGGAGCCGAGCTCGCGGCCGAGTTCGCCGAGCTCGCGCGGCGACGACGGCCCGACGTTGGCGAGGCCGTCCGACAGCAGGATGACGCGGTTGACCCGATTGCCTGCGAGGTGGCGCTTCACCTCGTCGCCGCCCGCCACGACGGCGGCATATAGCGCGGTGCGCCCGTCCGCCTCAAGCCGGTCGATTTTCTGCTTCAGCGCATGATCGCCGCCGAGTCGCTCGGCCTTCTGCAGCACGTCGACGCCGTGATTGTAGGCGACGAGCCCGACGACATCCTCCGGCGCCAGACGCTGCAAGGCCATGGCCGCGGCGTCCTTGGCGGCCGCCAGCCGTTCGCCCTTCATGGAGCCGGAGCGGTCCAGTACCAGCGCCACGTTCACCGGCGTCCGCCGCTCCGACGCCTTGACCGGCGCGCCTTTGATCGAGAGGCGCAGATACACCTTCCCGGATTTGGCGGTCGGCAGGACGGATTGCCCGAGCTGCACATCGACGCCGACCTGACCGGCGTAGGCGGGAGCTACAGCGCACCCGAGGGAAAGAGCGAACGCCAGCAACGCGGCTGCGCCCGCTTGGCGGGCCGCTATGCCTCGCCGAGCCGGCGGCGCGGCGGCAGAATGCGCAAACAAGGCAGATTTAATCATGGGGGCCAAATCTCCTTCGTCGGGTGACGCAGGAGAGTAGGACCGACTTTCGGCGGAAGCGGGCTCTAATGGCGGCGGAATTGCGTAGCCGCGGACCCGGTCAGCGCCGCATGTCCGACAGACGGTCACGATCGCGACCGCGCAACCAGTCCAGAGCCCACAGGAACAGCACTGCACCGATGGTTGCGACGATGATCGTGGCGATATTGATGCCGCGCGCGTAGCTGAAGCCGGCGATGCTGCAGAAGATCAGGCAGCCGACGTTGGCCCCGACCACGCCGACCACGAGATTGGTCAGCAGCCCGTGGTCTCGTCCGGTGAACCTCTCGGCAAGCCATCCGGCAATGATGCCGACCACGATCCAGGAAAGAATGCCCATTCCGCCACTCCATCTGACCAACGGAGCAGTAACGGCCATTACGCGCGACGGTTCCGCGCGGAGCGCCTCGTCTCACGGCTTTCAGGGGAAGGGCGTCTTGGCCATTGATACGGCGCTAACAGGCGGCTGGCGAAAGCGCCCGGTCAGAAACTTGGTGCCCAGAAGAGGACTCGAACCTCCACGCCTCGCGGCGCTAGTACCTGAAACTAGTGCGTCTACCAATTCCGCCATCTGGGCATCAGGTGGCCGGCATCGCTGCCGAGCCGCTTCAACTAGTGGGCGACGCGGCGCTTGTCAATCGCTCCGAGCCCTGCGCCCCACCGCCTTTTCGATCGTGCGTCCCACCCGCAGGGGCGGCCGTCCGCTCTCCGTCGGCGGCGCCGGCCGGCACGAAGGCTGACGCCAGCCAGAACCCCGAACTTCTGGCGCACTTCACATGGCCCGCGCGGTCCGTATAGTGCGGCCGAAGCGATCCGGGCGGCCGCGCGCCGTGCCCGGCCTTAAAGTCTGCTCGCCTTCCAACCCGGTATCCACCCGCCGGCGCGGAAGGCGCAGCCAATCCGAGGGGATCACCAGCATGGCACCGCAGCCCTTGAACGGCCGTCTCGCCACCGTCTTCGGCGGCTCCGGCTTCGTCGGCCGCTACGTCGTGCGCGAGCTTGCCGACCGCGGCTGGCGCGTGCGCGCGGCGACGCGGCGGCCCGATCTGGCCGGCGTGCTGCAGCCGATGGGCGTGGTCGGCCAGGTGCACGCGGTGCAGGCGAACCTGCGCTATCCCGAGTCCTGCCGTGCCGCAGCCGAGGGCGCCGAGATCGTCGTCAACGCGGTCGGCGTGCTGGCGAGTGTCGGCAAGCAGAGCTTCAGGGCGATCCACGTCGATGGTGCCCGCGCGGTCGCCAAAGCGGCCAAGGCGGCGGGCGCGAAGCGGTTGATCCACATTTCGGCGATCGGCGCCGACCGCGCCTCGAGTGCCAACTATGCCCGCTCGAAGGCCGAGGGCGAGGCCGCCGTGCTGGCCGAGTTCCCCGACGCCATCATCGTGCGGCCGTCCATCGTGTTCGGCCCCGAGGACGACTTCTTCAACCGCTTCGCCGCGATGGCGCGCATGTCGCCGCTGCTGCCGCTGATCGGCGGCGGCAAGACGCGCTTCCAGCCGGTGTACGTCGCCGATCTCGCCACGGCCGTGGTCAACGCCGCCGAGAGTCTCGCCGGCACGCCGGGCAAGATCTACGAGGCCGGCGGCCCGGATGTACTGACGTTCCGCGAATTGCTGGACGCGACGCAGCGCTGGTCGGGCCGCGATCGCAGCTACATGCCGATGCCGTTCTGGATGGCGAAGCTGCAGGCCATCTCGACCGCGCTGCTGCCGAACAGCCTGCGTCCGGTGACGCTCGACCAGGTGCGCATGCTGCAAAGCGACAACGTCGTGAGCGAAGGCGCCAAATCCGAGGGCCGCACGCTCGCCGCTCTCGGCGTCGAACGCCCGCACAGCGCCAGCCTTATCGTTCCGGCGTATCTGGAGCGCTTCATGCCGCGCGGCCAGTTCGCCCACTACAAGAGTTGATTGCCTCAATCACGCAGACGCAAAAACGAAGGCCCGGACGCCTGCGCATCCGGGCCTTCGCATACCTCGCAACCGCAACGGAGCGGCTGCATCAATGGATGCTGGCAATCTCCAGCTCGTCGCCCATGGCGTGGCCGATCGCGGCGGAGCGCGTGTCGGTCAGCGCAATCGGCGTACCGTCGGCAGCGTGGAGCGCGAACAGGTTGATGCCCTGCGGCAACCCCTCGACCGCCGGAAACATCCGGCGCGCCTCTTCCGACGTCATGGTCTTGATGTAGGCGACGTGGCCGTCCCCGAGCTTCGCGAACTCGTTCTCGCTCAGCGGCGGAGCCACACGCACTTCGGCGTCTTCGCCGCGCTTCAGTGTGCTCTTCATATTCATGACGGAACTCCTCGGTTGCGGAGGCTCGGGACGCGTCATGCCAGCTTTATCGCTCAGCCATGTTGATATGATGGCCATGGCGATGAAGCTCAAGCCTCATCATCCGGCGATTCGAATCGCTTTTCCACGAAAAGCGCCGAACTAGGTTTTCGATTTCTGACCGATGTCGATCTTGCGCACCAGGCGCTCGGGCTCGTTGCGGACCAGATCGATCTCCAGCAGCCCGTTGGTCAGCTCGGCCGATTTGACTTCGATGCCGTCGGCGAGGACGAAGGTCCGCTGGAACTGGCGCGCCGCGATGCCGCGATAGAGAAACTCGCGCGGCTTCTCGTCGGCCTGCTTGCCGCGCACGATCAGCTGGTTGTCCTCGAGCTCGATGTCGAGCTGGTCGCGGGAGAACCCGGCCACCGCCAGCGTGATGCGCAGCAGGTCGCCACGGCCTTCCTGCCGGGCAACGCGCTCGATATTGTAGGGAGGATAGCCGTCGCCGGCCTTGCTGGCACGGTCGATCAGCCGTTCGATCTCGTCGAACCCGAGCAACAGCGGGTTCGACAGCATGGACATACGCGTCATTTCCAAAGCCCTCTTTGCGAAGCGACTTCAGCAGCCCTTGCGATCGCGCCCGTTGTTCGGGAGCAGACCGGACCCTCACGTGAGGCGTCGGGGCAATTCGACAAACGATATGGGGGGAGGGGACGTGAAATCAAGCGCGCACCCCCCTGCTGCGGCGAAGCGGCCGCAGCCTCAATCCGGCAACATTTGGCGGCTTGGAGTGGGCACGTCGCCCGCCGCCGGCGGGCCGCGCCATCAGGATCGAGCCGACCGGAACCAAACATGAGCAGCACGACGATCGTTAACGCCTTCGCCGAGGGTCGCAACTCGCAGCCAGCGGGTGCAGCCCTGTTGCGCGCCAGCTCCGTGGCCCTGCTGGCGCTGGCATCCGTCTTGACGTCCTCGGCAGCGCAGGCTCAGGACAAGCCGGCGCCGGACAAGGACGCCACCTCGATCACTTCCGGAACGCCCGAAGCCGACCTGACGCCCGAGGAGAAGGCCGAGCGCGATGCCCGCAAATCGTGCAAGGTCGCCATCTGCAAGGGCTTCCGCAAGCCGGACGCCGTCGCCAGCGACATCTCGTGCAGCGTGCTCAAGAGCTGGCGCAAGGCACAGCTCGACAAGATGGTGTCGAAGGCAAAGGTGTCGTGGCCGTGGGGCGCCGTGTCGTGCACCGCCGACATCAAGCTCGGACGCGAGATGCTGGCGAAGGCCATGAGCGAGCCGAAGTTCGAGATGACGCTCGAAACCCACAACGTCGCCTGCACCATCGCCAACGACGACGGCAAGGAGCCGAGCAAGATCTCGATCGCCTTCGCACCGAAGGTGACGTTCGAGAACGGCAAGGCGACCAAGGCCAAGATCAACTGGGGCAAGCTCGAGGCCCCGACGCTGGTCAAGGGCGTGATGTGGACCGCAACGGGAACCGACAACACCTTCAACGTCCTGGAATCGACGCTGGTCAAGGACATCAACGACTTCGTCTCGACCAAGTGCGACGAGGTCAAGGACGACTGGTCGAAGTGACGGCAGCAGCACCTCGAATCCCCGACCACCAGTCCGGCCGAAGCGGTGTTCAAAGGGTCGTGCACGGGCTTCGTCGGTGCGCGTCGCGATCGCCCTTGACCCCGCCGCGCTTAGCGCCGATCAAGAGACAGACCAAACACCATCAGCGCTGCGTCCGGGCGCCGGGCCGAGGCCCGCGCCCGGGCGATTCCCGCGTTCAGACCGGAGCCGAGCCCGTTGCCGCAGCTTTCCTATATTTCGACGCGCGGCACCGCGCCGCGTCTCAACTTCGAGGACGTGCTTCTCGCCGGACTCGCCCGTGACGGCGGCCTCTACCTTCCGGAAAGCTGGCCGACACTTGCGCGCGACGAGATCGCCGCGCTCGCGGGGCTGCCCTTCGACGAAGTGGCGGTCCGCGTCATCGCTCCGTTCACGGGCGGCCTGATCGCGCGGGATGATCTCGCGCGCATGGCGAAGGACGCCTACGCGACGTTCGGCCACCCGGCAGTGACGCCGCTCGTGCAGGTCGATCGCAATACGTTCATCCTGGAACTGTTCCACGGACCGACACTCGCCTTCAAGGACGTCGCCATGCGGCTGCTGGCGCGGCTGATGGATCACGTGCTGGCGAAGCGCAACCAGCGCGCGACCATCGTCGGCGCCACGTCCGGCGACACCGGCGGCGCGGCCATCGAAGCGTTCCGCTCATCGAAGCGCGTCGATGTGGTGATCCTGTTCCCGGACGGTCGCGTCTCCGACGTGCAGCGGCGCATGATGACGACCACCGGCGCGGCCAACGTCCACGCCGTCGCCGTCGACGGCACCTTCGACGACTGCCAGGCGCTCGTCAAAGGCATGTTCAACGACCACGCCTTTCGCGACCGCGTCGCGCTCTCGGGCGTCAACTCCATCAACTGGGCGCGCATCGTCGCGCAGGCGACCTATTACTTCGTCGCCGCCACGGCGCTCGGCGCACCGCATCGCTCGGTATCGTTCACCGTGCCGACCGGCAACTTCGGCGACGTGTTCGCCGGCTACGTCGCCAAGCGCATGGGGCTGACCATCGACCGGCTCGGCATCGCCTCCAACACCAACGACATCCTGCCCCGCGCGCATGAAACCGGCGTCTACGACATGCGCGGTGTGGTGGCCACGTCATCACCGTCGATGGACATCCAGATCTCGTCGAACTTCGAACGCTACCTGTTCGAGGCCTGCGGCCGCGATGCCGCACTCGTGCGCGGGCAGATGGGTTCGCTGGCGCAGAGCGGACGCTTCGACATCGGCCCCGCACTCGCGCCATGGCGGCAGGCGTTCGAGGCGGCCAGCGCCAGCGAGACCGAAGTCGCCGACGCGATCCGCCACGTGCGCAAGGAGAGCGGCTACCTGATGGACCCGCATACCGCTTGCGGCTGGGTGGCACTGCACAAGGCGAAGCATCGCTGCAGTGCCCCCGACGTGATCCTGTCGACCGCGCATCCTGCCAAATTCCCCGATGCCATGCAGCAGATCACCGGCGAACGCCCCGGCCTGCCGTCGCGCCTCGCCTCTCTGATGACCGATCCGGAGCGTATCGACCGCCTGCCGAACGATCTCGGCGCCGTGCAACGCTACGTCGAGGACCGCGCCCGCGCCGTTCGCGAGGTGCGCTCATGACCACCACCGTCACCACGCTCGACAACGGCATGCGCGTCGTCAGCCACCGCATGCGCGAACTCGAGACCGTGTCGCTCGGCGTCTGGGTCGCGGTCGGCGCGCGTCATGAGGATGAGGCGGAGAACGGCATTTCCCATCTCCTCGAACACATGGCGTTCAAGGGCACCGAGAAGCGCTCGGCCCGCCAGATCGCCGAGGAGATCGAGAGCGTCGGCGGCGAACTGAACGCCGCTACCAGCCTCGAGAACACCGCCTATTATGCGCGGGTGCTGAAGGGCGACGAGACGGTGGCGCTCGAGGTTCTGGCCGACATCCTGCAGAACTCCGTCTACGAAACCTCGGAACTCGACCGCGAGCGCGACGTGATCCTGCAGGAGATCGCCGCGACGCGTGACGACCCCGAAGACATCGCCTACGACCTGCTGAGCGACGCGGCCTTCCCCAACCAGCCGGTCGGGCGCGAGATTCTCGGCACCGTGGCGAGCGTCAAGAGCATCGAGCGCGAGCACCTGAAGTCGTTTCTCGCGCGCCATTACCTGCCGAACCGCATGGTGCTGTCCGCCGCTGGAGCGGTCGACCACGATTCGCTCGTTCGCCACGCTGAGGCCCTATTCGGCGGGCTTGCTCGCAGTGAGGGACAGGCGGCAGTGCCGGCGCGCTACGAAGGGGGTGTGCGCTCCTACAGGCGGCGTTTCGAGCAGGCGCATCTGCTGCTCGGTTTCGAGGGGCCATCCTATCACGCCGACGATTTCTTCGCGGCGCAGGTCTTCTCGGGCCTGTTCGGCGGAGGGATGTCGTCACGGTTGTTCCAGGAGGCGCGCGAGCGGCGCGGCCTCTGCTACTCGATCTATTCCTCGGCGTGGGCGCTGGCCGACGCCGGCATGTTCTCGATCTATGCGGCGACCGGGACGGAGATGCTGGACCAGTTGAGCGACGTGGTTGTGAAGGAGCTGGAATCGGTTGCCCGCAAGGGACCGACAGCGGCGGAACTCGCACGCTCCAAGGCGCAGCTCAAGGCCGGCTTGCTGATGAGCCTCGAAAGCTCGTCGGCGCGCGCCGAGCAGATGGCACGCCACATCATCGCCCACGGCCGGCTGCTGACGACGGAAGAACTGATCGCCGACGTCGATGCGGTCGACGCCGCCGATGTGCGCCGCTTCGCGCGCCACATCGCCGAGAGCAGACCGTCGGTCGCTGTGGTCGGCGCCGGGCGCGCTTCGGCCGAACATGCCGACCGGCTCGCCGCCAAATTCCGCGCTGCCGACGCCTGAGGAGGAATTGCGCGTGCTGCTCGGCACCAGCATCGGTCAGGAAACCGGTCCTCTCGTCAAGGGGGACGGTGTGACCTTGCGCGGCGCCCAGATGTCCGATTACCCCGCCTGGGCGGAGCTGCGCGCCCTGAGCCGCACCCACCTGACGCCGTGGGAGCCGGTCTGGAGCCAGGACGAGCTGTCGCGCACGGCCTACCGCCGCAGGGTGCGCCACTACGCGCGCGAGGCGCGCGACGATCTCGGCTACGCGTTTCTCATCTTCGACGCCGGCAATACGCTGGTCGGCGGGCTGACACTCTCCAACGTGCGCCGTGGCGTCACCCAGGGCGCCACCATCGGCTACTGGCTCGGCGCCCCGCATCTCGGCCGCGGCCTGATGGCACGCGCCATCCGCGCGGTGCTGCCGTTCTCGTTCCAGGTTCTGCGGCTGCATCGGCTCGACGCCGCCGTGATGCCGCAGAATCTGCGCTCGATCCGCCGGCTGGAGCAGGCGGGCTTCGTGCGCGAGGGGCTGGCGCGGCGCTATCTCAAGATCTGCGGCCAGTGGGAGGATCACCTCCTCTATGCGTTGCTCGCGGACGACGCGGACCTTTCCGGCAGGGAGCGCCCATGATTGCCTCCCAGCAACGCTCACGGGCTGCACTGCGCAAGCTCATCGGCCTCGCCACGCTGCTGTTGGCGGTGCTGACCCTCGCCCTTGTGTCCCCGCACACGGCGCTGGCGCTCGAAGCCATCGTGGTGCAGGCGGATCAGGATCGCGTCGAGATCACCGCCAGGGGCGAAGCCTACGAAGGGCGCGGCGACAGCCTGACGGTCGAGACGGCCGCCGGCGGCGACGGCGTCCGCGGCCGCATGTCGGTGCGCGCCGTCACGTCTGGCACCAATCCGAGCTGGTTCGTGTTCGCGCTCACCAATCCGACCGACAAGCCGATCGAGCGCTGGCTCACCGCCGAGCGCTACACGGCGTCCAGCTCAGGCGTGGTGTGGCCCGATCTCGACGCGCGCCGGCTCGAAGCGGTGACGCCGTCGATCGGCTTCGTGCCGAGCCGCGTCAAATCCGACCGCGCCGACATCTTCGCGCTGACGGTGGAGCCGGGGCAGACCATCACCTACGTCGTCGAACTCGCCTCCGATCGCTTCCCGCATATCTCGCTGGCCAAGCCGCTCGAATACGAGGTGAAGGCGCGCGATCGCCAGCTGTTCAACGGCGTGATGATCGGCCTGACCGTGCTGACGGCGGTGTTTCTCACCTCGATCTTCGCCGCCAACCACAAGATCATCTTCCCCGCCGCCGCGCTCTTCTCGTGGTGCGTGCTGGCGTACCTGTGCGTCGACTTCGGCTTCTTCCACAAGCTGTTCAACCTCAAGCCGGAGGACAACGCCGTCTATCGCGCCGCCGCCGAGGCGGCGATGGCGGCCAGCCTCGTCATGTTCCTCTATGCGTTCCTGCGGCTGCGGTTGAGCCACGGCCTGGTGCGCATGCTGTCACTGATCTGGATCGCGGCGCAGCTCTCGCTGGTCGCCGTCGCGGCCATCGACCCGCGCCTCGCGGCGACCTTCGCGCGCTTCTCGTTCGTCGCCATCGGCGGCATCGGCGCGCTGGTGACGCTGTACCTCGCCGTGCGCGGACAGGATCGCGCGCTGCATCTGGTACCGACCTGGATCCTGTTCCTCATCTGGATCTTCCTCGCCGCCGTCACGCTGACCGGACGCCTGCAGGGCGACATGTTCGTCTCGGCTCTGATCGCCGGCCTCGTCATGGTCGTGCTGCTGATCGGCTTCACCGTCACCCAGTTCGCATTCCGCTCCATCGAGCCGCTGGCGGGCCTCTCGCCGAGCGACAACCAGTTGCGCGCGGTCGCCGTCGACGGCGCGCGCTCGGCGGTCTGGGAGTGGTCGAGCCGCCGCGACGAGATCAAGGTCGGAACCATTGTCGAGGAAGCGCTCGGCCTCAACCCGGGCGAGCTTTCAGTCAAGGTCGACGACTTCCTCAAGCACGTCCTGCAAGCCGATCGCGAGCGCTTCCGGCTGATGCTGTGGAGCGTGCAGGAGCGCGCCGGCGGAACCATCCGCGCCGCGTTCCGCATGCGCCATGCCGACAACACGTACCGCTGGTTCGAGTTGGAGGCGGCGTCCGTCGCCACCGGTGACCGGCGTGCGGTGCGCTGCGTCGGCCTGATGCGCGACGTTACCGACGCCAAGATGGCGCACGAACGGCTCATCACCGATGCCGTGCATTGCAGCCTGACCGGCCTGCCGAACCGTGCACTTCTGCTGGATCGCCTCGGCATCGTCATGCAGCGCGCCAAGGTCGATCCCAAGGTGCGCCCGACGGTGTTCCACATCGACATCGACAAGTTCAAGATCATCAACGCCACGCTCGGCTACGATGTCGGCGACAGCGTGCTGCTGACAGTGGCGCGTCGGCTGCAACGTCATCTCGGTGCCTTCGATACCCTGGCGCGTGTCGGCGGCGACCAGTTCGCGATCGTGTTCGTCGAGGAACAGGAAGCGCGCGAACTGGCGGCGCTGGCCGAGCGGGTGCGCCGCAGCCTGCGCTCGCCCATCCGCATCGCCAGCGAGGAGGTCGTGCTGACCGGCTCACTCGGTATCGCCATCTACGACGGCGAGGAAGACACCGCCGCCGACCTGCTGAAGGAGGCCGAGATCGCCATGTTCCGCGCCAAGCGCGGCGGCCCCGATCGCATCGAGATCTTCCGCACGGAGATGCGCAGCGACGACGATCCCGAAGCCGGCATCGAAGGGCTCGTGCGCAAGGCCGTCGACAAGGGCCAGCTCAAGGTCTTCTTCCAGCCGATCGTCTATCTGCCGACCGAGGAACTCGCGGGCTTCGAGACGTTCGTGCGCTTCGAGCACCCGAAGCTCGGCCTCGTCAACCCGGCGCTCTACCTAACCGCTGCGGACGACGGCGCGCATCTGCACCGCGTCGTGTCGTTCGCGCTCGCCCGCTCGATCGAGGCGGCGGCACAATGGCAGAAGGAGTTGCCGCGACCTGAGGATCACCTGTTCGTCAGCGTCGATCTGTCGAACCGCGAGCTGCTGCGGCCTGCGCTGGTTCAGGAGGTGCGCCATGCGCTCGGCGCGGCGCTGATCGCCAAGGGCACGCTGCGTATCGAGGTGCCTGAATCGCTCGCCATGGAGAACCCGGAGCATGCCTGCGAGATGCTCTCGCAACTGCGCGGCGCCGGCGCCGAAGTGACGCTCGACGATTTCGGCGCCGGCTACTCGAGCACCAGCTACGTGCAGCGCTTCGAATGCGACATGGTCAAGATCGACCGCAGCCTGCTGCGGCGCGGCAGCACTGATCGCGACGGCAGCGGCGGCGTCGTGCGCGCGCTCGTCAGCATGGCGCACGAACTCGGCAAGAAGGCTCTCGCCGAAGGCATCGAGAGCGCGGAGGACGTTTCGTTCCTGCGCTCGCTCGGCTGCGAATACGGACAGGGCTATTTCTACGGCGAGCCGATGAGCGAGCGCGACGTGACGCAGCTCCTGCGCATCATCCGCAAGTCCGAACGCAAGCTGCAGACGCACGGCTTCTTCAAGACCAAGCAGCGCAGCAGCAAGAAGAAGCGCAAGCGCGAGGAGGCGGAAGCCGCTGCCGCCGCGAAGGCCGCGCAGCAGACCGGCGAGACCGCGAGCGAAGGAACGACCGCCCCCGCCCCGGCGAACGGCGCACGCCCCTCGGTCCAGTCGAGCCTGCCCAACAGCACCATCCGCCCGCGCAACAAGCCGGGGCAGCGCCCGGACGCGCCAGCGCCCACGCCCGCTCAGGTGCCGGTGTCCCAGCAGCAGGCAAATGCCACCCTGGCACCGCCCCCGCGCACGGCTGCGCCCTCGGCCACCCCCGTGCCGGCTCGCGCCCCGGCCACGGCGCCGCCGCCGATGCCGCCCGTCAATTCTACCGCCCCGTCGCGCGGACCGTCGCCCCTTCCACAGCCGGGCTACGGCGTGCCCATGAGCTCGCATCCCAACGCTGCAATGGGCAACGCCAACGGCGCGGCCGCAGGGCCGGCATCGACCGCGCCGCCGACCTCCCCACCGCCCGTTCGCACGGAGCCTCAACGCGCGCCCGCCGCCGCCAGCGGGAGTGTGCCACCGGCGCCGCCTGTTGCGGGATCAATGGCCCCTCAGCTGCAGCAGACCGCGGCCTCGCCGACCCAAATGCGCCGCAATGCGCCGCAGGCTGGCCCGGCTTCGCCGCCCCCGGCGCAACCACCGCGCGGCGAAGCGGTCCCATCCGCTCGCAACGGCACGCCCGAACCCGCGCTCGCATCGCCACCGCCGGTAGAGGGCGGCGGCGCGCGGCCTGCCGGCGTTCCGCAACGAACGCCGCGCCCTGAACCGGACTTCTCGACGCTGCCACCCGGCATCGCCGCCTCGCTGGCGCGCCTCGCCGGCATCGCCGTCGCCCCCGAACCGCAGCCCGCCGAGCCGCAGCGCGAGAAGGAGCGCGAGCCGGAAAAGACATGAGACCCCGTTCCGCGTCGGCCCTCGTCGGCGCGAGCGGGTCACGCAAGGCAGGTAATCAGAGGGGGAGCGAGTGCGGCAGCATGCGCCACATGCGCATCTGCCGACGGCGTGGCGGCGTCAGGCGTGGCCGGCGTCGGCGACGAGATGCGATGGATCGATGCCGATCTTCGCCATGGCCATGGCGTATTTGGCGTCGTTGTCCGGCTCGAACACGATGTCCATGTCGGCTGGGCAATGCAGCCAGCCGTTGGCCTGGATCTCGTTCTCGAGCTGTCCCGGCGACCAGCCGGCGTAACCGAGCGCCAGCAGCGAACGCTTCGGCCCCTTGCCGGTGGCGATCGCCCGCAGGATGTCCAGCGTCGCCGTCAGCACGAAGCCGTCACGGATCTTCAGCGAGGAGTCCGGCACGAAATAGTCGGAGCTGTGCAGCACGAAGCCCCGGCCGGTATCGACCGGGCCGCCGACATGCACCGGGACCGTGGCGACGGAGGGCGGCACCTCGATGGTGCCCTGTCCGGTGAAGATGTCGCTGAACAGGCCGAGCCGATCGAGGAGATCGGGAAAATCGATGCTTTCTGAGTCCTGATTGACGATCAGACCCATGGCGCCCTGCTCGGAATGAGCACACATATAGATCACCGAGCGCTGGAACCGGCGGTCGGTCATGCGCGGCATTGCGATCAGCAGCTGTCCCTCGAGGTAGCCCTCCTGGCTGCCCGGGGTTCGTGGCAGTTTCATCATGGTGACGTAGATTAGAACATTGCGAAGCTTGTGGGAATTGCCACCTGTAGGAAACAGTCTGTGGCAGGCTTTTCGGGAAAATGAGGAAGGATGCGGAACCTCAATACAAGCCGTCTCAGCGCCTGCGCCGGGCAGCGCTCGCGTCCGATGTGCGGTGTGGCCATCGCAATGCTGGCCCTTGCAGCAGCCACGGTTGCTTTTGCCGATCGACCGGCGCTTGCCGGCGAGGCCGTGTCGCCGTGGGTCGACGGCCACAACGTGCGCACGCGACTGGTTGCCGGCCTGGTCGAGGGCAGCGACCGCCGCATCCTCGGCGGTGTCGAGGTCGAGATGGCCGACGGCTGGAAGACCTACTGGAAAAACCCGGGTGACGCGGGTGGCGTGCCGCCGTCGTTCGATTTCTCCGGCTCGAGCAACGTCAAGAACGCCAGCGTGCTCTACCCGGCGCCACAACGCATGACCGACAAGGCCGGCACCACCATCGGCTACAAGACGCGCGTGGTCTTTCCGGTCGAGATCGAAGCAGCGACGGCCGGACAGCCGGTCACCCTGAAGCTCGATTTCGCCTTTGGCACCTGCCGCGAGATCTGCGTGCCGGGGGAGGCGACCCACGAAGTGACGCTCGAACCTGGCGACGGCGCCCCCGGTGCGCCGGCTTCCGTCACCGAAGCTCTGGCCCGTATTCCCGCCGCCGCCGGCAAAACGAGCGGTCCGGTGCTCACCCGCAGCGTCGTCAGCCTCGACGGCACGCCACCGAAGATCGTATTGCACGCTGATTTTCCCGCCGGGCGCGAGGGCGCCGATGCGTTCGTCATGGGGCCTGAAGGCGAATACGTGCCGATCCCCGTAGCCAAGGCGGAGGAGGGAAAGAGGGGAGTTGTTTTCGAGATCGATCTGTCGCTCGGCGCCGACGTCAAGGCGCTGACCGGTAAACCGATCGAGGTGACGCTCGTATCGAAGCACGGAGCGAGCACGCATCAGGTGGTGGTCACGCCGTCACCGTGATCGCTCGCGTCACGCCCGAGCGTCGCCGCAGGCTCCGTCTTGCAAACCGGGCGGCGAGCGGCTTTCCTGCCGCCGCCAGCAGCAGCGCGCCGGTTAAAGCACATCGTCACGGAGCGCCCGGCATCTGCCACGTATTTCCCCACGTCCCGCACAACGCAAACACGAGGAAACGCAGCATGACCATCAAGATCGGCGACAGGTTGCCGGACGCCACGTTCGTCGTCATGGGGCCGGACGGCCCCAAGGAGGTCACCACCGCCGACGTCTTCAAGGGCAAGAAGGTGGCGCTGTTCGCGGTGCCCGGCGCCTACACGCCGACCTGCCACCAGCAGCACCTGCCGGGCTTCCTCGATCACATGGGAGAACTTGGCGCGAAGGGCGTCGACACCATCGCCTGCACTGCCGTCAACGACATCTTCGTGCTGACGCACTGGGCCAAGTCGCTCGGCGCCGACGGCAAGATCACCATGCTCGCCGACGGCTCGGCCGATTTCGCCAAGGCGGTCGGGCTCGACATCGACCTCACCTCGCGCGCGTTCGGCGTTCGCTCGAAACGCTACGCCATGCTGGTCGATGATGGCGTGGTCAAGGTGCTGAACGTCGAGGACGCGCCGCCGCAGCATGACAAGTCGAGCGCCGCGACGCTCTGCTCGATGATGGGCAACCGCATCTGAGCGGCGCGATCCTGCGCATGAAAACGCCCGCGACGGCATGCCATCGCGGGCGTTTGGCGTCTTCGTAAGTTGCAGCGCGAGCGCGCAGCCCTCATTTGCGGCGCAGCTTGAAGTAGCCGCCGCCCGATGCGCTCGACAGGTTGACCGACATCGAGCCGCCACTGACGGAGATGCTGATCGAGCCCGAGACGCCATACTGGCTGTTGTGGAAACTGCCGGCATAGCGATTGGCGCTGATCTGGCTGACCGAAGCCGACTGGTCGACGCGCCCCGAAGGCGTCGCGCACGAGGCGCTCATCGAATAGGACGACCGTCCGGTCTTGGAGAAGCGCGCCCGGCAGCTCGCGCGTTCGCGCGTCTCACCGTAGTGGACCTTGCCGCCGCCGGACCAGCCGCCCGACAGGGATTCGGCCTGCGCGGCTTGGGCCGAGCCGATCGCCAGCGCGAGAATCAAAGGTGAGAGCGTCAGTGCGAGCGCGCGGGGCAATGACATTCAAAATTCTCCTCGTGCAGCCGGACCAAGCGATGCCCGGTCGAAATCGACTCGTTCGACTGAGGTACGCTAAGCTGGTGCGATGGTTCGCCGCAATGGCGCTATCGCGGTCCCGCGCCTCGTCCTCCGAGCGATACACAGGATGTGTGACGACAGCGCAGCAAATTCCAGATACCACGCGCGATTTTGCCGTGGCGGCATCAGCGAGCGCGAATTTTCGAGGTATGGTTTCCGATCTGCGGCCGGCTCTGCGGCGCTCATGTAGATGATATCGCCGCGCCTTGATCGTCGCCGCCGCAAGCTCAGCCGCGCGGCTGGAACGGCGCCATGCCCTCGCGCGCAAGCTCGTCGGCACGCTCGTTTTCCGGGTGTCCGGCGTGCCCCTTGACCCAGTGCCATGTGATGTCGTGGCGCTTCGCCGCTTCCTCGAGCCGTTGCCACAGCTCGGCGTTCTTCACCGGCTTCTTGTCGGCTGTGCGCCAGCCGTTACGCTTCCAGCCGTGGATCCACTGCATGATCCCGTTGCGCAGGTAGGCGCTGTCGGTGTGCAGATCGACCTTGCTGGCGCGCTTCAACGCTTCGAGCGCGGCGATCGCGGCGAAGAGCTCCATGCGATTGTTGGTGGTCGCCGCCTCGCCGCCGGCGAGTTCCTTGCGGTGCGTGCCCGACATCAGGATCGCACCCCAACCGCCGGGCCCCGGATTGCCCGAGCAGGCACCGTCCGTGAAGATGACGACATGCGGTTTGGCGCGCGGCGCGGCGTGCTCGCTCATGCGCCGCCACCCGTGTAGGCGTCAAACGACGTCACCGTCTGGTGGAAGCGCAGCCGGCGCAGATACGCGACCGGATCGTGCGGCTTGACGATCGCGCCGGCCGGCGTGTTGAGCCAGTCGTAGGATCGCGTCAGCAGGAAGCGCAGGGCAGCCCCGCGCGCCAGCACCGGCATCGCTGCGCGTTCCGGCATCGTCAACTGGCGCACCTGCTCGTAGCCGCGCAGCAGCGCCCGTCCCTTGGTGACGTTGAACGTGAAGTTCGGCTCGAAGCACCACGCATTGAGGCAGATGGCGAGATCGTAGGCCAGCGCATCATTGCAGGCGAAGTAGAAGTCGATCAGCCCCGACAGCTCCGGCCCGATGAAGAACACGTTGTCCGGGAACAGGTCGGCGTGGATGACTCCCGTCGGCAGACCCTGTGGCCACACCGCCGCCAGCGACGCCAGCTCGTTCTCGATGATGCCGCCGAGCCCTCTGGTGATGGTGTCGGCGTTGTTGCGGAAGCGCTCGTAGAGCGGCCGCCAGCCGTCCGGGCCAAGTGCGTTCTTGCGCGTCATCGGAAATCCGGCGCCGGCGAGGTGCAGTCGGGCCAGCGCTTCGCCGACCCGGCCGCAGTGATCCGCCGTCGGCCGGCGCACCCAGAAGCCTTCGAGGAACGTGACGAGGGCCGCAGCGCGTCCGGCAAGCTCGCCGAGCGCGGCGCCGTCGCGATTGCGCAGCGGCGTCGGGCACGGCACGCCGGCCTTCGCCAGATGCTCCATGAGCCCGATGAAGTACGGCAGGTCGTCGCGCGCGACGCGCTTTTCATAGAGCGTCAGGATCAGCGGCCGCACGCTGGTATGCACGATGTAGTTGGTGTTCTCGACGCCCTCGGCGATGCCCTTGTACGACATCAGCTCGCCGGTATCGTAACCGGCGATGAAACGGGCGAGGTCGTCGTCGCTCACTTCGGTGTAAACGGCCATCGCGGCTACCGGCTTTCGGCAAATCAGGGCGATCAGGGAACAGGGCGGGTGCCGTGCCAGTAGCGGTCCGGCCGTCGGCTGGCAAGCGGAGCGGTATCGAGACCCGGGCGGCCCAGAACCGGCGAGCCGACTCAGGCAGCCGGCGGGCGCAACTCACGCGGAATGTTGAAGGCGATGCGTTCCTCCGCCGTCGACACCACCTCGACGGTGGTGCGGTAGCGGGCGGCGAGCGCGGCGATCACCTCGTCGACCAGCACCTCCGGCGCCGACGCTCCCGCCGTGATGCCGAGCGTCCTTACGCCCTCGAATTCGCTCCAGTCGATGTCCGAGGCTCGCTGGATCAGCCGCGAGCGGGTGCAGCCGTTGCGCTGCCCGACCTCGACCAAGCGCAGCGAATTGGACGAATTGGGTGCGCCGACCACCAGCAGGTAATCGATGCCACCCGCGATCGACTTGACCGCGTTCTGCCGGTTGGTGGTGGCGTAGCAGATGTCTTCCTTGTGCGGCGCGACGATCTGCGGGAAGCGCCGCTTGAGGATGGCGACGATCCCGGCCGTGTCGTCGATCGACAGCGTCGTCTGCGTCACGTAGGCGAGCCGCTCGGGGTCGCGCGGCATGAACGCCTCGGCGTCGGCCGCCGTCTCGACCAGCTTCACCACGCCGGCCGGGAGTTGCCCCATGGTGCCGTCAACCTCCGGGTGACCGGCGTGGCCGATGAGCACGATCTCCCGGCCCTCGCGGTGATGACGCTCGGCCTCGAAATGCACCTTGAACACCAGCGGACATGTGGCATCCAGAACGAACATATTGCGCCGGCCAGCCGACTCGGGAACCGACTTGGCAACGCCATGTGCCGAAAAGATCACAGGCTGGCCCGTGTCAGGGATCTCGTCGAGTTCCTCCACAAAAACGGCGCCTTTCGCCTTGAGTGTATCGACGACGTAGCGGTTGTGGACGATCTCGTGACGGACGTAGACGGGTGCCCCGAACTTTGCGAGGGCAAGCTCCACGATCTGGATGGCGCGGTCGACACCGGCGCAGAAACCACGTGGAGCGGCGAGCAGTATCCTGAGCGGAGGTCGCTGATCTATGGTGGCGGCGGGTTCGTCGCTGCTGGCGGCGTCGGACATCGTTTCGGGGGCCTCGTCTCTCAACAGTTGGCGCTGCACACCGGCTTGGCCGGGCGGCCGCGCGGATGGTACGGTTCGAGTCGGGGAAGGGCAACGGGCAAGGCTCAGCGCTGCGCCGGATGCCGGGGGAACAGCCAGTCGGGACGCCATGCGGCGGCCGGCAGGATTTGGATTGGGGCGACATGACGCAACTTATGGCGGCGCCGCGCTCGCGTGCTGCAACTCTCGCCCTCGCCGTGGCACTCGGCTTCTCGCTCGGCGGCTGCGGCATGTCCTCGCTGACCTCGGGTCTCGGCGGCGGCATGTTCGGCGGCAACTCCAATTCGACCGCCAGCAACGATGGTGTCTCGGAAGAACAGCTTCTCAGTGCCGCCAAGTCCGACTCGATGGGCGCACCCGGCCCGACCATCACCGGCGGCATCGATGCCGGTTGCCCGAAGTTCATCGCCGAGCCGCGCGACAACAACATCACCTTCTACGAGCAGGGCCGCGCCGGTGACGGCCTCGCCATCATGCACCGCGGCGAGATCACCAAGACGGCGCGCGAATGCCGCGTCGAGGGCGGTCAGGTCATGGTCAAGTACGGCTTCTCCGGCCGCGTGCTGCTCGGCCCGCGCGGGCAGGCGGGCACGGTGACGCTGCCGGTCAACATCGCCGTGGTCGATGCCAAGCGCGACAAGGTCGCCAACGACACCATGAAGATTTCCGTCGCCGTCGCCCTCGACAAGCCGATCGGATATTTCTCGGCCGTGCGCGAGGTGGCCTTCCCGCTGGCCGAGGGCGCGCGCCCCGGCGAGTATCAGGTGCAGGTCGCCTTCGACCGCAAGGCCCCGGGCGCCGGCTGATCGCCATCTCCTGGCATTCCCCCGTTCGATACCGGATTCGCCGGTCGTTCCCGGCCGCGGCGGACCGCTGTCGTGCGGCCGCCCTCATCCGCGCACCGTGGCGTCCGTTGGCGATTGACAAAAAGGTCAGCGGCGTTGACATATCCCGGCCGCGCCGGCGTCGCGCGCGGCCCCGAACGGCTTCTCCTGACGGAGGTTTTCATCCATGTACGAGCCGCGCTACGCGAGGCGGGCGGAGGGTATGCGTGCCTCCGAGATCCGCGAGCTTCTGAAGCTGCTCGAGAAGCCCGGCATCATTTCATTCGCTGGCGGTATTCCGGACCCGAAGCTGTTCCCGACCAGCGCGGTCGAAGCCGCCTACGACGCCATCCTGCGCGACGCCACACGCTCGGGTCAGGCGCTGCAATACTCGGTGAGCGAGGGCTATCCGGAGCTGCGTCAGTGGATCGCCGCGCACATGCAGCGGCTCGGCGTGCCGGCGACGCCCGACCACATCCTCGTCACCTCCGGATCGCAGCAGGCGCTGGAGTTCCTTGGCCGGCTGTTCATCACCGAAGGTGACACCGTGCTCGTCACGGCGCCGACCTATCTCGGTGCCCTGCAGGCGTTCTCGGCCTACGAGCCGCGCTACGACACGCTGATGCCCGAGCAGGGCAACCGCACGCCCGCCTCGTATCGCGAAACGGCGGAGAAGAACGGCGGCAGCGTCAAGTTCGGTTACGTGGTGCCGGACTTCGCCAACCCGACCGGCGAAACGCTGAGCGTCGAGGCCCGCCGCGGTCTGCTCGATCTCGCGCGCGAACTCGACTGCCCGATCATCGAGGACACCGCCTACGTTTCGTTGCGCTACGAGGGCGAAGCGGTGCCGTCCGTGCAGGCGCTCGATTGCGCCACCGCCGGCAGCCTCGACAATTCGCGCGTCATCTATTGCGGCTCGTTCTCGAAGGTGCTGACGCCGGGCCTGCGTATCGGCTGGGTGTGCGCCGCCGACCCGATCATCCGCCGCCTCACGCTCATCAAGCAGGCGTCCGATCTCAACTGCTCGCTCATCAACCAGATGGTGATGCACCGCCTCGCCGCCGATACCTACGACGCGCAGGCCGCGAAGGCGTCGGAGCATTATCGCCGCCGCCGCGACGCCATGCTGGCCGCACTCGAAGCCCACATGCCGGCGGGCACGACGTGGACGCGGCCCGAGGGCGGCCTGTTCATCTGGGTAACGCTGCCGAAGCATCTGGTCGGCGCCGAGTTGCTGAAGCGCTCGATCGCGGAAGCGGGCGTCGCGTTCGTGCCGGGCAGCGCGTTCTATACCGACGGCTCCGGCAAGAACACGATCCGCCTCAGCTACTCGCTGCCGGACGAGGCCATGATCGCCGAGGGTATCGCGCGACTGGGCAAGCTGATCGCCGCGAGCTGAGCGCGCCGCCTTGGCAACGACCGAGGTCGCACTTTGCCGACCGCGACTTCGGTTCATCAAACCCCACGTCCGCTCAACCGGTGCGGCTGCCAGCGGCAGCCGCGATGGTTGCCGACGCCAGCGTTACGGTATTTCGAAAAAGGTGGAGGGTCAGGGAGGCTCGGCCTCCCTGCGGGGCGCGGGCGCGAGCCCGCTCGCGAAGCGACGGTTCGATGAGGCAAAGCGACAGTTCGCTGACGCGAAGCGGGGCCAGCCCCGCACCCCGCTGGCGGGACACCCGCCAGACACCCGCCCTTTCAGACTTTCGCTCCGTGCGCTCGATCAACGGCGCGGCTGCCAGCGGCAGCCGCCACGATGCGCTGACTGGGGCGCGCGGCGGTCATGTCGTGCCGGAACGGCGGCGGCGGGAGAAGACCCAGGCGAGATAGACGCCCGCCAGTGTGACGGCGAGGCCGTACCACGTCAGCGCATATTCGAGATGCCGGTTCGACAGGTTGACGGCGCCGAGCTGCGGCTCTGGCGCGCCAGCGCCTCCCGTTACCGATTCCGCCTCGACGAAGAACGGGGCGATGCCAGCCCCGGCCCGCGTCGTACCGGCAGGCACCAGCTTCACCGCCATACCGTCGCGATTGAAGTCGAGCCATTCGTTGCGCGACGTATCAGCGGAGCGCGAGAATGTGCCGACATGACCGAAGCGAACGCGTCCGGTAATCGTCACCTCTCCCGCTGGATTGCCGGCGCTGCGCGTGGCGGCGGCTTTCGCGCGATCGAGCACCACGCCGCGGATCACCAGCACCCGATCCGCCGTCGTCCCCTCCGCCTTGAGCGGGCTCGTGAGCCGCAGCGGCGTCACCACACTCCACGCTGGTCCCTGCTTGCCGGGCGACCAGACGTGGAACTCGTTGTCGTGATCGAACGTGCCGGACAGCGTAACGCGCTTGAACTGCAGCTCCCCCACATAATTCTGCACATCGTTGCCGCTTAGCGAAACAACTCCCGCGATCTTTTCTATCGGCACCGGCGCGGCCTTGGCCGCCGCCTCGACGCGCGCGATCAGCGCTTCCTTCCACGCCAGCCGCTGCATCTGCCAGGTGCCGAGCGACAGCAGGATCGCGAGGCCGACGATCGTCAGCACGGTCGGCCAGAGCAGGCTGGCCTTGCGCGGCGTGGCATCATTTGCGGGATCGATCTCGGCGTCGGACACGTGGTGATCAGTCCTTCACGAGGCGGCCTTCCTCGGCCTTGTTCTTGTACTGCAGCGCGATCAGCGTCGCCTTGAGGAAGCGTAAGAGCCCGATCGCCAGCAGCGGCGTGACGAGGCCCCACAGGATCAGATGCACCCACAGCGACGGCTCGTAGGTGAACTCGACCCACAGCGCCGCGCCGAGCACGACGAAGCCGAGAATGAAGATCGCGAAGATGGCGGGGCCGTCGCCCGTGTCGATGAACTTGTAGCTCATGGCGCACGACGGGCAGTCCTCGCGCAGGTTCAGCACCTGCGTGAACAGCGGGCCCTTGCCGCAGCGCGGACACGTCGCCTTGAGGCCGGAGACGATCACGGGAACGGGCGGACGGGCGTTCGGGCTGGTCATTGCGTCACCTCGTTGCTGGGGAGTGTCGCACAAGCAAAACGCAGCGCGCGCGCCCAAAAAGCATGACGGCCGGCACAAGGACTGTGCCGGCCGTCACCAAGCCTCTCAGCCGATCAGTGGCCGCCGGCGCCCGAGCCTGCGCCCCAAACGTAGATGGCCGCGAACAGGAACAGCCAGACCACGTCGACGAAGTGCCAGTACCAGGCCGCCGCCTCGAAGCCGAAGTGCTGCTTCGGCGTGAAGTGGCCCTTCAGCGCGCGCAGCAGGCACACGAACAGGAAGATGGTGCCGATGATGACATGCGCGCCGTGGAAGCCGGTCGCCATGAAGAACGTCGCGCCGTAGATGTGGCCCGAGAAGTTGAAGGCGGCGTGGCCGTACTCGTAGGCCTGCAGCGCGGTGAAGATCATGCCGAGCATGACGGTCAGCACGAGGCCCCAGATCAGACCCTTGCGATCGTCCTTGAGCAGGGCGTGGTGCGCCCACGTCACCGTGCAGCCCGAGAGCAGCAGGATCAGCGTGTTGACCAGCGGCAGACCCCACGGATCGAAGGTGCTCTTGAAGGCCTCGGACGGCTGCGGCGGCCAGTGGCCGCCGGTCAGCGTGTTGCGGTCGACCATGCCGATCTGCTGCGCCACGTTGGCCGGCTGATAGAGACCCGACGGGAACAGCGCGGCATCGAAGTAGGCCCAGAACCAGGCGACGAAGAACATCACTTCCGAGGCGATGAACAGGATCATGCCGTAGCGCTGGTGCAGCTGCACGACGGGCGTGTGGTCGCCCTTGTGCGCCTCGATGATGACGTCACGCCACCACATGTAGGCGGTGGCGATGACGCCCATGAAGCCGAGCGCGAACAGCCACGAGCCCTTCATGCCGAACACGCCGGCGCCGCCGCCCATGGAGCGCATCCAGACGATTGCGCCGACCATCATGACGAAAGCCGACAGCGAGGCCACCAGCGGCCAGGGGCTCGGATCGACCAGGTGGTAATCGTGATTCTTAGCGTGCGAGTCGGCCATCGAAATCTCCGTTCCCCATTCTTCTCGTTGGCGTTGTGTCAGCGGACGGCGCGAAACCCGCGCCTCCTCCCTCGAAACCTTAAGCACGTCGGATGCCGGCCGCGTCCCCGCCGCCGTCACCCGTGTTCGTTCAACCTTTCCCATCCCCGGACGTCCGCACCGTCTCGGCGGGCTTGCCGCCTTCGGGTGCGGCGCCGACCTTCGGCGCATCCATCGGATAGAATGTATACGACAGCGTGATTTCGCTCAGCTTCTTCGCGTCGGCATCCTCGACGAGCGCCGGGTCGACGAAGAACGACACCGGCATATCGACCGTCTCGCCCGCCTTCAGCGTCTGCTCGGTGAAGCAGAAACACTCGACCTTGTTGAAGAACGCGCCCGCCGAGTCCGGCGCCACGTTGAAACCGGCGGTGCCCTTGGTGACGCGGCTCGATCGATTGGTCGCGGTGTAGTGGGCGATGACGTTCTCGCCGAGCTTCACTTCCATAGTGCGCTGCTTCGGGCGGAACTCCCACGGCAGGCCGCCGGCGACATTGGCGTCGAAACGCACGACGATGGAGCGGTCGAGCACGCGCGTGGAGCCCTGGGTCGCGATCTGCGGGGTGCCGCCGTAGCCGGTGACCTGGCAGAACAGGCGATAAAGAGGCACCGCCGCGTAGGCCATGCCGACCATCACGCCGACCACCGCGACCAGCGACAGCGCAACGCGATTGTGGCGCCGCTCGAGCGAGCGTGCCGCCGCGGCCGGTGCTGCAGCATCCGCCGTCGCCGTCATCTCGTTGCGAGCCTCGTCGCCAGCCACGTCGATCCTCCTCAGAGCGGACGGTTCATGACATTGCCGCCGAGCCGCACGATGGTCGCGGCGTAGAACAGCACTACGAGAAAACCGAGCGCGAGTGCGATGGCGATCGAACGCATGCGCTGGCGGCGTTTCGCCTCCGCGCTCAGCTCGTCCTTGCTCTCTGGCTCGAGGTTGCCCGGTTTCATATGCGCATTCATGCTAGGACCCTGGCGGCGATATGCTCGACCAGGATCACGGCGAACAAAGCGAACAGATACAGAAGCGAGAACTTGAACAGCTGCTTGGCTGCCGCATCGCCCTCGCGCCCCTCGGTGAGGCGACGCACCTTCAGCGCCAGCGCGATGAACACGGCGCCGAGCACCACCGACGTGACCAGATAGGTGATGCCGCCGAGCCCGATGAAGTACGGTGTCACCGCGAGCGGCACCAGGATGAACGAGTAGAGCACGATCTGGCGGCGCGTCTCCTCCGGACCGGCGACCACCGGCAGCATCGGCACGCCGACGCGCTCGTAGTCACGGCAGCGATAGAGGGCGAGCGCCCAGAAGTGCGGCGGCGTCCACATGAAGATGATCAGGAACAGCACGATGCTCTCGACCGAAACCGAGCCGGTCATGGCCGCCCAGCCGACCATGGGCGGGAAGGCGCCGGCGGCGCCACCGATGACGATGTTGTGCGGCGTCCGCCGCTTCAGCCACATCGTGTAGATGAAGACGTAGAAGGCGATGGTGAAGGCGAGCAGGCCACCCGCCACCCAGTTGACGAGCACGCCGAGCGTCAGCACCGAACCGATCGACAGGATGATCCCGAAGGCGAGCGCTTCATCGGGCGTGACGCGACCGCGCGGGATGGGGCGGGCCGCGGTGCGCGCCATCCGGGCGTCGATGTCGGCGTCGTACCACATGTTGAGGGCGCCCGACGCACCGCCGCCGACCGCGATCATGAGCAGCGCGATGGCCGCGAGCACAGGATGAATGCTGACCGGCGCGGCGACCATGCCGACCAGAGCCGTGAACACGACCAGCGACATCACGCGCGGCTTCAGCAACGCGACGTAATCGCCGACCGTCGGCTCGTTGAGTAGCGCCCGTTCACCGGCTTGGGCTTCGATGGTCGTTCCCGACATACCTTCGTCTTTTTCTCTTTTGAGCGCGGAGGCGAGCCCCCGGCGACGAGGTGCGGGACACGCCGCATCCCTCGCCTTCCCCCGGACCTGTCACGGCAACGCCGGCGCGAACCGGCCGCCACGGTCGACCGGGTGGCGAGCACGAAGCGCCCGCCACCCGTTCAGTCTCAGTGGTGATCACCACCCGTGATGCGCGGCAGCGTCTCGAACTGGTGGAACGGCGGCGGCGACGGCAGCGTCCACTCCAGCGTGGTGGCGCCGACGCCCCACGGGTTGTCGCCGACCTTCTGCTTGCGCGCGAGGGCGACGAACACGCCGATGAAGAAGAACAGCGTGCCGAGAGCCGTGATGTAGCTGCCGTACGACGACACCTTGTTCCAGAAGGCGAAGCCATCCGGATAGTCGGCGTAGCGGCGCGGCATGCCGGCGAGACCGAGGAAGTGCTGCGGGAAGAACAGCACGTTGGCACCGATGAACGTGGTGTAGAAGTGCAGCTTGCCCCAGAAGTCGGAGTACATGTAGCCCGTCATCTTCGGGAACCAGTAGTAGTAGGCCGCGAAGATCGAGAACACGGCGCCGAGCGACAGCACGTAGTGGAAGTGCGCGACGACGTAGTAGGTGTCGTGGAGCGCGCGATCGACACCGGCGTTGGCCAGCATCACGCCCGTCACGCCGCCGACCGTGAACAGGAAGATGAAGCCGAGAGCCCAGATCATGGGCAGGCGGAACTGGATCGAGCCGCCCCACATGGTCGCGATCCACGAGAAGATCTTCACGCCAGTCGGCACCGCGATCACCATGGTGGCGAACACGAAGTAGGCCTGCGTGTTGACCGAGATGCCCGAGGTGTACATGTGGTGCGCCCACACGATGAAGCCGACGAGACCGATGGCGACCATGGCGTAGGCCATGCCGAGGTAGCCGAACACGGGCTTGCGCGAGAACGTCGAGACGATCTGGCTGATCATGCCGAAGCCCGGGAGAATGAGGATGTAGACCTCCGGGTGGGCGAAGAACCAGAACAGGTGCTGATAGAGGATCGGATCACCACCGCCCGACGCCGTGAAGAACGTCGTGCCGAAGTTGCGATCGGTCAGCATCATGGTGATGGCGCCGGCGAACACCGGAAGCGACAGCAGCAGCAGGAATGCGGTGACCAGCACCGACCACACGAACAGCGGCATCTTGTGCAGGGTCATGCCCGGCGCGCGCATGTTGAAGATGGTGGTGATGAAGTTGATGGCGCCGAGGATCGACGAGGCAC
>ERZ1645187.149-NODE-149-length-65563-cov-18.440679_pt1 | contig 65563 bp, 66 predicted proteins | sample MGYA00575352_ERZ1645187 | MGnify/ENA primary metagenome ERZ1645187 (study PRJEB40837, sample SAMN11349314) | freshwater sediment metagenome | isolation source: river sediment | host: Sediment | place: India: Wazaribad , New Delhi | collected 2017-02-21 ... | reverse complement strand
GCCGCGGTCTCGTGGTGGTTGCGCAGCAGGAAGTAGATGTTGCGCGCATAGATGAAGACGCCGAACTGACCGATGATGATGACCGGATCAGCGCGATAGAAGCCGTAGGCGAGCACCAGCAGTCCGCCGAAGAAGCTGAAGTACCAGAACGTCGCCGGCACCACGGAGCGGCGCGCCTTTTCGGTGGCGATCCACTGCACGAACCATCGGCCGGTGAACATCAGCTGCCCGAACATGCCGATACCGAGCCAGATGCGGTCGAGCGGGGTCATGCCGCCCCACCATGCCGACATCTTCGCCATGAGAAGCGTACCGTAGCCGGCGATGAAGTCCATGTGATCCTCACTTCGCTCGTGAGCGTGCCCGGGGCCCAGAGATACGGGGCCGATGTTCAGCCTCTCGACGCCAGTGTCAGGCGCCAACCGCGCCCGCGACGCAAGTGCCAAAGCGCGCCGCTGCCGGCCAGTCCACAGGCTCGCGATCGCCCGCCCGATGCGCACGGGCGTTAGCCCCGGTCGCTGCCGCGCCCGCTGTCCGCCGTCTCCGTGATGCGCGGCGCTGCCATGCCGGTGTTCGCTGCCAAAGCCGGCGTACCCTCGACGATCGCCGGTATTTTGGTGCGCTTTCTGATCCAGGTGACGCCGACCAGATCGTAGAGGCCGACGAGGGCGCGATTGAGGTTATTGTACTTGGAAACGCCGGCCTGACGCGGCCGATCGTTGACCGGCACGTAGGCCACCTCGTGGCCGTAGGTCTGGAACAGCGCCGGCAGATAGCGGTGCATGCTGGTGAAGAACGGCAGTCGCAGGAACACCTCGCGCCAGTACACCTTGATACCGCAGCCGGTGTCGGGGCAATCGTCCTTCAGCACGGAGTCGCGGATCCAGTTGGCGGCCTTCGACGCCCACCGCTTCGAGCCGGTGTCCTTGCGCGAGGTGCGCCAGCCGTTGACGAGAGCCGGACCTTGCGTGCCGGGAGCGGCGAGGCGGGCAACCAGCTTGGGGATATCGCGCGGGTCGTTCTGGCCGTCGCCGTCCATGGTGGCGATGACGGCGCTGCTGGCGGCGGTGATGCCAGAACGGAGCGCCGCACTCTGGCCGCTGCGGGTGCCATGGCGCAGGTAGCGCAATCCGGGGTGCTTGCCGCCGGCGATCAGCGCTTTCACCTCGGCCCCGGTCGCATCGGTGCTGGCGTCGTCGACCACGATCACCTCGGCCAGCGTGTCGGCCGGGACGTGCGCGTAGGTCTCCTCGACGAGCCGGCCGATGTTGCCGGCTTCGTTAAGAGCTGGAATGACGACGGTGATGCGCATCGTGGTCCTTCGTTGCCGGGCCGGCGCCGCGCTGACGCTGCGAGACTTCGGCGGCACCAATACCCATGGGCCGGGGAGCCGCATCGGCCCCGGCACTTCAGGCGCGGCGGAGACTACCAGTCTTCCCGCGCGGCCCTCAACCTAGTAAATCACCCAGAAAGGCGTTCGTGGCCGGGAAGCCGCAGGGCGCGGCTATCGGCAGCGGGAGAACCGGGGAACATGACGCCGACGGATCGCGCCAGCGGCGTGGGTAACGACGCCCGCTGGGGCCTGATGCTGTTGCTGGCGCTCGGTGCGCTGCTGGCCTTTCGCCTCGCCGCGCTGAAGTTCAGCGGAACCGACCTGTTCTTCGACGAGGCGCAATACTGGTCGTGGGCGCAGACGCCGGCCGCGGGCTACTATTCGAAGCCGCCGCTGATCGCCTGGATGATCGCCGGCACGACGGCGGTGTGTGGCGACGGGGAATTCTGCGTCCGGGTTTCCTCGCCGATCGTGCACACGTTGACGGCGCTGGTCGTGTTCCTGATCGGGCGGCGGCTTTACGACACCCGCACCGGTGCGCTGTCGGCGCTGGCCTTCGCGACGCTGCCGGGCGTCAGCGTTTCGGCGGGCATCATTTCGACCGACGTGCCGCTGCTGTTTTTCTGGGCGCTGTCGCTCTACGCGCTGGTGGCGATGCGCGATACGCGCGCGTGGTGGCCGGCGCTGCTGCTCGGCGTGGCGTTTGGGCTCGGCCTCAACGCGAAGTACGCAATGGTGTGGTTCGCGCTCTGTCTCGGCATCTACCTCATCGCGACGAAGCGCGAGCGCGGCCTACTGAGGGACCCGCGCCTTTGGGTGGCGGTTGTCATCGCCATGGCGCTGATCGCGCCGAACCTGCTGTGGAACCAGGCGCACAAGTTCGCCACCTTCGCTCATACCGCCGACAATGCCAAATGGCACGGCGGGCTGATCAATCCGCTGAAGGCACTGGAGTTCGTCGCGGCGCAGTTCGGTGTGTTCGGGCCGATCCTGTTCGCGAGCCTCGGTGTCGTCACGTGGCGGGCGTGGCGCGACGGCCTGCCCGACGCCGACCGGCTGCTGCTGTCGTTTGCGCTGCCGGTGGTCGTCGTCATCACGGCGCAGGCGTTCGTGTCACGCGCCCATGCCAACTGGGCGGCGGTGTCGTATGTCGCTGCAACCGTGCTGGTCGTCGCGACCATGGTGCGCAATCTCGATTGGGGCTGGCTCAAGTCGTCGTTCGCCCTGCACATCGTGCTGGCGGCGGCGCTGGCGGCGGCGGCGATCTTCGCCGGGCGCTTCGCGTTGCCGTCGGGCGTCGACCCTTATTCGCGTACACTCGGCTGGCGTGCGCTCGGCGCGGCGACGGCCGACGAATATGCAAAGGGCGCGAGTGCCGGCACGCCCTATGCCGCCGTCGTCGCCGACGAGAGATCTGTTACGGCGGAATTGCTGTACTACATGCGGGATAAGCCGGGGCGCGTACTCGCCTGGCGCGAGGGGCCGGTCCCGCAAGACCACTTCGAGTTGACCCGGCCCTTTACGAGCGAGATCAAGGGCCCCGTTCTGCTGGTCAGCCTCTCGCCCAAGCCGGATCACATCACGCGGCGCTTCGAGACCGTACGCGAGATCCGCACCGTGGAGCTTCGGGCCGGCGCCGGCAAGCCGCGCCGCGTCACCTACTTCGCCCTCGAGGGATACAAAGAAAAATGACAACGGCCGACAAGAAGCCGACAACCGCGCCAGAGATGTCCGGTGCGGACCACACCCCGCTTTCCGAAGCCTTCGTGCTGCTCGACAACAGCGCCGGACGCGACGTGTCCGGCAAGAGCACGCGCTCGCTGTTCTTTCGCGATCCCGCTGAAATCGTCGTCGCCGAAAGGCCGGACGAAGTGGCGGCTGCGTTGCAGCGGATCGAGGCCGGGCTCGCGCAAGGCCTGCACGCGGCGGGTTTCTTCTCCTACGAGCTCGGTTATGTGCTGGAGCCCAAGCTCGCTTCGCTGATGCCCGAGGCGCGCAAGGTGCCGTTGCTGTGGATGGGTCTCTACGCGGCGCCGGCCGAGATGACGACCAGCGAGGTCGCCGCCTGGCTCGACGCGCATACGCTGAGCCACACCTATGCCTTTACCGACGTGACGCACGCCTGGAGCCGCGAGGACTACGTTCAGCGCTTCGACAAGGTGATCGAAAAGATCCGCGCCGGTGACATCTACCAGCTGAACCTCACCTTCAAGGCGCGCTTCAAGCTGTCGGGCTCGCCGCTCGCCTTCTATCGCGACATGCGCCAGCGCCAGCGCGTCGCCTACGGCGGCATCGTCGATACCGGCAAGGTGACGATCCTGTCGGCGTCGCCCGAGCTGTTCATCGAACAGCATGGCCGCGTGATCGAGACGCGGCCGATGAAGGGCACCGCGCCGCGCGCCGGACGCCGCGAGGCCGACGAGCAGCAGCGCCGCATTCTCGCGACCGACGTCAAGCAGCGTGCCGAGAACCTGATGATCGTCGACCTGATGCGCAACGATCTCGGGCGCATCTCCGAAGTCGGCAGCGTCGAAGTGACGGACCTGTTCACAGTCGAGACGTTCCGCACCTTGCACCAGATGACATCCGGCGTGCGTGCGACGCTGCGCGAGGACATCTCGCTGGTCGATCTGCTGCGGGCGATCTTCCCGCCGGGCTCGGTGATCGGCGCGCCGAAGATCCGCGCCATGGAGCTGATCGCCGAGTACGAGAGCGAAGCGCGCGGCGTCTATTGCGGCGCTATCGGCCATATCTCGCCGGACGGCCGCTCGCTGTTCAACGTCGCCATCCGCACACCGGCGGTGTTTCGCGACGGCAGCGGCGAAATGGGCATCGGCTCCGGTGTCGTCTACGACTCGGAAGGGCACAAGGAATATGCCGAGTGCCTGCTGAAGCTCAAATTCCTCACCGATCCGCCGAAGAACTTCGAGCTGATCGAGACGCTTCTGTTCGAGCGCGGCGGCGATGGCTTCGTGCTGCTGGCGCGGCATCTCGAGCGGCTGAAGTCGTCGGCGGAGTATTTCGGCTTTCCGTATGACGAGGGTGCAGCGCGGTCGGCGCTCGAAAGCGCGGTTGCGGCGCGCGACGAGGAGCGGTTGCGTGTGCGGCTTTTGCTCGCCGAGGATGGACGCGTGACGGTGACGGCGGTGCCGCAGCCGGCGCAGCCGGCCGGCACGATCATGCGCTACGTCGTCTCGCCGACGCGGCTCAATTCGGCGGACGCGCTGCTCTACCACAAGACCACGCGGCGGGATCTCTACGACGGCGAGTGGCAGAAGTTTCACGACGAGGTCGGCGCCGACGAGGTGATCTACCTGAACGAGCGCGGCGAGTTGGCCGAGGGAAGCCGCACGACGATTTTTCTGGAACGTGACGGTCGGCTGCTGACGCCGCCGCTGACGGCCGGACTGTTGCCCGGGACGCTGCGTGCGGAGTTGCTCGCCTCGGGCCGTGCCGTAGAGGCGCCGCTGACACTCGACGATCTCGAGAAGGGCGGCGTGTATCTCGGCAATTCAGTACGGGGGCTCGTGCCTGCGGCGCCGCTGATCCACCCGGGCGAGCGCTGAGCCGCCTCACCCGGAGTCGTCATAGTCGGTCTCGCAGCCGCCTCAGTTGGTGCGCTCCACCGCTGTCGGGTCAGCGGTTTCCACGACATCGTCGCGGCTGCCGGACCAGATCGCAGCGATGGTCAGCACGATCGCCGCAAGCGTCAGCGACACCGCGATCGCGATCTCGCGACGCGAGGTTTGGATACGCCGGGAATAGGCGCTGCTCGTCTGAATTTTCCGCATCATCCCGACCTAGGTCGCAGCGGCGGCGCCATCACGCCAGAGCGCGCAACGCCGCAGCGGCAGATCAGCACATGTTACGTTTAGGGAAGGGCTCGCTCGCCGGCCATCCGGACGCGAATTGGGCAAAAGCTGGTCATGACGCGGCGCTCGTGGAGAGCCCGCTCCCACGCGCCAGCGGCGCTCCGACGTACCCCGTGGCCGCGCAAGTCGCGGGCGCCCTGCCCAGGCAGGTGCCGGATCGATCCGGAGTTCAGAATCCGCGAACCGTACAGCCCATGAGCAGGACGATCTGGGAGACCAGAAGCGCCCAGAACTCGTTGCCCGTGAGCAGCGGGATCGTCGCGCCGAAATTCTTGGTCAGGAGAACAGTGACGGTCACGACGATGGAGAATACGAACGTGAGAATGCCCGGTGCCTTGAGTGCCATGACCTGCATATCTCCTGAATGGGTTGCGCCTGCGGGGTGGACCGGACGGCACCTTGACGCCCGCAGTTGATCGGCAGGGCTTATAGCAGCCGCCCGAGTCGTGCGCAGTAGTGCGCAGGCAACCCTGTGGGGAACTCGATTTCCGCTCTGCGGCGAACTGACACGGCTGCGCGGAAATGCGTGGAAAATCAAGGCTTCTGCCCCTTGCCGTCGCGCCGGACGTGGGCAGGCTGCGGCGGCGATGCATCGGTCGTGGCTTCCCGCTGGACGGTTTCGCGCTCCAGCAGACGGCGCTTGTTGTCCAATCCCCAGCGATAGCCGGTCAGCTTGCCGTCGCTGCCGACGACGCGATGACACGGCACCGCTACCGCCAGCGGATTGGCACCGCAGGCACCGGCGACCGCGCGCACGGCCTTCGGCGCGCCGATGCGGCGCGCGAGCTCCGCATACGAGATCGTCTCGCCGCAGGGAACCTTGCGCAGTTCCTGCCAGACTCGCTGCTGGAAGGCGGTGCCGCGAATATCGAGTGGCAATTGGCGGGCGTGGCGCGGCTCAGCAATCGTGTCGATCACCTGTTGCAGCAGGCCGGAGAGATCCGCGCCGGCTTCTATGATGTGCGCGCGCGGGAAACGGCGGACGAGATCGCTGCGCAGCGCCTCCCCGCTCTCACCAATGAGAATCGCCGCAATGCCAGTCTCGCTCGCCGCGACGAGCACCTTGCCGAGCGCGCAGTCGCCAAGGCTCCAGCGCAGCGTGAGCTTGTCGCCGCCATCGCGGAAATCGCGGGGTGTCATGCCGAGAGTGTCCTTTGCGGCGGCATAGAAGCGGGCGTTGCCGTTGTAGCCGGCTGCGTGCACCGCCTCGGTCACTGTCGCCGATACCGGCAGGAGCCTGCGCACGCGCTCCGCACGCACGGCCTGCGCGTATGTCTTCGGCGAGACACCGACCACGGCCGCGAAGGTGCGCTGGAAGTGATGGCGCGACAGGCCGCAGGCGGCGGCGAGGGCCGCCAGCGACGGCGGGCTTTCCGCGGTCTCGATCATGCGGCAGGCGGCGGCGATGCGCGCGGCTGTCACTGCGGCAAGGGAAGCTTCGCGCGGCTGGCATCGCTTGCAGGGCCGGAAACCGGCGGCCTCGGCGTCAGCGGCGCTGGAGTGGAACGAGACGTTGGCCCTGAGCGGCCGGCGCGCCGCGCACGACGGGCGGCAATAGACGCCGGTGGTGCGCACGCTGAAAACGAAGCGGCCGTCGAAGTCTGCGTTGCGCGCTTCGACGGCCTGCCACATGGCGTCTTCGCCGAGCGCAGGCTTGCCGATGACTGGTGAGGTTTTGGTCATGCACACAAGGCTACGCCGGGCGTTGGCCCGGCGCATCCCGTTCGTTGCGGTCAAACTTGCGGGTGTCCGGCCGATCGCGGCGTCACGCGCGTCCGAACGCGTCCGCGCTTCAGCCCTTGACGTTGAAAATGGCGCGCTGGGTCTCGCCGGTCGTCTTCGGAATCTGCAGGATGAATGAGCCCGGACGGATCGGGATGAAGCTGATGGTCGCCTCGCCCGCCGCGTCGAACTCCAGCGAGTCGATACCGAGCGGACGGATTTCGATGTCGTTGATGACGACCTCGTTGATCCACATGTTGCGGAAGAACTCGGGGCCGGCGAGCGCGATTTCCTGCGAGCCGTCGGCCTTGATGGCGAGCGAGTAGTACTTGCCGGCCTCGAGTTCATAGGGCTTCTCCGCCAGTGGCTTGCCGGCCGACAGCGTGATGGGGTCGAGCTTGGTCTTCTTCTTGAGCAGGCCGGACTGCGCGAGCGACGGGCTGGCGAGCGAGATCGCCGCGCTGAGGGTCACCGCGAGAAGCTTGAGCAGCGTGGTAAGGCGCATCGTCTTGCGTTCCTCTGGTTTTGGGGCGGACTTCGTCCGGTCCGATTTCCGGGGCCGTTGTCGTTACGTTATAACCTGTCGCGACAGCGCGCAACCGGGCTGCCCTCCCACATGGGAGGGCGCGGGCAAAAGAAAAGCCCGCGCGGGTGATCCCGGCGGGCTTCTCAGAATTCCTGGCGCATTTAACGGTTGCCCGGCACGTCCCGAGCGAAAGGGGCGCTGCTCAGCCTTTGAAGCGCTGCCACGTCACCGTGACGCGCGTGCCGGTCGGGATGCGCGGATAGAGGTCCAGCACGTCCTCGTTGTACATGCGGATGCAGCCCTTCGAGACGGCAGTGCCGATGGTCCACGGCGCGTCGGTACCATGGATGCGGTACATCGAGGACCCGAGATAGAGCGCGCGCACACCCAGCGGATTGAGCGGGTGGCCGCCCGGCACGTGCGCCGGCAGCTTCGGATTTTCGCGACGCATTTCCGGCGTCGGCGTCCATCCGGGGTTGACACGCTTCGAGGAGACGCTCGTCACGCCCGACCAGCGGCTCTGCTCGCGCGGGACCGCGATCGGATAGCTGATCGCTTCGCCACGCTGATGTATCCAGTAGAGTTTGCGGTCACCGAACGAGACGATGATCTGGCGCGGCGCATAGCTTGCCGGGAACGACACGGTATCGCGCGAGCCACCACTCCAGAGGAAGTCGAAGAAGCCCTGGGCGGAAGCCGGCTTGGCGGCGAGAAGAAGCGGCAGTGCGAGCAGAGCGGGCACAACGCTACGAAGGAGGCGGCTGGGGAGCATCGTATCGTCCTTTGCGTTCGTACGTGTTCGGGTGCGGGCGTCTATGCGTTCGAGCGTCAGATGACGCAGCCAGTCCGGCGGCGGAGCCATCCGGAGGACTGTTTCGACGATGTTGATCAAATCAGGCGTTCAGCTTGCCGTGCCCGGCCCGCTGCCGCAAGCATCGTGCAGTTGCCGGCGGCCTGGCGGCGAGCATTACCGAGAGCGGCGTGGGGAATGGGCCACAGGCAGCAAGAATAGATGACCGAATCGCGGGCATTCCTGCCGCAATAGAGCAAGCGCGACGCGCGATATGTTCGCGGTATGCACAACGGGAGGACGTGACGATCGCAGCTCGACTGCCTGTCCGGCAAGCGGGCCGCGCAACTCATGGCCGCACGCAGACGCCGCCGACGCGCCGTCCGCCGATACAATCACCCGGAACGCCACACGCGTAGAGGTTTCCGCCCATGGGACGGGCGACGCCTCCGGCCGGGCAGAAGCAGCCGCTCCCCGTCCAGCTGCCACCGAGGCAGCGTCCGGGCTGCGGCTGCGGCTTCACCGGTGGCGCGGCGACCGGACCGACGCAACGCTTGCCGACGCGCATCTGGCCACCGGGACACGCTCCCGGAAGCGCCGGCTGTCGCAGCGCGGGGGCCGTGCTCGATGGCCTGACCCGGCAAAGGCCGGCGCGGGCCATCTTGCGCGTACAAACCTTGCGCTGGGCGATGTCGTGGATGTGCAGTCTCGCCGCTCCGTGGAGCGCAACGAGCGAGCGCGGCGAGACCACGCGGGCGTCGGCCGGTTGCGCGTGTCCGAGGGCCATGGTTGCCAGGACGACCAACCACAGAGTGCGTGCGAGTTGCGGCATGTCGGGCCTCCGCTGCGGCAAAATCCAGGGGCGGTGCCTCTAGTTGAGGGCGTACATCAATGTAGGGCGGGCAGCGGAGGAACGCCACGGCTGCGCGTATCGGCGTGCCCGGCGACTGCAACCCCGACGCTCATCCTTGTGCGTACAAGAGCGCTATGAGAGCCGGAGACAGCAGGTAGGCCGCATACAGCAGCACCACCGAGAGCGTCAGCCGCAGCAGCGTGTCGGGCAGCACGCCGGTCAGCCGCGCGCCGAGCAGGATGCCGGGGATCGAGCCGCTGAGCAGCGTCGCCAGGATGCCCCAGTCGACGTGGCCGAGCCCCAGATGTCCGGCGCCGGACAGGAACGCGAGCGGGATCGCGTGGACGACATCCGTACCGACGATGCGCCGCGCGATGAGCGATGGATAGAGCACCGAAAGCACGGCGACGCCAATGGCGCCGGCGCCGACCGAGGTCAGCGTGACAAGGCATCCGAGGACCAGACCGAAGGCGAGCGTCAGGCCGGGACGCGGCGCAAGTTCTGGTTTCGCCTCACAGCTGGTCGCACTCTTGAGCAGGCGCGGACATAGCGGAATGATGATGGCGCTGGCGACCAGCAGCACCGCGAGCGTGGCACGGATGACGTCCGCCATCTGCCGCGTGTCCGGCGCCGCGAGGTAAAGCCACGCCAGCGTTGCCACGGCCGCGCTGAGACTGCCGACGGCCAGCCACGCGAGAATATGCCAATGGACGTTGCCGAGCTTGTGATGGCGAACCGCCGCACTCGCCTTGGTAATCGAGGCGAACAGCAGATCGGTGCCGACGGCGGTCGCCGGATTGACGCCGAAGCCGGTGATGAGCATCGGCGTCATCAGAGCCCCGGCCCCCACTCCGGTCAGGCCGACCAGAAAGCCGACGCCGAAGCCGCCGGCGGCCATGAGCAGCAGAGTCTCGCCGAAGATGCCGTGCATGACGAAGGTCCTGACACATGGTTCGCTGCTGCGGCACCGCCCGAAACAGGCGCGGCCACTGTCATCCTGTTGCTGACGAACATAGCACACACGAGAACGGGCAAGCGGTGCGGAGGCAGCGACAGCCTGCCCGACGAGGAGATTGCCTCCAGGCCGGGCCGTCAGATCGCCATCATGATCGTGCGCACGCTCAACAGCATGACGACGACGCCGACAATGGCCATGAGCGCGCGATCCGGGAGATGCTTGGTTGCGAGCGCCGCGAACGGCGCGGCGATGACGCCACCGATGACAAGCCCGGTGATGATGGGCCAGAGTGCGAGACCGACGGTGAGGAAGAACGTCGTGGAAATCGTGAGCGTGACGAAGAACTCCGCAAGGCAGACGGAACCTATCGCGTAGCGCGGTGCAGCCCCCTGTCCGACCAGCGCACTCGTCACGATCGGTCCCCAGCCGCCCCCGCCAACCGCGTCGAAGAAGCCGCCGACGACACCAAGCGGTGCGATGACGCGCGGCTCGACTGCCTCGCGCTGCTCGTCGTGATGCCACGCGCGCCAGACGATGTAGATGCCGAGCAGCAGCAGATACGCGGCGATGAACGGCTTCAGCTTGTCGCCGGGTAGATTGGAGAGCACGTAGGCACCGGCGGCGCCGCCGATCATGCCGGGCACCGCGAGGCGCCAGATCAGCCGCCTGTCGATGTTGCCGAGCTTCCAGTGCGCGAGCCCCGAGGCTCCGGTCGTGAAGGTCTCGGCCGCGTGCACGCATGCGCTGGCGGTCGCCGGCGGAACACCGAAGCCGAGCAGCAGGGAGGTCGACGCGATGCCGTAGGCCATGCCGATGGCGCCATCGACCATCTGCGCAGCAAAGCCGACGATGATGTAGAGAATGAGATCTTCCCAGGGTCCCATGATCGTGGCTCCGCTGCTGAATGGCTCAGGCTCGTCGCAGGCGCTGGGCTTCCGCCGACAGGCGATCATCGACATCGACGCCGGCGGCGCGAAGGATGCGCACGACCTCGCGGCCACGGCGCACCAGTTCCTTCCAGTCGTCGTCGCCGTGACCGAGGTCGCGGCAGAGCTGCTCGCGCAGCAGTGCTTCGTCGACGACGAAGCCGAGGTTTGCAGCAGCGCTCGCCTGTTGCGAATGCTTGCGCGCGTGGGCCGCGGTCACGATGCCGCCGGCCACGGTGGCGCCGGTCACGGCATCCACGATCAGGACGGCTCCCGTCTCGGCGTTGCCGGCAAACGTATCGAGTGCTGCCGGGCGGCCGAGCTTCAGTCGCACCACGGCGATGTCGTTCGCCTCGACCTTCGCCGAAAGCTCGACGAGCAGTGTATCGAGGTCGAGCAGGCCGGCGATCTCGAAGCCCTCGATCGCGACGAGGTCGGTCGGCGTGCGCAGAAGATAACTCGCGCGCGGGTCGAACGCATCCTCGCTGAGCCACACCAGCCGGCCGTCGATCTCACGGGCTGCAACCGGCGGAGCGGCGGCGTCGGCGATCACGTCGCCGCGGGCGATGTCGAGGTCGCGGTCGAGACCGAGGACGACCGCGCGTCCGGCCATCGCCACGGCGAGATCACCGTCCATTGTGACGATCCGCGCAACCTTGGCCCGCTTGCCGCTGAGCGTATCGACGATCTCTTCACCGATACGGACGGTACCGGAACTGACGGTTCCCGCGAGCCCGCGAAAATCCTTGCCGTCGCGGATCACGCGCTGCACCGGCATGCGAAACGCGCGGCTGCGATCACCGCTGCGGCCCGGCGTCGCCTCGAGATGTTCGAGCAGCGTCGGCCCGCCATACCAATGCATGTTCGCGCTCGGCCGGGCGACGTTCTCGCCGTGCACGGCCGCCAGCGGAATAGCGACGTCGTCCTTGAAGCCGAAGTGACCGGCGAGTGCACGGAACTGCGCTTCGATGGCACGGAACCGGGCTTCGTCGTAGCCGACGAGATCCATCTTGTTGATGGCGAGCACGACACGCCGCACGCCCATCAGGTCGAGGATCGCCGCATGTCGCCGGGTCTGGCGCTTGATGCCGTGGCGCGCATCGACCAGCAGGATGGCGACGTCGGCGTGGCTCGCGCCGCTCGCCATGTTGCGCGTGTATTGCTCGTGTCCGGGGCTGTCGATGACGACGATGCGGCGCGTCGCGGTGTCGAAGTAGCGCCAGGCGACGTCGATGGTGATGCCCTGCTCGCGCTCGGCGACGAGGCCGTCGAGCAGGCGGCTGAAATCGGGAATGCCGTCGCTGCTCTTCCCGATCAGCGCGGCGCGCGTGTCGTCGTGCAGGTCGGTTGCGTCCCAGAGCAGGCGGCCGATCAGCGTCGACTTGCCGTCGTCGACCGAGCCGCAGGTGAGAATGCGCAGGCTGGTCGACGTGGAGCGGTGGGCATCCTGCATCGTCGAATGCTGCAGGGTGTCGGTGAAGGCGACAGGCGCGGGCTCGTCGCTCGTGTCGTCGTAGGCGCGCGCGGCGCGTGCGGTGGCGAGGGCAATCATCAGAAGTAGCCTTCCTGCTTCTTCTTCTCCATGGCGCCGGCGGCATCGTGATCGATGAGGCGGCCCTGACGTTCGGACGTGCGCGCGGCAAGGGTTTCCTCGACAACCGCTTCTAGAGTATCGGCGCTCGATGCGACGGCGGCGGTCAACGGCCAGCAGCCGAGCGTGCGAAAGCGCACGTGCCGATGCTTGACGACCTCACCGGGGCGCAGCGGCATGCGCTCGTCATCGACGACCAGCAGCTGTCCGTCGCGCTCGATGGTCGGCCGCTCGGCGGCGTAGTAGAGCGGCACGATGTCGAGCTTTTCGCGCAGGATGTAGCGCCAGATGTCGCGCTCGGTCCAATTCGACAGCGGGAAGATGCGCGCCGTCTCGCCGCTGCCGAGGCGACCGTTGAGCAGGCGCCACATCTCGGGGCGTTGCCGGCGCGGGTCCCAGCGATGCCCCGAAGAGCGGAACGAGAACACGCGCTCCTTGGCGCGGCTCGCCTCCTCGTCGCGGCGCGCGCCACCGAAGGCGGCATCGAAGCCGTACTTGTCGAGCGCCTGCTTGAGCGCGGCGGTCTTCATCACGTCGGTGTAGACCGACGGCGAGTGATCGACCGGATTGATGTTGCGCGCAACGCCGTCCTGGTTGGTATGCACGATCAGGTCGAGGCCGTGCTCGCGCACGGTCTGGTCGCGGAACGAGATCATGTCGCGGAACTTCCACGTCGTGTCGACGTGCAGCAGTGGGAATGGCGGCCGCTCCGGGAAGAACGCCTTGCGCGCGAGATGCAGCAGGACGGTCGAATCCTTGCCGATCGAATAGAGCAGCACGGGTTTGGTGAACTGCGACGCGGCCTCGCGGAAGATGTGGATGCTCTCGGCTTCTAACAGGTCGAGATGGGACATGTGCAATGTCATCGGCGATGTCTCGATGTATGGGACGTGACTGTCGGTCTGGAGCGGAAGGCTGGCGCTACGGCGTCATGCCGTAGCGGCGCTCATTCGCCGCTTCGGCGAGTGCAGGCCGCATTCCTTGCCGTCCTCGCTCTCCCACCACCAGCGACCCGCGCGGATGTCTTCACCCGGGAGAACGGCGCGCGTGCACGGCTGGCAGCCGATCGACGGGAAACCGCGCGCGTGCAGCGGATTGACGGGAACAGCATTGCTCTCGACGTAGGCTTCGATCCTTTCGAGCGACCAGTCGGCGAGCGGCGCCAGCTTGATGCGATCGTTGATCGCGTCGTACTCGGCGAGCGGGATGTCGCCGCGTCCGTTCGACTGGCCGCGACGCAACCCGGTAATCCAGCCGTTGGCGCCTTCGAGCGCGCGATTGAGCGGGCGCACCTTGCGCACGTCGCAACAGACCTTGCGCGCTTCGATCGATGCGCGAAAGCCGAGCACACCGTCACGCGCGACCAGCGTCTCGACCTCGCGCGCATCCGGGGCGACGAGGCGGATACGCAAGCCGTAGCGCGCCTCGCTGGTGGCGATCGTGTCGAGCGTTTCGGCGAAGTGGCGGCCGGTGTCGAGCGTGAACACGTCGATGTCGGCGCCACTCTCGGCAATGGCGTGCAGCAGAGCCTGATCTTCGATGCCGAGGCTCGTCGAGAAGGCGATACGTCCGGTGATGGCGGTGCGGACGAGGCGCACGCGCTGGGTGAGCGACGCGGTGCCCGCCAGCGCGGCGTCGAGCGATGCGACGAAGGGTGCGGCTTCGATGCGCGACCCGATGTGTGCGATTGCGGTCATGCGCGAGGCTCCTCGTGGCCGGTAAGTGTCGGCCGTATGCTCAGGTGGCGCGCGAGCGTCGCGCGCTGATAGGACGTGGCGATCGCCGGGATGTGGCCGCGCGAGAGAGCGTCGAGCGTCGGCCCGTGCTTGATCGCGAAGGATGTGAAACCGCAGCGTTCGAGCAGGGGGATCTGGTCGAGCAGAACGTCGCCGCTGGCGCGCAGGTCACCCGTGTAGTGGTGGCGTTCACGCAGGGTGCGGGCGACCGAGTAGGCGCGTCCGTCGGTGAAGGCTGGCAATGTGATGACCACGAGAGGGGCGCGCGCGAGGCGCGCGAGATCGCTCTCACCAGCCTCGTGCGCGGCGAGCGTGACCCCGGTCCGGCTCTGGTCGGCACGGCTCAGCGCCAGCCAGCGGTCGAGCGGCACGTTGACGAGATCGCCATGAGCGGCCACCTCGTCACCGTGGAGTGGCCGCCAGGTATCCTCGGCGATCACGCCGTTTGCATAGATGCGCGCCATGTCAGCCTCCGGTGCTCGCGGTTTCGAGCGCGCGGGTCGTCTCCGCAGCGCTGCCGCTGTAGACGCGCGCCTTGAACGGTGCCGCGCCGACGCGGCGATAGAACGCGACGAAGTCTTCGCCCGCATCGCGACGCATCGCGAGATAGACGTCGACGATCGCCTCGATGGCGGCTGGCACATCCTCGGCGGGCAGGCTCGGGCCGAGCAGCGTGCCGATCGATGCGTCGTCACTTGGCGAGCCGCCGAGTGTGATCTGGTAGTGTTCGGTGCCCTTCTTGTCGACGCCGAGAATACCGATGTTGCCCGAGTGGTGATGGCCGCAGGCGTTGATGCAGCCGGAGATGTTGAGGCGCAGCGCGCCGATCTCCGCGACGCGCTCAGGCGAGGCGAACAGCTTCGAGACCGACTGCGCGATCGGAATCGAACGCGCATTGGCGAGATCGCAGTAGTCGAGGCCCGGGCAGGCGATGATGTCGGTGATCAGTCCCGCGTTGTTGCTGGCGAGACCGTTGGCGACGAGCGTGTCGTAGATTGCCGGCAGGTCGTCGAGGGCGGCGTGCGGCAACACGAAGTTCTGTGTGTAGGTGATGCGGACCTCGCGTGCCGAGTAGCGCTCCGCGAGGTCGGCGACAACGTCCATCTGCGTGGCCGTGACATCGCCAGGCACTGCACCCGGCGCCTTCAGTGCGATGGTAACGATGCGGTGGCCCGCCACGCGATGCGCCGTCGTGTTGTTGCGGAAGAACGCATCGAACGCCTTGTCGTCCGCGCGACGGCGCGCGACGGCCTCGCTGCGCAAAGGCTTCGCGGCGAGAGCCGGCGGCGCGAAATGCGAAGCGATGCGCGCGCGCTCGGCCTCGGGCAGATCGATGCTCGCCTTGTCGAGACGATCCCATTCGGCCTCGACCTGACGGCGGAATTCGTCGATGCCGAGCGCGTTGACGAGGATCTTGATGCGCGCCTTGTACTTGTTGTCGCGGCGGCCGTGCAGATTGTACACCCGCAGCACCGCTTCGAGATACGACAACAGGTGGCGCTGCTCGAGGAAGCCCCTCAGCTCCTGCGCGATATAGGGTGTGCGTCCTTGTCCGCCGCCGACCAGGATGGCGAAGCCGGTTGCGCCGCCTCTCCTCTTGACGATGCGAATGCCGATGTCGTGGAACAGAACTGCCGCGCGATCTTCGAGCGCTCCAGTGATGGCGATCTTGAACTTGCGCGGCAGGAACAGGAACTCCGGGTGCACGCTCGACCACTGGCGCAGCGCCTCCGCCCAGACGCGCGGGTCCTCGATCTCGTCGGCGGCAACGCCGGCATAGGGGTCCGACGTGACGTTGCGGATGCAGTTGCCGCTGGTCTGGATGGCGTGCATCTCGACATCGGCGAGGCGGTCGAGAATATCGGGTGCGTCTTCCAGCTTGATCCAGTTGAACTGGATGTTCTGGCGGGTCGTCAGGTGGCCATAGCCGCGATCGTAGCGGCGCGCGATCACAGCGATGGCGCGAAGCTGGCGCGCCGACAGCACGCCATACGGGATGGCGAGCCGCAACATGTAGGCGTGGAGCTGCAGGTAGAGACCGTTCTGCAGACGCAGCGGACGGAACTGCTCTTCCGTCAGCTCGCCGGCGAGGCGGCGCTTGACCTGATCGCGGAACTGGTCCGAGCGCGAGCGCACGAAGGCGTGGTCGTAGTCGTCGTAACGATACATGGCGCGTTCTCCGCGTCTCGTCGATGAACCGGGTGAGCGGCAGGCTCAGATGGTCGGTCCGCGGGCGGCGCGGATCGCCTCGCGCATCGAGACGGGACACGGCACGCCGCCTTCGATGCGCACATCCATCAGGTAAGCGCCGACCACCTCGTTGGCGGCGACGTGGCGTGCGGCAATGGCCTGCAGGCTGGCGGCTGCGCCGGAGTCGGCGGCTGCAATCGCGTCAGCCAGGGAAGGAGCCCAACGCTCCCCCTCGGCGAGATAGACGACCTCGCCGGAGCGGAGCAGATTGGCGGTGATGACGCTCGGCATGGTTTCGTTCCGTGAGTGCGTGAGGGTGGCGCGAGCGGCTTTCAACCTGCGACCCAGATGGTCTGCGGGACGAGGCTGTCGCGATCGAGCACCAGCTCCAGTCCGTCGAGCGCATCGGTCATCTCGATCTGGCAGGCGAGCCGCGAGGAGTCGTCGGCGCCGGGAACCTCGTCGAGCCTGGCAAGCTCCTCGTCGCTCGGGGCGGGGAGCAAGGCGCGCCACGCCTCCGGCACGCGGACATGGCAGGTAGCGCAGACGCAGGCGCCACCGCACTCCGCCTTGATCGGGAGGCCGTAGGCGCGGATCAGCTCCATCACCCGGAAGCCCTCGGCCGCCTCGCACTTGAACAGCGAGCCATCGTGAAGGCGGACGTTGAGGGTCAGAAAAGAGGTCCCGCCGTCGTCGGGCGGCGAGACCCCGTTCTGGAGAGGGGCTTCGACAGCGGGGATGACGTGACGCCGCGGGCGCTCGAACGCTTCGGCCGGGCGGCTGCTGCGCGTATCGATGAAAGTCTCGATGCTCATGGCTCGCTCCTCGATTGATCTGGGCGGACCATACGGCAAAATTTTCCTACAAACTAGCCATCAGTCCAAGAAAAACAGAAAAATATTCCACGTCGTGTGAATCTCGGCCCGTATTTTCTGCGCTTGGGCCATGGGGGAACGCACCGTCTCGCCGATCGCGAGCCTGGCGGCAGACCGTTCCGGAAGCTGGGATCGAGTTGCTTCGGGCGTGGCGTACGGGCCTCAGGCTGAACGACAACCGCAGAGCCTTACGGGCGCAGCGAACGGTGGCGATGCCGGCAGGACATGACGCCGCGCCGCCGCACGTCAGCCGGGGCGATGACTTCCGCGCGCACCTCTGCCATTGTCCGACCCGAACGGTCGGACTTCGCGCGACCAGCGCGGCCCCGGCCCGATTATCCGCATGTCGCAGGAGCTGGAAATGTCGCTGTCGAAGTCGCAGGTCGTCGAAGAACTGCGCCGGGTCAAAGGGCCCGATCTCTCCGGGAACATCGTCGATCTGGGTCTCGTCTCCGAGATCCTCATCAAGGATGCCCGCGTCTATTTCTCCATCACCGTGCCCGCCGATCGCGCCGAGGAGCTGGAACCGCTGCGCGAAGCGGCGCAGCAGGTCGTCTCGGGGCTGTCGGGCGTCGCGGGTGTCACCGCGGTGCTGACGGCGGATGCGGAGCCCGGCACGGCCCGGAGCAGGGTCGCTCCCCAGCCGGCCGCCGAAAAGGAGAGCTGTGGTTCGGGCTGCGGCTGCGGTTCCGGCGCGTCGGCCTCGGGTGGCGCAGCGGCTGGGCGGGCTCCGGAGAGCAGCCGCGTGCAGGAAGCGCGCGCACGCGGTTCGGCCGGTGATGGCGGACGGGCGGCGCCCGAGCCCGGCGGCAAGCCGGTGTCGCCGGGCGTACCGGGTGTCAAACATCTGATCGCGGTGGCTTCGGGCAAAGGCGGCGTCGGCAAGTCGACGACAGCAGTGAACCTCGCGCTCGGCTTCCAGGCCATCGGCCTCAAGGCCGGCATCATGGACGCGGACATCTATGGTCCGTCGCAGCCGCGCCTGCTCGGTATCTCCGGCAAGCCGAGCGTGCTGCCCGGTGGCCGCAAGATGCTGCCGATGGAAGCGTGGGGCCTCAAGAGTATGTCGATGGGCTACATGGTCGACGAAGGCACTCCGATCATCTGGCGCGGGCCGATGGTGACGCAGGCGCTGAACCAGATGCTGCGCGAGGTGGCGTGGGGCGAGCTCGACGTGCTCGTCATCGACATGCCGCCCGGCACCGGCGACGTGCAGTTGACGATGGCGCAGCAGGTGCCGCTGTCGGGTGCCGTGATCGTGTCGACGCCGCAGGACCTCGCCCTCATCGATGCCCGCAAGGGCCTCAACATGTTCCGCAAGGTCGACATCCCCTTGCTCGGCATCATCGAGAACATGAGCTATTTCGTCTGCCCGAGCTGCGGCACGCGCTCCGACATCTTCGGACATGGCGGCGCCGAGGACGAGGCGAAGAAGCTTGGCGTGCCGTTCCTTGGCGGCATCCCGCTGCACATGGACATCCGCGCCAAATCGGATTCCGGCCAGCCGGTTACGGTCAGCGATCCGTCGAGCCCGCATGCGGAAATCTATCGCCGCATTGCCGCGCGCACGTGGGCCGAAATCGAGAACGTCGAGGGCCGCCGCACCGAGCCGCCGAAGCTGACGCTCTCGGGTGATGGCGCCTCGCTCAACGTCGCCTTCAAGGACGAGGGCACCTACGATCTCCCGGCCGAGATGCTGCGCGTGATGAGTCCCTCGGCCGAGGTGCAGGGTCATTCGCCGGAGGAACGCCAGACCGTCGGCGGCAAGCGCAACGTGAAGATTTCTGAACTCGACCCGGTCGGCAATTACGCCGTCAAGATCGTGTTCAACGACGGCCACAGCACGGGGCTGTTCACGTGGCCCTACCTGCAGCAGCTCGGCCGCGAGAAGGAGACCCGCTGGGCCGCTTACGAGGCCGAGCTGAAGCAGAAGGGCCTGTCGCGCGGTTGAGCCGTCGCCAAGGATGTCAGCGGCGAACGGGTCCGTGCGGAAAGCGTGCGGACCCGATCGTGTTTCAGCCGGGTTGCGGTCGTATCGACAGGCCGCCGCACCCATATGCGAAGCAGGAATTTTTCTGAACGCGTGTCGGCACGTGCGCACTTCGCGCGTCCTCGGGTGATCGACAGAACCGGAGCCGCTGCACATGCAATACACCATCCTCTGCTATCACGACGAAAAGGTCGTCTGCGCCTGGAGCAAGGCGGAGGATGACGCCGTCATGGCCCGCCTGCATCAGGTGCACGAGAAGCTCGCCGCAAACGGCAAGCTCGGTCCCGTGGTCCGCCTGTTGCCGACCACCACGGCGACGACGCTGCGCAAGGACCGCGAGCCGCCGCTCGTCATCGACGGACCGTTCGCCGAGACCAAGGAACAGTTGCTCGGCTTCTACGTCGTCAATTGCGAAACGCTCGAGGAGGCGACCGACATCGCACGCGAGCTCGGCCGCGCCAATCCCGGTGGCTGCTACGAGATCCGCCCGATCGCGCTGTTCATGGATGCGGGGGCGGCGAAGTGACGGACACGCAGTGGATCGGCAACGTCCTGATGGCGGCGCGGCCGCAGGCGATGGCCGCTCTGCTGCGACATTTCCGCGATCTCGAGACCGCCGAGGAAGCCTTCCAGGAAGCATCTCTGCGTGCCCTGCGGGCGTGGCCGAAGAACGGTCCGCCACGTGATGCCGCAGCCTGGCTCATCATGGTCGGCCGCAATGCCGCGATCGATGCCATCCGCCGCCAGAGCCGCACGACGCCGCTGCCGCCCGAGGACCTGATCTCCGACACGGGTGATGCCGAGAGCGAGCAGGCCGAGCGCTACGACGCCAGCCACTACCGGGACGACATCCTTCGGCTGCTGTTCGTCTGCTGCCATCCGGAGTTGCCGGCGACGCAGCAGATCGCGCTGGCGCTGCGTATCGTCTCTGGCCTGTCGGTGGCGCAGATCGCACGCGCGTTTCTCGTCAGCGAAGCGGCAATGGAACAGCGCATCACACGCGCCAAACGGCGTATCGCGGCGGCCAGCGTACCTTTCGAGACGCCCGGCGCCGTCGAACGCTCCGAGCGTCTGGCCGCCGTGGCGGGCGTCATCTATCTGCTCTTCAACGAGGGCTATACCTCGAGCGTCGCGGAGGACCGCGCGCCTGCCGCGCTCTGCGAGGAGGCGATACGCCTCGCGCGTCTGGTGCTCGGGCTGTTCCCGGCCGAGCCCGAGATCATGGGGCTCGCGGCGTTGATGATGCTGCAGCATGCACGTGCGCCGGCACGCTTCGACGCAGAAGGACGTGTTGTGCTGCTCGAAGCGCAGGATCGCGCGCGATGGAGCAAGCCGCTGATCGCGGAAGGGCTGGCACTGGTCGAGAAGGCGATGCGGCATCGGCGGCCCGGCGCCTATCAGGTGCAGGCGGCGATCGCCGCCGAGCATGCGCGCGCCGCCGATGCCGCGGCGACCGACTGGTCGATGATCGAGCGGCTCTATGGCGTGCTCGAACATATGCAGCCGTCTCCGGTGGTGACGCTCAATCGTGCGGTTGCCGTATCGAAGGCACGCGGGGCGGCGGAGGCGCTCGACATGATCGCGCCGCTGGCGAAAAGTCTCGACGGCTACTTCTACTTTCACGGTGCGCGCGGGGCGTTCCTTATGGAGCTGGGCCGAGCCGACGACGCCCGCCACGCCTTCGATCGCGCCATCGCACTCGCAAATACGCCCGCCGAGGCTGCCTACATCCGCGAGCGACTGGACGCGATCAGCCAGCCTGCGGGCAGGCGCGTGTGAGCGCTGTCGGATCTGGCGAGGCTCGCGCGTCCTTGGCAGGCAACGGCGGGAACACGCATTTCACCTCGCCACCTCAGTATTGGAAGTTGGCAACAAAGGAGGACACTGCCATGGGTCGCTATGTCGATGGGTTCGTCGTGCCGGTGCCGAAGGACAAGGTCGCCGAATACAAGGTGTTTTCCGAGAAGGCGGGCCAGGTCTGGCGCGAGTTCGGTGCGCTTCAGTATATCGAGTGCGTGGCCGACGACGTGAAGCCCGGCAAGGTCACGTCGTTCCCGCAATCGGTGCAGATGAAGGACGACGAGACGGTGGTGTTTGCGTGGATCGTCTACGAATCGCGCGCCGAGCGTGATCGCATCAACGCTCTGGTCATGAAGGACCCGCGGTTGCAGGATTGCACGCCGGAGAACGCTCCGTTCGATATGAAGCGCATGTTCTTCGGCGGCTTCGAGGTTCTGGTCGACGTTTGATCGAAGGGCTGGATGCGATGGTGAAGAAGCGCGGCGGCAGCGCAGGCCGCATCCGGGTCGGCGTCGGCGGCTGGACGTATGAGCCGTGGCGCGGCACGTTCTATCCGGACGGGCTTGCACAATCGAAGGAGCTGCACTTCGCCTCGCGCGCTCTCACCTCGATCGAGATCAACGGCACCTACTACTCGACCTTCAAACCGGCGAGCTGGGAGAAATGGCACGACGAGACGCCGGATGATTTCGTGTTCTCCGTGAAGGCCTCGCGCTACTGCACCAACCGCAAGGTGCTCGCCGAGGCCGGTCCGTCAGTGGAGAAGTTCCTTGCGCAGGGTCTGACGAGTCTCGGCAGCAAGCTCGGCCCGATCAACTGGCAGTTCATGGCGACCAAACGCTACGACGAGCAGGACTTCGCAGCATTCCTCGCTTTGTTGCCGAAGGAACGCCATGGCGTAGCGCTGCGTCATGCCGTCGAGGTGCGCCACGACAGCTTCGCGGCGCCGGGTTTCTACAGGTTGGCGCGCGATCACGGCGTGGCGATCGTCGTGGCCGACGACGAGGACTTTCCGCACATCGACGAGCGGACGGCTGATTTCACTTACGCGCGCCTGATGACGACAAGCGAAGCGGAAGCAGCGGGTGTCAGCGCGACCGAGGTGCGCACGCTGGCGAAGCGTGTCGGCGATTGGGCGAAGGCGGGCGACGTGTTCGCCTTCTTCATCTCCGGCGCCAAGGACAGGAATCCGCTCGCCGCGCAGGCGCTCATCGGCGCACTCGATCGCTGACGGGCATGCACCGTCAACCTGCGGCGACGACCACCCTGCGCGGCACCGGAGCGGGCGCCCTGGCGCGCGTTTCGGAGATGATGCGGTTGATCTCGGAGCGGCACGAGCCACAGTTGGTGCCCGCCTTCAGCCTTTCGCCTACTGCAGCGATGCTGCAGCACGCATGAACGGCGATCGCCTCCACGATCTCGTTGCGGCCGACATCGAAGCAGGCGCAGACAGTGGCGCCGCGATCCTTCTGTTCGCCCCCCGGACGCCCCGCAAGCAAGCGCAGGCGCTGATCGGCATCGACGCTCGTTCCCAGTTGCTCGATCGTCCAGTTGCGCGCGACCTGCACCGGCTGACGCGCGACATAGAGCAGACCGGCGCAGCGTCCTTGCGCAATGAGCGCGAAACGGTGCTGGCCGCTGGCGTCGTCGCGGTAGTCGAGCAGTTCGTCCTCGCGAGTTGCGGGCGTATGCAGGATCGCTTCGGCCAGCGCGGCGACAGGCTCTACATCATCAGCCAGAGCAATCTCGGTGCGCCATCCGCCCTTCACCGGAGCCGTGGCGGCATAGTCGAACTGACCGAGATCGAGGCGCTCCGACGTGACAGCGAACGCATGCACGCGGGCCTTGAACGGCCGCACGCGCACGGGTGTGAACTTCGATTCCGGCTGGCCTGAGACCGGATCGATATTCGCCTGCACGAGTGCGTCGGCCCGCGCGCGTGTCGCGAGTTGCGCGGTCCAATGCATCGGGACGAACACGCTTCCGCGCGGTTGGCGCTCGGTGACGATGGTGCGCAGGAGGGCGCGGCCGTGCTGGCTTTCAACCTCCGCGATCATCGCCGCACGCAAGCCGTAGGCGATCGCGTCCTCGGGATTGATCTCGACGAACGGCTCGGCGTAGTGCGCGGTCAGGCGCGGCGTCTTCGCAGTGCGCGTCATCGTGTGCCACTGATCGCGGATGCGGCCGGTGTTGAGCACCAGAGGATAAGTGGCGGAAGTCGTACTGGCCGGCGAGCGATAGGATGTGGCGATGAAGCGTGCACGCCGGTCGGGCGTAAAGAAGCCGCCTTCGGCAAAGAAGCGCGTGGCGTCGTCCGTATTCGACTGAGCCTTGCGCTGCGGCCATTGGAACGGTGCGAGGTCCGCATACTGTTCGGGCGTGATGGCGTCGAACGCAGAAAGATCGAGGTCGCGCGAGCCGGCGTTATACGCGCCGGTCAACGCTGCATACTCGCGAAAGATGTCGGCGGGGCCGGCATAGTCGAACGCATCCGCGAACCCCATGCGCTTCGCGACTTCGGCGACGTGCCACCAGTCGGGCTTCGCTTCGCCCGGCGCGTCGAGGAACGCCCGTTGACGCGAGATCCGGCGTTCCGAGTTGGTGACGGTGCCGTCCTTCTCACCCCACGCTGCCGCCGGGAGCAACACGTGTGCATAGGGCGTCGTATCAGTGAGGCGGGAAACATCGGAGACGACGACGAACGGGCAGCTCTCGAGCGCGGCCTTAACAACGTCCGCCTCGGGCAGGCTGACCACCGGATTGGTGGCGATGATCCACAGCGCCTTGATGCGCCCGTCACCGACCGCGCGGAACAGGTCGACCGCCTTCAGCCCCGGCCTCTCGGCGATGCGCGGGCTCTGCCAGAAGTCCTGCACGATACGGCGATGCCCGGCGTTGTCGATGTCCATGTGCGCCGCGAGCATGTTCGCGAGGCCGCCGACCTCGCGTCCGCCCATCGCGTTCGGCTGTCCTGTGACGGAGAACGGCCCCATGCCGGGCTTGCCGATGCGGCCCGTCGCCAGATGGCAATTGAGGATGGCGTTGACCTTGTCGGTACCCGCGCTCGATTGATTGACGCCCTGGCTGTAGACCGTGACCACGCGCTCGTGTTTTGCGAAGAGATCGTAGAAGTCGAAGATTGCAGCGCGCTTCAGCCCGGTCAGTCGCGCGATGTCGGCGACGTCGATGGCTTGAGCGGTGGCAAGAGCATCCGTGAAGCCGCTGGTGTGGCGCGAGACATAGTCGCCGTCGATGAGCCCGCGTGCGGCGAGATGCGCGAGCAGGCCGTTGAACAACGCGACATCGCTGCCCGGGTTCAACGCGAGATGCACGTCGGCCAGCTCACACGTCGCCGTCACGCGCGGATCGATCACGACGATCGTGATGTCGCGCTTCTCCCTGGCAGCGGCGAGGCGCTGATACAAGACGGGATGGCACCACGCGAGGTTCGAGCCGGTGAGGATCACGAGATCGGCGGCTTCGAGGTCCTCGTAGGTGCCGGGAACGGTATCGGAGCCGAAGGCGCGGCGATGTCCTGCGACCGACGAGGCCATGCAGAGGCGCGAGTTCGTGTCGATGTTGGCGGTGCCGACGAAGCCCTTCATCAGCTTGTTGGCGACATAGTAATCCTCGGACAGGATCTGGCCGGACACATAGAGCGCAACGCTTTCGGGGCCGTGTTCGGCGATGGTCTCCGACAACCTGACCGCAACGAGGTCGAGCGCATCGACCCACGAGGAGCGCACACCGCGAACGAGCGGATGAAGCAAGCGGTCGTCGAGCGACAACGTCTCGCCGAGCGCGGTGCCCTTCGAGCAGAGCCGGCCGAAGTTCGCCGGATGATCCGGATCACCCTTGATGTCGGCGCTGCCGTCGGCGCGCGGGCGAGCGAGTACACCGCAGCCGACGCCGCAGTAGGCGCAGGTCGTTCGTGTCCACGGCTCGCTCATGGTCGGTCCTATCGCGCGGAGGAGGGGGCCAGTGACGTCGCATCGAGAAGGAGGCGGCCGGCCTCGATGCGAACCTTGTGGGTCGCCGTAGTGCCCTCGTCGGCGCCGCATGCGGCACCGGTCTCGAGGCTGATGACCCAGTTGTGCAGCGGGCACGTCACGGATTTGCCGTGCACGATGCCCTGGCTGAGTGGCCCGCCCTTGTGCGGGCACTTGTCGTCGAGAGCGAAGACCTCGTCGGCATCAGTGCGAAACAGGGCAAGACAGCCGCGCGGGGTCTTGACCAGGCGCGCGCCGAGCTTGGGGATGTCTTCGAGGGCGCCCACGTCGATCCAGTTGCTGTGCTGCATGTTCATTCGGCGGCCTCCAGGCGGGTGAGATCGGCAAGCGGGCGGAATTCGTGCGCTTCCTTGCCCTCGGTCCGCTCGCGCCACGGATCGACCTGTGCGGACTGCTGTGAGAGTGCGAAGCGGGCGACGAGGGCGGCGCGTTTCTCCGTGTCGTCGAGTGCTTGCGCGCGGATCGAATCGAGCCCGACGCGCTTCATCCATTTGTAGATGCGCTCGAGATAGCGGCCCTGCTCGCGATAGAGCTGCACGATCGCCGCGACGATCTCGACTGTCTCCTCCTGCGTCGTGGAATGGCCGAGGACCTCGGTGCCCTTGATGTCGAGACCTGCGGCGCCGCCAATGTGGATTTCGTAGCCGCTGTCGACGCAGATGATGCCCACATCCTTGCAGGTCGCTTCCGCGCAATTGCGCGGGCAACCGGACACCGCGAGCTTCACCTTCGCCGGAGTCCACGAGCCCCACAGGTGCTTTTCCAGCTTGACGCCGAGTCCGGTCGAATCCTGCGTGCCGAAGCGGCACCAGTCCGAGCCGACGCACGTCTTCACGGTTCTGAGGCCCTTGGCGTAAGCCGCGCCCGACACCATGCCGGCCTTGTTGAGATCGGCCCACACGGCGGGAAGATCGTCCTTCTTCACGCCGAGCATGTCGATGCGCTGACCGCCCGTCACCTTCACCGTCGGGATCCTGAACTTGTCGACCACGTCGGCGATGGCGCGCAGCTCGTTGGCGGTGGTGAGGCCGCCCCACATGCGCGGGACGACAGAGAAGGTGCCGTCCTTCTGGATATTGGCGTGGACGCGCTCGTTGATGAAGCGCGACTGGCTGTCGTCGCGATAGTCGAGCGGCCAGGTCGCGAGCAGGTAGTAGTTGAGCGCCGGCCGGCACTTCGCGCAGCCGTTGGAGGTGCTCCACTCGAGTTCCTGCAGTACGGCCGGGATGCTCTTCAGCTCCTTCGCGACGATCAGTCGGCGCACATCGTCGTGGCCATGCCCGGTGCATCCGCACATCGGCTGCACGGCGGCCGGGTTATACGCGTCGCCGAGCGTCAGCTTCATCACCTGCTCGACGAGACCGGTGCACGAGCCGCAGGATGCAGACGCCTTCGTGTGTGCGCGCACATCGTCGAGCGAGCTGAGCCCCTTGTCCTTGATGGCCGAGACGATGCGGCCCTTGCAGATGCCGTTGCAGCCGCAGATTTCTGCCTCATCCGGCAACGCTGCAACGGCCGCCATAGGGTCCAGCGGGGCGCCTCCCGCGTAGCTCTGGCCGAAGATCAGCGTTTCGCGCAGCTCGGATACGTCGGCCTGACGCTTCAGCAGATCGAAAAACCACGCGCCGTCGGAGGTATCGCCATACATGACGACGCCGAGCAGCTTGTCGTCCTTCAGGACGAGACGCTTGTAGACATTGCGAGCGGCATCGCGCAGCACGATCTCCTCGCGGTCGGGGGCTTCGGCGAAGTCGCCGGCGGAAAACAGGTTGATGCCGGTGACCTTCAGCTTCGTTGCGGTGGCGCTCGGCGAGAAGGCCGCGTCGCTCGTGCCGGCGAGCTGGGCAGCGACGACGTTGGCCATTTCGTAGAGCGGCGCGACGAGGCCGAACACCTGGTTCGATGCTTCCGCGCATTCGCCGAGAGCGAAGATGTCGGGATCGCTGGTGCGCATGTCCGGCGTGACGACGATGCCGCGATTGATCGTGAGGCCAGCGTCTTTCGCAAGGGCCGCGTTGGGTCGAATGCCGGCAGCCATGACGACGATCGACGCCTCGATCTCGGTGCCGTCGTCGAGACGCACGGCCTTGACGCGCGGCGGGCCGAGGGCCGGATCTGTACCGACGATTTCCTTCGTGTTGGCGCGCGTGATGACATCGATGCCGCGCGCCTGCACGGCCTTCTGCAGCAGGTATCCGGCGTTGGGGTCGAGCTGGCGCTCCATCAGCGTCGGCATCAGGTGCAGAACGGTGACGTCCATGCCCTGTTGCTTCAGACCGGCGGCGGCCTCCAGCCCAAGAAGTCCGCCACCGATGACGACCGCGCGGCCTCTCCCCTTTGCGGCGAGAAGCATGGCGTCGACGTCGTCGAGATCGCGGTAGGTGAGTACACCAGCGAGCTTGTGGCCGGGAACCGGGATGATGATCGGCACCGATCCGGTGGCGATGATGAGTTTGTCGTACGGCGCGACCACGCCGTGCTCACTCGTGACGGTCCTGGCAGCACGATCTATGGCGATGATCTTGTGGCCCTTGTAGAGCGTCACGCCGTGATCGATGTACCAGCCGTCGCCGTGGATGACGATTTCCTCGAAGGTCTTCTCGCCTGACAGAACCGGCGACAGCATGATGCGGTCGTAGTTCACGCGCGGCTCGGCATTGAAAATCGTCACGTCGTAGGCGTCGGGTGCGGCTTCGAACAGCCGCTCCAGGGCCCGGCCCGGCGCCATGCCGTTGCCGACGACGACCAGTCTCTGCTTCTGCATGTCTCGGATCTCCGTTCCGCTCTAGGGCTGCGCTGGATTGCTATTCGGCAGCCTGCAGGGCCGGTGCGCGATGACGCTCGTAGAGGAATTTCAGGACCGCCTCGCGGCAGTGCAGGTAGGTCGGATCGTTGACGAGTTCGAGCCGGCGGCGCGGGCGCGGCAGTTCGACGTCGAGCACCTCGCCGATGGTTGCGGAAGGACCGTTCGTCATCATGACGATCTTGTCGGAGAGCAGCACGGCTTCATCGACATCGTGCGTGATCATGATGACGGTGTTGCCGAGCCGAGCATGGATCTGCATGGCCGAGTCCTGCAGGTGAGCGCGGGTCAGCGCGTCGAGCGCGCCGAACGGCTCGTCAAGCAGCAGCACCTTCGGTTCCATGGCGAGCGCGCGGGCGATGCCGACGCGCTGCTTCATGCCACCCGAGATTTCCGCGGGCCGCTTGTCCTTGGCATGGACCATCTGCACGAGATCGAGATTGTGCAGCGTCCACTCGTTGCGCTCGGCGCGCGTCTTGGCGCCGCCGAACACCTTGTCCACCGCGAGGCGGACGTTGTCGTAGACGGTGAGCCACGGCAGCAGCGAGTGGTTCTGGAAGACGACGGCGCGGTCCGGTCCGGGCTCGCTCACCTCGCGGTTCTCGAGCAGGATGGCGCCGCCCGTGACCTGCGTCAGGCCGGCGATCAGGTTGAGCAAGGTGGACTTGCCGCAACCCGAGTGGCCGATGATGGAGATGTACTCGCCCTTGGCGATGACGAGGTTGATGTCGCGCAGCACCTCGGTGGTTGCCGCACCGCGCGTGAACGTCTTGCCGACGTGATCGATCTTGAGGAATGCGGCGCTCGACGATGTCTTCGATAGGCTCATGACCGGTCTCCTCAGGATGCCTGCGTGCCGCGGGTGACGAAGTGGCCGACCGCGGCGACCAGTCGGTCGAGCAGGAAGCCGACGACGCCGATGTAGGCGAGAGCGACGATGATGTCGGAGAGGCGCGACGAGTTCCACGCATCCCAGATGAAGAAGCCGATACCGACGCCGCCGGTCAGCATCTCGGCCGCGACGATGGCGAGCCACGAAAGGCCGATGCCGATCCTGAGGCCGGTGAAGATGTAGGGCGCGGCCGACGGGATCATGACGCGCCAGAAGAACTCGACCTGGTTCAGGCGCAATACAGCGGCCACGTTGCGGTAATCCTGCGGGATGTTGCGGATGCCGGTCGCTGTGTTGATGATGATCGGCCAGATGGCGGTGATGAAGATGACGAAGATCGCCGACGGGTTGGCGTCACGAAATGCGGCGAGCGAGATCGGCAGCCACGCCAGCGGCGGCACCGTGCGCAGCACCTGGAAGATCGGGTCGAGCCCGCGCATCGCCCACACGCTCTGGCCGATCAGCGCGCCGAGCAGTATGCCGGCCACCGCAGACAGGCCGAAGCCGATCGCGACGCGCTGCAGTGACGTCAGCACGCGCAGGCCGAGGCCGATATCCTGCGGCCCGTTGACGAAGAATGGATCGACGATGAGATCCTTGGCGTCGGCCCAGATGCGCGATGGCGAGGGCAGGCTCGCTTTCGGTCCGGAGCTGGCGAGTTCCCACACCACGAGGGCGGCGAGCAGCACCAGGAATGGCGGCACTGCCACGCTCGCCCAGTGCTTGAGCGAGCGCACGAAGGCGGATTCACCGCGCATGCTGCTGCTGCTTGCAGTCGCGGGTGCCGCCGCCTTGGCGGGAGAAGCAGAGTGGACGGCGGCCGAGCTGATCGCCGCCACGGCAGCCGGAAGAGGTCCGGCTGCCGTCTCGACGATGCGCGCGGGGCTCGAATAGGCGGTCATCGTAAGTCTCCTGTCAGAGAGGCTGCGAAGCGTTGCGTCGGCTCAGACCATCGCGCGCTTGATCGAGAGCGACTTCAGGTAGGCCATCGGGTCGGCCGGATCGAAGGTCTTGCCGTCGAAAAACTTCTCGATGCCGCGGCTGTCGCCGCTCGGGGCATTGGCGACGCCGAGTGTCTTCGCCGCCTCGATCCACAGGTCCGAGCGGTTGGTCTTGTCGACCAGCGCCTTGATGTCGAGCGTCGGCTCGAACTTGCCCCAGCGGATGTTCTCGGTGACGAACCAGGTGTCGAGGCTCTTCCACGGATACGACGTGGCGCCGTTCTCGCCCCAGAACTTCATGCCGAGGTTGGTGCCCTTGGCCACCTTGCCGCGGCCGTAGTTGATGTCGCCCTTGATGCGGCCGATGATGTCCGGCACCGGCACGTTGAACCACTGCCGCTTGCCGATGATGGTTGCCATCTCCTCCTTGTTCTCCATCTTCTCGCACCACATCTGGGCCTCCATGGTCGCCAGCATGATGGCCATGGCCGCCTTCGGGTTGGCATCGACCCAGTCGGCGCGCATGCCGAGAACCTTCTCCGGATGCTTGAACCAGACCTCGCCCGTAGTGCAGGCGGTGAAGCCGATGTCCTGGTTGACGAGCTGCTCGTTCCACGGCTCGCCGACGCAGAAGCAATCCATGTTGCCGACCTTCATGTTCGCCACCATCTGCGGGGGCGGAACGACGATGGTCGAGACGTCCTTGTCGGGGTCGATGCCGCCGGCGGCGAGCCAGTAGCGAATCCACAGATCGTGGGTGCCGCCGGGGAAGGTCATGGCGGCTTTGACCTCCTTGCCTTCGGCCTTCTTCTTCGCGAAGGCTTCCTTCAACGGCGAGCTATCTGTGCCGACCGGAAGGTCCTTGTATTCATTGGAGACGGAGAGGCCCTGGCAGTCCTCGTTGAGGCGCAGCAGCGTGTACATCGGCAGCGGCTGGTTGTTCTGCATCACCTTGCCGGTACCGTAGAGGTACGGCTTGGGAGACAGGATGTGGCCGCCGTCGATGCCGTTGGCCTTGGTGCCGAGCGCCATGTTGTCGCGTGTCGCGCCCCACGACGCCTGCTTGAGAACCTCCATCTCCGGCAGGCCGTACTTGTCGAAGATGCCCTTCTCCTTGGCGATGATGAGCGGTGCCGCGTCGGTGAGCGCGATGTAGCCGAGCTTGGTGCCCTTGACTTCGGGGCCAGCGCCTTGTGCGAAGGCGCCGCCGGGGAACGATGCCTTGATCGCGGAGAACAGCGCGGCGGTTGCCGCCGTGGCGGACGCGTTGCGCAGCAGCTCGCGGCGGTCGATCGTTGCGGCCTTTGCGCCTGCGCCGTTGCGGGTCTTGCTCATGAAGCTTTCTCCTGCGAGTTGCGGGCACGCGGGCCCGGTGTCGTGTCCTGGGAACGAAAAAGCCGCCTCTCCGCATCCCGGCCGCCGAAGAGGCGGTGACGATGTGCGGATCGGCGGCGTTGCCCGTGCCCTGCCGGGGCACATCCCTGTCTGTGAAGTCGGAAGCCGTCGTTGGCCTCGAAACCCTTAAGAGCAGGTTCCGTGCCAATTGCGCTGCAATGCAAAAAGAGCCCGGAAACAGGCGATTTTTCGATGTATTTGAAGGGCGAGGTGCGAGCAGAAGGCGCCAAGTTCGCGCCTGCAATTTGTGCGACTGCACACGACGTGTGCCTAGACCTTAGGCCCCGGAGATCTTTTGCGCGGAGGCGCCCGTCTGCAGCGATTCGAGATACGCGAGGGCGTTCTCGGGATCGAAAATCCGGCCGTCGAAGAAGCCGTCCGGTCCGAGCGTGAGGCGCCCGCCACTGGCGCCAGCGGGCGTTTCGACCGCCGGCGCACCTTCGATCTTCGAGTTCGCCGACGGCATCATCGCACCGATCGGCGCCAGCGCACGCCGGTAGAGGTCCGGCCGGTAGGTGGCGGCGGCGATATCGAGCCCGTCGGCCGACATCTCGGCCTGTTGCCAGCGCACCATCTGCGTGTAGAGCCAGAGCGCGTGGCTGATCCACGGGAACGTCGCGGCGCGGTCCGCGAACGTCAGCAGATCGGGAACTGTGTGGGCAGTTCCGTCGGGCGCCGTGAGGCGACGTTCGAGGCCCGGCCGCAATGCCTCGGCCGCCTGCCCGATGTACTCGGGGCGCGCCAGCAGACGCGCCAGCTCGTCGCGGTTGGCGGGATCGTCGCACCAGACCGCCGCGCGATAGACGGCCCGCAGCAGGGCATCGAGCCGGTCGGGCGCTGCGTCTGCCCATTCGCTGCGCACGCCGAGCACCTTTTCCGGGCTCGCCCGCCAGATGTGCGCCTTTGTCGTGACGATGACGCCGGCTCCCTGGGCGACGGCGACGCTGCCCCACGGCTCACCGGCGCAGAAGCCGTCGATCTGCCCGGCGGCGAGCGCCGCTGCGGCGAGCGACGGTGGCACCACGATCAACTCCACGTCGGCACCGGGCACGATGCCCGCTGAAGCCAGCCAGTACGCAAGCTCGTAGTGATGTGCCGAATGCGTGTGCACGACGGCGAAGACGAGCCGCGCCTCACCGCGCGCCTGGCGTGCTGCGACGACACGGCTCATCGCCGCAGCGGTGGCGGCGGCATCGAAATCGGCGGGCGCGCCCTCGCGTGCCAGCGCCTCCCAAACGGCCCGCGACACCGTGACCGTGTTGCCGCCGAAGCCGAGCGACATCGGCACCTGCATCGGGCACGACAGCGGACCGAGGCCGAGATTGGCGGCGATCGGCATCGGGGCGAGCACGTGGGCGACGTCGAGGTGGCGCACGGCGAGGCGGTCGCGCACCGTCGCCCACGAGGTTTCCCGCAGGACCACGAGATTGAGGCCTTCCTGCTCGGCAAATCCGCGCGCTGCCGCGACGATCAACGGCGCGCAATCGAGCAGCGGCATGAAGCCGGCGCAGACATTCCGGCTCATGGCTCACCCTCGCGGCTCAGCAGCCCGGCGGCGAGGACGAGGCTTTCAGCGACCTCGGCAATGCGGCGGCTCTGGTTCATGGCGGTCTTGCGCAACATGGCGTAGGCCTCTGGCTCGGTGATGCCGCGTGAGCGCATCAGGATGCCCTTGGCGCGATCGATGACGTCGCGCTCGGCGAGCGCGGTGCGCGCGGTATCGAGTTCGCGCTTGAGGCGGTCGAAGGCCCGGAAGCGGCTGATGGCGGTGTCGAGGATCGACTTGACGCGGTCCTTGCGCAGCCCGTCGACGACGTAGGCCGAGACGCCGGCATCGATGGCCGCCTCGATCGAGGCCTGATCCGATCTGTCGACGAACATGGCGACCGGACGCTTCACCGCGCGGCTCACCTGGAACATGTGCTCCAGCTCGTCGCGCCGCGGATTCTCGAGGTCGATGAAGATGACGTCGGGATCGATCTCGGTGATGCGGCGGACGATGGCCTTGAAGTCGTCGATGATGGTGACGCGCGCGTGCCCGGCCTCGCGCAGGCCTTCCTCGATGATGGAGGCGCGCAGGCGGTCGTTGTCGATGACGAGGATGTGCAACGCCGTTTCGGTCATGCCGCATCCTGGCCCGGCAGCGGGCCGCGATGCAACCTCGCCGGTCTCATTCGTTGGTCTTCAGTTGTGGAGGCCGTCGCCGTTGCGCCGGGCGCCAGCGCGGCCCTGCAACTTGAGCGCGGCCTTGCCGATGACATGCGCGCTCACCGGCGCCGTCAGGAACAGGAAGATCGAGATGGTCAATTCGCGCAGCGACCAGACGCCACGCATGGCGCCGGCTTCGACAATGGCCGCGACGATGAGCGCGCCGACACCGAGCGTCGTAGCCTTGGTCGGGCCGTGCAGCCGTGTCAGCACGTCCGACATGCGGATGAGCCCGATCGAGCCGACCAGCACGAAGGCGGCGCCGGCGACGAGCAGGAAAGACACGAGCGCTTCGATCAGCATGGCAGCCACCTCATTCGATGATGTCGCCGCCGAGGATGAACTTGGCGAGTGCGACCGTGGCGACGAAGCCCGTCATGGCCATCAGCAACGCCGCCTCGAGGTGCACGGCACTGGCGGCGAGCATGCCTGCGACGAGAACGATGGCAATGGCGTTGATCGTAAGCGTATCCAGGGCGAGGATGCGGTCCGGCGCCGTCGGTCCCTTGACGAGCCGCCAGAGGCTCGCAGCCGCGGCGGCGGCGAGCATGACGAGCGCGATCATGGCGGCGATGCTCAGCATGCGAAAATCTCCTTCAGGGGCGTCTCGTAGCGGGCCTTGATGTCGGAGGCGATGGCGGCCGGGTCGTCGATGTGCAGGGCGTGCACCAGCAGCATTCGCCGCTCCATGTCGATGTCGATCGTCACGGTTCCGGGAGTCAGCGAAATGATGCTGCCCAGAACCGTTGCGACGAACGGATCCTCGATGTCGAGGGGCACGTCGATGAAGCCGGGTGCAATCGCCTCCTGCGGGCCGAGGATCTGGCGGGCGACGACGATGCTCGAGGTGACGATGTCGGCGAGCACGCGCGCAAGCAAAGGGACTGCGACCAGAGGCCGGGCAATGCGCGCGCCTTCGATCCAGAACGAGCGGACGGCGAGCGGGATGGCGACGCCGAGCAGCGCTCCGAGCAGCAGGGATCCGGCGCCGGGCTGGCCCGCGAGCATGGCCCAGAGCAGCACGATGGCGGCCGAAACGGCCGGCATCGGCAACAGGCGATGGACAGCCGTCGTCATGGTCGCCTCTCCCGCTCGATGGTTGCATTGCCGAGTACGGCATCGCGATAGGTTTGACGCTGCTCGAGTTGTGCCGCGGTCGCGCGTGTATAGGCGGACAGCGGCGCCGCCAACGGGACGAGCGCCAGCGCGGTGACCAGCAGCAGGATGAGCGGCAGCGCCAGCGGCCGGGTCATATCTGCGCGGCTGGCGTGGGCGGCCATCGCAGTTGCGCCGTCGGCCCGGCCGGGCTCCCAGAAGTAGGCGCTTGCGGCGCGTGCCAGCACCAGCGCAGTGACGAGGCCCGCAACCAGCAGAGCCATCCACGACGCCCATGCATGCGGTGTCGCGGTGAGCGACTGCATCACCATCAGCTTGGCGAGAAATCCCGACAGCGGCGGCGCCCCACTGGCGGCCACCGCGAGCAGCAGATAGGCCGTGCCGATGATCTTGATCTCACCGAGGTGTGGGCCCTTCTCGATGGTGTCGCGCAGTGCGCCGCGCCGCTCCGCAATGATGTCGGCGATGAGAAAGAGTGCGGCGGTGACGATCGTCGTGTGTACGAGATACGTCAGCAGTGCCGCGATGCTCGTCACGCTGGCGGCCGCGACGCCGAGCAGCAGTGTGCCGCTCGATACCAGCACGAGATTGGCGGCGACGAGGGTGAGCCGGCGTGCGGCCAGCATGCCGATGGCGCCGATACCAATGGTGCCGATGGCAAGCCACGAGAGCCACGGTTCGAGCAGGTCGGCGGTGGCCGCAGCCTCGGAAAGGCCTGATGTGACGACCCGGAGCAGGGCATAGATGCCGACCTTGGTCATGACGACGAACAGCATGGCGACCGGGAGACTTGCTGCCGCATAGGTCTGCGGCAGCCAGAAGCCGAGTGGCAACAGTGCCGCCTTGAGCAGGAACACCGCGGCGAGCAGTGCGAAGGCGGTGCGCACGAGGGGCGCGTCCGCTGCGGCAACCGTGGCGAGGCGGGCGCCGCTGTCGGCCATGTTGAGCGTGCCGAGCGTTCCGTAGATCAGGGCCAGCGCCACCAGGAACAGCGCCGAGCCGAGCAGGTTCAGCACGACGTAGCCGAGGGTCGCCTTCGCACGCGGCGCATCGCGGCCATGCGCCAGCAGGGCGTAGGAGGCGAGCAGCAGGATCTCGAAGAACACGAACAGGTTGAACAGGTCGCCGGTCAGAAAGGCGCCGTAGAGACCTGCGAGCTGCAATTGCAGGAAAACGTGGAAATGACGTGACTGGGTGTCGATGCCCTGGCGGGCGACGAGCACGACCGGCACCGCGAGTGCGGCGGTGACAGCCACCATCACCGCGGCGAGACGGTCCAGCACGAGTACGATGCCGAACGGCGCCGGCCAGTCGCCGAGGCGATAGACGCGGACGGCTCCGTCACTCGCCGTTACCAGCAGCAGTGCGGCGAGCAGCATCGAGAATACGATGGCGATCGTGCTGAGCGTGCGCTCGAACACGATGCCTCGCCCATGCCCGAGCAAAAGCACGATGGCCGCGACGAGTGGCACGATGAACGGGAGGATCGGCAGGTGACTCACGCGCCGCCTCCGCCATCGACGCGATCGCTGCCGCTTTCGCCCTTCGCCCGGAGCGCCACCCCGACCAGATACGCAGTCATGCCGAAGCCTATGACGATGGCCGTCAGGACGAGCGCCTGCGGCAGCGGATCGGCAAGGCCCTCTGCATCGGGCAGCGCGAGCGGCGGCGCCGTTGCGCCGAGCCGGCCACCGAGGAAGATGAGCACATTGACGGCGTAGGACAGCAGCGTCAGCCCGAGCGCCACGGAGAAGCTGGTCGGCCGCAGCACGAGATAAAGGCCGCAGGCCGCCAGCAGTCCCAATCCGAGCGCGATCACGATTTCCATGGTTCATCCCTCCTTCGCGCGCGGCGGCGGTTGTTCGCGCCGGCTGAGAGCGCCGAGTTCCGCCAGCACCAGAAGGACGCTGCCGACGACGACGAGGAAAACCCCGAGGTCGAAAGCCATGGCCGATGCGATCTCGAATTTCTCGATCAGCGGCGGATGCACGTAGCCGTGCGCCGAAGTGAGGAAGGGGCGCCCGAATGCCCAGCTCGCGAGTCCGGTCGCCGCCGCGATGGCGAGGCCGGCGCCGAGTACGCGCACGTAGTCGTAGCGCATGCGCCGGGCGGCATAGTCGAGGCCGTTGGCGATGTATTGCAGGATGAGTGCGACCGCGGCGATCAGACCGGCAATGAAGCCGCCGCCGGGCAAGTTGTGGCCGCGCAGGAAGATGTACGCCGACACCGCGAGCGCCAGCGGCAACAGCGGTCGCATCAGCTCCGCCAGCATGATCGGATGGCGGTCGGCGAGGTCCGTCGCACTGGCCGCGTAGGGCCGCAGCCGAAGATCGTCGAGAAGCGCATGCAGGCCGAGCGCCGCCATCGCCAGAACCGCGATTTCGCCCATGGTGTCGAAGCCGCGGAAGTCGACGAGGATGACGTTGACGACGTTGGTGCCACCGCCCCCCGGCACCGAGTTGGCGATATGGTAGCCCGATATCGTCTCGAACGGTCGCGTCAGCATGGCGTAGGCGAGAGCGGCAAAGCCGAGCCCGCCGAGGCCGGCGAGAACGCCATCGCGCAGTTTTAGCGCTGGCGGGCTGTCGTCCGTCGAGCGCCCCGGCAGGAAACGCAGCGCAAGCAGCAGCAGCACGATCGACACGACCTCGACAGAGATCTGCGTCAGCGCGAGGTCCGGCGCCTGCAGGCGTATGAAGGTGAGCACGACGACGAGGCCGACCACGCTCATGAAGACGAGAGCGGCAAGGCGCTGGGTGTGGAAATAGACCGTGCCGAGCGCGCCGACAGCGAGCGTGACGAGAGCGGCGAGGCTCGCGGCGTCGGCAGGCGTGGATGGTAGGGGGCCCGCCAGCGATCGCGACGGGATGCCGGTCGACGTCCACGCCCACGCGCCGAGCCCGAGAACGAAGGCGATGGTCAGCGCCAGGTAGCGCGTCACCGAGCCGTCGTCGATGCGCGCCAGTAGCCATGTCGAGGCGCGGCCCGCATCGCGATAGACACGTTCGAACGCGACCGGGCTCGACAGCGGCAGGCCGAAACGCTCGTGCAGGGCGAACAGATGATGGCGGCGCCAGTAGTGCAGCAGGCCCAGTCCGAAAGCGACGAGGCTCATGACCAGCGGCAGGTTGAAGCCGTGCCAGACGGCGAGGTGGAACGGCGGTGGCGCGGTCTGCAGCACCGCGTTTGCTGCGACGTAGAGGATGCTGCCGACCACAACTTGCGGCAGGAAGCCGACCAGCAGCACCAACGTCACGAGGATCTCGACCGGCAGACGCATCCAGCCCGGCGGCTCGTGCGGATGACGCGGCAGGTCGATCGGCTCACCATTGAAGAACACGTCGTGGACGAAGCGCGCCGAGTACGCGACCGACAGCATGCCGGCGACCGTCGCGAACGCCGGCAGGACCCATTGCGCGTAGCCGCTGAAGGCGGGATGCCCGACGGTCTCCGTGAAAAACATTTCCTTCGACAGGAAGCCGTTGAGCAGCGGTACGCCAGCCATCGAGCTTGCCGCGAGAATGCCGAGCACCGCCGTGCGCGGCATGTATTTGTAAAGGCCGTTGATGCGGCGCATGTCACGCGTGCCGCACTCGTGATCGATGATGCCGGCGGCCATGAACAGCGACGCCTTGAAGATGGCGTGATTGATGAGGTGGAACACACCCGCAACCGCGCTCATCGGCGTGTCGAGGCCGAACATGAGCGTGATGAGACCGAGGTGACTGACCGTCGAATAGGCGAGCAGGCCCTTGAAGTCGTGCTTCAGCAGCGCGACGTAGGCACCGTAGGCGAACGTCACCGCGCCGGTCGTGCCGACCAGCAGCAGCCACAGGTCCGTGCCGGAAAGTGCCGGGTAGAGGCGTGCGAGCAGGAACACGCCGGCCTTCACCATGGTGGCGGAGTGCAGATACGCCGACACCGGCGTCGGCGCCGCCATCGCGTTCGGCAGCCAGAAATGAAACGGGAACTGCGCCGACTTGGTGAAGGCGCCGAGCAGGATCAGCACCAGCATGATCGGGTAATGCGGATCGGCGCGGATGGTGTTGCCGCGCAGCAGGATCACCGAGAGATCGTAGCTGCCGGCCATGTTGCCGAGCATCAGCAGGCCGGCGAGCAGCGCGAGGCCTCCGCCGCCCGTCACCGCGAGCGCCATGCGCGCGGCGATGCGCGCATCGTGCGCTTCATATTTATAGGCAACCAGCAGGAACGACGCGAGGCTGGTCATCTCCCAGAACACCAGCATCAGCAGCACGTTCTCGGACAGCACGATGCCGAGCATAGCGCCTGCAAACGCCAGCAGGATACCGTAGAAGCGGCCGAGTCGGTCCTCCTGCGGCATATAGTAGGCGGCGTAAAGGACGATGAGCAGGCCGATGCCGAGGATCAGCATCGCCATGAGCAGGCCGAGCCCGTCGATGCGGAAGGCGAGATCGAGCCCCCACTCCGGCAGCCATGTGATGCGTGCGATGATCGTGCGGCCGACGAAGACCTCGTGCGCCAGAGGTGCCAGCAGCGTGAGACATGCGGCCATCACCGCGGCGGCCGACCATGCGGCAGCGCTGCGGGAGCTGCGCGCCACTAGCGGGACCAGCGCCGCGCCGAGATAGGGGACGGCGATCAGGAGGATCAATACGTGCTCGCTCATTGCACAAGGAATAGCAAGCGAGCGTCAGTGTTCAAGCGAAAGCGGCGCGGCTCGCGCGACTTTCACTTGCCGCCAGCCGTCGGAGTCGCGGTTTCGTTCACAGCCGACGCGGCGACCCCCGGGGTTGGCGTCACCGCGCACTCTGTCAGGTTCCGCATCGTGTCCGGCAGCAACGTCAGGCGGCGCGTGCCCCGACCCGGTTCAGCACCTCGCCGCTCAGTTTCTGCTCGCCGGCATGCGACATGTCACCGAGGCTCAGGATTCCCGTCATGCGCTTCCGGTCGTCGATCACGGGAAGACGGCGCACGCGGTGCTCTTCCATCAACGCCGCCGCATCGTCGATGCTGGCGCTCTCGGTCGTGTAGAAGATGCCCTTGCTCATCACGTCGCGGGCCGTCGCCTCGTTGAGGTCGAGCCCGTTGGCGAGGCCGCGGCAGACGATGTCGCGCTCGGTCACCATTCCGACGAGCCGGTCGTTCTCACCGACCGGCAGGCAGCCGATGTTGTGGTCCTTCATGAGACGGGCGATGTCGCTGATCGGGGTGGTGGGATCGACCCAGTAAACGCCCTTGTGCATGGCTTCCTTCACCTGCATGGCGGTCTCCTCTCAGACAGATTGTTTTGTCTCGCGCGCCGCGTCGGGCGAGCGACTTTCCTGGCAGCGCTCGGCTGCCATGCCCCATCCATCGAGCCGATAGCGGTGATTATAGAACGCGCGAACCCTCTTGCCCAATCACGGCTGCTGCAATGCTCGCGCCGCGATCGGAGCAATCGGCACGCGGGTGCTGCGGGCGAGGGGCGTCCGTTCAGGGACCCAGCAGTATGCGGCCCTCCACGCGCGGGGCGATGCTGCCGTTCCTGCGGATATGGGCGAGGACGTGACCCGACATGTATTGCCCGGCGAGGGCGTCGATGAGCACGCGCGACGACTTGAGCGCGACGAAGCCGTCGCCGCCGCGCGCCATGTAGTCGTTGGTGGCGAGCTTGTAGGTCTGGTCGTCGGCGAGCGGCGCGCCGTCCTTGAGCACGGAGAGGACGCGCTGTCCCGCCGGCCGTGCCGGGTCCGCGCGAACGACGAGCCCGGAGACCTGCGGAAACGTGCCGTCGCCCGTGAAGCCGTGTTCGAGCGTCTCGCGGATGGTCTTGCCGCTCACCTCGAGCAGCACCGTCTTGTTGCCGAACGGCAGTTCCTCGAGCACGATGCGGCGCGTGATGTCGCTGCCCGCCGCGTATTGCCGGTTGGCGCGCACGCCGCCGCCATTGGTGATGCAGATGTCGGCGGCGACGGCATCGCGCATGGCATCGCACACGAGGTTGCCGAACGCGGTTTCCTGGCTGCGCATCAGCGACGAGCGTGTGTCGAGCGGGGTTTCGCTTTTGCCGACGACGACCGAAAGCTCCTTGTCGAGTTCGGCCTCGTAGCCGGCGATCATCGCCGCTATCTCCGCATCGGGCTCGACGCTGCGCGTATCGATCGGCCGCACGGTCGGCGTGAACGAGACGCGCTTGCGGCCACCCTCTTGCGTGATCTCGATGTCGAGATCGACCGGCGTGACGTAATCGGCCTGCGATGCGCTTTCGACGAGTGCGACCTTGCCGTTCCAGAACGTCACGAGGTTGTGGTCGTGGCCCGACAGCACGACATCGGCGGCGCCGTCGCGCACCAGCTTCATGTCGTCGGCGAAGCCGATGTGCGTCACCGCCACGACGATGTCGGCGCCCTCGGCACGCAGCCTGCGCGCGACCTCCGCGGCGATTTCGACCGCCGGCTTGAAGCCGATGTCGTCCGGCTTCGACAGGTACACCGTTTCCTCGGTGGTGACGCCGACGAAACCAATGCGCACCTTGCCGACCTCCACCAGCTTCGTCGGCTTCAATCGCGGGACCGCCTGCCCGTTGCGCTCGAAGATATTGGCGGCGACCACGTCGAACGTCGCCTGCTGTAAGCGCGCGCGGAAATTATCACCGCCATGATCGAAGTCGTGATTGCCCGGCGTGAACACGTCGGGATGGATCCGGTTCAGCATCTCGATGATGTGGAAGCCCTTGTCGAAGCCGGACAGGATCGACGGCGACAGTGCGTCGCCCGCGTGGATCAGCAGCGTGTTGCCGTGCGCGCGTTCGGCCTTCGCCACCGCCGCGAGCCTGGCGTGGCCGCCGCGTCCTTTCACGTCGCCCATGCGATCGAGATCGTTGACCAGCACCAGCGTGACGCGCTCGCGCACGTTGCCCGCGTCATCAGCCGTGAGCCGCGCCGGCAGCACCGTCACCAGCCCGGCCGCCACCGCCGCCCGGATCGCCTCGCGGCGTGTCAATGACGCTCGAAGTGAGTTCATCGCTGGTCCCCCGTGCATGCTCGCAGTGATCGAATGCCGACGTCGGATGGATTGTCCATGTGTGCGCGTGAGCCTACAGTGCATCGAACTCCGCTGCATTGATCGGGCGCGGAGCGTGAATAGCACGCCGGGGATGGATGTCGGGGGCGTCATGCGTTTCAAGGTTCACGAGCTGTCGGCGGTGCTTGCGCTGCTCCTGCCTCTCTGCGGATGTGCAGGCGGCATCGAGACGGGCGCATCGGGGAGCGCAACGCTGGCCGCGCCGCAATCGACCTCGCCTTCGCCGAGCCGTTCGGATCACTTCGCCGCCACCGCGACCGTCAAGGACGATGCGCTCGAAACGAGCGCCGTCTACTCGACCGAGAAGGGGTATCAGGAGAAGCGCGGCCTGCTCGGTCTGGTGCCCGAAGACCAGTTCCTGCGCTGCTTTCACGACAAGCGCACCGGCAAGCGCCGCTATCAGGTCTATGTCACGCTCGCCTACAAGAGCGATACGTGGCGCGAGCCGTTCCAGGCCAACTTCGGCACGCCGTTGCAAACCGCTCCGACCAAGTCGGCGCTCAGGCAGAGCGACTGCAAGGACCGCCGCAAGATCGGCAGCTGCGTGCGCATCGAGCACGTCGTCTTCGAGGTGCCGGAAGCGGAGTTCCGCCGCATTGCCGAAGCCGCGCCCGCCGACATCGAAGCGAAGACTTGGGACTTCCGCCTCAAGACGAAGGACGGCAAGGATTACGCCGGCCAATTGCCCTATGCCGAGTTTGCCGGCCTCGCCAGGGCGATGGCCGCGCACAAGCCGGTCGCCATGCGCTGATCCCGACCCTTGCCGCGCGGTATCTACTCCGCCGCCTGTTGCTGGCTCGCCATTGCGTGCAAATACTTCTCGGCTTCGAGCGCGGCCATGCAACCCATGCCCGCCGCCGTCACCGCCTGCCGATAGGTCTCGTCCTTGACGTCGCCGGCCGCATAGACACCGGGCACGCCGGTCGCGGTCGAGTCCGGCTGCGTGATGAGGTAGCCGTTGTCCTTCATCGGCAGCTGGCCCTTGAACAGCTCGGTCGCCGGCGCGTGACCGATGGCGATGAACACGCCGTCCGCCTTGCGCTCGTGCACGATGCCGGTCTTGACGTTCTTCAGCCGCACGCCGGTGACGGACTTCGGGTCCTCGGTGCCGACGATCTCGTCGATGGCCGTGTCCCAGACCACCTCGATCTTCGGGTTCTTGAACAGCCGCTCCTGCATGATGCGCTCGGCGCGGAACTCGTTGCGGCGATGCACGACGGTGACCTTGCTGGCGAAGTTGGTGAGGAAGATCGCCTCCTCGACCGCGGTATTGCCGCCGCCGACCACGATCACCTCCTTGCCGCGATAGAAGAAGCCGTCGCAGGTGGCGCAGGCGGAGACGCCGTGGCCCTTGAAGTGCTCCTCCGACGGAATGCCGAGCCAGCGGGCCTGCGCGCCGGTGCAGATGATGAGCACGTCGCAGGTGAACAGGTCGCCCGAGTCCGCTTCGAGCCGGTAGGGACGCGAGCGCAGATCGACCTTGGAGATGTGGTCGAAGATGATCTCGGTGCCGACGTGGCGGGCCTGCGCCTCCATCTGCTCCATCAGCCACGGGCCCTGGATCGGCTCGGCGAAGCCCGGATAGTTCTCGACGTCGGTGGTGATGGTCAGCTGTCCGCCCGGCTGGATGCCCTGGATCAGCAGCGGCTTCAGCATGGCGCGCGCGGCATAGATGGCGGCGGTATAGCCGGCAGGGCCGGAGCCGAGGATCAGGACTTTGGCGTGGCGGGCGTTCGACATGGGACTTGGTCCTCGGGATGAGAGCGCCGGGCCCGATGCGGCGCGGCGGACGATGCGAGGCCGGTAAGTTGGTCGCCATGCGCGGGCCGGTCAATAGGCAGCGCTGCGGTGACGCGGGTTGGGTGCTCCGACATCGTGTTGCAGTGCGGCAACGCCGGGTGCGTTCGGGCCGGAAATGGCGACGACGCGGTGAGCCGGCAACCCGGTGTTCACGTATAACGAGTCACCATCGCGAGACTGAACGACTTAGGGATTCTCCAGCCTGATGCGCACGACGATCAAAGCCGCCGGCACCGCTTGCCTGCTCGCCGTCATCGGAGCCGTCCCGGCCTCCGCCGCCGATCTCGGCGCTGGCCCGGTGTATGAGCCCGCGCCGGCCTATGGCGACACCCCGGGCTTTTCGCTGAGCGCCGGTGGCCTCGCCGTGGTCAAGCCGAAGTACGAAGGCTCGAAGGAGTACGAGGTCATCGGCGTACCCTATGTGGCGCCGTCGGGCGGCGGCTCCGGCTTCGTCCAGTTCAAGGGCGTCGACGACCTGCGCTTCCGCCTGCTGGACTACTACGGCCTCGAAGCCGGCCCCGTCGCAGGCTACCGCTTCGGCCGGGACCAGGACGACGCGGCGCGGCTCATCGGCCTCGGTGATGTCGACGGCGGTCTCGTCGTCGGCGGCTTCGTCGCCTACCGGTTCGGCCCCGTGACGCCGTTCGTCAGCTACAACCATCAGGTGACGGGCGACGAGACCGGCGGGCTGCTTCGCGCTGGTATCGAGACCAAGCGCGAGTTCGGCCGGGTGACGGCCACGCTGACCGCGGGCGCCACGTGGGCGGACGACGACTACATGGCGTCGTACTTCGGCGTGACGGCGGCGCAGAGCGCGGCCTCGGGTCTTGCCGCGTTCGACGCCGAGGCGGGCATCAAGGACGTGCACCTCGGGGCCTCGGCGGACGTGGCGCTTTCGGAGCGCTGGACGCTGAAGCTGACGGGCCGCTATGCCCATCTGCTCGGCGATGCCGCCGACAGCCCGATTACCGAGACGGAAAGCCAGTGGACGGGCGGTCTCGGCCTCGCCTACCGCTTCTCGATCCCGCGCTGATCCCCTGCGCGCCGTGATGTTTTGCGCGTGCGGATGTCACCCCGTGCTCCAGGCGCGTGGCTGGCGCATGCCGGCGATCTTGCACGCCTGCCCGACGTAGCCATACGGGAACAGCCGGAAGAACAGATCGCGCCCGGTGATGCCCTGCTTTTCGGCGCGCTCGTCGAGGAAGCGGAAGACGAAGCGCGCGTCCGCCGCGATGCCGTGCTCGGCGAGGAAGTCGCGCATGAAACCGATCACGTCCCAATGATCCGTCGTCATTGGGATGCCGAGCTTGGCGGCCAGCGCCTCGGCCACCTCGCGTGTCCATTCCTCCGGATCAATCAGAAACCCGTGCTCGTCGAGGTGCACCTCGTGGCCGTCGATCTGGACGGTATCGATGACATCGGGCCGCGTTCGCATGGTGCTGCTCTCCCGCGCTGCTGTTGGCTCCACCTCTTGAAATGGCGCTGCCGGCGAAAGGTTCAACGGCATAAGTCAAGCGCACGCGTTCGGCGTCAGCGGCCGGTCGCCCGTCACAGCCGGAACGCGACAACCTTGCTGCGCTGTTCGCCGAGCCGGTCGATGCCGAGGCGCATCTCGTCGCCGGGCTTCAGCCATGCCGGCTCTTTCATGCCGAGCGCGACGCCCGGAGGCGTTCCCGTGGTCACCACGTCGCCCGCTTCCAGCACCATGAACTGCGTCACGTAGGAGAGGATGTAGGGGATCTTGAAGATCATGGTCGCGGTGTTGCCGGTCTGGCGGCGCTCACCGTTAACGTCGAGCCACATGCCGAGATTGTCGATGTCGCCCGCTTCGTCGGGCGTCACGAGCCACGGCCCGAGCGGCCCGAACGTCTCGCAGCACTTGCCCTTGACCCATTGCCCGGAGCGCTCGGTCTGGAAATGGCGCTCGGAGATGTCGTTGCAGATCAGATAGCCGGCGATGTAGTCGCGCGCGTCGGCTTCCTCGACGTAGCGTGCGCGCTTGCCGACGACGAAGGCGATCTCGACCTCCCAGTCGAGCTTCTCGCCGCCCTTCGGCATCATCACGTCGTCGTTCGGGCCGACGATGCAGTTGCCGATCTTGTTGAAGATCACCGGTTCGCGCGGGATGCGCAGCCCCGCTTCGGCCGCGTGGTCGGCGTAGTTGAGGCCGATGGCGATGAAGTTGCGGACGTTGCCGACCGGCGCACCGAGGCGGACGCCGGCGGGCGCTGCGGGAAGCGACGCGGGGTCGAGCGCGGCGAGCTTCGCCAGCGTGGCGGCATCGAGCATGCGGCCGTCGATGTCCGCCACGTGCCCCGAGAGATCGCGAATGGTGCCCTGTGCATCGACGAGGCCGGGTTTCTCCGCGCCTGCATTGCCGAACCGGACGAGCTTCATGACTATCTCCCCTCGCGTTTCTTGTCGTTGTCACCGGACAGCGTGGTTATAGCGCGACCGATGCGGGGCATCGCAAACGAAAACGGGCTCGCTGTGTGGCGAGCCCGCTGCGCGCGAGAGTGCGAATGAAGCGGTCTTACGCGCCCGGTCCCTGATCGAAGCCGACCTTGTCCATGATCTCCGACGCCTTCTTGCGGTTCTTGGCGATGTCGGCGAGCGGCAGCTTGTCGGGCGTCAGCTTGCCCCAGGCATTGACGCGCTCGGAGACGGCGACGCCAGCCTTCAGCGGATACTCGTTGACGATCTCGGCGTAGATGCGCTGGCCCTCGTCGGACGCGAGGAACTCGATCAGCTTGACGCCGGCATCCTTGTTCGGTGCGTGCCTGGCGAGGATGGCGCCCGAGATGTTGACGTGCGTGCCGCGCTCACCCGCGTTCGGGAACAGGATCTTGATCGACTTCGCCCACTCCTTCTGCTCCGGCTTGTCGCTCGTCTCCATGGCGGCCATGTAGTACGTGTTGGCAACGGCGATGTCGCACTGCCCGGCGAAGATGGACTTGGCCTGATCGCGATCACCGCCAGCGGGCTTGGTGGCGAGATTGTTCTTCACGCCCTTGGCCCACTCTTCGGCTTTCGCTTCGCCCGAATGCGCGATGATCGAGGCGAGCAGGCCGGTGTTGTAGGTGTGCTGGCCCGAGCGCATGCAGATCTTGCCCTTCCACTTCGGGTCGGCCAGCTCCTCGTAGGAAATGCTGTCCTGCTTGACGCGATCGCGCGCGGCATAGATCACGCGGGCGCGCTGCGACAGGCCGATCCACTCGCCCTCGGGATCGCGATACGCGGCGGGAATGTCGGCCTCGATGGCGCCCGACTTCACCGGCTGCGCGATGCCGGCTTCCTTGGCCTCGGCAAGACGGGCGATGTCGACAGCGAGCAGCACGTCGACCGGGCTGTTGGCGCCCTCGGCCTTGATGCGCTCGGTGAGGCCGTCCTTGGCGAAGACGATGTTGGTCTTGATGCCGGTCTTCTTGGTGAAGGCGTCCATCAGCGGCGCGATCAGGCCGGGTTCGCGGTACGAGTAGATATTGACCTCGTCGGCGGCGAGGGTCGGCGCGGCGAGCGACGTGATGGCGGCGATGGCGGAGAGCGAGCAGGCGAGGGGGCGGCGCGTAAACGCGCGAATGGTGGTCATGAATTCCTCCACAGACCGGGGTTCAAGGCCCTGGCAAGGACGGTTGATACGAGCGCGGATGCGCAACGCTTGTGAGAGAAATCGGCAAGCGGCCGCGCTGTCAAGCCTCTTTGGGTACGAAACAAGTATAGAATAATTCCAGACTATTCCGGCCGCCGCCGCGACAAGCCGCAAACCTTTGTGATCGCGGTGCGTTGGCGGCACCCACGCGGTCCGCGAGCGGTACTCCGGCGGGCTTCGCTCGCGACGGCATGTCGCGGTGCTCAGGCCGGCGCGTCGGCGTGTGCCGGCATCAGCCGGAACGGTTCGGTCGCGGCCCGGCGCGCTTCGTAGCCGCGTGCGACCAGTTCGCCGGTCGTCGCGTCGGCGATCATGACGAGGCGGGTGTTGTCGTTGAGGATCGGCCGCTCCAGCCAGGGAAAGCTCGTGTCCATGTCGGTCGGCACGCTGGCCATCAGGCAGGCGCGGCCGCCGCTGTCCTCGCCGCGCGCGTGGCCGTGCCAGCCGGAGGCCTGCCAATGGTTCGCGGCCACCTGTCCGCTCGCCTGCCCGCCGCAATGCACGTGCGCCTCGGTCTCCGTGCGCTCGATGACGCAGGTCTCGTGCGGCGCGAGGCCGGCGAGCGAGAAGATCGCCGGCGAACTGATCGGCGTGGTGGTCAGCATCTCGCGCGCCTCGGCGAACGTGCGCGCCGTTTCCAGCACGCCTCGCAGCACGTGCGCCGGCGTCGCGTGCGGCATCGACCAGACGCGGCGGCGGTTGGCGGCCCAGTCGAGATAGTAGAAGCCGACCGCCTTGCGCATCGGCGCCTGGTTGAGCGCGGCGGAGAAACGGCCCGGCGCCATCGCCTGCAGTACGCCGGTGTAGCCCGGCCAGGTCATGGTCACGAACGGCCCGGCGGCGCCCGCCACCCGCGCGGCAACCACGTAGCGGCCGAGCCCGGCGGTGCGCCAGTCGAGCACGCGCACGAGGCGGGCGCTGCGGCCGTCCGGCGAGGGGCCGACGCGGCAGGTGCAGCCCCACTCGTAGTTGACGGAGAGAAAATAGGCACCCGGCCGGTTCAGCAGCCTGGCGACGCGGTCGATCTCGTCGAGGTGAGCATTGTTCCAGCGCACCAGCCATTGCCGCGAGACCCTGTCGAGCTGGGTGAGTGCGGTGCGCGGCACCCCGCGTGTGGCACTGTCGAGCAGGGCCTGCGCCCGCACCGGCTCGCGCTGCAGCGTCTCGACCGCGAAATCGCCGCCGACGTCGATGAGGGGGATCGCGGTCGGGATGCTCGAAGCGGCGGCAGCGGCCCCGTGGCGGGCGGCGATGAGCGTGGAGGTGGTCATGTGCGCGGGCTGGTCCTTCGGCAGGCGTATTCCGGCGCAGACTGGCGCGGCGGCAGCTCTTGCCAGTGTACGTGGCCCCCAGTAAGGCAATTGACAATTCCACCCGTTCCATCGATAACCCGCCGCAACGTGTTCGGTACCCTGCCGAGCGCGCTCAATGCGCTGTCCGAGGCTCATCCTGGCCCAACCCCGGAACACCGGGCGGGGTCCGGCTCCCAAGTCCCTCATGCAACTCGCCCTCGGGCGGGCTGGAGGGCGCCACAGGGCGCGGCCAACAGAAGGGCCCCGAAAAAGCGGGGTTGAGGAGCCATGTACGCAGTTATCCGGACGGGCGGTAAGCAGTACCGCGTCGCCAAGGACGATGTCATTCTGATCGAGCGCCTCGCCGGCGACAACGGCGCGTCGCTCGAGTTCGAGGTTCTGATGGTCGGCGGCGACGCCGGCGTGAAGGTCGGCAGCCCGCTCGTTTCTGGCGCCAGGGTCACCGGCGAGCTCGTCGAGCAGACGCGCGGCCCGAAGGTCATCGCCTTCAAGAAGCGCCGCCGCAAGAACTCGCGCCGCAAGCGCGGTCACCGTCAGGACCTGACCAAGGTCCGCATCACTTCCATCGTCGGCGCCTGATCCCCCGCGGGACGCGATCGGCAGCCACACCGGACCTGAAAGGACCTGATCCATGGCACAGAAAAAGGCAGGCGGTTCAACCAAGAACGGCCGCGACTCAGAATCCAAGCGCCTTGGCGTGAAGCGCTACGGCGGCGAGCACGTCATTCCGGGCAACATCCTGGTCCGCCAGCGCGGCACCAAGGTGCATCCGGGCGTCAACGTCGGCATGGGCACGGACCACACGCTGTTCGCCAAGGCGGAAGGCGCGGTCGAGTTCAAGACCAAGTCGAACGGGCGCATCTACGTCTCGGTGAAGCCGCCGGCGGAGGCCGCGGAGTAACGGCGGCGCTCGCCTCCGGTACTCTTTTGCTCACCGATTGTTCTGGCGAAGGGGAGGCGGCAGCGTCTCCCCTTTCGTCGTCGGTGCCGATGTGGAGGCAGGAGTGGCGATGCTCTCGCTGAAGCGACTGCTCGGGCTCGACCGGCCACGCTTTGCCGCGCGTGCGCATGCGGACGCGGCGAGCCTCGCAACCCCGCGTTTGCGCCTGCGGCCGGTCGCGGCCACCGACGTCCAGCGCGTCGCGCAGCTCGCCGGCGACTGGTCGGTCGCTTCGATGACGGCGCGCATCCCGTTTCCCTACGCCGAGCACGACGCCCGCGCCTGGATCGACGCCATCGGCGACGGCGAAGTCGTGTACGCCGTCGAGCACGCCGGCGCGCTGATCGGCATGATCGGCTTCGTCCCGGCGGAGAACCGCCGCTCGGCGGAACTCGGCTACTGGATCGGCCGGCCGTACTGGGGGCAGGGCTACGCGACGGAGGCGGCGGCGGCTGTTATCGCCCAATGCTTCGAACGAGAGCGGTTCCGTTTCCTCACCTGCGGCCACATGCAGGACAACGAACGCTCGGCGCGCGTCATCGAGAAGCTCGGCTTCACGCCGACGGGCGACACCCGCCGCACGTGGTGCGAGGCGCGCCGGGGCGAGGTGGACGTGGTCTGCTACGTGATGCACAGCCCGCGTCGCAGCTGGTGGCTGAAAGCGGGGGCGGGCGCATGAGCGATCCTCAGCCGGACCTCGCCTTGGGACCGCTACGGATCGCGACGCCGCGTTTGGTGCTGCAGCTGGTCGTCAGCGGCGGCGTCAGGGCGGCCGTATGGCGTGACGCGCGCGGTGGTCTCGCCGCCGCCGCGCCCGAGACGCGCCCGGACTGGGTCAACTTCGCGGTGCTGCATGACGGCGAACCGGTCGGGCAGGTGGGGCTGCTGTTCCAGGACGACGGCGCGCCGACTGAGTTGGGCTATCGCATCGCGCCGGAGCATCGCCGCCGAGGCTACGCCGGCGAGGCGTTGCGCGCGCTCGTCGCCCTCGCGTTCGAGGCGTTCGGTGAAGCTGAGCTTGCGGCGGAAGCTGCCGTGGACAATATCGCGTCGCACGCCACGCTGCTGCGGCTCGGCTTCGTCGAGACGGGCAGCGCCGGTCAGCGCTGGTCGAACCGACGCGCAGCCTATATCGAATATCGCCGCTATCATTTGCCGGGCACGGCCCGGCGCGAAGGACCAGCGTCATGAAGTTCCTCGACCAAGCCAAGATCTATGTGAAGGCCGGCGACGGCGGCAACGGCTGCGTCGGCTTCCGCCGCGAGAAGTTCATCGAGTTCGGCGGACCGGACGGCGGCGACGGCGGCCACGGCGGCGACGTGTGGGCGGAGTGCGTGGCGAACCTCAACACGCTGATCGACTATCGCTACCAGCAGCACTTCAAGGCGCGCAACGGTACGCCCGGCATGGGCAAGAACCGCGCCGGCCCGAATGGCGACGACTGCATCATCAAGGTGCCGCCGGGCACCGAGATCTACGGCGAGGACAACGAGACGCTGATCGCCGACCTGAAGGAGGTCGGGAGCCGTGCGCTGATCGCCAAGGGCGGTAACGGCGGCTTCGGCAACGCGCATTTCAAGTCCTCGACCAATCAGGCACCGCGTCATGCCAACCCGGGCCTGCCGGGCGAGGAACTGACCATCTGGCTCAGACTGAAGCTCATCGCCGACGCGGGCCTCATCGGTCTGCCGAACGCCGGCAAGTCGACGTTCCTCGCCGCCGTCTCGGCGGCGAAGCCGAAGATCGCCGATTATCCCTTCACCACGCTGCATCCCAACCTCGGCGTGGTGCGCGCGGGTGATACCGACTTCGTGCTCGCGGATATTCCGGGCCTGATCGAAGGCGCGCACGAGGGGGCCGGGCTCGGCACGCGTTTCCTCGGGCATGTCGAGCGCTGCCGTGTGCTGCTGCATCTCGTCGATGCCACCGAGGAAGATGTCGCCGCGGCCTATCGCACCGTGCGGCGTGAGCTCAAAGCCTATGCGCACGGTCTCGAGTCGAAGAAGGAAATCGTGGCGCTGTCGAAGATCGACGCACTCGATGCCGAGACGCGCGAGGCGAAGGCTGCAGCCTTGCAGAAGGCGGCGCGCAAAAAGCCGCTGATGCTGTCGGCGGTGTCGCGCGAGGGCGTGCAGGACGCGCTCTACGCGATCACGCGCGAAATCGGCCGCGCCGAGCGGAAAGAGGACGCCGAGAACCCGGAGCCGGCGAAGCCGTGGCAGCCGTGAGCCCGCATGCGATGGGAGCGAGTGAGATGCTGACCGTGCGCGAGGAGACACCGGCGGATTACGCGGCGATCCGCGCGCTCCTGCTCCAAGCCTTTCCACTGCCGAGCGAAGCCAACCTCGTCGAGCGGCTGCGCGACGAAGGCGACGTGGTGCTCGCGCTCGTCGCTTTCGACGGCGATACGCTGGTCGGTCACGTCATGCTCTCACCCATGCGGGCACCGTTTCCGGCGCTGGGCCTCGCACCGCTCACCGTGCATGCCGGGCGGCGCAACCAGGGCATCGGCGCGCGCCTCGTTGCCGAGGCGGTCGAGCGTGTTCGTGGTGGGGCGTGGGAGGCCATGTTCGTGGTCGGCGATCCCGAGTATTACGCGCGCTTCGGCTTCGCTGCCGAGGCGGCGGCAGGTTACAAGTGCGCGTATTCGGGCCCGCACTTCATGGTGATGCCGCTCGATCCTCGCGGGCCATCGGTGACGTTCGGCAACGTCGCCTTCGCGCCGGCCTTCGCCATCTTCGAGTGATCCAGCAACCTAGAGAGAGGCGAACATGCCCGACGTTCGATCCATGTGCGCCATCGGCATGCGCGGGCAGCTCGGCCTTCACGGCGAGCTGCCGTGGGAGGGCGACCCGCGCCCCGAGTTCCGCGCCGATGTCGAGCGCTTCTTCTACGAGACCAAGGGGCATGTTCTGATCGCGGGGCCAAAGACCATCGGCGCGGTGCCGAAGTGGGCGTTCGAGGATCGCACCATCGACGTGATCCGCTCGCACGAGAAGCCCGAGGACGTTCTCGCACGCTATAAGGGACGGCGCGTCTTCGTCGGTGGCGGCCCGCCGGTGTGGGATGTCTACGCGCCCTTCATCCGCCACTGGGACATCACGCGACTGCCCTACGACGGCGCTGCCGACCGCTGGTTCGATCCGAAGTGGCTGGTCGGCGCGGGGCGCGACGCCTGACAGATCAACGTCCACATAGCCCGCCGCGCTACTGCGCCGCCTCGCTCGGCTGACGCCGTGCCGCGGGCTGCTGGAACCCGGCACGGATCTCCTTCGCCAACTCCTCGGCGATGTCCGAGGTCGAGCGGTCGCCACGCAGGCGCAGGTTGATCGAGAACTCCGGCAGCGCGGGCAGCCCGGCGCTCGCCGGCAGTTCGATCAGAGGCGCCGGTATCACGCTGCGCATCATCGGCGCGATGGCGAGATCGGCTTCGAGCGTTGCGACCAGCGGACCCATCTCGCTGACCTGGCAGACCGGACGCCAGTCGAGCCCGGCGCCGGCGAGGGCCTCCAGCGCATACGGCCGGAACATGCACGTGTCGGAGCCGAGCGAGACCGGCAGCGGCCGCCGCTCGAACGCGCTGCCGCGCGGAGCGCCCGCCCAGACGAGCTGATCCGGTACGAGCCGCTCGGCATCCGGCGGACAGTCGCGCTCGGTGGTGAGCGTGAGGTCGAGTTCGCCTCGCCGCAGCTTTTCGATCAGCAGCGGCGAGGTGGAACTGTAGAGCGTGACGTTGACGCGCGGCCATGCCCGGTCGAAGCGGCGCAAGACCGCCGGCAGGTAGGTCGAGATGATGTCGTGGGGTACGCCCAGGCGGACTTCTCCGCTGAAGTCGGGAGCCGCCATCGCCTCCATGATCTCGTCGTTGAGAGCGATCAGGCGCCGGGCGCTGGCGAGGAAACGCTCCCCCGACGGGGTTGGCACCAGACGGCGATGCTCGCGCCGGAACAGCGGGTTGGCGAACAGGTCCTCGAGGCGCTTGATCTGCTGGCTGATGGCAGCTTGCGTCAGCCCGAGAATGTTGGCGGCGGCCGTGACCGAGCCGGTTTCCACCACGGCAATGAACGAGCGCACCAGCGCGACGTCGATATTGCGTCTCATGGATTTCTTCTATCACGAAACGTGATGCGAAACATAATGAATATTAGATTTTGTAATGCGATGGCCAAGGCTATCGTGCCGCCAGATCGATCCCGAACCGACAAACAAGGAGACGATCATGAGCACGACCATCACAAGCGGTAACCCGCTCTATGGGCGCTTCCGCGGCACCGGCGTCACCGGCGTCACCCGCGTCTTCGGCTGGGCGCGCAAGGCCTTCGAAACCTATCGCGAGCGCCGGCAGTTGCTGGCGTTGAGCGACGCCACTCTCAAGGACATCGGCGTCAGCCGGGCCGATGCCGAGCGGGAAGCGTCGCGCAGCTTCTGGGACCTGCCGGACGACGAGCCGACGGACCGCAGCGCACATTGACGACTTTTCGGCCCGGCAGCGGCCACCACCCTCCGCCCTCCCCCGTGCCCTTGGAGGTGGACGCTGCTGCTACTCAGGCCGAAACGCAGAAGCCCGGCGAGTTCTGCTCGCCGGGCTTCGTTGGTTCGGGGATCGCGTCAGAGCGCCGTCAGCGCAGTCCGAGCCGGTGCAGGACCGCCCGGAACAGGTCCTCCGAGCAACCGAAGTTGAACGCCTGACACGTCACCTCGTGCGAGCCGCGGTAGATCATGTCGAGCGCCACCCACAGGATGATGAGGAAGCCGACCCAGGCGATCCACGGATACTTGACCAGCAGGCGGGCGATGAAGTGCGAGGCGACTGCCATCAGGATGATGGAGAGAGCGAGGCCGACCACCAGCACCAGCTCGCTCTCGCCCGCCGCGCCGGCGACTGCGAGCACGTTGTCGAGCGACATCGACACGTCGGCGATGATGATCTGCGTCACGGCGCCCCAGAACGACAGCCCGCTGCCGCCGTTGGCGGCGGCTTCGACCGTGTCGAGATCGTGCTCCTCGCCGCCGGTGATCTGGCGGTACATCTTCCAGCAGACATAGAGCAGCAGGATGCCGCCGGCGAGGGTGAGGCCGACGATCAGCAGCAGCTTCTGCGTGATCGCCGCGAACAGGATGCGCAGGACCACGGCGGCGCTGATGCCCCAGAAGATGACCTTGCCGCGCTGCTCCTTCGGTACCTGCGACGCCGCCATGCCGACGACGATGGCGTTGTCGCCGGCGAGCGTGATGTCGATCATGAAGACCTTGATCAGCTCGTCGATGTGGCTGCGCCACCAGTCGAGGGAAACGGCGTGGCCGAGTTCTGTGAGCACGGCTTGCCACAGGCCGCCCGGATCGGCGGCGAGAAGTGTCAGCATGTCCTGTGGTCCTGGTCGAGGGTACAGCGTTGCCGCCCACGCTGAACGGCGCGAGCGAGTTTCTCAAGGGGGTAGCGCGCGCTTGACGGCGCGCTCCATTGGCCTTTCGGCGGGGCGTCAGTAGCCGAGCATGGCCTCCAGCGGGCCCTTCGGCAGCGGTACGAGGAACCACTTCTCGAACATGAAGAACAGGGCCAGCGGCACGCCGATGCCGACCAGCGCCGATTTGACGAAGCCGTTCTGGCCGAACACCATCATGAACCCGGCGATGAAGATGGCCGAAGACACGTAGATGCCGATGTAGTGGATGGCGAAGATGAAGGCCCCGAGCGGCAGCAGTACGTAGGTGATGCGGGCAAGGCCCGTCAGGCTGATGAAATCCTCGTCGGCGCCGGGATCGCGGTCGCGGAGCGCGCCGACGATGTTGAACAGGCTGGCGACGCCCAGCATGGCCGAGACGAGGAACGGGAAGAAGCCGGCGGCGGGCCCGGTGCCCTCCTCCCAGCCGGCGCCCAGCTTGTAGCTCTCCCAGCAGAAGACGACCGCGAGCAGCAGCAGCAGCGCGGCGACGCCGATGTCGACGGTACGGCGCGAAACCAGGAGGGGCGTGTCGTCTGTCGGCGGCTCGTGCATGTTCGGCTCCCGGGGTCTCGCTTGAAGCGCAGTTTCTTCTTCGTCTTCGCGGTGAGGCGTCGAGCCGGCCGGTGGCACAGAGTGACCGGCCGGCTCGCGCGTCAGTGCTTACTGACCCGGAGCGAGGAAGCCCGCTTCCTTCATCAGGTCGTGGTGGGTCTTCTCGGTTTTCGTGAGCCAGGCCTTGTACTCGTCACCCGACATGGTGGTCTGATTGAAGGCGCCCTTCTCCATGAACTCCTTCCAGTCCGGCGTCGCCATGACCTTCTTGAAGAGTTCGACGTAGTAGGCGGTCTCCTCCGGCTTCACGCCCGGCGACATGAAGATGCCGCGCAGCATCTGGTATTCGACCGGAACGCCGGCCTCCGTGCAGGTCGGGATGTCCGACCAGGCCATGTCGGCCGTCACCTTGGTGGTGTAGGTCGAGCGCTTGCCGTCGAAGATGCAGAGCGGACGCAGGGCGCCGGCCTTCCACTGCGACACGGCCTCGATCGGGTTGTTGACCGTCGAGTTGACGTGGCCGCCGACCAGCTGGGTCGCCACTTCGCCACCGCCCTTGTAGGGGATGTAGGTGAACTTCTTCGGCGCCGTCACGCGCTCGAGCGCGGCGGTGATGATCTGGTCTTCCTGCTTGGAGCCGGTACCACCCATCTTCATCGACTTGTCGTCGGCAGCTTTTACCGCGGCGATATAGTCGGCGCCGGTCTTGGCGGCGTTGTCCTTGTTCACCCACAGCACGAACTGGTCGAGCGCGAGCATCGAGACCGGCGTCATGTCCTTCCAGTTGAAGGGCACGCCGGTCGCCATCGGCGTCGTGAACAGGTTCGACAGCGTGATGATGATGGTGTGCGCGTCACCGGCGTTCTTCTTGACCTCGAGGAAGCCTTCGGCACCGGCACCGCCGCCCTTGTTCAGCACGACGAGCGGCTGCGTCATCAGGTTGTGCTTGGCGATCACGCCCTGGATGAAGCGCGCCATCTGGTCGGCGCCGCCGCCGGTACCGGCCGGAATGATGAACGTGACCGGCTTGGTCGGCTCCCAGGCCGCCGCCGGGGTAGCCAGCGTCGTGACCGTGCCGAGGGCCGCAGCGGCGACCGCCATGCTGACCGAGCGAATTGAACTCATAGGTTTCCTCTCCATTGATACTGGTTCTGCGACCGTTTCCGGCTTCTCTTTGGTTACGTGTTTCAAGCGTTCGTGTTGTGGCGCATCCATGAAATTGCGGAAAGGCTTTTGTGGTTCTCAGCCTGCCCGCTCGGTTGCCGGCGAGCCAGCGACGCGCTCCTTGATCCAGCCGAACATCGGCCAGAACAGCAGGATGAGGCCGAGGCCCATGATCGAGCCGACCAGCCAGTTCGAGAAGAACACGCCGAGGCCGCCCTGGCTGGCGAGCAGCGCCTGCCGGAACCCCTCTTCGGCCTTGTCACCGAGCACGATGGCCAGAACCATCGGCGCCAGCGGATAGTCGAGGCGGTTGAACAGGTAGCCGACCACGCCGAACACCATCATCATCCACACGTCGAACATGGTGTTGTTGACCGTGTAGGCGCCGATCGCGCAGACGACGAGAATGACCGGAGCGATGATCGAGAACGGCACGCGCAGGATCGCGGCGAACAGCGGCACGCACGTCAGCACGATGATGAGGCCGACCAGATTGCCGAGGTACATCGATGCGATCAGGCCCCACACGAACTCCTTCTGCTCGACGAACAGCATCGGGCCGGGCTGCAGGCCCCAGATCATGAGGCCGCCGAGCAGCACCGCCGCAGTCGGCGAACCGGGAATGCCGAGTGTCAGCATCGGCAGCAGCGCGCTGGTGCCGGCGGCGTGCGCGGCCGTCTCCGGTGCGACGATACCTTCGATCTCGCCCTTGCCGAAGTTGTCGCCGTTCTTGGAAAAGCGCTTGGCGAGGCCATAGCTCATGAACGAGGCCGGGGTGGCGCCGCCCGGCGTGATGCCCATCCAGCAGCCGACGAGGCAGCTGCGGATCGAGGTCGCCCAGTACTTGAGCAGCTTGCCCCACGTCTGGAACACGGCGCTCAAGCGCATCTTGGCGTGTGCGCCCTGGAACTTCAGGCCGTCCTCGATCGACGACAGGATCTCGCCGATACCGAAGAGGCCGATCACGGCGATGAGGAAGTCGAAGCCGGAGAGCAGGTGGGTCGAGCCGAAGGTCAGCCGCAGCGTGCCCGTTACCTGATCCATGCCGACGGTGCCGAGCGCGAAGCCGAGCGCCATCGAGGCGACGACCTTCATCGGATGCCCCCGGCTCATGCCGATGAAGCTCGCGAAGGTCAGGAAAAAGACGGCGAAGAACTCCGCTGGTCCGAACTTGAGAGCGAACCTGGCGACCAGCGGCGCCAGGAAGGTGATCATGATGACGGCGACGAGTGCGCCGACGAACGACGAGGTGAAGGCGGCGGTGAGGGCCTCGTCCGCACGTCCCTTTCGCGCCAGCGGATGGCCGTCGAAGGTGGTCGCCACCGACCATGGCTCGCCGGGTATGTTGAACAGAATGGAGGTGATGGCGCCGCCGAACAGGGCTCCCCAATAAATGCACGAGAGCATGATGATGGCGGAGGTCGGCGGCATCGAGAACGTCAGCGGCAGCAGGATCGCCACGCCGTTGGCGCCGCCGAGGCCCGGGAGAACGCCGATGATGACGCCGAGGATGATACCGGCACACATCAGGGCAAGATTGAACGGCGTTAATGCAACGGAGAACCCGTGCATCAGCGAGGCAATTTCTTCCACGTTGGGGTTCCTCCCGCGTGCGCTTCAGCCCGTATCGGGCCGGCGCCGTCCGTTGTTTTTCTCTGAAGAATTCTCTGGCATACCACGGCGGGACGTCAAGGGCTCATCCGAAAGTTCATGCTGTTTAGAGCCGCGCCGCAAGATGCTGCGGCGCATTAAAGAGCGTTCTGGCAGCGGCTCGCGCCGGTAGGATGTCGGCTGGTCAACTCGAAGGATGCTTGCAGGGTCCACATGGTCCCGGGCTTCGATCAAGTATTCGACCTGCGAAGTGATGCCGATGCACGAAAAGACGTCCGCACCCGCTCCACGTCGATCGCCGGTTCGACTGTGCTCGCCCGGCGGCTTAGCTTGCGGGACTGCTAAAGCTCTATTTGCAGGCCGGATGGAAATTGCCTGTTGTACTACGCTGCGCTGCGGGATGAGGAATAGCAGCGAGATCCAGCGTTGTGGCGGCCGGGCCATTCGGCTGAAGCGCGCACGCTTCCCGGTTGCCGCCTCGTTCGCAATCGAGGCTTTGCGCTGGCATGATCGCACCCCAAATCCTCGCCATCGTGAGCTGACGGGAAGCGCACCGCCATGAACCGCCCCTTGCGGCCCGAGCCGGCCGCCGAGCGCCCAGTCGAGCGTGATGTCGTGGTCGCGTGGGATCTGCCGACCCGCCTGTTCCACTGGACGCTGGTGGGGCTGGTCGTCAGCGCGTGGGGCAGCGTGCAATACGCCGAGGCGCTCGGCGACCCGCTGCTCAAGTGGCACCGCTGGAACGGCATCGCGCTGCTGGCGCTGCTGTTGTGGCGGCTGCTCTGGGGCGTCGCCGGCTCGTCGACGGCGCGCTTCGCCGGCTTCGTGAGGTCGCCGATGGCGGCGGCCGCGTACCTCGGCGATCTCGTGCGCGGTCGATCACGCCCCTTCCTGGGGCACAACCCGCTCGGCGCCTACATGGTGCTGGCCTTGCTCGCGGCGGTCGGAGCGTCGGGACTGCTCGGCCTCTTCACGGTCGAGCACAACGACATCACCGCCGGGCCGCTGTACCGCCTGCTCGACGAGGAGACGGTGAAGCTCGCCTCGCGGGTGCATCGTCTGCTGTTCTACTGGGTGCTGCTGCCGCTCGTGGCCATGCACGTCGCCGCCAATATCTTCTATGGCATCGTCAAGCGCGAGCCGCTGATCCCGGCCATGATCACCGGAGCCAAGCCCGCACGGAGCTATGCCGACGCGGCAGAAGCGATCATCGCCCGCTCTCCGGTGCTGCGTGCGCTGTTCCTGCTCGCCGTGTCCGCCGCGATCGTACTCGGCTCGATCAAGGCGCTGGGCGGGCGGCTGCCGTGAGGCGCGCGACGAGGCGGTCGAGATCGGCGGCGGTGTCGACGTCGTCGAGCTGCCAGACCTGCTCCGGCGTGACTGCGATGAGGTCGGTTTCGTCACCATGGCGCTGGACGAGGCCCTTGCCGCCGGCTTCGCCGTCGAGCGCCCTCAGCGCGGCAAACAGCCGGCGCGGCCACAGCACTGGCGGGCGAACCTCACCGTCGACCGAGAGGCCGACGATGCGCTTGCCGTGCCGGGCGACGAAGGCGTCGCGCAGCGCCCGCAGCACCGGCGCCTCGAGCGCCGCCATGTCGCCCGGCACGATCATGGCGCCGTCGTACTCGGTTCCGAGTTGCCCCACCGCGACGGCGATGCTGCGACCTTGCCCGCTGTCGGGATGAGGGTTGAGGACGTGCCGAATGTTCAGACCGTCGAGCGCAGCACGGCGCTCGTGATCATCGGGACCGCTGACCGCGATGGTCGCGTCCGCGACGGTAGTGACGGCCATCGCCGTCCGCCGCAACAAAGGTACGCCGGCGGCATCGGAGGTGAGCTTGTCGCCACGCTCGAAGCGGCACGAGCGCCCCGCGGCAAGGATGATGGCGGCGATCTTCACGATGGTGTCCGCTGGCGCACGGCCTGGATGATCTCGGCGAGGATCGCGGCGGCAATTTCCGCCGGACCTTGCGCGCCGATGGCGAGCCCGATCGGCGCACGGATACGCGCGATCTGCTCCGGTGTCGCGCCGGCCGCCGCGAGCCGCTCGACGCGCCTGGCGTGATTGCGCCGCGAGCCGAGCGCGCCGACGTAGAAGCAGCCGGCTTCCAGCGCGCGCCTGAGCGGCAGATCGTCGATGTTCGGCGTATGCGCCACCGCCACCAGCGCCGTGAACGGATCGAGTGCCAGGGCCGGCAACGCGTCCTCGGGCCATGCCGCGATCAGGCGCACGCCGGAGAACCGCTCGCCGGTCGCGTAGGCGGTGCGGGGATCGACGACCAGCGCGTCGAAACCGATCAGCCTCAACATCTCGACCAGCACCTGCGCGATATGGGTTGCGCCGATGATGACGATGCGCGGCGGCGGCAGCCAGACGTGAATGAAGGTCTGGGGTTGCTCGCCGGTGCGCGTCAACGTGCTCCGGCCATCGCGCAATGCCGCTGCAACCCCCGGGGGCGCCTCGCCCGCGTCGCGATAGCTCGTTGCCGCGCCGCTGGCCAGATCGGTAACGACGACCAGCGGCCTGCGTTCGTGGCGGGCCTGCTGTACCTCGCCCAGCCATCCCGCGACCGCCGTGCGGTCGACCCGCACGACGAGAACGGAGATCCTGCCGCCGCACGGCAGCCCGGCGCGCCACGCGGTCTCGTTGGCGACCCCGAACGTGAGAATGCGCGGCTGGCCGTCGGCGATCACCTCGAGCCCGGCGACGATGACCTCGCCCTCGATGCAGCCACCGGACACCGACCCGGCGAACTCGTCCTCGGCGGCGATCACCATCTGCCCGCCGACCGGAACCGGCGCCGAGCCCCAGGTCTCGATGACCGTGGCAAGCGCCGCGCGCCCGCGCTCACCGACAAGGTCGATCGCCTTCGCGACGAGGTCCAGTTGCGACGCTGAAGCCGCGCTCGATGAGGTCACGCCAGGATCTCCGTACAGTGCTGCGCCGCCCCACGATATCGGCGCGCGACGGCCAGATCGCAATCGCTGCTGCGGCGTAGCCGGTCTCGGCACCCCGAAGGGCCTCTCGCAACCGCCGCCTGCGGCGTGAAAAATACCTCTTCAGATCAGCTGCTTACATGGAAATCGAGGTCGTGTTCCAGCCGGAACAGCGCGGCCCCGCATCCGCGCGCAATATCGCCTCATGAACCGGTGGCCATGCCGCCGCAGCCCTTCACCCGACGGAGACCACCATGTCCAAGACGCTCACGATCATCGCCGCCGCCGCGACGCTCATCGCCGGCAATCTGGTCGCCTCCGCCCCGGCCGAGGCCAACGGCGTCCGCCTCGGGTTCGGCTTCCCGCTCGGCTCGTTCGTCGCTCGCCCGAGCGGCAACGGCGGCGGGTCGTCCTCCTACTCTCACCGCGCTCCGAGCTACGCCTACCATCAGCAGCGCCGCGAGGCCCGCGCCGCCGCTGTTGCCCAGGCCCGGCGCGAAGCCGCCGCGGAAGCCAAGCGGGCGGCCATCGCCCAGGCCAAGCGCGATGCCGCTGCGGACGCCAAGCGCGAAGCCATCGCGCAGGCCAAGCGCGACGCCGCCGCCGAGGCCCGCCGCGAAAAGCTCGCCGCTGATCGTGCCGAGGCGCGCCGTCTCGCCCGCAGCGAGGAGCGTCGCAACGACAAGAGCGAGCCGGTGGTCGCCGCTGCTCCGGCGGTGGTCGAGACCGCTTCGCTGGCACCGGAAGCCGCCCCGGTTCCCGGGCGCCCGGAAGGTGTCCAGGCCGAGGTTGCCATCGGTGAGCCGAAGATCGTGCTCGGCGATGAAACCGCCAAGGACCTGGACAGCACGCCGGTCAAGGCGGCCGTGAGCACCGCCGAGGCGCCGTCCAAGCGGCCGCTCGACTGCCGCAAGTTCATCCCGAGCGCCGGGCTGACCATCTCGGTTCCCTGCGCAAACTGAGGAACGAGGCGACGGGGAGCGGCATGTCCGCTCCCTTTTACCTTTCACGGTGAGCGCGGGTTTTGACCATCCCCGCGCTTCACCGATTGATCTTGAAGCAGAGAGCGCACATCCTGACCCAAATCGGCCGGACGTTGCGACTGCCAGATTGCTTCCTGGACCATTCCAGCGAGTGCCGTGCCGCGGCGGGGAGATTTCGAACCATGCAGCTCAAGAGCAACCAGGCCGCTGCCGCAGGCGCTGCCAGCGCGCCGTCCGCGCCATCCAGGAGCAAGGGCCGCCGGCTGCACATGGCGCCGAAGCTCGCATACCGGAACCTCTTTCACGACAAGCTGAGCCTCGTCGTCACCCTCACCGGCATCGTCTTCTCGGTGGTCCTCGTCGCGGTTCAGTGCGGCCTCTACATCGGCTCGGAGCGCACCATCGCCGCCGTGCTCGACCAGACCGAAGGCGACGTCTGGATCGTTCCGGTCGGCACCAAGAGCTTCGATGATCCTTCCCTGCTCACCGGACGCGAGCGCTTCTCGGCGCTGTCGGCGCCGGGCGTCGCCAGTGTCGAGAATCTCGTTGTCGCGTTCTCGTCGTGGCGCAAGCCGAGTGGCGGCGCGACCACCATCCTGCTGGTCGGCTCCGACTGGTACGATGGCGGCCTGAAGCCGTGGAATCTTATCGAAGGCACGCTGGAGGACATCCGCGCGCCCTCGGCGGTGGCGGCCGACAAGTCCTACTTCCAGGAGCTCGGCATCTCGAAGATCGACGACACGGCCGAGATCAATGGCACCAAGGTGCGGGTCGCTGCCGTCACCAAGGGCATACGCTCGTTCACGACGCTGCCCTACATCTTCACGACGCGCGAACGGGCGCAGCAGCTGATCGGCGCCAGCGCACAGCAATCCTCCTATACGCTGGTGCGCGTCGAGCCGGGTGCCGATCCCGTCAAGGTGCGCGACGAACTGGCCAAGCGGCTGCCGGATGCCGAGGTGCTGCTGCGTGACGACTTCCGCCAGCGCAGCCTCGACTACTGGCTGTTCCAGACCGGCGCCGGCGCCGCGCTCATCGCCGGCGCCCTGCTCGGCCTGATCGTCGGCGTCGTCATCGTCTCGCAGACGCTCTACTCGAGCACCAAGGATCACCTCGCCGAATTCGCTACCTTGCGCGCGCTCGGAGCCTCCGCCGGCTACATCATTCAGGTGATCCTGCTGCAGGCGATCATCTCCGGCCTCATCGGCTATGTCGTCGGCATGATGCTCAGCCTCGTCATCCTTTGGGCGTCGCAGGACACGACGCTCAACATCGTCATGACGCCGGGGCTCGGCGCGGCGCTGTTCGGCGTCACGCTCGGCATGTGCGTCATCGCCGCCATATCCGCCATCTTCAAGGTTACCCGCATCGATCCGGCCGGAGTGTTCAGCCGATGACGCGAGCGATCAGCGACCACGCCTTCACGCGGGAGGGGCCGAGGACCGTCCCTCCCCGTTCACCACACCGGCCAACTCGCGGCCATGCAACCGCGAGCCACGCCTAGACTGCCACCCGCCAGACTTCGATCCCCTTCAAACCCGAGCCAATGTCCCAGGCGGAACAGCGCCGAACCGCACGACAGGCCATACCGGCATCGAAACGTGCGCGACCAGAGCGGCGGCAAGCCGGGACAGCGAGCGATGGAGCAGATGATGAGCGAGCAAGCCAAGCCCCAGGCAGGGATGCCCGGCGCCCCGCGCAAGGCCAAGGATGCCGGCGCGAAAGGCACCGGCGGCATCCTGGAGGCGCGCGGCATCACCAAGGTGTTCGGCTCGGGTGATATCCAGATCAAGGTGCTCAAGGGTGTCAACATGCACCTCAACGGCGGCGAGTTGACTCTGATGATGGGACCGTCGGGCAGCGGCAAGACGACGTTGCTGTCGATCCTCGGTTGCATCCTGTCGCCGACCGGCGGCGATCTGCTCATCAACGGCAAGTCGACCAAGGGGCTCAACGCCGAAGGGCTCGCGGATCTCAGGCGCAAGCAGGTCGGCTTCGTGTTCCAGTCCTACAACCTGTTTCCGACGCTGACGGCGGTCGAGAACGTGCTGCTGGCGCTCGACGTGCGCGGCAGCGGCATCGACAACGCCCACGCGGAAGCCGAAGCCGCACTCAAGGCGGTCGGTCTCGGACATCGCATCAACGCCTATCCGAAGAAGCTCTCCGGCGGCGAGAAGCAGCGCGTGGCGATCGCCCGCGCGCTCGCCGGCTCGCCCTCCGTCATCCTCGCCGACGAGCCGACCGCCGCGCTCGACAGCGAGAACGGCGCGGCGGTGATGGCGCTGCTCTCGGAAGTCGCCAAGGACAAGCGGCGCGCCGTGCTCGCCGTCACGCACGATCATCGCACGCTGTCCTACGCCGACCGCATCATTCACATCGAGGACGGACGCATCGTCGATTCCGTCAAGCAGGATCACTCTGCCAGCGAGGGGAGAAAATCGCATGCCGTCAACTGAGGCCAAAGCCGTGCGCCTGCGCCGGCGGGCGCTGCTGTCGAGGAGCGCCGCAGCGGTGGTTGCCGCCGTCGCGCTTGCCGGGGCGCTCGAGAGCGGGCCGTGGCCGCTGCAACCCGGCGTTGCCATGGCCGCCGAGCGCGCGCCCTATGTCGCGGCGGCGCCGGGCCGTGTCGAGGCCAAGGGCGGTGCTGTCAACATCGGCGCGCCGCAGGTCGGGCGCGTGGCGCAGGTGCTGGTCGCCGTCAACGACAAGGTCGAGGAGGGTGAGCTGCTCGTGCGCCTCGACGACGCCGAGTTCCGCGCCAAGCTCGCGGCCGCTGAAACCGCCGCGGGCGCGGCCATGCGCGATCGCGACGCCGCCAACCTGTCGTCGTCACGCTCCGACGTGCGCAAGGCCGAGGACGACGTCTACGATGCCGAGCGCGCGGTGACGGGCGCCCGCATCGAACTCGACGAGATGCTGCGGCAACGCCGCGCCGGTGAGAACACGGCGCGCGATGTCGATGATGCGCGCCGCCGCCTCACCGACGCCAGGGCACGTCTGACGAAGGAGCGCGCCGCCGTCGCCAAGGCTCAGGGCAAGTCGAACCTCGCCGAGCCGAGCAGGGCGGAATCCGCGCTCAGCACCGCCCGCGCCGAGGTGGCCATTTCCGACGCCCTGCTCGACAAGACCCGCATCCGCGCGCCGAAGTCCGGCACCGTGCTCGAGTTCAATGCCAAGGTCGGCGAGATCGTCGCGCCGACGCCGGAACTGCCGATGATCGTGCTCGGCGATCTCACCAAGCTGCAGATCAAGACCGAGGTCAGCGAGAGTGACATCTCGCGGATCCGCATCGGCCAGAAGGCGTTCGTGAAGTCGCCGGCATTTCCGGGCCGCGAGTTCGAGGGCACCGTTTCGGCGCTGGCACCGACGCTCGCCGCGCCGCGCCTCGGTGCGCGCGGTCCGCGCCGCCCGACCGATGTCGACGTGCTCGAGGTGACGATCGACGTGGATGGTGAGTCGCCATTGCTGCCGGGCATGCGCGTCGACGCGTTCTTCCGCGGCAGCTAGAGCCTGATCGGCCGAGATGGAGGCGTCCGCGCCTCCGTCGAGGGCGTGAATCAGCCTCTGAACCAGAAGAGCCTGATCGGCCGAGATGGAAG
>ERZ1645187.148-NODE-148-length-65618-cov-20.698519_pt1 | contig 65618 bp, 61 predicted proteins | sample MGYA00575352_ERZ1645187 | MGnify/ENA primary metagenome ERZ1645187 (study PRJEB40837, sample SAMN11349314) | freshwater sediment metagenome | isolation source: river sediment | host: Sediment | place: India: Wazaribad , New Delhi | collected 2017-02-21 ... | reverse complement strand
GACATGATCTTCCTCGGCACCCGCACCGAGAACCTCGAGCCGCTGTTCTGGGATCTGACCCACGACCTGAAGCAGGATCTCGGCGGCTCCGGTTCCAACCTGCGTACCCCCTCGTGCTGTCTGGGCGATTCCCGCTGCGAGTGGGCCTGCTATGACGCCCAGGAGGCCTGCAACAGCCTCACCCAGAAGTACCAGGACGAGATCCATCGTCCGGCCTTCCCCTATAAGTTCAAGTTCAAGTTCTCCGCCTGCCCCAACGACTGCGTGGCTGCCATCGCCCGTTCCGACTTTGCCGTTATCGGCACCTGGAAGGACAACATCCGCATCGACCAGGCTGCCGTGAAGAAGTACATGGCCGGAGATGCCGAGTATCCGTCCAACGGCGGCGCCCACAAGGGCGGCAACTGGGGCAAGTTCGACATCCAGAAGGAAGTGATCGACCTCTGCCCGACCCAGTGCATGTGGATGGAAGGCGGTGAGCTCAAGATCGACGATGCCGAGTGCACCCGCTGCATGCATTGCATCAACGTCATGCCGCGCGCCCTGCGCCCCGGCCTCGAGAAAGGCGCTTCCATCTGCATCGGCGCTAAGGCCCCGATCCTCGACGGCGCCCAGTTCGCCACTCTGGTCGTCCCCTTCGTCAAGGTCAGCGCCGAAGACGAGTTCGACACCCTGGTCGAGTACATCGAGAAGGTGTGGGACTGGTGGATGGAAGTCGGCAAGAACCGCGAGCGTGTCGGTGAGACCATGCAGCGCATCGGCCTGCCCACCTTCCTCAGCGTCATGGAGATCGAGCCCCTGCCGCAGCACGTGAAAGAGCCGCGGTCCAACCCGTATGTCTTCTGGAAGGAAGAGGAAGTGCCCGGCGGTTGGGAGCGCGACGTTGTCGAGTTCAGAAAGCGCCACGCGGCCTGATGCCCCTGTCGAACCATTCTTAACGGAACACTTATAAGGAGATGCTATAATGGGTTACGATCCGAAAAATCCTATGGAAGGTCGGATTACCGACTTGGGGCCGAAATACTATGGCGACATGCTTCCTCCGGTCATCAAGGAGAACAAGGGCAAGTGGCTGTATCACGAGATCCTCGAGCCGGGCGTGCTGGTGCACGTGTCTGAGAGCGGCGGCAAGGTCTACACCGTGCGCTGCGGCTCCGCCCGTCTGCTGACGGTCAATCGCATTCGCCTCTACTGTGACATCGCCGACAAGTGCTGCGGCGGCTACCTGCGCTTCACCACCCGCAACAACGTCGAGTTCATGGTGGACAGCAAGGACAAACTCGATGCCCTCAAGGCCGAGTTGAAGAAGCACCAGGATGTGCTGCCCATCGGCGGCACCGGCGCCTGTGTGACCAACATCGTCCACACCCAGGGCTGGGTCCACTGCCACACTCCGGCCACGGACGCCTCCGGCCCGGTCAAGGCGGTTATGGATGACCTGTTCGAGTACTTCGGCTCCATGAAGCTGCCGGCCCAGGTGCGCATCGCCCTGGCCTGCTGTCTGAACATGTGCGGCGCCGTCCATGCCTCGGACATCGCCATCCTCGGCATCCACCGCAAGCCGCCGATGATCGACAACGACCGCATCAGCGGCGTCTGCGAGATCCCGCTGGCCATTGCCTCCTGCCCGCTGGGCGCCATCAAGCCCGCCAAGGCCAAGAACTCGGCCGGTGAGGAAGTGAAGAGCGTCGTGGTCAACGCCGAGCGCTGCATGTTCTGCGGTAACTGCTACACCATGTGCCCGGCCATGCCGCTGGCCGATCCGGAAGGCGACGGTATTGCCATCCTGGTGGGCGGCAAGGTGTCCAACGCCAAATCCGCCCCGAAGTTCTCCAAGCTGGTGGTGCCGTTCCTGCCGAACAACACCCCGCGCTGGCCCGAGACCGTGGCCTGTGTTCGCCAGATCCTCGAGGCCTATGCCAAGGATGCCAAGAAGTACGAGCGTCTGGGCGAGTGGGCGGAGCGGATCGGCTGGGAGAAGTTCTTCGAGAAGACCGGTCTGGCGTTCACGGACAAGTCCATCGACGACTACCGCCTGGCCTATGACACCTGGCGGACCACGACCCAGTTCAAGTACACCAGTCATACTGCCGCTTACACCGAGTAACAGCAGGTGATTCATGACCGGCCCTGATATTCAGGGCCGGTCATCTTTTGTGTTTTTTCCCATTTTGAGGAGCGCATTATGGCACTGAGCTTAGAAGAACTGAAAAAAGCCATTATCGAAAAGGCGACCAAGTCACCCAAGCCGCAGCTGTACATCAAGGATTTTTACGCCTGCGACCCGGATGCCAAGCCGCGCGACATCAAGAAGGTGGCCAACGCCCTGGTGACCGAGGGCGAACTGATGTTCTGGTCCTCCGGTTCCACCACCATGTACGCCCGTCCGGACCGTATCCAGAACGAGGAAAAGTAACCCTCTTTTCCCCGTTGTGCGTTCAGGCAGAGATCCGTTACGGGTCTCTGCTTTTTTGTTGTCACGCCCCCTCCTACCCAGACCTCACCCCGCCGTGATTCTCTCGTACCCGCACCTTGACTCGACCAACCGCCTGGCCCGCGAACTCGTTCTCGAAGGGTGCGCCATCGGCACGGTGGTGCTGGCAGACAACCAGTCCTCCGGCAGGGGACAGTACGGCCGGGTGTTCAGTTCCCCGGTGGGCGGGCTCTATTTCACCCTGATACTCGCCCCCGATCTTCCCTTGAGCAGCCTGCCGCTGGTCACCCTGGCCACCGGCCTGGCCTGCCGCGAGACCCTCCACACGGCGACAGGGCTGTCAGCCCTGATCAAATGGCCCAACGACCTGTATCTCGACGGCCGCAAGGTCGCCGGCATTCTTTGTGAAAGCGTGGTGACGCCGGGCGATGGGCAGGCACCACGGGTGCTTGTCGGCGTGGGCGTGAACGTCAACTCGCGCATCCAGGACTTTCCCGCCGAGGTGCAGTCCATTGTCACCACCGTGCATGAGCACCTGCGCGAATCCCTGCCGCTGCCGGAACTGCTGCCGCGTTTCGTGCGGGCGATCAGCGCGCGGGTGGCCATGCTCCGTGATTACCGCGCCTCGGTGCTGGCCGAATGGCAGCGGTTTGATTACCTGTTTGGCAAAGACATCGTCTGCACTGCCGGTGCGGTCGTCCGCGAGGGTGTGGCCGCCGGCCTGACCGACGAGGGGCGGTACCGGCTTCGCGACGCATCCGGGACTGTCCACGAAGTGATCGGCGGCCAACTCAGGCTCCACTCGCATCCGGAAGCGGAGACCCGGACCCTGCCTCCACCCCCTGTATCCTGATTGGTTGGCCATGGACATGAATCGACTCTTTTCCGCCCTGGTGGTCTCGGAAGACACCAACGGCCAATTCCGGCGAACCATCGTGCAACGACGGATCGGCGACCTGCCGGACAACGAGGTGCTCGTCCGGGTGCGCTATTCGTCCCTGAACTACAAGGATGCCCTGTCCGCCACGGGGAATCGCGGCGTGACCCGGCGCTTTCCCCACACCCCGGGCATCGATGCCGCAGGCACTGTGGAGGCGTCCGCCAGTCCACAGTGGCGGGTCGGCGACGAGGTGCTCTGCACCGGCTATGACCTGGGGATGAATACCGATGGCGGCTTCGGCCAGTACATCAGGGTGCCGGGATCCTGGCTGGTGCGCCGGCCGGAAACCCTGTCGCCGCTGGCCTGCATGCGCCTGGGCACCGCCGGATACACTGCCGGCCTGTGCGTCCTCGGCCTGCTGGACAACGGCGTCCAGCCGGCCAATGGACCGGTGCTGGTCACCGGCGCCACCGGCGGGGTGGGCTCCATTGCCCTGATGCTGCTCCATCGCCTGGGCTACGAGGCGGTGGCGGTCACCGGCAAGGCCAGCGCGCACGCCTACCTGCGTTCGCTCGGGACTGCATCGGTGGTGGACCGCCAGGATCTGCTCGAGAATCGGGACAAGCAACTGCTGCCCGCACGCTGGGCCGGGGTGGTGGACACGGTGGGCGGTGACCTGCTCGCCGTTGCCGTTAAATCCACCGGGTTCGACGGGGTGGTGACCCTGTGCGGCAATGCCGCCTCGGCCGATCTGCCGCTCAACGTCTACCCGTTCATTCTGCGCGGGGTGCATCTGGTGGGGGTGTACTCGGCAAACAGCCCGATGGAGCGACGCCTGCGGGTCTGGGAAAAACTGGCGGGAGAATGGCGCGTGGATCTCGAACCCATCAGCCGGGTCGTTTCCCTGCAGCAACTCGAAACGGAAATAACCGCCATGCTGGCCGGCCGGACCACAGGCCGCTGTGTGGTCGATCTGGAGGCAGGGGCGTGAGCATCGAACTGGCGAGAGAGGTGCTCACGGTCGAGTCCGAAGGGTTGCTGGCGGTCCGTGACCGGTTGGGCGAGGAATTCGTCCGGGCCGTGGATGTCATCATGGCCTGTCCCAGCCGGCTGGTCGTGACCGGTATCGGCAAGTCCGGCCTGGTCGGTCAGAAGATCGTGGCCACCCTCAACTCCACCGGCACGCCGTCCTTCTTCCTGCACCCGGTTGAGGCCATGCACGGCGACCTGGGCATGGTGGCCCCCACCGATGTGATCCTGGCCATTTCCTACTCCGGCGAAACCTCGGAACTGAACCGGCTGCTGGGCAGCCTGCGGGAACGCGGCGTGCCGATCATCGCCCTGTGCGGGGTGGCCGAGTCGACCCTGGCCCGCCAGGCGCTGGTGACCCTGGATGTGGCCATTCCCCGGGAGGCCTGCCCGCTCGGCCTGGCGCCGACCACCTCGACCACGGCCACGCTGGCCATGGGCGATGCCCTGGCCGTGGCCCTGCTCAACCGCAAGAAGTTCCGGGCCGAGGACTTCCGGCGCAACCATCCGGGCGGCAGTCTGGGGGAACGGTTGAAGGTCGCTGTCCGGGAGGTGATGCTCACCGGCGAGAGTGTGCCGACGGTGCCGGTGACCGCCACCATGGAGGACGCGGTGGCCGAACTCAACCGCAAGAACCTCGGGGCGGTGTTCGTGACCGGCGCCACCGGCCAGTTGCTCGGCATCGTCACCGATGGCGATATCCGCCGGATGCTTTCCGCCGGGAAAAGCCCCGGTGCGGTGGGCCTGGCCGGGGGGATGACCCGCAACCCGGTGGCCATCACCGAAACCCTGATGGCCGCCGACGCGCTCAGCCTCATGCAGCGGCACGAGATCACCGTGCTGGCGGTGGTCGGTGTAGAGGGCCGGCTGCTCGGCATCCTGCACCTGCACGACCTGCTCGGCAAGGGCGAGTTCCGATTCCTCATCTGAACCGGCCGCGCTGGACCGCCCTCTCGGCCGGATCGGCCGCAGGGGACGCCGTGCCCCTCACTCCTCCTTGTAGACCGACCATTGGCCGGTTTCCGCGTTGAACCGGTAGAGCAGTTCGAGCTTGGAACTGCTGCCCTGGCTGCGCTCCACGCAGGAAAGGGTGTAGACCCGGTCCCTGCCGATTTTTTTCAGCAGGACTGCCCTGGGTTGGACCAGTTCGGACCCGGCGAAGGTGGGATAGTTGGTGCGGAACAGGGTTTCGAAGTTTGTTTCCAGCCAGTCGGTCTGTCGATTCACTTCCTGCTGCTCCAGGTTTACGCCGATCTGGGCGCTCACCTTGTCCGCCACCGCCTTGACCGCCTTGTCCTGCGCGTAGCCGCTGCGACGGATCATCGTCAGGATCTCCCGCCGGTGGGTCACGGCGCTGTTGAGATCCCCCCTGCTTTCGGCCCGTTCCACCTGGTCCTGCACCCGGGCGAGGCGGACCAGCAGCAGGGTCTTTTCCACCTTGGTCACCGATCCGGCCAGGGACTCGCCCCCGCTGGCCGTTTCCTCGGCAAGCAGCGCCAGCGCCTGCTGATACTCCCTGATGGCCAATTCCCAGTCCCGCTGCAGATAGGCGGCGCGCGCCGCCGCCAGCATCCGGTAGAGCCGGGCGTTCACCAGCAGCTGGCGGACCTCCTCGCGCTCGGTGGCGCTGACCGCCGCCGGGTTGGCGGCGATCAGTTCCCGGGCGCGTTCGAGTGAGGCAATGGTGTCCTGCCACTGCGCCTGGTCAAAGGTCTTTTTCGAGCGATCGAGTTCCTGGCGAAACACCGCCGCGGTCAGCCGGTGGGTGATGTCACTGGCCGTGCTGCGATCGGTCAGTTCCCCGGACAGGCGCAGGGCCTTGCGATACGATTCGGCCGCCCCCACCCAGTTCTTGCCCTGCTCGGCCTGTTGGGCCGCGGACAGGGTTCGGTGCAGTTCGAGGGTGCGCATGCTCTCCTCGATGGCCGCCTTGCGCTGCTCGAGCCGGTGGCCCCCGGCCAGTTGCAGGGCCTGCTGATAGAGGGCCAGGGCCTCGCCCGCGTTGTTCTCGGCGGCCAGGGCCCGGGCCCGGTCGGTCAGCGCCTGCACTTCCTGCAGGGCGGTGGCCGTGTCCACGGGAATATACTCGCCCGCGTACAGCACCTTGCCCTGCAGCCCCTCCCTGAGTTCCGGGGAATCGAGCAGGCGGGCTATTTCCCGGTCCAGTCCGGCTTTGCGGAAACGGAGGATGGACAGGGGCTTCAATCCTGCCCGGGCCGCCTCGAGAGTTGCCTGGGCGCTGTCGAACTGCCGGGCGTCCAGCAGTTGCCGCGCCTTGCGGATATTGTTCTCGGACAGCTGCAGGGCCCCGTGGTCCCTGAACGCGAGCAGTCCGAAGCCTGCACAGGCGGCCGTGGCCAGGACGGCGAGAATCATCGCCCGACTGGGCATGGGCACCTGCGGCAGGCGCAGCCGCCACCTGCCCGGAGGCGGGGCGGGTGGTTGCGCCGGTGGTCTCCCGGGCGGGCGGCGGCCCGGCAGTAGCCCCTCCTCCTCGGCAAACTCGTCATCGTCCGCCGCCGGGCCAGCGGCGAACTGCGACTGCTGGATACGGGCCCGCAGGGCCTCGGCCCCCGGAGCGTCCACCGCGATGGCGAGCAGGTCGTCCACCACCTCGATGGCCTCGGTGAACTTGCCCAGTCCCTCCAACTGTTCGGCGAGCTTGAAGAACTGGTCTGTCTTGCGCAGCACCTTGCCGATCTGCTGCTGCATCTCCTCCCGGTCAGGAATGGTGGCGGTGGCGGGGATTTCGCCGAGCAGGCGGTTGGCGGTGAAAATCTTGCGCTCAGCGATGAGGTCGCGGATCTGCTGCACGTCCTCTTCGCCGATCTCCTTTTCCGGGTCGAGAAAATCATCGCTTTCCAGGCCCAGCGAGGCGAAGGTGTCTTCCGCCAGGGAATCGGGCCGGTCCTGCGATTGCTCGATGTCGGCGAGGCTGAGGGTGTCCAGCGGCAGCTGGCCCTGGTGGGCGGCGTACCAGTCGGCCGCCTCCCGGTTGAAGGGTTCGTCCAACTGGTAGACGCTGCCGCAGATCATTTCGCCGATGCGCAGGACCAGGTCGGCAAGGGAAGGGTTCTGCTGCCAGTGGTCGGCGATGCGGAAGGCCGCCGGGTCGACGTCCGGGTGAAAGATCGGGGTGAGCGGTTTGGCGATCGGGGCGAAATGCGGGTAGCCGAACGGCAGGCTGATGCGCACCTGGTGGTCGGTGCCGATACCCACCGCGCCGTCGTCCGTCCGGACGTAGCCGCGCAGATGGTAGGCCAGCTCGTAGTGGTCGGGCGGATCACCCTCCACCCTGAGGATGGTGATATGGGGGTAGAGTTCAAGGAGCTCCTTGAGCTGTCCGTAATCATCAGCGAGCTGCTGTGAACCCGTGGTCATGGAATGGTTCCTCAGTGGCGGTCCACTGTTGTGCAACGTGTTCGGGGCGCGGGTCGAGCGCGCTCTCGGGCCGGGCGGCGGTGACGCTCCGGGGCTATTCTATTGCATGGGAAAACGGGAAACAAGCGCCATCGGCCGGCGGGTTCAAAAAGGTGTCGGTCGACTCGGACAGGGCGGAACGTTGCGGTCGCCGGCGCCAGCAGCCTCTGCGGCCCGCGGCCGGCTCAGCGGTTGCCGGCCCGCTGGAACGGTTCCAGCGCGGTGATGGCCATGAAGCTGTCCACATGGTAGCGGGCGGGCAGGGCGCTGTTGCGGAAGGCGATCAGGTCCACCCCGACCCCGGCGCAGTGCTCCCGGTCGATTTCCGAGTCGCCGATGTAGATCGTCTCCTCCGGCCGGACCTGGAAACGGTCGAGGATCATCAGGAGACCGTCGGGCGCCGGTTTGGGCCTGGGGGCCACGGTGGCGGTCACCACCAGGTCGAACCACGGCCGTAAGGCAAAGGTGTCGAGGATGGTGTCCATGGTGTCGGTCCGGTTGGTGGAGATGGCGGTGTGGTAGCGGGGCCGGATCAGGCGAAGAAAATCGGGCAGATCGGGCTCCATCTCCATGTGGCGGAGGTAGGGGGTGTAGTCCAAATGGCGGCGGTATCGGTTCACCTCGGTCATGTCCACCTGGGGATGGTTGCGGAAGATGTACGCCACCGAGGTGAACACGTTCTGCACATGCACGAAGTCCAGTTCGACCTCGTTCATGGGTGGGCAGGAGAAGGCGCGCAGCAGGTCGTTGTAGTAGGCCCGGTTGGCCTCCCGGGAACTGAACATGACTCCGTCACAGTCAAAGACCACAAGTTTGAGCATAAGGAGGATCCGTGGCGGGTTCAGCGGCCCTGGCCGCCGGTTTCCCGCGTCAGTTGAGCGAAGAAGGTTTCCATGAAGGCGTGGCGCTGTTGAGCCATCTGCCGGCCGACCGCGGTGCGCATGTGGTCGCGCACCCGGGACATCTTCACCCGGAATTCCCGGTAGGCGGTGTCCTCCAGGGAATAGGGCCGGGTGCTGGCCGGATCGATGTCGGGGTTGTGCAGGCGGGCGCCGATCTGGCCGGCAAAGAGGAAGGCGCGGCCGATACCCACCGCCCCGATGGAATCGAGCTTGTCGGCGTCGAACAGGATGTCCGCCTCGAGCGTGGCGGGCTCACTGGCGTCGCGGTAGCGGTGGGCGCGGATACAGTGACAGATCGCCGCCACGTCCGCCTCGGTGTAGCCCAACTCCCGCAGAAGCGGCGCGGCCAGTTCGGCGCCGCGCTCGGCATGACAGACTCCGCCGCGGCTGCGGCTTTCCTCGCGGCGGCCGATGTCGTGGAACAGGGCGGCCGGGGCGAGGATCTCGAGTCGGGCGCCCAGGCGGCGGCCGAGGTTGAGCGCGGTCTGCAGCACCCGTTCGCTGTGGTCCGGACCATGCGAACCGCCCTCGGCCAGGCAGAACGAGGCGCCGAGCCGTCTCAGCCGGTCCAGGTGGGCGTCGGTCAGGGTGGGGCTGGTGGTCATGCGCCGAAATATTCCTGCATCAGCCAGCGGACGGCGAGCAGCAGCAGTTCCTCGTCGTCACCGGCCAGCCCCCGGAGTTGCGCCGGGGTGAGCGGCCGGTTCAGGGCGATGCGGCCGTCCACCATCTGTCGGCGGAACTGGTCCAGGTCGTAGAGGGCGAGCATGTACTGGTCCAGCTGCATCCGGTTGGGGCGAAAGCTGCCGTCCTGGATGCTCGGGTGCTGGACCAGCGGCAGGAGGGCGTCGTTGTAGCGGTTGTACAGATCGAGTCCCTGGCCGCGCAGGTAGTCGGCCACGCTCTGGGTGCACTCCTCGGCAAAGCCGCGGCAGTGCGGTTCCCGTACCTCCACCAGCGATTCGACGGGCGGTCCCTGGTCCGTTCGTGCCGCGCCCCGGCCGATCGGGTAGGCCCGGCAGCTGCCCGGCCGGTCAGGGTAGACGGTGCAGCCGGTGGCGCAGACGAAGACGCAGCTGGCCCGGCCGTCATCCACCATGGTCAGGTAGCAGGAGGGAAAGAGCTGCGGCTCCTCCCACTCGACGATCGCGTAGCGTTCGAGAAACTGTCCCGAACTGAGACCCAGGCTGCGTTTGAGCCGCAGCGCGTCGTACGGGGTCAGGGCGAGGTCCAACTCCCGGCAGCACTCGGTGAAACAGGCCACGCCGGGGTGACAGGCAAAGGTGAAGGGCCGGTCCGCGGCGGTCGGCCGGATCTGTTGTTCGGAGCCCGGTGTCGGGTTCATTTGGTGTGGTCTCCCTGGAGGACGAGCAGCGGACTGGCGACGAACACCGAGCTGAAGAAGGCCACCGCAATGCCGACGAGCAGGGCGAAGGAGAAGTCGTGCAGGGTCGCGCCACCGAAGAAGAAGAGCGAGGTCAGGCAGAACAGCACGCTCAAGCCGGTGATGAACGACCGGCCAAGCACCTGGTTGATGCTGTCGTTGATGATCTGGTAGAAGCTGCCCGCTCCTTCCTTGTGCATGTTCTCGCGGATGCGGTCGAAAATGACCACGGTGTCGTTGAGCGAGTAGCCGGCCAGGGTGAGCAGGGCGGTGATGATCAGCAGGTTGATTTCCTTGTCCATCAGCCAGCAGATGCCGAGTACGGCGAGCACGTCGTGGAAGGTCGCCACCGTGGCCGCGACGCTGAAGCGGAAGTCGAAGCGCAGTGCCAGGTAGGCGATCACGCCGAGCATGGACAGCACCACCGACAGGATCGCCTTGCTGCGCAGGTCGGCCGACACCGAGGCGCCGATCTCGGATTTGCCCTCCAGGGTGAATCCTGCGCCGAATGCCTTGCCGGCAAGCGAGGTGGTGATGCGGTCGCTCAGGTTGCCGATCTTCTCCTCGGACTGCTTGACCTTGACGATCAGCTGGTTTTCGCTGGTCACCTGCTGCAGGTCGATGCCGGTGAACCCCTGGTCGCGGAGATGTCCGCGCACCTCCTCCAGCGAGAAGGGGGCCGCGGTGCGGTACTGGAGCAGGGTGCCGCCGGTGAAGTCCACGCCCATGTTGGCGTGACCGCGGAGGATCTGCACGAAGGCGATCAGGCCGAGTACCACCAGGGCGGAGGAACAGGCGAAGGCGATCTTGCGCACGCCCATGAAATCGAAGCCGGTCTTGCCGATCATCTGCATGAAGCCGACACGCTTGAGCACCTTGAGGCTGAGCAGGCTGTCGAACATCAGCCGCGAGAAGAACAGCACCGCGAACAGGTTGAACAGGATACCGAAGGTCAGGGTGATGGCAAAGCCCTTGATCGGCCCGGTGCCGAACAGGAACAGCACCAGGGCGGTGATCAGGGTGGTGACCTGGCCGTCGACAATGGACCAGAAGGCCCGGTTGAAGCCGGCGTCCACGCCCGCGCGCACGGATTTGCCCAGGGCGAATTCGTCGCGCATGCGTTCGTAGATGAGGATGTTGGCGTCCACGCCCATGCCCACCGAGAGGATGATACCGGCGATACCCGGCAGGGTCAGGGTCGAGCCCAGCATGGCCAGGCCGACGAACAGGAGCAGGATGTTGAAGGCCAGCGAGATGTTGGCGATGAGGCCCGAGGTCCGGTAGTAGACGATCATGAAGAGCACCACCAGGAGCGCCCCGGCCAGGCCGGAATAGAGCCCGTCGCGGATCGAGTCCTGGCCGAGGCTGGCGCCCACGGTCAGGTTCTGGATGACGTCCACCGGTGCCGGCAGGGCGCCGACGCGCAGGACGATGGCCAGGTCGGTGGCCTCCTCGTGGGTGAAACTGCCCGAGATCTGGGCGCTGCCGCCGAGGATCTTCTCGCGGATCACCGGGGCCGAGCGGACATTCTCGTCGAGCACGATGGCCAGCCGTCGGCCGACGCTCTTTTCGGTGATGTTGGCGAACACCCGGCCGCCATGGCCGGTGAGATCGAGACTGACGTAGGGTTCGTTGAAGGTGCCGCCGATGCGGACCTGGGCGTTTTTCACCATCTCGCCGGTCATCAGCACCGGGGTCTCGAGCAGGAGCGGCACCCTGGACTCGCGCTTGGTCTGCGGGTCGACCACCTTTTCGAAGAAGATCTCGGTGCCCTGGGGCAGGCGGTTCTGCAGGGCGAGGTTGAGCTGCCGGCGGCTTTCACCCTCGCGCCACTGACCGTTCTTGACCGTCTCGTCGATGAGTTGCGCCAGGTTGACGCCCGAGGCCTCGGAGACCAGTTTGAACTCGAGCTGGGCGGTCTGGCCGATGAGGCTCATGGCCCGGTCCGGATCCTTGACCCCGGGCAGCTGGACAACGATCTGGTTTTCGCCCTGGCGGAGGACAATAGGCTCGGACACGCCGAACTGGTCGATGCGGTTGCGGATGATTTCCAGCGACTGGTTGACCGCGTTTTTGCGGATATAGTCGATCTCCTGGCCGCTCAGCCGCAGGGTGACCCGCGGGAAACTGCCCTCCTCGGCCTCCACCTTGGTCTCCAGGTTGGGGAACGAATCCTTGAGGATCTGCTTGACCGTATCGATGGCCCCGGTATTGGGCAGGGTGAAGAGGATGCTGCCGGCAGCGCCCGCATCCATGCGGACCGCGTTGATGTTCTTTTCCGCCAGCGCCGACTTGAAGTCCGTGGCCGACAGGTCCAGGCTGTTTTCCGCAGCCTTGTCCAGGTCCACCTGGAGGACGATGTGCATGCCGCCCTGCAGGTCGAGGCCGAGTTTCAGGCCGGCCGGGGCCATGTATTTCTTCCACCAGTCGGGCAGCCCCGGGTTGAGGGACGGGAGCAGGGCCAGGGCGGAAAAGGCAAGCAGCAGTACGACGAGACCGATCTTGAGTTTCAAACTGGAGTTCATGGATGAGTTCCTGTGCCTGTGCCAGGGGTGCGGCGGGAGAGGTGATTGTTGAACGAAATTTGCGATTATACGACGAAGCCCGGTTTGCTGCAATGCCACGATGGCTTTTTCTCAGCGAAAGGAGGAACGGGCGGGACGGAAGGATGGCCATTTGGGGCCGGGACGGCGGGTGACGATCAGGGCTTGCGGTTGATGGCGGCGGCCATGCAGGCCGCGCCGAAACCGTTGTCGATGTTGACCACGGCCAGCCCCGGCGAACAGCTGTTGAGCATGCCGAGCAGGGCTGACCAGCCGCCGGCGCCGGCACCGTAGCCGACGCTGGTCGGCACGGCGATGACCGGCGCCCCGGTCATGCCGGCCACCACCGAGGGCAGCGCGCCTTCCATGCCGGCAACGACGATGATCACCCGCCCTTGCTGCAGCAGGGCGGAATGGGCGAGAATGCGGTGGATGCCGGCCACCCCGGCATCGTAAACGGTTTCCACCGGGTGGCCGAACATGTGCAGGGTGATGCGCGCCTCCTCGGCCACCGGCAGGTCCGAGGTGCCGGCGGTGACGATGACCACCGTGCCGGAGGCCCGACCGACCGGAATGTGGCGGTCGTTGCCGGTGAGGATCCGGGCGGCGGGGTGGTAGGCGAGTCCGGCCAGGCGGGCGCGGACCGCGGCTGCCTTGTCCGCATCGACCCGGGTGGCGAGCACTACCGAATCGGTGCGCAGGAGGGCCGCGAGGATCTCGACCAGTTGGTCCGCGCTTTTGTTTTCGCCGAACACCGCCTCGGGGAGCCCGGTGCGCAGGGCGCGGTGATGGTCCAGGCGGGCGGAGGCGAGCACCTCCACCTCCAGGCGGCGCAGCCGGTCGACGGCCTCGGGGATTTGCATGCCGCCGTCACGCACCTGCCGGAGCAGAGCGGTCAAGGTCTGTTCATCCATGGGACAACCCTGTGAAAAATTTCCGGCCAATCTACCACCCGGCCGTCGGAGCGTAAACAGTTTACGGCCGCAGCCCCTTTTGTTAGAGTGGCCCACCGCGCCCAGACCCTGTGATGCCGCCGCTCGGCGAAGGAGCCTGCCCCATGGCCAACGACAACCTGCCCCCCTGGCTGAACGCTCTGCTGCGGGCCGAGTGCTACCCGCACCCGGCCCCGGATATCCGGCTCGTGCAGACGCATATCTCCTATGTGCTTCTTGCCGGTGACTACGTCTACAAGTTCAAGAAGCCGGTCAACTTCGGCTTTCTCGATTTTTCCGCTGCGGACAGGCGGCACCATTTCTGCGAGCAGGAACTCCTGCTCAACCGCCGTCTGTGTCCGGACCTCTATCTCGGCCTGGTCGAGGTGACCGAGGAGAACGGCGGCTTCGCCCTGAACGGCGGCGGCCGGCCGGTGGAATGGGGTGTGCGCATGCGGCGCATGCCCGAGGAACGGATGATGGTCAACCTCATCCGCGCCGGCGGCCTGCTGGCGGATCACATCGACGCCCTGGTGGAGGTGCTCGCCGAATTCTACCGCCGGGCCGAGGGCGGGGAGAAGGTACGGCAATTCGGCAGCGCCGAAGCGGTGGCGGTCAACGTGCTCGAGAATTTCGAGCAGACCCGGCCTTTCCTCGGCCAGGGCGGCCTGGACCAGGCCCGGTTCGACCGGGTCGCCGCCGCGGCCCGGGACTTCCTCGAGCGGCGCGACCTGTTCCAACAGCGGATCGACGAAGGTCGTATCCGTGACTGTCACGGTGACCTCTACTCGGCCAACATCTGCCTGGCCGACAAGGTCTATATCTACGACTGCATTGAGTTCAACGAGCGGTTCCGCTTCAGCGACGTGGCCAGCGATGTGGCCTTTCTCGCCATGGACCTGGATTTCCACGGCCTGGACGCCCTGTCGCACCGTTTCATCGACCGCTTTGTCACCCGGACGAATGATCCGGGCCTGCTGACCATGCTCGATTTCTACAAGGGGTACCGCGCCTACGTGCGCGGCAAGATCGGCCTGTTCACGGCGGCCGATCCGGCGGTGGACGCCGGGGTGCGGGCCGCCTGCCTGGAGGACGCGGCCCGGTATTTCACCCTGGCGGAGCGGTATGCAGCCCGCTGAGACCTGTGGGCACGGGGCGGAGGGCGCCGGCAAAGCGGCGGTCGTCTTTTTCGGGATGATCGCTTCGGGCAAATCGACCCTTGGCCAGGCCTGGGCACAACAGCACCGGGCGCCGTACTACAACACCGATCGGGTGCGCAAGGAACTGGCTGGCCTGCAGCCGACGGAGCGGCGGCCGGAGGCGGCCGATGAGGGCATCTACGCCGCCGGGTTCACGGAGCGAACCTACCGGACCATGCTCGAGCGGGCGGCAGCGGATTTTTCCAGGGGTGCGGGGATGGTGGTCCTCGACGGCTCCTACAGCCGGCGATCAGACCGGGAGGCGGTGCGGCGCATGGCGGAGGGGTGCGGGGCGAGAAGCGTGTTCGTCCTCTGCGCCTGTTCCGAGCGGGAGGTGCAACGCCGGCTCGCCCTGCGCGCCCGGGATCACGACGCGGTTTCCGACGGGCGCTGGGAGATTTATCTGCGTCAGCAGGAGGTGTTCGAACGGCCGGATGCAGAGGAGCGGGACTGCCTGCGCATCGATACCGAACAGGAGGTCACGGTTCTTTTGGCCGCACTGGCAGGCCAACTCGGCCGTTGAGCGGAGAAATTCGGCCGGGTGGCCTTATTCCGGCTTCCCGCCCGGTTCTTCCCGGGAGACGGGCACCGAGCCTGCACCCGCGGCTTCCTCGTCGGTGTCGCGGTCTTCCGGGGCCTTGGTCATGAATTCGGGCAGCCATTTGCGCAGCCCGGTGGACGGCGGCTTGCCGGCCTGCAGCCGTTCAAGCAGGGCCTTGGCCTGACCGGACACGTTGGATTCGGGGTACATGGCCAACAGGTATTTCAGCCGGTGTTGCGCCTCCTCGTACTTTTCCGAACGCACATAGAAATCGGCGACAAAATACTCGTGGTTGGCGATGAAGTCCCTGGCGTCCTTGATCCGGCCCTTGGCTTCCTTGGAGTAGGGTGACTGCGGGTAGGCCTGGATGAGGCGGGTGAAGGACTTGATGGCCTCCTGGGCGCCGCTCGTATCCCGGTCGATGCGGTCACTGCGCATGAAGTCGCACATGCCGATCTGGAACAGTACATACGGCATGGCCTCGTTGGTGGGATGGCGTTCTTCGAACCCCTTGTACAGGGTCTTTGCCTCGGGATACTGCTTGTTGTAGTAGTGGGCATCGGCCGCCTTCAGTTCCGCCAGCATGGCCGGGGCGCTGAAAGGGTGCTCGTCGAGAATGGTGTTGAAGGCCTTGATGGCGGTGCTGTAGTCGCCGACATCATAGGCGTCCATCCCTTCGACGATGAGGGTCTCCGGAGCCTTGGATTTCGGTTCCTCATCCTCGCCGAACTTGAAACTGCTGAACATGCCGTCGAAGGTCGAACAGCCAGGGAGCAGGGTCGCGATGAGCAGGAGGATCGCCAACAGGGTCGGCCTGCGGCGGCTTGCGGGGCGTTGCCGGGTCTGCCTCATGCGGGGCCTCACGATGGACTGCAGTTGAAGGGTTGGACCGGTGCCTGGCTGCCGAGATAATGTTCGGCGGAGAGTTCGGCGACAGCGCCTTCGCCGGCGGCGTTGATGATCTGGCGGAACCGTTTGCTGCGGATGTCGCCGGCGGCATAGACTCCGGGCAGGTTGGTGGCCATCTCCTCGTCGGTGACGACAAACCCGCCCGAGTCGGTGTGCAGTTCCGGAGGCAGCAGATCGCTGTTGGGCATCACCCCGATGAGGACAAAGATGCCGGTGACCTTGAGGGTCGATTCCTCGCCGCTGTTGTCGCGCAGGAGGAGTTCCGCCACGCCGCTCTTGTCGCCCCGGATTTCGGCAACCTGGGTGTTCCACAGGAAATCGATCCTGGGATTGCAGAAGGCCTTTTCCTGAAGGATCTTGGTCGCGCGCAGTTCGTCCCGGCGGTGGATCACCGTGACCCTGGTGGCGAACTTGGTCAGGTGCAACGCATCCTGGATGGCGGTGTTGCCGCCGCCGACCACGGCGATCTCCTGGTTGCGGTAGAAGGGACCGTCGCAGGTGGCGCAGTAGGAGACGCCGCGGCCGCTCAGTTCAAACTCGCCGGCAACCCCCAGCCTTCTCGGCCTGGCGCCGGTGCAGAGGATGATGGTGCTGGCGGTCAGGGATTCCCCGTTTTCCAGGGTGACGGTTTTGATCTCGCCGGCCAGGTCCAGCGATTTGATGACCGCGAACTTCTTTTCCAGGCCGAAGCGGTCGGCATGGGCGGTCATCTTGTCCATCAGGTCGAAGCCGGAAACCCCCTCGACGAAACCGGGAAAATTGTCCACCCAGTCCGTGACCAGCACCTGGCCACCGGTGGCCCCCTTTTCGACGAGCAGGGTCTTGAGCCGGCCGCGGGCCGCGTACAGCCCGGCCGTCAGGCCCGCGGGCCCGCCACCGACGATGATCAGTTGATACTGTGCCTGCAGCATGGCTCCGTGCGCGGAAAAAGAAAGCACGGCCGCACCACCGGGGCGCGACCGTGCCTGGCGGGAAAATCAGATGACTTTCTTGATCAGATCCTGCAACTGGGTCTTGCCCACGGCCCCGGTGATCTGGTCGACCACCTCACCGCCCTTGAAAAGGATGAGGGTGGGGATCGCCCGGATGCCGAATTTGCCGGGGGTGGCCGGGTTGTCGTCGACGTTCATCTTGGCGATGACCACCTTGCCCTCGAACTCTTCGGCAAGCTCGTCGATGACCGGCCCGATGGCCTTGCAGGGACCGCACCAGGGAGCCCAGAAGTCCACCAGGCAGGGCGTGGCGCTGCCGACGATCTTGTTTTCGAATTCGCTGTCAGAGATATGCAGTACCTTGTCGCTTGCCATGGTTGTCTCCTTGTGCGTGTCCGCCGGGAAATCCTGTGCGAAAAATTTATGAATTCTGCGTGGTTAGATGCTGAATGACTGAATCAGCGGCCATTCTACCTTGCAGGGTGGTCGGTGACAAGAGAAAATTGAGCGCAGGCCCTGCCGGTCCGGGGAGAGAGCGGTGAGCGGTTGTTTTTGCTTTTGACATTCGCAACATCCACATGCTACCTTAGCAGGCTTTGTGCGACCCTGTTTCCGAACGACCCGCATCCCGCACACCGCACCGTTCTTCCCGATTCAGAGAGGCTTATGAACACCGACCAGTCCGCCCGTCTGTTCGCCCAGGCCAAGACCCTCATCCCTGGAGGCGTCAACTCGCCGGTCCGGGCCTGCCGTTCCGTCGGCTGTGACCCGCTGTTTGTCCGCAGGGCGGAGGGGTGCCTCATCACCGATGTGGACGGCAACGAATTCATCGATTTCGTCGGCTCCTGGGGGCCAATGATCCTCGGGCATGCCCATTCGCAGGTGGTGGCGGCGATCCGGCGCACCGCCGGCGAGGGCACCAGTTTCGGCGCACCGTCACCCCTGGAGGTGGAGTTGGCTGAGATGGTCTGCCGCGCGGTGCCCTCGATGGACAAGGTGCGGTTCGTCAGTTCCGGCACCGAGGCCACCATGAGTGCGGTTCGCCTGGCGCGGGGCTGCACCGGTCGCAAGGTCGTGGTCAAGTTCGACGGTTGCTATCACGGCCACGCCGACACCTTTCTCGTTCGCGCCGGGTCCGGGGTGATTACCCTCGGCATTCCCGGCAGCCCGGGCGTGCCTGAGGATATCGTCAAAAATACCCTGTCCATCCCCTACAACGACCCGCAGACGCTGGAGCGGACCCTGCGCGACGGGCGCCTGGACATCGCCTGCGTGATTGTCGAGCCGGTGGCCGGCAACATGGGCGTGGTCCCGCCGGCTGAGGGCTTCCTCCAGACCCTGCGCCAACTCACCCGGGAACTGGGCATCGTGCTCATCTTCGACGAGGTGATCACCGGTTTCCGGCTGGCGCTTGGCGGGGCCCAGGAACGGTTCGGCATTACCCCGGACCTGACCTGCCTGGGCAAGATCATCGGCGGCGGTCTGCCGGTGGGTGCCTATGGCGGCAGAGGCGACCTCATGGACCAGATCGCCCCGGACGGTCCGGTCTACCAGGCCGGAACCCTCTCCGGCAACCCGTTGGCCATGGCGGCCGGGCTGGCCATGCTCGAGGTGGTCAGCCGGCCCGGATTCTATGCCGAACTGGAGGCCAAGAGTGATTGGTTCGCCGGCGAAATGGCGGGAATCCTTGCCCGGACGGGCGTGCCCGCCGTGCTCAACCGGGTCGGGTCGATGATGACCTGCTTTTTTACCCGGGATCCGGTACACGATTACGAGTCGGCCATGCGGGCCGACACCGGCCGCTACGGGCGCTATTTCCGGGCCATGCGGGACGGCGGCGTCTGGATCGCCCCCTCCCAGTTCGAGGCAGCCTTCATCTCCGCTGCCCACGGTCGCGACCACCTGGAAAAGGCGCTGTCCGTGACTGAATCGTCATTCAAAAAACTGATGGTTTAGTTAAAAAAATATTGCGTTTGGCCGGGCTGCATGCTACCTGTAGCAGCAATTGTCCGGCCGGCCTGGAGCTCTGCACGATGTCTGAAGATCGAAGGGAAATGTTCCGGCAGTTGGCGATCTACAGCCATGTGGGCATGACCTTCGTCTTCTCCATCCTGGTGGGTTTCGGGATGGGCTGGCTGCTCGACAACAAGGTGTTCAACGGCCGGACGGCCCCGTACCTCACCTTCGTTTTTCTCGGTCTCGGAATTATCGCCGGGTTCAGGCAGCTCTGGGAACTGACCAGGACGATCAAGGATGACTGACAGGGTGCCATCGGGCCCATCCGACACCGAGAACGGGCCCGACCTGGTCCGCAGCGTCATGATCTTCAGCTGGCTGTTGACCCTCGCCCTGACGGCGGTCGGCTGGTACGTGTACGGCGGGGTCTTTGCCCGGTCCGTGCTGGCGGGCGGTTGTTTGGTCAACGGCAGTTTCCTGCTGCTGCGCTACGATGCCCGCCGGTTGACCCGACGCATAAGCAGCGCGGGCGAACAGCAGGACGCGGTCAGCCGGGCGGAAACCGTCCGGTTCTTCATTCATTTTTTCGCCAGGCTGGTTGTGCTGGGCCTGCTGCTGTTTGTTCTGGCCTCGAAGATGACCATCGATGTGATCGGTCTGACATTGGGGCTCGCCACGGTCATGTGCAGTATCGTCATCATCGGCTTGATCAGGAAGACAAGCCGGCTGCCGAGCAAAGTCTGAGGAGAAGGTAGGTCATGGAACATCCGATATTGTTTATTTCGTTGATTCTGCAAGGTCTGGGCCTGCCGGTGCCGCATACGCCCATCGGTCACACCCTCCTGGAAAAACTTTGCGCGCCGTACATGACCTATACCTGGATGGTCATGATCTTCCTCATCATCGTGCCCAAACTGACCATGGGCAAGTTGGAGATGAACCCGGGCAGCGGCCAGAATTTCTGGGAAGTGATGATCGGCGGCCTGATGGATTTCTTCACCGAAAACCTGGGGGAAAAGGGCGCGAAAATGCTCTTCCCGATGATGGCCACCTTCTTCTTCTACATCATCATCGCCAACATGATCGGGCTGATCCCGGGTTTCATGTCGCCCACCTCGAGCCTCAACATCACCCTGGCCATGACCCTGATCGTCTGGGTGACGCATCATGTGCTCGGGTTCAGGTATCATGGCCTGAAGTACTACAAGCATTTCATGGGGCCGAGCAAGGCGCTGGCGCCATTCATGTTCCTGCTAGAGCTGATCAGTAACTTCGCCCGCATGATCTCGCTCTCCATGCGTCTTTTCGGCAACATCCTCGCCAAGGAGGTTCTGCTGGGCGTCCTCTTCATGCTCGCCGGCGCCTTTTTCGCGCCCCTGCCGATCCTCTGCCTCGGCGTATTGGTGTCGGTGATCCAGGCGGTGGTTTTCGTCCTGCTCAGCCTGCTGTACTGTGCCGGGGCCATGGAACACGCCCACTAAGTCAATTTTATGGTTCCGTTCATCGGAGAAGAAGGCCAACTTCATAAAATCTATTACACGGAGGAACACAACAATGGACAAACTCACTCTCGGCCTGATCTGTATCGGCGCTGCCCTCAGCATCGGTCTGGCTGGATTCGGTGCCGGCATCGGCATGGGCAACGGTCTGCGTGGCGCCTGTGACGGCGTGGCCCGCAACCCGGAGGCCAAAGGCGCCATCACCACCACCATGATCCTTGGTATGGCTCTCTGCGAGTCCATCGCCATTTATGGTCTGGTCATCGCCTTCATCCTGCTCTACGCCAACCCCTTCAAGGCGGCGCTCGGTCTGTAAGCCGAAACAGGCAAGGTTGTACCAAGGGCTGCGGCAGATGCCGCAGCCCTTTTTTTATCCGATGACCACCTCTTGCCCGGGAACGAGCCTTGAGCTTCTCTCCTGCCTGGTGGTGCCGCAAGGCAAGAGCACAGCGGGCCTTCATCAGTTGCCCCGGGCAACAGGCCAAGCCCTTGCAAGAGGGGTCACCGGAGCCGGAATCAACCCAGCGGTTGATGCCAGCATGGCGCACACCAGTCCTCGCCCGGAGCCGATGAGGACGCAGTCCAATCCCTGCTGCAGGATAATGTATGAAAACGATGTATCTGGTAAGTCTGGGTTGCCCCAAAAACCTGGTGGATTCGGAAGTGATGCTCGCCGCCCTGGAACAACACGGCTACGCGGTGGTCGACGATCCCGAACAGGCCGACCTGCTGCTGGTGAACACCTGCGGTTTCATTCGTCCGGCGGTGGAGGAGGCCATCGATACCATCCTCGACCTGGCCCGCTACAAGGCAGGCGCACCCGGAAAGCGGCTGGTGGCCACGGGCTGCATGGTGCAGCGGTACGGAGCCGAACTGGCCGCGGAACTGCCCGAGGTGGATCTTTTCGTTGGCCTGGATGATTTCCCGGAGATCGGCCGGCTCCTGCAGACCGCTGCTGCCGGGGGACGGGTTGTGACCCGCCCCGGTGCGGCCAGCTACCTGATGGACCGCACCGCGCCGAGGCGGGTCTCGACTCCGCCCCACCGCTCCTACCTGAAAATCACCGAAGGCTGCGACAACCGCTGCTCCTACTGCATGATCCCGGCCATTCGCGGTCGATTGCGCAGTCGCCCCGTGGAGGACCTGGTGGCCGAAGCCCGGTCCCTCGAACGCTGCGGCGTCCGTGAACTGTCGCTCATCGCCCAGGATCTCACCGCCTATGGCAGGGATTTCGGTCGGCCTGACGCCCTGATGGATCTTCTCAAGAGCCTGCTCGACCAGACCGCCATCCCCTGGTTCAGGTTGCTCTATCTCTACCCGTCGACCGTGAGCGAGGCCTTACTGAAACTCATGGCCACCCGGTCGCGGATCCTGCCCTACCTGGACATCCCTTTCCAGCATGCGAGCGACCGGGTGCTGCACCGGATGAACCGCCATTATGGCCTGGCCACCCTGGACGAGTTGGTGGCGCGCATTCGCGGATTTTTGCCTGACTGCGCCATCCGGACGACCATGCTGGTCGGCTTCCCCGGTGAGACCGAGGCGGACGTGGAGCAACTGATCGAAGCCCTGCAACGCTGGCAGCTCGACCATGTGGGCGTGTTTCCCTATGAGGACGAGGAGGGCAGCGCCGCCTGCGAATTATCCGGCAAGATCGAAGAAGAGGAAAAGGTGGCTCGCTACCGACGGGTCATGGAGGCGCAGGCGGCCATCAGCCATAATCGGCTGGGCCGGTTCGTCGGCAGGACGGAACAGGTGCTGATCGAAGGGGTCAGCGGAGAAAGCGACCTGCTGCTGGAAGGGCGCACCCGCTTTCAGGCGCCGGATATTGACGGCTGTGTGCTGATTACCGCGGGCCAGGTGAATTCCGGCGACCTCGTGCCGGTGCGCATCACCGAGGCGCATGTGTACGACCTTGTGGGGGAGGTGATCGACGGCGAAGACGGCTCCGCACCGTGAGTGCAGAGCGGTTGGCAGCGGGTCAGATGGCCTCCCCGCGGTTCACCTGTTCGCGAAGATCCTTGCCCACCTTGAAGAACGGCAGTTTTTTCGGTTTGACCTTGATTTTTTCCCCGGTTTTCGGGTTCCTGCCTGTATACGACTGATATTCCTTGACAACAAAACTGCCGAAGCCGCGGATTTCGATGGACTCGCCCCGGGCCAGCGCATCGCTCATCGTTTCGATGATCGTGTTGGTTATCGATGCGGCCTCTCGGAGAGGAATGTTCATTGCTTCGGCGAGCGCTTCGATCAGTTCGGATTTATTCATACTTCTCTTTCCTCCAGCATGTTGTGGGGGAGTGGCAGAAAAACGCATGGTTACCGCCCGAAACCCGCCGCGGTTGGTGGCGCGAGTCGCTCGACGAAGCCATTCCGCATTATGGAAAAAATTTAAGCAGGTATGTTTTTGATTGTAAAGGGAATTTTTCCGGAAAATATTTTTTTCAGGTCGTCGGTGGCGAGTATCCGGTATTTGCCGGGGGCCAGCCTGCCCAGCCGCAACTGACCGTAGGCCGTTCGTTTCAGGTGGATGACCCGATGGTTGATGGCCTGGAACATTTTGCGCACCTGCCGTTTCTTGCCCTCGTGGATGACCACCTCCACCAGGGTGCGCTGGCCCCGACGGTCCAGGATGCGGATGTCAGCCGGCCGGGTGCGCTGTCCGTCGATCTCCACCCCCATCTCCAGGCGTCGCAGTTCCTCCCGTGTCGGCGAGCCCATGACCAGAGCCTCATAGGTCTTGTTCACCTCGTACCGGGGATGGAGGATGAAATTCCCCAGTTCCCCGTCGTTGGTCATGAGCAGGGCCCCTTCCGTGTCAAGGTCGAGCCGACCCACGGGAAAGAGACGCTGGGGGAAGTCGGCGACCAGGTCGGCCACCACCGGCCGTCCCTGCGGGTCGGCCAGGGTGGTCACGTACCCGGCCGGTTTATTGACGAGAACGTATATCTTCTGCTCGAAATCGATTGGCTGGCCGTTGCAGGCAACCAGGTCCCGCGCCGGGTCGATCTTCAGGCCCATGGTCTGCACCACCTGGCCGTTGACCGTGACCCGGCCGCTGCGGATCAGTTCCTCCGCTCCGCGGCGGGAGGCGACGCCAGCCCTGGCAAGGATTTTCTGCAGTCGTTCGAGCATGTCGGTCCGTCGCGGGGGACGCGCTTGCAGGCGCAGTGGGTGGGAAACGACCAGACGGGCAGGTCAGCGGTAGCGTGCCGGCAGGATGCGGTCGATTCTGCCGTCCACCAGCTTTTTGGTTGCCGGGTCGACCTCGAGTACCTCCGTGTACCAGGGCTTCATCCGGCAGTCGAAGACAATGGGCGGTTCCAGGCCGACATGGAAACGGTGCAGGGTTTGCCTGCGACCGTGGATGTCTGCGGCCGGTTCGAAGCGGGTGAAGAAGGTCCAGAGAAACTCCTGCAGGGAGGCGGTGGCCTCGGCAGAGGAATCGACCAGCAGTACCACCGGCCAGGTGGCCACGCCCGGATGGTTGGCAAGGCGGCCCGGCAGATCCGGCGCCGATTCGTAGGACGGTCCCTCGACCACCAGGGTACCCGGCAGGTAGGCCACCGGCCGCGCACATTCCTCCGGCAGTGAACCGGTGAAGGTTTCCGGCAGGTCCCGATGCTTGGCCTGGCCCAGGCCGAGCATCATGGCCTTGGACCCCTTGTTGACCGAGGGACCGGTGTAATCAAGGGTATCCTGGGACACATTGGCGAACACGAACAGATCCCGGTCCCACTGGATGCGCTCGAGAATGTGCTGCCACAAGCGCGGGAAATGGGCCACGTCGATGCTGCCGTCGGTGATCAGCAGGAACTTGGTGAGTGACAGTTGGCCTTCGCCCAGGATGCGCAAGCCGGCGGCAAAGGCCTCGCGCGGGTAGCGATCGGTGACCCGGGCTGCGGCCAGGCAGTGGAACCCGGTCTCGCCGAAGGTTTTCAACTGGCACACCCCCTTCATGACCAGGGGGAACAGCGGCGATAGCAGGTCCTGAAGGAAATCGCCGATGAAATAATCCTCCTGCCTGGGCCGGCCCACCACCGTGGCGGGATAGATGGCGTCCTTGCGGTGGTAGAGGTGGGTGGTCTGGAAGACCGGGTAATCGTGCTGCAGCGAGTTGTAGCCGTAATGGTCGCCAAAAGGGCCTTCGGGCCGGCGCAGGTGCGGCGGCACCACCCCCTTGACCGCGAACTCGGCCTCGGCCACGAGGCGATGACCGCCCCTGGGGTCATCGGCCAGAGCCAGTTTGCTGCCCATGAGCAGGGAGGCAAGCAGTAACTCCGGGATGTTCTCGGGCAGCGGGGCGATGGCGGCCAGCATCAGTGCGGGCGGACCACCGATGTAAAGGGTCAGGGGCAGGGGCTGGTTCGTCTGTTCGGCGGCCCAGTAATGGTACCCGCCCCCCTTGTGGATCTGCCAGTGGATGCCGGTGGTGGTGTCGTCGAACCGCTGGACGCGGTACATGCCGAGATTGTGTCCCGAGCCGTCCGGGTGTTCGGTGTAGACCAGCGGCAGGGTGACGAAGGCGCCGCCGTCGGAGTGCCAGGAAGTGAGCATGGGCAGGGAACCGAGCCGCGCCGGTTGCTGGCAGCAGTCGAGCACGGGCGCCGTGCGGACCTGTTTGAGACCGATGCGCATGCCCTCGGTGAAGAGCGAGCGGCGCCGCCACAGGCCGCCGAGGGTGGGCGGCAGGGCGTGTTCCACCAGGTCGACCAGGCCGCGGACAAAGTCCAGCGGCCGGCGGCCGAAGGCCATCTCCAGCCGCTGGTTGGTGCCGAACAGGTTGGTGACCACCGGGAAGGCCGAATCCTTGACCCGGGTGAACAGCAGGGCCGGACCGCCACGGGCGATCACCCGGCGGTGGATCTCGGCGATCTCCAGGTGGGGGTCCACCGGTTCGTCGATGGTCAGCAGTTGGTCGTTGCGACGGAGCAGTTCGAGATAGTCACGCAGGTTGACAAGTGCAGGCATGGGTGGGGTATCCGCCGAAGGCCGGGCCAACGGGTCAGTGATGGTGATGCTCCTCGCCGAGGAACAGGTTGTGGTATTCCTCGCCTGAGAGGTGGTTGCGCATGATCCCGGTGAGCAGGTCCACCACCTGGTGGATCTCCTCCTCGCGCATGCGCGGCGCCAGGGTGCCGAGCAGGCGATCCTGGCTGAACAGCCTGAGGAAGGTGACGAGGGACTGTTCGTCCGTGTTGCGGTCCAGGCCGAAAAGCATGGTGTACTCCGAAAGGGTGGGATCAGCCCGCGAGGACTCGCCACCACACCCTGCGGTTGCGCGGGCCGTCGTATTCGCAGAGGAAAATGCGCTGCCAGGTGCCGAGCCGCAACCGCCCCCGGTGCACGAGGACGGTTGCGGAGGAACCGGTGAGCAGGGTCATGAGGTGGGCCGGCGAGTTGCCCTCGGCATGCCGGTAGGGGTAGTCGCGGGGAACGATGCGTTCGATGGCGCCGAGCAGGTCGCGCCGAACGTCCGGGTCGGCCCCTTCGTTGATGGTAATCCCGGCGGTGGTGTGCGGGTTGTACAGAACCAGGACGCCTTCCGTGACCCCCGTCGCCGCCACCTCCTGCTCCACCCGGGCGGTGAGATCGATCATTTCATGTCGCCTGGTGGTGGCGACGGTGAACTCACCTGTCGGCATGGTCACCCGAAATCGAACGGTTCAGGGCTGCTGCAATTCCCACTGGCCATACTCGTTGCGGCAGGCGGTGCTGTAGGTGCGCTCCGGCCGACCGTCGATGATCGCTTCGATTTCCGCCCGTCTGCACACCCGGCGGCTCGAAGGTTCCTGGTAGGCGGGCTGCGGCGTGACCGTGTACTGGTTGCCGGTGTCCGGGTTCACCCAGGAGGAGCGCTGGTTGGAAACGCCCCGCTCGTACATGTGGTCGAGCTGCTGACGGTCGTATTTGTCCATTTCGCTGCCGACGATGTAGCCGAGCATGGTGCCGACCGCGGCGCCGATGAGGGTGCCGCCGGTGTTGTGGCCGATCGCCTGGCCGATGAGGGCGCCGGCCGCAGCCCCGCCGACCGCGCCGGTCTGCGCCCTGTTGGCGCAGGAGGCGAGCAGCAAGAGGAACAAAAGGGCCAGGACACTGACATATTTCATGATGATTCTCCTTGTGCGGATGCGGTTTGCTTGAGGGCTGCCGGCAGGTCCTTGGCCGGCTGCACCCCCAGTGCTTTCAGTGCTTCGGTGCGGGCGATGATGTTGCCCTGGCCGGTGGCCAGGCGGTTTCTCGCGGTGTGCCAAGCCTGCTGAGCCTGGTTGAAACGGAGGCCGATCTCCTCGAACGCTTCGGCGAAGCCAACAAGTTTATCATAAAGATTCCCGGCTTGTTTGGCAATGGCTAAACCATTGCGGTTCTGCTCGTCCGTCCGCCAGAGGTGATGAATGGTGCGCAGAATGGCCAGCAGGGTGGAGGGGCCGGCCAGCACGACCTTGCGGTTCATGGCATGCACGAGAAGCTCGGGTTCCTGTTCCACGGCAAGCTGGAAGGCCCCCTCGACGGGGATGAACAGCAGGACGAAATCAAGCGAGCCAAAGCCGGTCAGCCGCTGGTACTGCTTGGACGAGAGCGAGGCGACATGTCGTTTGATCGAGTCGAGGTGCTGGCGGATGCAGGTTGCCCGCCCGGCTTCGTCCTCGGCCTGGTGAGCGTTGGCGAAGGCCTTGAGCGAGACCTTGGCATCGATGATGATGGTCCGGTTTTCCGGCAGGTAGACGAGCGCGTCCGGCTGATAGGCGGCGCCGTCTTCACCCTTGAGGTGCACCTGCACGGCGAATTCCCTGCCGCTGCGCAGCCCCGAGGCCTCGAGCAGCCGGGTGAGCACCATCTCGCCCCACAATCCCTGCAGTTTGCTCTTGCCACGCAGGGCCTCGGCCAGGTTGGCGGCCTCGCTGCTCACCTGCCGGTTGAGTTCCTTGAGGTGGTGGATTTCCCGGAGCATGGTCACCCGGTCCCGCGCCTCGCGGTCCTGGATGTCCTCGACCCGTCGCTTGAACTCGGTCAGCTGATCGTGAAAGGGCCTGAGCAGGGCGTTCAGGGTGGATTCGTGCCGCCGGTTGAGGGTCGCCTCCCTGTCGTTCATGATTTCCCCGGCCAGCAGCCGGAAATCCTGCTCGATCTGCCGGCGGGTCCGGTTCAGCAGCGTTTCCCGTTCCTCCACCTGCTGACGCATGACATTGCAGGCGGTCTGCAGGGAGGCGTTCTCGATGTCGATCTCCCGGCACTCCCTGGCCAGTTGGTTGCGCTCCTGGCGCAGCTGCTCGAGTTCCTCGCCGAGTTGACCGACTGCCTTTTCCGCCTGTTCGAGGCGCAGGGCGAGGACCAGCCGGTGCCGCTGGCCGCGGCCGAAGAGGATAAGCAGGGGCAGGGCGAGCGTCAGCACGCCCGCTCCCAGGCCGACGGCCAGGCTGAGGGGGTGGAGCTGGTCGAGAAGAGGGAGAAGATCGCTCACGCGGGGCGGCGGAGGCGGGTGGCCGGGCTATCGGCGGACCCGGAGGAGGCGGCGCAGTTCCTCGAGTTCTTCGAGAAGGTCGAGCGCCAGGGCGCAGCCCGGCAGGTTGACGCGAAGATCGTGCTGCAGCCGGACCGCGGTCTGCACCCGTTTGATGGCCACGCAGGTGAAGCGCCAGTCACCCGGGGAGAGACCTTCCGGGGTGAGGAGGCCCTCCTCGACCATCTCGTGGATGACCTCCGCGGGAACACCGCACAGCCGGCACAGGTCGGCCAGGGTGCAGCGGGTGTCTTCGTTCAGGATCACGCCCTGGAGATACATGGTCTGCTCGGTCATATCAGCGCCCCATCGCAGCGCGCGGGTTGAACGGCAATTTTTCCGCCATGGTCCGGTACAGTTGCCGCTGTTCTTCGGTTTTCGCCTCGGGCACGACGATCTGCAGGGTGACGATCTGGTCACCCTGATTTGCGCCGGCACACAGTCCCTTGCCCTTGAGGCGGAGCTTTTTGCCCCCCTGGGAGCCGGGTGGAATCTTCACCTGGACATCGCCGCCCAGGGTGGGCACGGTGAGCGTGGCGCCAAGCGCGGCCTCCCAGGGGGACACCGGCACGGTGAGGTGGATGTCGCGCTTATCGGCATGGAACAGCGGGTCCCGGGCGAAGGCGATCTCCAGGTAGAGATCACCGGCCGGGCTGCCGCCGTAACCCGGCATGCCCTGACCCTCCAGGCGGATGCGCTGGCCTTCGACGATGCCCTTGGGGATGGCCACATGCAGCCGGTGGGGGCTGGTGGTCACATGACCGGAGGGATCGACCACCGGCCGGGAGAGGGTGATGGTCTGGCGGGCGCCGTGATAGGCGTCGGCCAGCGGGATGACGATCTTGGCGTGCTGATCCTCGCCCCGCATGCGGAAGGTCTGCTGCCGACGGCCGGTGGCGTGGTCGTGGCCGAACAGTGATTCGAAGAAATCGCTGAACCCGCTGGCATCGCCACCGGTGTAGCCGGCGCCGCGGAATTCGAAGCCTGCGTCCCAGTTGGGCGGCGGTTCGAAATGATCGCCGTTGCGCCAGTTGGCGCCGAACTTGTCATAGGCGGCCCGTTTCTCCGGATCCTTCAGCACCTCGTAGGCCTCGCCGGCGTCCTTGAACCTGGCCTCGGCGTCCTTTTCCTTGCTGACGTCGGGGTGGTATTTCCGCGCCAGTTTGCGGTAGGCCTGCTTGATCTGATCCTGGGTGGCGTCGCGGCCGATCCCCAATATTTGATAATAATCCTTGTATTCCATGCTGTTGTCCGGGACACTGGAAATATGACCAACTAAGTGTTACAGTAAGATCAGTCAGTTAAAAAGCAAAGAAAAAAATGGCCCGCACGGCTTTGTGCTTGAAGACCAGCCGAGCTGTACTTATGGTGCGCCGAATCATGAAGCAAAATCCCCCAGTCATTGTCCTCACCGGATTCCGCGCCACCGGCAAGACCTCGGTCGGCCGGTTGCTCGCCGCCCGTCTCGGGTACACCTTTGTCGATGCCGATGCCGTGCTCTGTGAACGACTGGGCGGCAGTGTGGCCGAGATCGTCGCCCGTTCCGGCTGGGCCAGTTTTCGCCAGGCGGAGCGGGAATTGCTGCGCGAATCGCGGGCCATGGCGCGGACCGTGCTCGCCACCGGCGGTGGCGCCATCGAGCATGCGGCGGAGTGGCGCGGGTTGCGGGATCACGCCCTGGTCGTCTGGCTCGAGGCCGACGAGGCGACCATCCGGCGGCGCATGGCGGGCGACGCGCAGACCGCGGCGCAGCGGCCTTCGCTCACCGGGGATGCACCGGCGGACGAAATCGCCGCGCTGCTCGCCCGGCGCACGCCCCTGTATGCGGCCGGTGCGGATATCCGCCTGAACACCGCCGGTCGCACGCCGGAACAACTGGTCGAAGAACTGGCCGAAACGGTCATGGTGAAACAGGCCGCCCGCCGCATGGGCGGCCCCGGGGCGCAGGAGCCATCGGCTGAGGCACTGCCGCGAGGGAGAGAGAGCATGGGCGAAGACACGAGCAGCGCCATCCGCTCGGTGTGGCTGGTGACGCGGGAGTACGAAGGGTTGGCCGGCGCCGGCGGTGTCAAGGATGTCTGCCGGCAACTGGCCGAGTCGCTCGTGGCGCACGCCGGGTGCGCGGTGCGGGTGGTGCTCCCCCGCTACGGTTTTGTCGATGCCGCCCACCTCGGCTTCACTGCCGTGGACCTCGGCGACGGGGGCGGACGCATCGGCGGACGGCGGTTCGACCACGTCTTCGAGATCGACATGCACTACGCCGGCGAAGAGCGGCGGGAGCGGGTCGCCTTCTGGCAGGTGACGATCAACGGGGTGCAGATATTCCTGGTGGAGGCGGACCGCTTCGCCACCAAGCGCGGCGTGTACACCTACACCGAGGAGGATGAGTTGGAGGTGGCCTGGCAGCGGGCCGGCGGCGGCCATTTCGACTACTTCGCCATGAACGTGCTGTTGCAGAAGGCCGCCCTGGACCTGATGATCCTGCTCGAGGAGCGGCCGGATGTGGTGCATTGCCACGACGGCCACGCGGCCATCCTGCCCGCGATGATGCGCGAGAATGCCGGCTGGCGCACCTATTTCCGGCGGACCGGGGCGGTGGTCACGGTCCACAATGCCGGCCAGGGCTACCATCAGGAGGTGGACGACCTGGAATTCGCCCGCGCCGTCACCGGCCTGCCGGAACGGCTGATCCTGTCCAGCCGGCTGGGCGGCAGTTTCGACCCCTTCCTGGCCGCCTCACCCTATGCGGTCCTGAACACGGTCAGCGAGAACTACGGCCGGGAATTGCAGGAGACGCCCGACGATGCCCGCACCGGCTGGCTCGGTCATGCGCTGCTCGACCGCGGGGTACACCTGGCCGGCATCACCAACGGCATCGATCCGGCCTCGTTCGACCCCTCCCGTCCGGAGCCGCTGGGGCTGGCCGCGGCCTTCGATGTCGGCCGGGGTGAGCTGGCCGGCAAGAGGGTCTGCAAAGAGGCCCTGCTGCGGCGGATCGGCGCCGGTGGGCCGTGGGAACGGGTCAAGCAGTTCGGCGCGCTCCCCGCCGAGGCGGACCCGCCACTGTTCACCTTCATCGGCCGACTGACCGCCCAGAAAGGGGTGGACATCCTCATCCGGGCCATTGGCGACCTGCTGCCCCTGGAACCCTCGGCGCGCTTTCTCGTCTTCGGTTCCGGCGCCCCGGAACTGGAACAGCAGCTGGAATCGCTGACCGCCTCGGATCTCGGCCTCGACCGGGTCTGTTTCCTGCGGGGATTCGATCCGCTCCTGGCCAACAGCATTTACGCGGCGGGCGATTTTTTTCTCATCCCCTCCCGCTACGAGCCCTGCGGCCTGACCGACTACATCGCCCAGCTGCTCGGCAATCTGCCGATAGTCCACCGGGTCGGCGGGCTGGTCAAGGTCATTGACGGCGAGACCGGGTTTGCCTATGACGAGAACACGCCGGAGGCCCTGGCCCTGGCCATGGGCCGGGCGCTGACCACCTATGCGGACGACCCCGGGGCGATCGGCGCCATGCAGGTGGCCGCGGTCGAGCGCATTGCCCGACTGCACACCTGGGAAAAGGTGATGCATGATTATCTGCTCCTCTACCGCCAGGCGCGCAGACTGCACCCAATCGGCCGCTGAGCCCGGCGGCTGCTCCTCGCCGGTGCGCACCGGTGACTGGTTCGCCGGCCGCCGGGATCATTTCGTCCGTCAGGCGGTCGGCGATTTTTTTCACCTCGCCAGCCGCTTCAGCGAGCTCTACGCCGGTTGGCGCATTCGTCCCGCAGCCGCTGCGCCGTGCGGTGAAGACGCCTCGACGCGACTGCAGGAGCGGCTGGCGGCCATGGTGGGGACCGAACGGGACAACGGTCCGCTCTGGCGGTTGAAGGATCTCTGCCACCGCATCTGGCCGCAAGAGCGGCGGGCCGAGCATGTGCGCGGCGCTCTCGTGGACTGGCTGATCGGCTCGCTGTTCCACGAGGCGATGAAACTCAAGGAAGATCTCTACCTGCTCGCGGCCTACACGCCGGCCGCGGCCGCCCTCGGCGGCTTCACCGACCGGGATGCGGGACGTGCGGACCCGGCCATTGCGCGCCTGGTCGACATTCGTGCCATGGTCGGGCGCATTGCCGGCAACGTGGACGGGCAGATGGAGCGCATCGGCGTTCTGTTCGCGCAGACCACCATCCTGCTGCGCACGATGCTGCCCGAACTGGCCACCAACCCGCTGGTGCTCCGCCTGCTCCTGGAGATGGAGGAAGCGGTGGCGGAATTTTGGGGCGAGTCGCTGGAGGACCTGTTTGCCGATACCTTCGGCGGGAGTCCCGCGGTCGGTTTCTGCCTGATCGGGTCCAGCTACCTGCGGGGCCAGTGGTACCGGCAGGCGCTTACTGCCTACCGGCGGGCACTTGCCTGTGACCGGGCGTGTGCTGAGGCGATTGTCAGGGCGGCCCGCATCGAGGCGATTCTTCGGGAATTGCCCGGGCATCGGCTGCCGGTGCAGTGACACTCTGAAAACAATCTCAACGTAGAGACCAACGTAAACAAGGAGTAACAGGCATGACCATCAAAGTGGGAATTAACGGGTTCGGCAGGATCGGCAGGAACATCTTCAGGGCCTTGGCCAAGGATCCTGCCTTTGCCGACATCGAAATCGTGGGCATCAACGACCTGACCGATGTCAAGACCATCGCCCATCTGCTCAAGTACGATTCCATCATGGGGGTTTCACCGCAGGAGATCGCAGCCGGCGACAACGCCATCGTGGTCGACGGCAGAACCATTCCGATCACCAGCCATCGCAAGCCCAGCGAGATTCCCTGGGCCCAGGTCGGAGCCGAGTACGTGCTCGAATGCACCGGCCTGTTCACTGACATGGAATCGGCCAAGGCGCACATCGACGCCGGCGCGGCCAAGGTGATCATCTCCGCGCCTGCCAAGGGCGAGGTCAAGACCATCGTTATGGGTGTGAACGAGGAGGAATACGATCCGACCGAGCACCACGTGGTTTCCAACGCCTCGTGCACGACCAACTGTCTGGCGCCGGTGGCCCAGGTCATCCTTAACAACTTCGGTATCAAAAAAGGGTTGATGACCACCGTGCACGCCTACACCGGTGACCAGCGGCTGCTCGATTTTCCCCATTCGGACCTGCGCCGGGCGCGGGCCGCGGCCCTCTCCATGGTGCCGACCAAGACCGGCGCCGCCGCCGCCGTCGCCCTGGTCATACCGGAATTGAAGAACAAATTTGACGGACTGGCCGTGCGCGTGCCCACCCCGGACGTTTCCCTGGTCGACGTGGTCATCGAGGTGGAGCGCGAGACCACCGTGCCGGAGGTGAACAAGGCCCTGGCCGCGGCGGCCAACCGGTACCTGCGCTACACCGAAGAGCCGCTCGTTTCCATCGACTTCCAGGGCGACCCGCATTCCTCCATCGTCGACGGCCTGTGTACCCGGGTGCTCGGCACCTCGGTGAAGATCATGAGCTGGTATGACAACGAATGGGGCTATTCCAACCGCATGCTCGACCTGGTCCTGCACATGGAGGCGCACAAGCTGATCTGAGCGCAGGGTGCAGAGACACCAGGACGGACAGGCCCCGGGAGAGTACCCGGGCCTGTCCTGTTCGGCCCGCGACCATGGCACGAAAAAAAACCGGGTTGCTTCGGTCAGTCCCTGAAGCCAGGGGATGACCGGAGCAACCCGGTTTGTGTACACAGGCGCATCCGCCGGAAAAACCGGCGCGGGGCATGCTGACCGTCAGTCTTCGATGTATCCTTTCCCCTTGCAGGTCGGGCACTTCTGATCAGGGGTGCATACCTGACCATCTTCGTTCTTCCCCTGCCACTCGCTGCTGGTTTCGCACACGCCTTCGATAACTTTTTTCCCCATGCAGGTCGGGCAGACGGTTTGTTTTTTTTCCTGAGCCATGGCAACCTCCTGTTAGATTAGAAACCAAAAATAGGACAATGGGATCACTATAAATCAATATCTGAAAAAATCAACGAGTTCGGCGACAGCCCGATTGGTTTCAGGATGCGTGGCCGCAGTTCGGCAGGCGGTCGGCCGGACCGCCCGCGCGATGGCGCCAGCCGGACCACCGTCCGGACGAGCTGCTCACGGTTTGTCCTTCCAGTCAGGCCGCAGGTGCAACTCGGTGAGCTGCTTGCGAGCGACCGAAGAGGGCGCATCGGTGAGCGGGCAGGTGGCCTTCTGGGTTTTGGGGAAGGCAATCACGTCGCGGATCGAGGCCGAGCCGGTGAGCAGCATCATCAGCCGGTCCACGCCGAAGGCGATGCCGCCGTGCGGCGGGGCCCCCAGTTCCAGGGCGCGGAGGAGAAAGCCGAACTTCTCCTGGGCCTCGTCGGCGTCGATGCCGAGTGCCTGGAACACCTGCTGCTGCATGGCCGGGCGGTGGATGCGGATCGAGCCGCCGCCGATCTCGTTGCCGTTGAGCACGAGGTCGTAGGCGCGGCTCTTGACCGCCCCAGGGGCGGTGGCCAGCAACTCCAACTGGTCCTCCCGCGGGGCGGTGAACGGGTGGTGCACCGCGGTATAACGCTTGGCCTCGTCATCGTACTCGAGCAGGGGGAAGTCGGTCACCCAGAGGAAATTGTAGCTGCCCGCTTGGATCAGTCCGAGTCTCCGGGCCAATTCCAGGCGCAGTTCGGAGAGCACCTGGTGCACCACCCCGGCCCGGTCGGCGCCGAACAGGATCAGGTCGCCGGGGCGGGCGTCGAGGGCCGCGGCCATGGCCGCGATCTCCTCCGGGCTGAAGAACTTGGTGATCGGCGACTGCCACTCGTCCTCCTTGATCTTGATCCAGGCCATGCCGCGGGCACCGAAGCGGCCGGCGAATTCGGTCAGGTCGTCGAGGTCCTTGCGGGAGAAGCCGCCGCACCCCTTGGCATTGATCGCCTTGACCACCCCGCCCTTGTCGATGGCGGACTGGAACACCTTGAACCCGCAGCCCCGCAGGGTGTCGGTCAGGTCGACCAGCTCCAGGCCGAAGCGGGTGTCCGGCCGGTCGGTGCCGAAGCGGCGCATGGCCTCGTCGTAGGTCATCTGCGCGAACGGGGGCTGCAGGTCGATGCCCCGCACCGCCTTGAACAGGGAGGTGATCATGCCCTCGACCAGGGTGATGATCTCCGCCTCGGTGATGAAGCTGAGCTCCATGTCGATCTGGGTGAACTCGGGCTGGCGGTCGGCGCGCAGATCCTCGTCGCGGAAGCACTTGACGATCTGGTAGTAGCGGTCCATGCCCGCGACCATGAGAATCTGCTTGAACAATTGCGGCGACTGCGGCAGGGCGTAGAACTTGCCGGCATTGACCCGGCTCGGCACCAGGTAGTCCCGCGCCCCCTCGGGGGTGGAGCGGGTGAGCATGGGCGTCTCGATCTCGAGGAAATCGTGATCGTCCAGGTAACGGCGCACGGCCTGCAGGGCCCGGTGGCGGAGCACGAGGTTGCCGGCGATCTCCGGGCGGCGCAGGTCGAGGTAACGGTACTGCAGGCGCAGGGTGTCGGAGACCTCGATGTCCTCGTCCAGGGGAAAGGGCGGAGTCTCGCTGGTATTGAGGATGCGCAGTTCCTGCACCAGCACCTCGATCTCGCCGGTCTGCAGCTTGGGGTTTTCCATGTCCGCGGGGCGGCGGGTGACCGTGCCGCGCACGGCGATGACCCATTCGCTGCGCAGCTGGTGGGCCTTGGCATGCACCGCCTCGTTGATCTCCGGGTTGAAGACCACCTGGGTGATGCCCCAGCGGTCGCGCAGGTCGATGAAGATAACCCCGCCATGGTCGCGGCGGCGGAGCACCCAGCCCATGAGGATGGTTTCCCGGTCGAGAAAATCAGGGCCGAGATCGTTGCAGGTGTGTGTGCGCCGCAGCGCCCCCATTGATTCCATGTCTGTTCTCCGATAGAAAAAAGGGCCGGCCAGCCGGCAGGCGGACCGGTCAGGGTCGTTCGTGTCCCGGCAGCGCGTCCGGCGGGCGGCTGTGGACGGGCGGTTGGGTGGTCAGGCGCGCAGCACGCGGAGGAGCCGTTGGCACTGCTCCGCCGCGCTGCCGGACAGATCCACCGGCCGCTGTTCCTGGCTGGCCATGTTCCGCAGGGTGCCTTGCTGTCGGGCCAGTTCGTCCGTGCCGACGATGAGGGTAAAGCGGGCGTTCTGGCGGTTGGCCTGCTTGAGCTGCGCCTTCAGGCTGCGGCTGCTGTAGTCCATGGCCGCCCGGACGCCTTCACGGCGCAGCAGGTGGGCGAGCAGGCTGCAGGGCGCTATCGTTTCCGGGCCGAGCGCGGCCAGGAAGATGTCCGCCCCGACAGCCGGCAGGCCGGCGTCGCCCTGCTGCTCGAGCAGCAGGGCGATGCGCTCCATGCCCATGGCAAAGCCGATGCCGGGCAGGGCCGGGCCGCCGAGCTGCTCGATCAGGCCGTCGTAGCGGCCGCCCGCACCCACCGCCGCCTGGGCGCCCAGGTCAGTGGTGAGGAACTCGAAGGTGGTGCGGGTGTAGTAATCGAGGCCGCGGACCATGAAGCGGTTGCGGCTAAAGCCGATGCCGAGACGGGTGAGCGCCTCCTCCACCTCGTGGAAATGGCGGTCGCAGTCCGGGCAGAGGGCTTCGAGCAGGGATGGGGCGTCCTGGGCCAGTTCCCGGCAGGTGGGCTTCTTGCAATCGAGGACACGCAGCGGGTTGGTGTGCGTGCGGCGCCGGCAGTCCTCGCACAGGCCCGTGCTGATCCTCTCCAGGTAAACGACCAGCCGCTCCTTGAACGGCGGTCGGCACACGGGGCAGCCGAGCGAATTGAGCTCCAGGCTGACCGACAGGCCCAGTTCGTCCAGGAGCATCTGGCCCATGGCGATGAGTTCGGCGTCGACCTGCGCTTCGACCGCGCCGATGATCTCCGCGTCGAGCTGGTGAAACTGGCGGAGGCGGCCCTTCTGTGGCCGTTCGTGGCGGAACATGGGGCCGATGGTGTAGAGCCGCTGCACCGGCTGCTGGACGTGCAGGCCGTGTTCGATGAAGGCGCGCATGATCGAGGCGGTGGCTTCGGGCCGCATGGTGATGCCCTTGTCGGCGAAGGTGTACATTTCCTTTTCGACCACGTCGGTGGCCTCGCCGATGGAACGGACGAACAGCTCGGTCTTCTCCAGGATGGGCATGCGGATCTCCTGCATGCCGAACCGTTCGAAGATGTCCCGGGCCCGCTGTTCGATGTGCTGCCAGCGGACCACGCTGTCCGGGAGGATGTCTTTGAAACCGTTGATGGCCTGAATCTTCAAGGAGCGCTCCGGATAAACGACAGGGGCTTGCGCCCTCCTGACGGGGAGAATGATGCTGTCGGAAAAATTTAAAATTAAATCGGAAAACGAGGGAAAAGTCAAGCCGGTGGCCCCTGTTTATGGTAATATTTATTCATTTGTCTGGCCGCCGCGGCCGGTGATGGAGAGCCGGCCGGCATGCTTGACAAACAACCGGTGGCGCGGCATTGTTTTTAAAGCGAAAACGCCCGGTGTCCCGCGCACAGGACGCCCTGCCCGACACTGTTTCCACCCCCACAGCACTGAAGAGAGTTCGATGAAACTGCCAGAATTGAAAATAGGTTCGCTGATCGCGAAAATTCCCATCATCCAGGGGGGCATGTCGATCCGGGTGTCGACCTCGGCCCTGGCCGTACCGGTCGCGGAATGCGGCGGCATCGGCACCATCGGCGGTTCGGGCATTCCCGTGCCGGAGTTGCAGGAGGATATCCGCAAGGCCAAGAAGGCCACCACGGGCGTGATCGCCGTGAACATCATGTACGCCATGAAGGACTTCTACGACCTGGTGATGGGCTCCATCGAGGCCGGGGCCGACATGATCATCACCGGCGCCGGGTTCTCCCGGGACATCTTCAAAATCGGCAAGGAACACAACATCCCGATCGTCTCCATCGTCTCCTCCCCGGCCTTCGCCACCCTGGCGGAGAAACTGGGCGCGGCCGCGGTGATCGTCGAAGCGACCGAGGCCGGCGGTCATCTGGGCACGGACAAGCCCCTGCGTGAACTCTTCCCGACCATCCGCAAGGTGATCTCGAAAATTCCGCTGATCGCCGCCGGCGGCATCACCGATGGCTACGAGATGGCGGAGATGATGGACAAGTACGGCGCCGACGGCGTGCAGATCGCCTCCCGCTTCGTGCTCAGCAAGGAGTGCTCGGTCTCGGACAAGTTCAAGGAGGCCTATCTCAAGGCGGGCGAGGAGGACATCGTACTCGTGACCTCGCCGGTGGGCATGCCCGGGCGGGCGGTGCGCACCCCCTTTGTCGACAAGATGCTGCGCGGCGACGACATCAAGGCCGATACCTGTCGTTTCAAGTGCCTGAAAAAATGCAGTTACAAGTACTGCATCAGCGACCGGCTGAACGCCTCGTGCACGGGCGATGTGGACAGCGGCCTGGTCTTTGCCGGGGCCAACGCCTTCAAGATGAAGGAAATCCTTTCGGTGCGCGAGATCTTCGACCGGTTCGTCAAGGCCGCCGAGTCCGTGTACAAGGAAAATGTCCCGGGAATACGCGCGGCGGAACCGGTGGCCTCGTGAACAGGCCGCAGAGAGCACCCATGAGGTCGGGCCCCTGCGCATGAGCACGGACCACCCGGATCGGCCGGCCGATGTTCAGGCGGCGGACGCCCCGCCCGTCGCCAGGATCATTCCCGAATCGGCGCACCCCATCCGCGAGCAGCAGCTCGACCGGGAGGCGCTCAAGGTGCTCTACCGCCTGCGCGACGCCGGTTTCAAGGGCTACCTGGTCGGCGGCGGGGTGCGCGACCTGTACCTGGGTCGCGCGCCCAAGGACTTCGACATCTCCACCGACGCCCGGCCGGGCCAGCTGCGCCAGCTGTTCCGCAACAGCCGCACCATCGGCCGGCGGTTCCGCCTGGTGCAGGTGTTCTTCCGCGGCAACAAGATCATCGAGGTGTCGACCCTGCGCTCCAGCAGCGAGTTCGATCTCGAGGGCCAGGACCTGGTGCTGGCGGCGAACAACACCTTCGGCACGCTCGAGGAGGACGCCTTCCGCCGCGACCTGACCATCAACGCCCTGTTCTACGAGATCGAGAACCGCACCATCATCGATTACACCGGCGGGGTGCGGGACCTGGAGGAGGGCGTCATCCGCATGGTCGGCGACCCGGACCGCCGCTTCACCCGCGACCCGGTACGCATGCTGCGGGTGATCCGCCACGCCGCCCGCACCGGCTTCACCATCGAACCGGCGACCCTCGAGGGGCTGCGCCGCCACTGCGACAAACTCGCCCTCTGCCCGCCGTCACGCATCCGCGACGAAATCCTCAAGGATCTGCAGTCCGGCGCCAGCCGCCCCTGGGCGGAACTGTGCCTGGAAACGCCCCTCTGGTCGGCGCTGTTTCCGCTCTACAACGAGTGCCTGGCCGGCGACCAGGGGCAGGCGGTGCGGGCCCAGCTGCTGCGCCTGTTCTCCGCCCTGGACCGTCTCCACCTGCGCACGGACGAAAGCCTGCCGGTGAAGGTGCCGGAATCCCTGCTGTTCGCGGCCCTGCTGCTGCCGTGGGCCTGCGCCCGCTACGCCCTGCCCGAGACCAACGTCCGCGGCCAGGGATTCAATCAGCTGGCGCGCACGATTCGCGACGACATCGACCTCCATTTCGGCGAACCCTTCAATGTGCAGCGCATGGCCAAGGAGTTTGTCACCACCCTGCTGGTCAACCTGTCCACCTTCCACCACGCCCGCACCCAGGGCGAGGACCCCAAGTGGTTGCGGAAAAAAAGCTATTACCACGACTGCGCCCGTTTCTACGATCTCTACCTGGAATCGAAAGGCCTGGCCGAGGCGCCGGTGGACCGGTTCATCGACGAGCGCAGTGCGGCCCGGGAGGTGGAGGTGGTCAGCGTCGCCGAGGACAGCGGCGCCGGCCGGGAGTCCCGGTCCCGGGGCCGGGGCGGCATGAACCCGGCCTTCAGCAGCCAGCCGCACGGGGTGTTCGGTCTGCGCCGGCAGCGTGGCTGAGCGCTGCCAGGGCTGCTGCGTGCGTTTTCTGCTCTACAACATCCGCTACGGCGCCGGCAACGGCACCCGCTTTCACCTGCCTTTTCCCTATGCCGGCTACCTGCGCCGGTCCAGCAGTCAATTCGACCGGATTGTCGACTTCATCCGTTCGGTGCAGCCCGATGTCATGGGGCTGGTCGAGGTGGACGGCGGCTCGTTCCGCACCGGCCGCCTCAGCCAGGCCGAACTGATCGCCGAACAGCTCGGCTACCATTTTGTCAGTGAGACCAAGTACGGCGCGGCCTCGATGGCCAAGCGGCTGCCGCTCCTGCGGACCCAGGGCAACGCCATCCTCAGCCGCATGCCGATCATCAGCCACCGTTTCCACTTCTTCGACGAGGGCGTGAAGCGGCTGGTCATCCAGGCCTGCACCGAACACCTGACCGTGTTCCTCGTGCACCTGTCGCTCACCTACCGCAACCGCCAGTACCAGCTCGAACGCCTCTATCGGCTTATTCGCCAGGTCGACCGGCCGGTGATTCTGGCCGGTGATTTCAACGCCCTCTGGGGTGAGCGGGAGTTGCAGCTCTTTCTCGGCGCCACCGGGCTGGTGAGCGCCAACCCCGAGAAAAAACCCTCCTTCCCGAGCCGCGCGCCCAAGCGCGAGCTGGACTTCATCCTCCACAGCCCGGAACTGCGGGTGGCGCAGTTTCAGATTCCGCCCGTCATCTACTCCGACCACGCCCCCCTGATCTGCGATTTCGAGATGCGCTGAGCCCTGGGGCGACGGGTCGTGTTCCACTACGCCCCTTCACCCCAGGCCGATGATCGACCCGTTGCGGCCGGTCACGCCGCCGGTTTTCGCGGCCCGCCGGTACGAGAAAAATTCACGCCGGCAACGGGTGCAAAGGCCCGCGGTGTCGATATGCTCCGGCCGCAGGCCGGCCTCGACCAACTGGCGGCGGCTGATCGCCCAGAAGTCGAAATGGTTCGGCCGTACCTGGTAGGCGTGCATCCACTCCGGCAGTTCCGTGCGGTAGTGGATGAATTCCGCGCAGCAGGGGCCAAGTGACGGGCTGATCACGGCCCGCAGGCTGTCCGGACGGACGGCAAAGGTGGTGCACAGGGCGGCCACCGTGGTCGCGATGATGTTCAGCACACTGCCCCGCCAGCCGCAGTGGGCCGCGGCCACCGCCTGTCCGTTCGGGGCCTCGAGCAGGATGGCCTGGCAGTCCGCCTGCTGGATGAGCAACCCCGTGTCCGGCAGGTTGGAGATCAGGGCATCGTAGCCGGCGGGCTCAATTGCGGCGTGGGCCGCCTCGACCACAAGAACCCGGTCGCCGTGCACCTGGTGCACCGACACCAGGCGGCTCAACCCCAGGGCCCTGGCGGCCGCGGCCCGGTTGCTGCGCACGTTGTCCTCCCGGTCACCGACATGGAAGCTCAGGTTGAGGGCGGCAAAGGGGCCGGAGCTGACCCCGCCGGCCGAGGTGAACAGCCCGTGGGGCACGGTCAGAAGCGAACTGGTGTAGCGGGGCAGGGGGCGGTCGTGCAGGTCCATGGGCGCGCAGGAAAATGAAAAAGGGAAAGCCGGGGCGGCTTTCCCTTGGGTGGGCGGGAACCGGGACAGCCGGTCGGATCAGAAATAGGCCTCGAAGGTCAGGTAGACCTGGTTGGCGCTTTCCACCGGGTTCATGCCGAGCGCCTGCAGGGCGGCTTGGTCATCGTCCAGGTCGTAGGGTTTGAAGTTGTAGTTGGAGCCGCCGGCGTAGTTGTAGTCATAGTACTGCCAGCCAAGCCGCACAAAGGTCTTGGCGAACTTGGAGATGGCCTCGCCGGTGGGCAGGTCGTAGATCAGGTAGAGTTCGTAGGCGTTGCCCCGGGTGGCCAGCTTGGACATGTACAGGTCGTCGTGACCGGGGGTGAAGGCCACCCAGTACCGGGAGCCCCAGTTGTACTCGGCGCCGAGCTTGAGGCCGATGGCGTCGATGTCGTAGCGCACGCCTGCATAGACCGCGTAGCCGTTCTCCGAGTCGGTGTTGGCGCCCGCCTGGCCCATGGCCATGGCATAATAGTCGTTGAACATGCCCCGGCCGTTGGGATCGGTCCGGCTCCAGCCGCCGGCCAGGAAGTAGTTGAGGTTGCTGACCTTGTCCATGAACACGCCGGTGGTGTGGTACATCTGACCCAGGTCGTGCTGCTCGCCGTAGCCGCCCTGGTCCTGGGGCATGGCCGCGCCGTAGCGGACAAAGTCGCTGCTGAAGGCCGGGTAGTTGTAGAGGTTGTAGACACCGAAGGCCTGCACGGTGAGGAAGCGGTTGCCCTGGTTGAACACATCCCAGCTGAAGCCGGCGAAATCGGTGTCATCCACCGGGAAGGCGTCCGGGTCGTTCTCCCACTGCAGGCCGTTCTCGAAGCCGCGGCCGTAGCAGAAGCGGATGCGGCCGCTGCCCAGTTCCTCGATGCCCCAGTCATAGCCGTAACCGAGGGTGAAGCCGTCGAACGGGTAGTCCATGAAGGCGGTGGGCGTGGCCATGCGCTCGTCGTTGTTCATGCGCAGGTTGGCGGGCGGGCCGTCGGTGGTGGGCCGGCGGCCGACGGACATCCAGATGGGCAGGTCGGCGATGTTGTTCCAGTTGACGTAGGCCCGGTCCACGTACAGGGCGCTGTCATTGGGGGTGCGGGTGGTGTTGCCGTCGAAGATCGGGTAGCCGTCGGCCAGCCCGGTGGGGGTGGACTGCATGCCCCAGGCCTTGTACATGGCCAGCCGGCCCTTGAACTCCAGGTCCTCGGTGGCGTTGACGCGCATGTTCAGCCGCAGCCGATTGGTGAGGATGGTGTCGTTGCTCTGGTCGCCGCCCGAGACCGCGCCGAAGGTCGGCATGCCGGTGGCCGGATTCATGCCGGTCATGAGCAGGGGCGTTCCTGCCGCAAACAGGTTGCTGGCATCATACATGTCACCCCGGGCACGGAAGTCGCCGCTGAACTGGAAGCGGGCGGCCATATCCCAGGATTCGGACTTCTCCTCCAGGAGGGTGTCCATGTCATCGACTTTGGTCCCGTACTCGGTGACGGTCTCGTTCTGCTTGGCCAGTTGCGCCTTCAGCTCATCCACCTGGCGGGCCAGTTCCTCGATCTTGCTTTCCAGGTCGGCGGCACTCTGTGCCCCGCCCGCCGCGGCCAGGCCGGGCAGGGCGATCAGTCCGGCCAGGGCCAGTACGGAAATTCTCTTGACCATGTTTCTCCCTCCTCTGCAGTGCAATGAATCAGCGTGTTGCGGCGACTTTTTCAGGGTCGGACAGGCCGGCCGGTCGTGGTCGTCAACAACGGTGGACATACCACACGGTTGCAGAACCGTAGCGTGCCGGCCCAAAAATGTCAATGCGCCGGGGACGGAGAAGTAAAAAAAATTGTACCCGCGCCACGGGTGTGCGGCACGGGTACATGCGGGGCCTTGGGCCGGACAGTGCGACCGGTCCGGAGTCGACTTACTGGTAGGTGAAGGTGGTGGTGTTGTTCTTGCGGCCGATCCTGACCCGGCCGCCCTTGCTCAGGGCGCCGAAGAGGATCTCCTCGGTGAGCACGTCGCCGATCTCCTTCATGATCAGCCGCCGCAGGGGGCGGGCGCCGAAGGCCGGCTCGTAACCTTCCCGGGCGAGCCAGCCGCGGGCCGCCGGGCTGAGTTCGATGGTGATTTTTTTGTCGGCGAGCTGCTGCTGCAGTTCTCCGACCATCTTGTCGACCACCCGCTCCACGGTCTCCACCGACAGCGGCGCGAAGCTGATGATCGCATCCAGACGGTTGCGGAACTCGGGCGAGAACAGGTTCTTGATCGCCTTCTGCTCCTTGCCGCTGCTGTCGCCGAGGAAGCCGATGGCCCGCTCGCTCATCTCCCGGGCGCCGGCGTTGGTGGTCATGATCAGGATGACGTTGCGGAAATCCGCGCGCCGGCCGGCGTTGTCGGTCAGGGTGGAGTGGTCCATCACCTGCAGCAGGATGGAGAACACGTCCGGGTGGGCCTTTTCGATCTCGTCGAGCAGGAGCACCGAGTAGGGGTGCTTGCGGATGGCGTCGGTGAGCAGCCCGCCCTGGTCGAAGCCGATGTAGCCGGGGGGCGCGCCGATCAGCCGGGCCACCGCGTGTTTCTCCATGTACTCGCTCATGTCGAACCGCTCGAAGTTGACCGCGAGCGCGGCGGCCAGCTGGCGGGCGACCTCGGTCTTGCCCACGCCGGTGGGACCGGCGAACAGGAAGGAGCCGGTGGGCGCCTGCGGGTTGCCCAGGCCGGCCCGGGACCGCTTGACCGCCTTGGCCAGGGCCTCGATGGCCTCGTCCTGGCCGAAGATAAACGACTTGAGCTGATCGCCCAGGTGCAGGAGCAGCTGGGTGTCGTCACCGGCCTTGGTGGTCACCGGCACGCGGGCGATCCTGGCGACGATCTCTTCCACGTCGCGGATGCCCACGGTGCGACCGGTCTTGCCCCTGAGCCGGAACGAGGCGCCCACCTCGTCGAGCACGTCGATGGCCTTGTCCGGCAGGAACCGGTCGTTGATGTAGCGGTGCGCCAACTCAGCGGTGGCGTCGATGGCCGACTTGGCGTAGCGCACCTGGTGGTGCTCCTCGTAGCGGGACTGCAGCCCGCGCAGGATGCGGCAGGTGTCGTCCACCGACGGCTCGTCGATGTCGATCTTCTGGAACCGGCGCGACAGGGCCCGGTCCTTCTCGATGTGGTTCTTGTACTCCTCGTAGGTGGTCGAGCCGATGCAGCGGATGGTGCCGTTCTGCAGGGCCGGCTTGAGCAGGTTGGAAGCGTCCATGGAGCCGCCGCTGGTGGCGCCGGCGCCGATGATGGTGTGCATCTCGTCGATGAACAGGATGGCCTTGTCCTTCTTCTCGATGGCGGCCACCACCTCCTTGAGCCGTTTTTCGAAATCACCGCGATACTTGGTGCCGGCCACCAGGGTGCCGAGATCGAGCATGTAGATCTCCGCGTCCTGGAGCAGGTCGGGCACCAGTTTTTTCGGGTCCGGCCTGGGCTCCCTGCGCGCGACCGCGTCCTCGTGGATGCGCAGCGCCAGCCCTTCCGCCATGGCGGTCTTGCCCACGCCGGGCTCGCCCACCAGGAGCGGGTTGTTCTTTTTGCGCCGGCAGAGCACCTGCATCATCCGGTAGATTTCCCGGTCCCGGCCGATGAGCGGATCGATGGTGCCCTCGGCCGCCCGCCGAGCGAAGTTGACGGTGAACTCCTCCAGGGCGTCGGTGGGCTTTTCCGGTTTCTTTTTCTGCTGATGCTGGCCGGGCGGCGGCTGACGCAGGGGTTCGCTCTGCAGGTACTCGGGCAGGCTGTGGGAGATGTACTCCACCACCTCGAGGCGGCCCACACCCTCGCTGCCGAGGAAGTACACGGCGTGCGAGTCCTGTTCGGTGAAGATGGAGACGAGCACGTCGCCGGTGTCCACCTGCTTCTTGCCGCAGCTCTGCACGTGGCTCACGGCCCGCTGCAGCACCCGGTTGAAGGCCACGGTCTGGGCCGGTTCGCCGTCACCGCCCTTCATCACCGGCATGCCGGTCTCGAAGAAGCGCTCCAGCCGCTCTTTCAGGTTCTGGTTGTTGCCGCCGCACTTGTCGATGATGTGGCGGGCCAGGTCGTCGTGGAGCAGCCCGTAGAGCATGTGCTCCACGGTGACGTATTCGTGACGGTGGCTCTTCGCTTCTTTGATCGCCTTGATCAGGGCCAGTTCCAACTCTTTACTCAACATGATGCGTATCCTCAGTGGGGGGCGCGAACGATTCAGCTCCTCCGCGGTTGAATCGGGGTGCGGGATGATCGTCGACGGGTCAGCAGTCTTTTTCCAGCGTGCACTTCAGGGGAAACTGATGCCTCCGGGCCAGCCGGTGAACGGTGGCGACCTTGGTCTCGGCGACCTCCCGGGTGTACACGCCGGCCAGGCCGATACCCTGGTGATGGACATTGAGCATGATCCGCGTCGCCTCGTCGCTGTTCTTGCCGAATACGGTCACAAGCACCATGATCACGAAGTCCATGGTGGTGTAATCGTCGTTGTGGAGCAGCACCTTGAACAGGGGCGGCTCCTGGAGCGCTTCCCGGTCAATCGGGCTGGTCTTGTCCTGGAGGATGGAGTCTTCTTTCGCCATAAACGCCAGCAGCTGTGCATTTCCAGTTTTCCCGCCGACACCGGCAGGAGGGACGGAAACTGTAATCCGTGGGGGTATTGTAATGCGGGCCGGCGAATTTGCAAGACCGGCCGGGACGGTTATTTCCCGGCGGTGGCAGGGGCTGCGGTGAGCATGGCGACGAGCAGGTGCTGCAGCACCAGGGCGGGGGCGACGGGCGAGCCCTTGAGGCGGAGTTCGGCCTCGAGCAGCAGCCGCATCCAGCGGGCGAGCAGGCTGAGGGGGGCAGCCGCGGCGGTCTTGAACTGCATGAAGAGGGCGTACGGGTGGCCGCCCATCTCCTTCTGCCACGGGGCGCGGCTCTTGAGCAGGGGCAGGCACTCCTGCTGGAAGGCGGCGGCGGACATGGTGGGACGGAACTGCAGGTCCGGCTGTTCGGCGAGCGCCCGGCAGAGCAGCTGTCCGCGCACGTGCTGGCGCAGGGTAGCCACCACCGCCAGGGGGTGGATACCGTTTTCCTGCAGCCGGTCGCCGATGGCCAGGGCCTGTTCCAGGTCGCGGCGGCCGATGGCCGCAGTCAGCTCGAACAGCGCCTCCTGGCGGGTGCGGCCGATCACCTGGTCCAGGTCCTCACGGGTGATCTGCCGCCGTTCGCCGACGAACAGCATGACCTTGCGCAGCTCCATGACCAGGGCCACGGGATGGAAGCCCACCCGCTCGAACAGGAGTTCGGCCAGGTTGGCGGCCAGGGTCTTGTCCTGCTCGGCCAGGGTGGTGCGCGCGAGTTCCTGGAGCACGCCGCGCTGCTCCTTCTGCGCCCTGGCGCCGGCGCCGGTCTCGACACTCAGGTCGATGACCGCCTGCTCGTCCTTGAGCAGCTTGAAGAGCCGTTTGCGCCGGTCCGCCTCCTCGGCGAGCAGCACCAGCACGTTCTGCCTCGGCAGGCCCGCGGCCAGGGCCGCGGCCAGGGCGTCGGCCGGATCAATCGATGCGCCTGCCGCCGGGCCGCCTCCAGGCGCGCCGGCCTGCAGGTAGGCCCGGGTCCAGCCCAGGTCGCCGTCCGGCCGGGCAAAACCGAAGCAGTGCTGCCACTCGGCGGCGGCGAGCGTCGGCAGGTCGCTGTCCGGCCCGTGCGTCTCCAGGCCGCCGGCCTGGAGCAGGGCGCGCAGCAGGCGTCCGGCCTGGTCCGTCCGACCCTCCGTGTGGGCCTTGCCGGCCCGCTCCCACAGCCCCCTGGCCACCTGGCGCGAGTGGAACAGGCGGGTGTCGGTAACCCGGAAGACCTGGCGCCCGGGCAGCAGGCTGAAACTGCGCAGTCGGGCGATGGTGGCGTTGATGTCCTCCTGGTCGCCGTCGATGGGGTGGACGGTGCCGCCTTCTGCGAGCAGGGCCGCCTCGAGCTGTTCGGCCGCGCACCGGCAGAGGTAGCGGTCGCCGACCAGCAGGTAGACCTGGGCGTTCAGCTCCTCCGGCTTGCCGAAGAGACCCGGCAGGGTCTGGCGCGTGAACAGCGGCATGAACCGCTCACCCCTGCTGGCGTCCCGGCCGGTTGCCGGACGAGGTGCCCGCGGCCTGCCTGGATTCGTCGAGGATCTTGTGCAGGATGGCGGTGAGCGAGCCGGGCTGGAGGTAGTCCTGTCCCCGTCCGCCCTGGAAGATGAAGGCGGTGTCCCGGGCCACGGTCTTCCAGGAGATGGACGAGGGGTTGGCGGCGATGATCTCGAAGAAGCTCTTGTTGTACGGGTCGTTGATCATGGCCAGGCCGGTGCCGATGGTGGCGAGGATGTCCACCGAGCCGGAGAACAGCCGGGTCAGGCTGGTGTAGACCTTGACACCGCCGCAGGAGCCGAGGCTGAGGAAGCGCTGCTTGGCGCGCAGATCCTGTTCGGTGATCTGGTTTTCCTTGAGCAGGTCGCCGAGCGGTTCGATGATCTGCTCGGAGCGCCAGTAGCTGTGGCCGCGCTGGGCGAGCATCTCGTCGCCCGACTTGATGAACCGCCGGAGCATCTCCATCTGGTTGTTCTTGTCGGTGTAGACGAACTGGGTATGGACGATGGTGATGCCGTTCACCTGCTTGGTGAAGGCCACGGCGAAGTGGCGCTGGCGCATGGCCGAAAAGAGCGAGCCGAGGCCGCTGGCGCCGTAGCGCTGCACCTCCTGCTCCAGGCCGGCGCCGCCGCGCGGGCTGTACTGGCGGGAGGCGGACAGGCGGTAGCCATTGTTCAGGAGCAGGTTGCCGTTGGAGGCAAACGACTGGCGGCCGTCGTCATCCGGGTGGTACATGGACACCGAGCCGATGCGGCCGTCCTGCTTCCACTCGGCAAAGGGCGTGACCTGGTACCGCTCCAGGTTGACCGCGCCGTTGCGCACCAGCAGGCGGCTGATCAGGGCGCGGTCGGCCGGGCCGAGCAGTTCCGGGTAGGTCTGCAGGTAGTACTGGAGGATCACGCCGATCAGTTTGGCGAACACCGGGTTGCCGGTTTGGGTCTGCTGCGCCATCAGGGTGATGAGATGGCTGCGGGCTTCGGGCGCGAGCACCTTGAGCAGGTGGGTCAGGGTGGCGGAGAAGAGCAGGATCGAATCCTCGTCGCGGAAGGCCGAGGCCGCCACCAGGTTGAGGATCTCCATCTGCTTCTGTCCGTCCGTGGGGAAGAACACGGTGAGCTTGCCCTTCTGGGCGCAGCTGACGATGAAATCGGAAACCAGCTGGTTTTCCGGGTCGATGCTCCTGAGGAAGTGCAGCAGGTTGCCGTTGCTGCGGCTGCTGACCCGCTCCTGCATCACCGGCACGAGGATGTCGCGGAAGGAGGAGTCGTACAGGTCGCTTCCCAGGGCCATGACCGCGTAGGCGTTGGCCGTGGTCAGGTCGCGGGCGGCCTGCACCCGCGCGGCCGAGGTGGCCTGGCGCAGCACGGCCACACCGTTGCCTGAGGCGAACTGGGCCCGGAACCGGCCCTGCACCGACGGCGCCAGCCGGTTGAACAGTTCCTGCAGCCGCTGGCGGGAGAAGCCGCCCAGCACCGCGGCCGGGAACTCGTAGCCGTTGTGGTCCGTGACCGCGTGCAGGTTGTTGATCTTCCAGACGATCTCCTCGCCGCCGCCGTACAGGCCCTTGAGCAGGGTGGTTTTCTGGCGGCTGGTGAGTTGGTCGTAGCGACCCTCCTGGGCGCTGGTGGGCAGGGTGAAGTAGCTGATCAGCCAGTCCCAGGCCTCCCGGGGGGTGAGCGAGGTGTCGGTGAACAGCCAGCGGGCGTTCCAGGCGTCCTCGGATCGCAGCTTCTGGATGATCTCCATGCCGCTGAGCAGGCTCTGGGTGTCCATGCCCGGCACCGCGGCATAGGTTTCCACCGCCCTGGCCTGGTTGATGCGCATGCGGTTGAGACTGTTGAGCGCCTTGTGGGCGGTGTCGACCTGCATGCCCTGGACGGCGAACAGGGCCCGCGCCGCCTTGATGTGCGCCTCGTCCAGGGTGTTGAGCAGCGGGATGGCGGCCAGCGCCTGGGAGACGGTGACCCCGCTGATGCCGGTGTAGCTGCGGAAGGCCCGCGAGGCGGAGAAGGAGAGGCTGCGCACCGTGTCCAGGCCGGCGATGCCGGTGCGGATGTCCGCCCCGGGGAGGCTGGTCAGGGACTCGAAGGCCTGCACCTGCTCGAAGGTGAAGCGCTCCTGCTTGAGTCGGTCGGCCACCTGGCGCGCCTGGTCGAAGGTGACCCCGGGCAGGGCGCAGACCTTGCGGAAGATGCGCTGGGCGTTATAGTGCATGCCGCCGATGACCGCCTGGCCCTGGGCCAGCTGGTCGGCGCTCAGGCCGGGGATGGCCTGGAAGATCTCGAAAGTCTGGCGGGCGCTGGCATCGTTCGCCGTCGAGGCCAGCGCCGGGGGCGCCGGCTGGGCGGCGGCCAGGAGGACGGCGAGCAACAGGGTCAGCGAGGTGCGGCAAAGGGTCGTGCAGGGTCTTGAGGTGTGCGTTCGCATGGGCAACAAGGGGGGGTGATGGTACCTGGGTATGAGAAGACACTGCCCGTCATGGCGCTGCTTCTGGCCATGGTCTTGTGGGGCAGTTCCTTCGTGGCGTTGAAATACTCGTTTCAGGAGATGCACCCCCTGGCCGTCATTTTCGGGCGGATGGTGGTCGCATCGCTCTGCTTCCTGCCTTTTTTGCGGTCCTTTACCAGAATGGGCGTGCGTCGGCACCATATTTTCCCGCTGGCGGCCATGTGCCTGTGCGAACCCTGCCTCTACTTCCTGTTCGAGTCCGCGGCCCTGGTGCACACCACCGCCTCGCAGGCGGCAATGATCACCACCATGCTGCCGCTGATGGTCGCCCTGGCGGCCGGCCTGGTGCTCGGCGAACGGGTGTCCGTGCGCACGGTCAGCGGTTTCGTGGTGGCCGTGGCCGGTGCGGTATGGCTGAGCGTGGCGGCCGGGGCGAGCGGCCAGGCGCCGAACCCGGCCCTGGGCAATTTTTTCGAGTTCCTGGCCATGGTCTGCGCCACCGCCTATACCATCCTCATGAAGCAGCTCAGTAAAACGTTCCATCCGTTTCTGCTCACCGGCCTGCAGGCCTTTGCCGGCGCCCTGTTCTTCGCCCCGGCCCTGCTCCTGGCCAAGGTCCGGGTGGTGGCCGACCTGCCGGTGGGCGGCCTGCTGGCGGTGCTCTACCTGGGCACGGTGGTCAGCGTCGGCGCCTACGGGCTGTACAATTTCGGCATCAGCCGGATCCCGGCCAGCCAGGCGGCGGCCTTTGTCAACCTGATCCCGGTCTTTTCCATCCTGCTCGGCTTTCTCATCCTGGGCGAGCGCATGACCCCCTGGCAGCTGTGCGCCTGCGCCCTGGTCTTCTTCGGGGTGCTGCTGAGCCAGGATCGGAACACGGGAGGTACCGTATGAACCGGACCCTGATCCTCATCGGCCTGGGCTGCCTCGTCGTCGGCCTCTGCTGGCCCTGGCTGCGCCAGCTGCCGCTGGGCCGCCTGCCGGGCGACATCGTCCTGGAGCGGGAGAACTTCCGTTTGTACTTCCCGCTGACCAGTTCGATTCTCGTCAGCCTGGTGCTGTCCCTGCTCTTCTGGCTGTTTCGCCGGTAGTCATGGCCCCTGCCGTTGCCCTGTTCGTCCCGAACGATCGGCTGCGGTGCGCGCCGCCGCCGAGTGGCGGCTGGTGCCGGCGCTGCGGCCGCGTCCACCTGTTGCCGTCGGACCAGGCCTGGGTGGAGTGTGCGCGCCTCATGGCGCAGTTGGCGCAGAGCGGCCGCATCGACCTGGAGGTGGCCGCGAGCGACGCCGATCCCGGCTGCGCCACCGGGCCGCTGTTCGCCCCGGGCGGCGGCAAGATGTTCGGGGTGCTCTGCTGCCGCGACCGGCGCGGCCGGCGGGTTGTGTTGCGCGCCTTTTCCGGCCAGTACGGCGGCCGCTGGCAGGTACCGGGCTGGGTCGGGCCGGTGCAGGATGCGGCGCTCTTCGATGCCCTGGCCTGTGCGGCGGACCCGGAGATCAAGCGGCTGGGAGCGGTCATTGCCCGCACGCCGGCGGGGTCGGCGAGTCGCAGCGACCTGGTGCGCCGCCGCCGGGCCTTGAGCCGCGAGCTGATGCATCGACTGCACGACCTCTACCAGCTGGTCAATGTTCGCGGCGAGCGGCTGCCGCTCGTCCAGGCCTTTCTCGGCCCGGGCCGGCCGCCGTCCGGCACCGGGGACTGCTGCGGGCCGAAGCTGCTCCACCACGCGGCCACAAACGGGCTGGTTCCGGAAAGCCTGGCTGAATTTTTCTGGGGGGCCGGCGGCGCCTCGGCCGCGCGGATGCACGGGGTCGGTTATCCGGGCTGCGCGGCCAAATGCCAGCCGATTCTCGGTTTCCTGCTCTGCGGGGCGGAGGGGGGATGAGCGGCGGCCTGCGGGTGGTCCACCTGGACGGCTGGTGCGCGGTGATCGACAAGCCCGGCGGCCTGCTGTCGGTGCCCGGGCGCGGGCCGGACAAACAGGACTCGGTGGTCAGCCGGCTGCGCAGCCTGCTGCCCTGGTGCCTGGCCCAGCCGGCGGTGCACCGCTTGGACATGGCCACCTCCGGGCTGATGGTCCTGGCGCTGACCGCACCGGTCCATCGCCACCTGTCGGCGCAGTTCGCCCGGCGCCAGGTGGCCAAGGAATATGTGGCCCTGCTCGACGGGCGGGTGGACGGGGAGGGGGGAGAGATTCGTCTGGCCTTCCGGCTGGATCCCGACGACCGGCCGCGCCAGGTGTACGACCCGGAAGGCGGGAAAGAAGGCGTGACCCGCTGGCAACGGATCGGCGAGCGTCACGGCCGGACCCTGGTCCGGTTCGAACCGCGCACTGGCCGGACCCATCAGCTGCGCCTGCATGCGGCCCATCCGCTCGGCCTGGGCTGCCCGATCGTCGGTGACAGCCTCTACGGCCACGGCTGCCCGGGCGACCGGCTCCTGCTGCACAGCGCCGCGCTGCAGTTTATGCACCCGGCCACCGGTGAGCGGCTGGCCTTCGCTTCGCCGCCGCCCTTTTTGTGACCGGTGTGCGGACCGGGCGAGCGGTCAGCGGGGCCGGGGGCAGCGGTTCTCGATCCCGTCCAGCCGCAGCTGCATGCCCGGCTGCAGTTTGGTCGGGTCGGCGAGCACCTCCCGGTTCCGCTGGTAGATCTCTTCCCAGGCCGGCTGGCGGCACAGTTCACGGGTGGCGATGATACTCAGCGAATCGCCCGGTCGGACCGTGTACACCACCGCGGCCGGTCGGGTCGCCTCGGCGGCCGTGGGTGCGGCCGGGGGAGCCGGGACTGCTGCCGTCGGGGCGGCGGGGGCGGTTTCGCCCAGCGGCTTGGAATCGGCCGGCGGGGACGGCGGCCTGCTGAGCACCGTTTCCTGCACTGCTGGCGCCGGGGCCGGTTGCGGTGGTGTGGTCGGCCCGTTGCCGCGCAGCAGCAGGAGTCCCAGGACAAGGACGCTGAGCGCGGCCGCTATCGCCGGGGCAAGGGGGCGGAGCCGCTGCGGCCAGTCGACCGTCGGGGTCTGCTCCGGTGCGGCCTGCCGCGCCCGCTGGTTGCGGTGCTGAACGGCCCGGGCCAACTGCCGGGATTCGTCCAGTCGTTTGAGTTCCTCATCGATGCCGGGGAAATCCGAGGACAGCTGCCGTGCGGTCAGGCAGGCCTCCCTGGCCTCCTCGATGCGTCCCTCCTTCTCCAGCGCCTCGGCGCTGGCCAGCAGCCGTTCGATCTCGGTCTGCAGGCGGAGCAGTTCCTGGGCCAGGGTACTTCGTTCCTCCACGGAAATCGCGTCGCCGGCGCCGATGAGCATGGCCCGCGCCTCGATGGTCCGTCCCGCCAGCATCGTCTCCCGAATCTCCTGGGCCGTTATGGATTCCACGCGTTCCTCCCGGTTTTTTCGAAAAGGGTCAAGCCCGATCGACTATAGCAGGTTTGCGCCCGAAGCGGGCAAGGATGCAGTAAAAAAAAGGGGGTGCTCGTCGAGCACCCCCCGGGAACGGCAGAAGACGAAAACTTATTTCTTGATGTGCTTGGCCACCGCGTCGCGCTCGCCCTGCAGTTCGGCTTCGGTCTTCTTGATCATCTCGCGGCTGAAGTCGCTGATCTCCAGGCCCTCGACGATTTTCCAGTCACCGCCGGCACAGACGATCGGGAAGGCGAAGATCAGATCCTCGTCCACACCGTAGGGGTTGCCCTTGCTGCACACGCCCATGCTCACCCACTTGCCGTCGCTGCCCAGGGCCCAGGTGCGCATATGGTCGACGGCGGCGGAGGCGGCGGAGGCGGCGGAGGAAGCCCCGCGGGCCTTGATGATGGCGGCGCCCCGCTGCTGCACGACCGGGATGAACTCGTTCTTGTTCCACTCGTCGGAGACCAGGGATTTGACCGACTTGCCGTCGGCGGTGGCGTAGCTGATGTCCGGATACTGGGTGGCGGAATGGTTACCCCAGACAACCACCTTCTCGACCTTGGTGGAGTGGGTGCCGGTCTTCTCGGCGATCTGGCTCATGGCCCGGTTGTGGTCCAGACGCATCATCGCGGTGACGTTGCGCGGATCCAGCTTCGGGGCGTTCTTCTGGCAGATCAGGGCGTTGGTGTTGGCCGGGTTGCCGACCACGAGCACGCGGCAGGTGGGCTTGGCGTTGTCGCTCAGAGCCTTGCCCTGGACGGTGAAGATGGCGCCGTTGGCGTCGAGCAGGTCGGAGCGCTCCATGCCCGGACCGCGCGGCCGGGAACCGACCAGCAGGGCGAAGTCCACATCCTTGAAGGCCACGTTCGGGTCGTCGGTGGCGATGACGCCGGCAACCAGCGGGAAGGCGCAGTCGTTGAGCTCCATCAGCACGCCCTGGAGGGCGCCCATGGCCGGCGGGATCTCGAGCAGCTGCAGGATGACCGGCTGGTCCGGGCCCAGCATGCTGCCGCTGGCGATGCGGAAGATGAGGGAGTAGCTGATCTGGCCGGCAGCGCCTGTGACTGCCACACGTACGGGTGCTTTCATTCCAATTTCTCCTTGTTGTTGATCCTGAACGGTTAGACGGCCAAGCAATCTGGCAACCTGCCATACACGGTAAAACGTTCCTCTCTGAGGAAGGTGGAACACACACAAGACGGAAGCCGGGACAGAAGCATCCCGGCCGGGGCGGGTGGGGTGAGCCGGAAGAGCGCAATATTCCGACCTGTTGGTACACCCCCGCAAATCCGCCGCTAGTGATACCGACCCGGACGGTAAAAGTCAAGAACTCTTTGTTTTTCGGTTACCAGCGCGGCTCCGCGGCAACCGCCCGGGGCAGGGCCTCGTAACGGTCGGCAATGACCATCATCAGGGTCTCGTAAGTGAAGCCCCAGACGAAGCCGTCGGTGGCCGGCAGGCAGGGGAAGAGCACGTCCGGGCAGCGCGGACTCATGGGCCGGCGGATGATGTTGTCGCGGTCGGCGATGTAGTCCAGGTCGAGCCACTCGTGGCAGCTGATTTCGGTGGTCTGCAGCCGTATCTGCGGCTGTTCGGGCAACTCGAACAGGAAGGTGGTGACCGGTACCGGCCGGTCCAGGGCGTTGCCGGCCCGGCGCACCGGGTAGCGTTTGACCAGGTGGCGGGTGGACAGGGTGATGCCGCATTCTTCAAAGGTTTCGCGCAGGCAGGTGTCGAGCAGGGAACCGTCGCCGTCGTCGCGACGGCCGCCGGGGAAGGAGTAGTGGCCGGACCAGGGGTCCCGCGGGTTGGCCCGGCGCTTGAGCACCAGCACCCCGGGAACCGGGTCGCGGCTGACGATGGTGGCCACGGCGGCCTCGGTGATCGGAAACGACTGCATGGGTTCTGCCGGGTTGTGCACCGCGGCGACCGTGCCGGGCGCGGGGGATCCGGTCCGCTGGTCCGCGCATGCGGGAACCTGGGGCCGTTGTGAAGCAACACCTGCTACTATCAGTCCGAAACGGATTTTTTCAACCCCTTTTTGCAGCGTCCCCCTGCCGGTGCTGTCCTGTCGTCCCCTGTCCCGCAGGCCTGCCGGGCGGCAACGATTTGCTCGCAAAATGTCCGCATCCGCGGCATAATGGCCGCCTGTCGCAGGGCCGGAATTTTTTCCGCTCACCGTTCGGCCGCACCCGGGCGATCCGTCCGCACCGTTCCTGCGCCATGGCCAACACCGGGCGCCGCCAGGCCCGCCTTTTTCCCGCGAGGCTGCATGAACATTCTCATCTACGGCGCCACCGACACCGGCTACATGGTGGCCTCCCAGCTCTGCCAGAAGCACAACATCACGGTCATCGACGACTCCGATCGGTTGCCGGACAAGTTCAACAACCTCGATATCAGCTTCGTCGCCGGCAGCGGCGCGGACGTGCTCGTGCTCGAGGCGGCCAGCGTCGCCAGCGCCGACCTGTTCATCGCCTGCTCGCCGGTGGACGAGTCCAACATCGTCGCCTGCTGGACCGCCAAGAAAATCAGGGAGGTGGAGACCATCTGCTTTGTCCGCCGGATGGAGCTGTACCGCAACCTGGGCGCCGGGGCGCAGAACCGCTACCAGACCCGCTACGACATCGACACCATCATCTGGCCGGAACAGCTGCTCACCCAGGACATCTTCCGCATCATCTCCGTGCCCGACGCCATCGACGTCGAGTACTTCGTCCGCGGCAAGGCCAAGCTGTTCGAGTACCGCATCAAGGAGAACTCGATCATCCGCGGCCAGCGCATCATGGACTGCTCCTTCCCGGACAACGTGCTCATCGTCGGCATCACCCGCAACCACAACCTGTTCATCCCCAACGGCTCGACCACCATCGAGACCGACGACAAGGTCGTGTTCATGGGCACCGGCCCGGCGCTGGATTTGCTGGCCGCCAGTTTTTTCCGAAATGTCAACAAGATCCGAACGGCAGCAGTGATCGGCGGCGGCAGCGTCGGCTCCATGCTCGCCCAGCAGCTGGAAGAGGCCGAGATCCGGGTGAAGCTGATCGAGCACGACCGCAAGCGCTGCGCCTTCCTGGCGGACACCCTCAAGAAGAGCCTCATCCTGCACGGGGACGGCACCGACCTGGAACTGCTCGAAGGAGAGGCCATCGGCGAGAGCGACGTGACCGTGTGCGTCACCAACAACGACGAGAAGAACCTGCTCTGTTCGCTCCTGGTCAAGCAGCTCGGCTGCAAGCGGATCATCACCCGCGTCGGCAACCTGCGCAACTCCATGCTGTTCGAGCGGGTCGGCATCGACGTGGTGGTCTCGCCCCGCGACTCGGCCATGCGTGAGCTGCTCAACCGGCTGCAGGCGAAAGACGTGAACATCCTCGCCCTGGTCGAGGGCGGCCAGGGCGAGGTACTGCGGGTGAACCTGCCGGAGAATTTCGCCACCGTGCTCGTGCGCGACTTCGTGCTGCCGGCGCGGGCGATCATCGGCCTGGTCAAGCGGGGCCGCAACGTCATCTTTCCCCATGGCGACACGCCGCTCGAGGCCGGCGACCAGCTGATCATCTTCACCATGGCCAGGGACGCCGAGGCCATCAAGAAGGCCTTCACCCGATGAAGACCGCCGTCATCGGCAACGCCCTCGGCCTCATCCTGGTGGCGCTCGGCCTGATCATGCTCGCACCGGCGGCGGTGGCCCTGCTCGCCATGGAGTTTTCGGCGATCCCTCCCTTTATCGTTGCCGCCGCGGTCTCGGTCGGGCTGGGCACCCTGCTCCGCTGGCGGGGGGGCTTTTCCGGCGATTTCGACAGTCTCCGGCGCGGCGAGGGCATGTTCATCGTCTGCCTCGCCTGGGTGATCACCGGCGCCATCGGCGCCATCCCCTACCTCTTTTTCGGTCTCCACCCGCTCGACGCCTATTTCGAGTCGATCTCCGGCTTCACCACCACCGGCGCCACCATCCTCAAGGATTTCGCCTTGTACCCCAAGGCCTTCTTCTTCTGGCGGGGCCTCAGCCACTGGCTCGGCGGCATGGGCATCATCGTCCTGTTCGTCGCCATTCTGCCCCAGTTCGCGGTGGCCGGACGGCAGATGTTCTTCGCCGAGGCGCCCGGTCCCACCGAGGAGAAGGTGACCCCGCGCATCACCCAGACCGCCAAGGCCCTGTGGGCCATCTACACGCTCCTCACCCTGGCCGAGATTGTCCTCCTCCGCCTGGCCGGCATGCCGCTCTTCGACGCGGTCTGCAACTCCTTCGCGACCCTTGCGGCCGGCGGCTTTTCGCCCCATCCGCAGTCGATCATGGGGTACCGGAACGATACCGTCACCTGGATCGTCACCCTGTTCATGTTCCTCGCCGGCGGCAACTTCGCCCTCCAGTACCGGGTGCTGTTCCAGCGCAACTTCCGGGCGCTGCTGCACAACGAGGAGTTCCGCTTCTATGCCTTCATAGTGGTCGTCATGTCGCTGACCCTGTGCCTTGCGCTGGTGCGCGCCGGCACGGCGGGCCTGGCCGACGGCCTGCGTGACGGCTTTTTTCAGATCGTCTCGATCCTGACCTCCACCGGGTTCGCCTCCACCGATTTCGCCCTCTGGGCCGTGCCCGCCCAGACCATCCTGTTCACCGTCATGCTCGTCGGCGCCTGCGCCGGGTCGGCGGGCGGCGGTGTCAAGGTGGTGCGGGTGCTGTTCGGGCTCAAGTACCTCAAGCGGGAGATCGCCCAGGTGGTCCACCCCAAGGCGGTGCTGCCGATCAAGATCGACCGGGTCTCCGTGTCCGGGGAGGTGCAGCGCCAGATCCTCGGGTTTCTCCTGTTCTATATCTTCCTCATGACCCTGTCCGCGCTGGTGGTGACCCTTATCGAGAGCGATGCGGCCATCGGCCTGGTCGGCACCGCCGCCACCCTGGGCAACATCGGCCCGGGCTTCGGCTCCATCGGGCCCATGGCCAGCTTCGCTGACCTGCAGCCCTTGACCAAGATGATTTTTATCGGCAACATGGTGGTGGGACGGTTGGAACTCATCCCCTTCATTGCCATGCTCCACCCGGATTTCTGGACGTTTCGACGGTCCTGAGCGGGCAGGCCGGCAGAACAGCCAGGAACAACAACGGCGCAAACACGCAGCAAGGTGGCGGACCAGATCATGACGGCAACTGATTACAGCGAACGGCGGCAGCATGTGCGGGTCTACTTCGACGGCCTGGATGAACTCCGCTGCCGCTTCGCCCGCGAGGCGACAGCACCCCCGATCCATGCGGCCGCGGTGCATGACCTGAGCCTCGGCGGCCTGCACCTGAGCCTCGAGGAGGACGGCGGCTTCGCCGTCGGCGGCCGGCTGACCCTGCTCGGCCTGAGCTATCGCACCGGCCAGGTCTGCGAAATGCGGGTGGACATGGTGATCCGCTGGATCTTCGCCCGGCCGGGGTTCAGCCGCATCTACATGGGCTGCCAGTTCCTCGACCTGCCGGACCCGGCCCGGGCCTGGATGACGGCTCTGGTCGCGGCCAAGGAGCGGGCCGCCGCCGGCCAGTCCCCCGCTCCCGGACGGTGAGGTGCCGGTTGCGTCCCGTTTGCCGACCTCGCCCGCCGGGAACTGACCGTCATGGCCGCTGACGAACCCTACCGCGGCTTCGAGCAGGGACCGATCCGTCCGCCCAGCGAACGGGACAGCCTGCTGGTGCGGGTGACCCGCAACTGCCCCTGGAACCGCTGCACCTTCTGCGGCCTGTACAAGGGCGAGCGGTTCAGTCGGCGGCCGGTGACCCATGTGCTCCAGGACATCGACGCGGTCCGCCGGGCCGTGGACCGGCTCACCGGCGCGTCGACCCCGGCCGCGTCGCCCACGGTCGACGAGGGCGACTGGCTGGCCGAACACGCGGCCCGCGCCTGGCTGCAGGCCGGCTGTCGCTCGGTGTTCCTGCAGGACTCGAACAGCCTCATCATCCCCCCCGGCGACCTGGAAACCATCCTCCTCCACCTGCGCGCCTCGTTTCCCTCGGTGGAGCGGGTCACCTCCTACGCCCGTTCGCAGACCGTGGCCCGCATCGCTGACGAGGATCTCGCCCGGCTGCGGGCGGCCGGCCTGAACCGCATCCACATCGGCCTCGAATCCGGCTGCGACGCGGTGCTCGAGCGGGTGCGCAAGGGCGCCGACCAGGCGACCCACGTCCGCGCCGGCCGCAAGGTGAAACAGGCCGGGATCGAACTCTCCGAATACTACATGCCCGGCCTCGGCGGCCGGGAACGGTCACGCCGGCACGCCCTGGACAGCGCGGCGGCGCTCAGCCGCATCGACCCGGACTTCATCCGCATCCGCACCCTGGCCCTGCCGGACGGGCTCGACCTGGCCGACGAGGCGGCGCGCGGCCGCTTCGACCCCCTGGTCGACCGGGAGGTGGCGGAGGAACTGCTGCTTTTTCTCGAATCGCTCACCGGCATCACCAGCCGGGTGGTGAGCGACCACATCCTCAACCTGTTCGAGGAGGTCGAGGGCAGGCTGCCGGAGGACCGGGAACGGATGACCGCGGTCATCCGGAACTTCCTCGCCCTGGACCCGGTCGAGCAGCTGCTCTACCAGGTGGGCCGGCGCACCGGCGTGTTCCAGCGGCTGGACGACCTGCAGGACCCGGTCCGCCGTGACCACGCCCGCCACCGGGTGGAGCGGTTCGCCATCACCCCGGACAACGTCGACCAGGTGTGCGCGGCGCTCATGCGGCGCTTCATCTAAGCGACCGGCCCGGCCCCGACCCGGTTCGGCGGAACAAAAACGGCCCCGGCCGCTGCCCCGCCGGGAAGGCGGTGGCAACGACCGGGGCCGTGTGCGTCTGCCGCTCCTTGCAGAGCGGTCCGGGCGCGGCTACATCCGGCGGAACAGTTCCAGCGCCCGCTCCCGGGTCATGACCTGTTGCCAGTCCTTACCGAAGCAGTTCTCCCACAGCGGCGCCAGGCCCAGGGCGACGTTGACCATGGTGTTCATGGCGGTATCGTCCAGGTTTTTGGTCAGACCGCGCGGCAGCCGGATGTCGTGCTTGGCCATCATCTCGCGGAACTCGCGCACCCCCTCGGGATACACCTCCTCCAGCTGGTCGAAGGTGATGCAGCAGCCGATGCCGTGGTGGGTGCCGAGCACGAAGGAGAGCCCGTAGGAGAGGGCGTGGCAGGCGCCCACCTGGGAGTAGGCGATGCTCATGCCGCCGAAGTAGGAGGCCATCATCAGCTTGTCGTCCTTGTCCGGCCGGTCCTCGAGGAACACCTGGCGGCAGAGGTCCAGCGACTTCTCGCCGTAGGCGCGGCTGAACTCGTTGAGGTAGGTGCCGTTCAGGCTCTCGACGTCATGGATGTAGCAGTCCATGCCGGTGTAGAACCACTGGTCTTTGGGCACGCCGACGAGCAGTTCCGGGTCGAGCAGGATCTGGTCGAACAAGGTGTAGTCGGAGTTGATGCCGAGCTTCTTCTCCGGCCCGGTGAGCACGGTGGTGCGCGAGATCTCCGCGCCGGTGCCGGCCAGGGTGGGCACGGCCGCGTGGTACACGGCCGGGTTTTTGATCAGGTCCCAGCCCTGGTAGTCGGCGGCCGACCCGGGGTTGGTGAGCAGGAGCGAGATGGCCTTGGCGATGTCCATGGCGCCGCCGCCGCCCAGGCCGATGATGCCGTCCGGCAGGACCGGACACTCGGTGCGGATGCGGGCGACCAGCTGGTCGATGTAGCCGGTCTTGGGCTCGTCGACGAGGCTCACCGGCAGCAGCAGGTCGCCCTTTTCCAGCGGCAGCCGGCCTTCCAGCTCCCGGCCGAGGTGGACGTCGTCGAGCACGAAGACCATGGGGGCGCCGGGCGTGACCCGCCGGGCTTTGAGGATGTCGCCGAGCTGGTTGAAGGAGCCGCGGCCGAAGATGATGTTGGGTACTATTTTGAAATTTCTGTACATCGGAGAGTATCCTTAAAGTGGACGTTGCTGCGCGCGTCGGAAGCGGTGCTCCGCGCTGCCGCAGGGGAAACCGCCCTCCGTCGGCAGGCCCGGCAAGGGGTGCCGGCAGGCGTGCGGGAGAGCGGTGAAATGGTTCAATTCCAGTGAGTTAATGAAAGGCGCTTATACCACCGGCAGGCGCAAAACTCAACAGCGAACTGTCCCGGGGCGTGCCGCCGACCGGGTGAACGGCTGCCGGGCCGAGGAGGCTTGATGAATGAAATAGAGCAGTTGACCCGGGATCTGTACGCCGACATCCCCCACGGCACCCTCTACCACTACACCACCTTCACCGGCCTGTTGGGCATCGTCCGCAGCCGGTCGCTGTGGGCCAGCGATGTACGCTACATGAACGACTCGGCCGAGCTGCGCCACACCGCCGACCTGATCCACACCGAGGTGCGCGCGCGCATCGACGGGGGGCACCCGCACCCGCAGCTGCTCAGCCAGTTCGCCGACTGGATCGCCCACCGCATCACCAGCGGCCACATGCTGTTTGGCGCCTCGTTCCGCTCGCACGGCAACCTGCTCAGCCAGTGGCGCGGCTACAGCCTGCCCGGCAAGGGCGTCAGCCTCGGCTTCTGCCCGGAGTACATCCTCGCCTGCGCCGCGCAGCAGCGGTTCATGGTGGGCAAGTGCATCTACGAGCCGGGCCGGCAGCACGCGCTCATCCGCCAGGTGGTCGACGCGGTGGTCGCCCATGCCGCGCGCCTGACCGGGGACCGCGGACTGACGGCCCAGGAGCGCGCGGCCCTCTACCACACCGCCTTCGAGGAGGTGGAGACCGACCTGCTGCGCATCGCCGCCATCCTCAAGCATCCTTCGTTCCGCGAGGAAAAGGAATGGCGCATCGTCTCGCCGGTGATCGCCAACGAGGCCGGTGCGCCCATTCTCTTCCGCGAGGGGCACGCCATGCTCGTGCCCTATATCGAATTCAACTTAAGCCTCGACGGTCGGCCGCCGGTGCTCGACCACCTGTACCTCGGGCCCACTGCCAACATCAACATCTCCATGAATTCACTCAAGATGTTTCTGGCGCAGCACGGTATTGCGGTCACCCGGGGGATCGACTACTGCCAGATTCCCTTCCGCCAGCGGTGAGCGGGCGCTGTCGCGCCGGTGTGGTTCAGGCGAATCTTTCCCGGGCGATCCAGGCGCGCGTGCCCAGCGAGGTGCAGGACAGGCTCGCCACCTCGGCGGCCCGCTCCAGGCTGAGGTGGAAGTCCTGTTCGAGGATGTAGTGGCAGAAGGCGCCGTGCAGGATGTCGCCGGCGCCGAGGGTGTCCACCGCCTGTACCGGCATGACCGGCACCTCCGCGCTGGCGCCGTTTTCATGGGCGAGGATCGGGTTGCCGTCCCGGGTGATGGCGATGCGGGTGAGGCCGCGGCCGCGCAGGTAGTCGATCACCTGGTTCTTGTCCGAGCAGCCGGGCGGGTAGAAGTCGTCCGAGCAGATGGCGTAGTCGACCAGCGGCAGCAGTTCGTCCAACCCTTCCTTCCAGCTGCCGCCGTCCAGCACCACCGGGATCTCCAGCGGCCGGGCCCAGCCGGCCAGCTGCACCGCCTGGGGCAGGAAATAGCCGTCCAGCATGAGGATGTCGGTGTCCTCGAGCAGGCTCTCGTTGACCGCGTCACTGCGCAGTTTGCGCAGGTCGGTGTTGGAGTAGACCACGCTGCGCTCGCCGGTGGACAAATCCACCAGGATGGAGGCGAGGATCGGCGGTCGCCGGGGCTGGTCGGTGGCGTCGATGAGGTGCACCTGCTGGTCGGCGAGGTCCATCTTGGGCACGTGCGCCAGCGGATGGCGGCCCAGGCCGCTGACCAGGGTGGCCTGGTTGCCGAAGGCGGCGAAGGCCACGGCCGCGTTGGTGGCCGGGCCGCCGGCGAACGACATCTGCCGTTCGGCCTTGAGTTTCTGGTTGTTGTGCGGGTGATGGGGCAGGTAGTAGACGATGTCGGCCGTGCTCAGGCCGAGGAAGAGTCCTTTGTGCATGGTTGAACCCGGTGGGAGGAAGGTGGACGGCTCATTTTCCGCGTTCGCCAGCATAGCAGGAACACAGAGAAAAACAACCGGCGCGGGGAAATTTTTGGCCCGGGCCTGCCGTGCCGCCTGCACTCCGGACCTCTTCCTGTTCGACCGCGGCCGGCGCTCATTCGGGGGTTGGCGGGTGTCCACTCACCGGGGCAGGGTCCGTGGACACGGCGCAGGCCGCGATGGCCTCATCCCTGGCCGGCTGCCGGACCGGGTCGGAGAGCCGGGCCTTGATCGCCTCCAGTTCGTCCAGGTTGGCGAAGAACAGGTCCACGATCCGCGGGTCGAACATGCCGCCCCGCTCCTGGCGGATGAAGTCGAGCACCTTGTCCCGCGGCCAGGCCGGCTTGTACACCCGGCCCAGGCTGAGGGCGTCGTACACGTCCGCCAGCGTGCTGATGCGGGCCAGCAGGCTGATGGCCTCGCCCTGCAGGCCGCAGGGATAGCCGCTGCCGTCCCACCGTTCGTGGTGCTGCAGGGCAATGGTGCGGGCGCTGGCCATGAGCTTGCGGTCCGAGGTGTGGAGGATGCGCTCGCCGATCACCGTGTGCCGCTTGATGACCTCGAATTCCTCCGGGGAGAGGCGGCCGGGCTTGTGCAGGATGGCATCGGGGATGCCGATCTTGCCCACGTCGTGCATGGGTGAGGCGGCCTCGAGCAGCAGAATCTCCTCTTCGGCCAGGCCGTACTTGCGGCCGAGCAGGGCGGAGTAGGCGGCCACCCGGCGCACGTGGTTGGCGGTGTCCTGCGAGCGCGACTCGATCACCTCGCCCAGGGTGGAGAGCAACTCCAGCTGGGTCTCGATCACCTCGCGGTTGAGTTGCAGGATCTCGCGATTGCCCGTGTTGATCCGCCGCTGCTTGACCGCGTTCAGCACGAGCAGGACGATGATCACCGTGAGGATGGCCACCGCGCCCAGGCCGGTGAGAATGGCCGAGCGGTGTTGCTCGAAGTAGGACTGCGGCCGGTGCAGCAGGACCGCGTCCGCAGGCAGGGAGGAGCGCGCGATGCCAAACCGTTCGAGCGCCGGATAGTTGTACACCTGCCGGGTGACGCCCTGCAGGCCATCGTCAATCGCCGGCGGCTGGTTGCCGCCAAGGCGGTCCAGGAGGGTCTGCGCCGCCTTGCGGCCGTGGCCGAAACCGCTGGTGACGCAGCCGCCCACCGCCGCCGAATCCAGTTGGAAATCCCAGGCCACGTACACCGGCACCGGCGCGCTGCCGCTGATCAGCCGGGGGATCTCCTCCGCCGTGAACACCTGGCCGGCGGCGTCCTGGAAGTAGACGAGCAGGTAGAGCAGCTCGCCCCGGGTGCGCTCGCGAGCGAAGCGCACCAGTTGGTCCCGGGTCTGCACCGGCAGCACCTCGATGGCCACCTGCCCGGCCAGGGGGCGCACCTGTTCGAGGAAATGCTGGCGGATGGACTGGCCGCTCAGGGTGTCGTCGACCAGCACGAAAATTTTTCGAGTACCGGGATTCTGGCGCAGGGCCGCGGTGAGCGTGGCCGCGTGCGCCAGGTTTTCGATGATGCTGTACAGGTCGTCGACACCGGCCGGGATGGAGGCGCGATCGTTGATGCCGCAGGCGACCACCGGGGTGCGGGGAAACAGCTCGGCCCGGTGGCGGGTGACCAGGTCGAGGGCGTGGTTGTCGGTGACGATGATGCCGTCGAACCGGGTGCCCTGGTATTTTTCCCGGAACAGCTCGAGCAGCCGCGCCCGGTAGGCGGGCGAGTCGTGGTGCTTGGCGTCCAGGTACTCGACCCGGTAGCGGGCCCTGACCTCGGGCGTGTCCAGCACCGAGACGATGCCGGCGTGCAGGTCGCGGGTCCAGGAGAAATCCGGGGCGTAGGAGTGGAGGATGAGCACGCGCGGTCCCTCGACCGCCGGTGCGGCGGCCGCAAGCCGGGGCGAGACCGCGCCGAGCACGGCGAGCACAAGCAGGACAAGGGTGCGCAACAGGGCAGCGGCGGGATCCATGGAGCCTGCTTAGCATGCCGCCCTTTGGTGCGGCAAGATGGAAAGACGGCGGGCCGCGGTGGCGG
>ERZ1645187.147-NODE-147-length-66070-cov-29.454094_pt1 | contig 66070 bp, 57 predicted proteins | sample MGYA00575352_ERZ1645187 | MGnify/ENA primary metagenome ERZ1645187 (study PRJEB40837, sample SAMN11349314) | freshwater sediment metagenome | isolation source: river sediment | host: Sediment | place: India: Wazaribad , New Delhi | collected 2017-02-21 ... | reverse complement strand
ATCTAATTATCTAACTTACTTCATCTCCGTTATCCACTGGCGGATAAGCTCAACGGCCTCTTTGTGCTGTACGCTGCGGCCCAATTCGGGCATGCGGATCTCAGGGTCGTTTTCCGTCATCCGATATACCAGAATGGATTCATCCGGTTTGCCCGGCACGATGTCGTAGAGATTGTCGCCGCTGGCTTTTCCGGCTGCTACCGGACTTTTCATCACGCCCCAGCTTTCCGGATTCTTGTCGCTGAGCAACAGAAAAAGTCCTGAAGTATTGGCAGAACCTTCCTTGCGGTGGCAGTGCGCGCAGTTGATTTCCAGATAGGATTTCGCGCGTTCTTCCAGTGTGCCGGAATGCGGATTAAAGGCATCCGCAATCTTGTTCGTCAGATTTTCGGCTTTGTTATAACCTTTCAGCAATCCGGCTTCCGTCCATTTCTCCAGCTGATTTTTCAGTCCGTCGGCATAGGCATAATCTCTGTTCAGATAGCGTACTTTGGGCCCTATCGGTTCCAGTACATTATTCAGGTTGTGGCAGTTTTTGCACTGATTTTTATTCGGCACGGAATAGTCGATATGCACCTTTTCGCCTTTGTCATTCACAAAATCCACTTTCATATTCTCGCCCACGATATTCAGCTCCGCATCCGTTTGTTCATCGTTCCACACATAGTCGATTGCATCCCATTTATCGGCACGGCGCACGAGCAGGCGGGTTTCCAGAATGCGTCTGCCTTTGCTGGCATCGCGTTCATCATTTTCATAAAAGAAATTCTTAATCAGGACAGTTCCTACCGGAAATTCGAGCACTTCATCTTTTGTATATTGCGCGCTCACGCCTTCCGGCATCCATACGAAACGGGCTTTGTGGGCGTAATCCGTGAAGAGCGGCGTAATCAGATCATACGGCAGCACCCGGTCATTCGGAACCAGGTCTTTGAGATGGCCTTTAAAAAAATGATATTCCGACAAACGCTCGAATGGCTTGGCGGCCACATCCAGTGTGACGGCTTTATCTGCGGGCTTGCACTGATGCAACAGCAAACTGCACAGCAACAGCAGGAAGCCTGTGATTACAGTAACTTTTTTCATTTCAGGTAAGATTGACGACGTGAAATCGGATTATTTTACACTCTTCGGATCGGTATTATTGCCATTGATGCCGGCAATAGCACAATCGAATTTTGATATATCGGTGTCTTTGTATTTCATGAAATCATCTTTGCCTTTGATTTTCCAGGCATTCAGATTGCCGAACTTCACATCGCCGTTATTGCGGATACAGATCTTCTTATCATCCGGCAATTGTCCGTCCTTATCGCGGAGTTTCGGATCGGCACTGCCATCCACAAAAATATCCAGCGAGCCTTTGAAAGTAGCAGTCAGCAATTTGCCCAAATCAGTAGATAAATCGGGCACACTCAGCTTACGTTCAAAGTGATTATCATGGATGTAAATACGGGTACAATATGGTCCGTAGGTAGAATCATTCAGCTGCTTGCCGGTCAGGTGATAGCTGGTGGTAGCAATACCCACGGTTTTGTTATTGATAAAACGGTTGTTGAACACATCCACGCTGTCTGTTGCCATAATAATCATACCGCTGCCCGGCGGAATGGAAGCCACGATACTGCCCGGCTTTCCGAAATTCGGGAAGTTATTTTCAATGCATTCATTGTCCCACACTTTCGCATTGCGGCCATTTGCCTGAAAGAGCTTCGGCAGGTCGAATACGAGGATACCGCCGGAATTATTTTCCGCTTTGTTTTTATAGATATCGGAATTGATGCAATTTTCTATTTCAATACCCGCCACATTGTGATGGGCATAGCAATGACGCACGGTCACATTGGTGGATTGTCCGACATATACACCGGCATCGGCGCAGTAGGATACTTCGCAATATTCGAGCAATACATTGCGGCATTCCACCGGATAATAGCCGTAGTTGCCATTGGAAGTATCTGCTCCCGTCGTCCAGGTGGAGTTCATATACCGGATGGTCACGCCATCGCAGCCTTTTAATTTAAGGTTATCGCCTTTTGCATCCTGAATGGTAAAGTGCTCCAGCACCACATTCTCGCAGTTGGTAACCAGCAAGCCTTCCGCACCTTCCGTCTGTCCGAGGAAAGAGAGGATAGTCTTGTCAACGCCTGCACCTTTTATCGTCACATTTTTCTTGCCTTCGATGGACAATGCCTTTTTCAGCAAAAATTTACCTGCCGGAAATTCCACGGTGCCGCCATCCTCCACGAGAATGAGCTTTTCCTGAAATTCCTTTTCAATTTTTTCGTCATAAACGAAGCCGGCGGTGTCGCCCGCTTTTTTTCCGTTGTTTTTGCAGGAAGAAAGGCTACCGAGCGTTAGTAACCCGATAAAAATCAGCGTGAGGTGTTTCATTATTATTTGGTTGTTTACGTGAATATACCCAAAAATAGTGAACTGAAAAACTTAATTTTTGTAAAAATCAGTCATCACGAATAAACCGCTTGTAATGCCTCTTTTGCCGTTGTATATATAAAAGGATATCCCGCTGCTGAAATTTTTCCGGCTTCGCACCGGTTGCTCATCAGCACGATGCCGGCCATCTCGCCCATGCCCAGTTTCAGGACAGCGGCAGGCACGGGAAAAGGAATATACGGCCTGTGCAATACGGTCGCGATGTCTTTCATCAGCTCCTGTTGAGTGCATACATTGGGTGCACAACCGTTGTAAATGCCGTTTTTCTCCGGATGCTCGAGCAGAAAACGGAAAATACCGCACAGGTCGTCGATGTGTATCCAGGGCATGTACTGTTTGCCGTTGCCCATCGTCGCGCCGATACCCATCTTCACCGGGAGTGCCAGTTTGGGCAATGCGCCGCCATCCTTGCTCAACACGATGCCGATGCGCACTTTGCTGACTTTGACGGTGGCCGACTGCAGCGCATCAGCGGCAGCCTCCCAGGCGGTGCAGACTTCCGCTACAAATCCGGTGCCCGGCGATGAATTTTCTGTGAGCCATTCCTCGCCGCGGTCGCCGTAATAACCAACGGCCGAGGCGGAAATAAAATGGGAGATGGTGTGTGGGTATTTTTGTAAGTAACTGTTTATCAATTGCGCAGACTGCACCCTGCTGTCCACGATTTCCTGCTTGCGGCGGTCAGTCCAGCGCTCGTCCGCGATGCCTGCACCTGCCAGATGGATGATTGCGGTGGCACCTTCCAGCACCTTTTCATCCATCGTCTGCCGGTTGATATCCCAGGCATATTCATTGGGTTTTGCCGGTTTTCTGCATAAAATACTGACCTGCCAGCCGCTGTTTTCGAGTAAGGTGGTGAGGCGGCGACCTACCAGTCCGGTGCCGCCCGTGATGATTACTTTTGCCATATTGAACAATTTAACGCTAAAAACGCTTATTTTTGTAACTTAAATTCAAATAGTATGTTTAAAAAATCTCATTTTATTTTAGTGATTGCGGTTTTCGCAATGGTGATTACAGGCTGTAATGGGAACAAAGGCGGCTCCAATACCGTATATAAAGACCAGGTGGTGATACACGGACTTTCCGACGCGAAAGGGTTGAACCCACACACAACATCCGATGCTTTTGGTCAGGAATATATTGTACCGAATATCTTTCAGTCCTTGTTGGCATACGACCACGAAACCATGAATATCGTGCCAGTATTGGCCAAAGAGCGCCCGCAAATCACTGTAAACGGAGATGTAGCTGAACTTACTTTTGAATTAAGACCGGAAGCTGTTTGGGACAACGGCAGCCCTGTTACCGTAGATGATGTCGTATTTTCCTTCAAAACGGTATTTTGCCCGAAAGCGAATACGGACAATATCAAACCGGGCGTGGACTTCGTGAAGGATATCCGCACTTATGCAGACAACAACCGCAAGTTTACTGTGGTATGCTCCAAATATATCGGCATGGAAGATGGCGTTGGATATGATGTAAAAATCTTACCGGAATATGTGTATGATGCCAAACAAACTTTGAGAAAATACACACTGGCGGAACTGATCAATAACAATCCGAAGGCGGTAAACGATCCTGCCATCAAAGAATTTGCGGATTTCTTTAATTCCGAAAAAGCCAACCGCGACCTGAGCATCGTAGGCGGTTCAGGCGCTTACAAACTGGCGGCTTTCGAAACAGGCCAGCGGCTCATTCTGGAGAAAAAAGCCAACTGGTGGGGCGATAAACTGGAAAAAGAAAACCAGTATTTTCAGGCTTATCCGAAAAGACTGGTTTTTGAAACCATCAATGATTTCAATACCGCGCTGACGGCATTGGTGGATGAAAAACTGGATTTCATCTATGTTACACCGGTAAAAGAATATGTGGAACTGGACAATTCCAAAAAATTCAAAGAAAACTTTGTAAAATCAGAGCCACAGATGCTGGCTTATCAGGCCATCGGCATCAATACCAAAGATAAAATCCTGAGTGACGCGAAAGTGCGTCAGGCACTCTGCTACCTGACCAACGTAGATCAGATTATTGAGAAAGTATTATACGGCAAAGGAACACGCACCGTAGGTTCTATTCTGCCTATGAAAAAAGACGCCTACAACACTGACATCAAACCATACGCGTATGATGTAGAAAAAGCAAAAGCCTTACTGGCCGAAGCCGGTTGGGCAGATACAGATGGAGATGGCTTGCTGGACAAAGTGATTGACGGTAAAAAAACAAAATTTGAAATCAGTTATTCCTACAATAGCGGCAATCCGCTCAGAGAAACCGTAGGATTACTGATTCAGAATTCCTACAAACAAGCTGGCATCAAAGTAGAAGTGAAAGCGCTGGACTGGGCTTTATATCTGGATGAACTGAAAAAACACAATTGTCAGTTGTTCTATCAGGGTTGGGTAAAACAACCACGTCCGGATGATGAAAAACAAATCTTCCATACCTCTTCTGCCAATGGCGGATCCAACTACATGAGCTTCGGAAATGCACAGACAGACGCGCTGATTGAACAAATACGCACGGAACTGGATGAAACAAAACGCAACGAACTGTACAAACAATGGCAGGTGATTGAGCACGAAGAAGTGCCTTACATTTTCCTGTATGTTCAGAATTTCAGAAACTGCGTACACAAACGTTTTGAAAATATTGGTGCAGGCCCAGTATATCCGGGCGTGTGGTTTGCCGGCTTCAAAGTGAAAGAAGGCTACAAAGTGGAAGGCGCGACAGCCGCAAAATAATCATTCACCGAAAGACGGAAAGTAACTTTCCGTCTTTCGTATTTTCATGCTTATGTTAAAATACATCATTAAAAGGATATTGATTTTCATTCCAACGCTGTTGGTCATTTCCCTCATTACATTTATGCTGAGCACCAGCGTTCCCGGCGACCCGGTGGAGCAGATGCTGAACAGCAACAGTGAGATGGGAAGTTCCGCGAATGCAATCGCCTCCGAAAAAGCCTATATCGATAAGAGGCAACAATTGGGACTGGATTTGCCGGTGTTTTATTTCAGTCTGTCTAACGCGGCATCGCCAACGAATCTGCATGAAATCCCCAAAAAATTTCATCGTGAGAATTTAGCGCGCCTCATCGATCAGTATGGCAACTGGCCGGAAATAAAGGCCTACTACGACAAAATACGCGCCTTTGAAATTGCAGTCGGCGACACGCCACGCGATTCCACCAACGGCGATGCGCTGATAGCTATCCGCGATAATCTGCAGAAAATCTTCCTGAACTATGAGCACAATGCCGTTGAAGTGGCGATGAAAAACATAGAAAAGGAAATCCGGCAATACCCTTCACTCGCGGGTCTTGCTGCACCGGAACAGGCTTTAAAAAGCGCCTATGAGACTGTGCGCGCCAAAGCAACACCCTCCAAAAAATATATTCCGTCCATCCATTGGTATGGCACGGAAAACCAATACCACAAATGGATTACCAAATTTCTCACCGGCGATTTCGGCATCTCTTATCAGGACGGCCGACCGGTGAAAAATGTATTGTGGGACGCTGTAAGATGGACGGTTCTACTCAGTATCTTTTCCATCATCCTGACCTATCTGATTGCCATTCCGCTGGGTATCATCTCCGCGGCGAGAAAAGGCAGCAAACAGGATCAGACTATTTCCACCTTCCTGTTTATGTTGTATTCCCTGCCCAACTTCTGGGTAGCCACTCTGTTGATTATCTTTTTTGGCGGCGGCGACTTTCTGGGCTGGTTTCCGGCTTATGGCGTAGGTGAAATCGACAGCAGCATGGGCATCCTGGAAATTGCAGGCACACGCACCTACCACCTGATTTTGCCGATGATCTGTTTTACTTATGGAGGCTTGGCATTTCTGTACCGACAGATGCGCGGCGCCATGATTACCACCCTCAGTCAGGATTATATCCGCACCGCAAGAGCCAAAGGACTGGAGGAGAAAGAAGTATTATGGAAACATGGTTTTAAAAACTCTCTGCTGCCTATTATTACCCTGTTTGCGAGTGTCTTCCCGTTGGCTATCAGTGGTTCCATCGTTATTGAGATTATCTTCTCGATTCCGGGCATGGGCAAACTGGCTTATGAAGCACTGGTGGCGAGAAACTATCCTATCGTTTACACGGTGGTGATGTTCTCCGCTATCCTCACACTGATTGGCTATCTCGTGGCAGATATTTTGTATGCGGTGGTAGATCCGCGCATTTCTTACAACAAAAAATAAAGAACCTGTGCAACAAGAATTAGATAAAAAACAAGATTACTGGGCATACGTCAAACGGCAGTTCAAGAAAAACCGCCGTGCCGTCATCTCTGCCTATATCGTGATGTTCATGGCATTAGTGGCATTGTTCGCCGATTTTCTGGCCAATGAGAAACCGATTGTGTGCACTTACAAGGGAAATACTTATTTCCCGATACTACGGGAATATGCCGTCGACCTGGGCGTTGCCAAGTGGCCGAAAGACCTGCTGAACATCAACTGGATAGATACCAAATTTGATTTTGCCATTCGTCCGCCGGTGCCGTATTCACCGACCACGCAGGACTTTTTCAATTCCGGATTTATTTCGCCTTTCGGTGATCAGGATGTGCCCTCCACCCGCTGGCGTCACTGGCTGGGAACGGAAGGCATCGGGCGCGATATCCTTGCCGGCCTTATTCACGGCACGCGCATCGCATTCACGGTAGGTATCGTATCGATGTCCATCGCTTCGTTTATAGGCATTCTGCTGGGTTCGCTCGCAGGATTTTTCGGTGACAACCGAATAAAAATTTCCAGAGCCAGCATGATTACAGTCGTACTTTTTATCATCGTAGGCTGGTTTTATGCCTTCAGCACCAGAAGCTATATACTGAGCGATGCAATCGGCACTTCCATCGTCAGTTTTCTGGGACAACTGCTGATTTCTATCGGGATTTTTCTGGCCGCACTCATCGCGGGATATTTCGCAGGATTTATCCTGAAAATAATTCCGTTTTTCAGACAAAAAACCGCTATCCCTGTCGACATCATTGTGCAGCGCCTGATTGAAATATTAGTGTCGATTCCGCGTTTATTCCTGATAATAGCGGTGATTGCGATTTCAAAACCGGGCATTATGCTGGTGATGGTGATTATTGGTTTGACATCCTGGACGGAAATTGCTCGTTTCATACGGGCAGAACTGTTGCGCGTGCGGAGTCTGGAATACATCGAGGCTTCTGAAGCGCTGGGTTATTCCAGATGGAGAATATTACTGAAACACGCCATTCCGAACGCCATTTCTCCGGTATTGATTACCGTGGCATTTGGTATCGCGGCAGCCATCCTGATTGAATCGTCTCTATCTTTCCTTGGATTGGGTGTACCACCGGAGATGATTACCTGGGGCAAGCTGCTCTCGCTGGCGCGCGGCAGTGCCTCTCAGTTGTGGGTGGCCATTTTTCCGGGCATCGCCATCTTTTTGAGTGTAACTTTGTTTAACCTTATCGGAGAGGGTTTGACGGACGCACTCGACCCACGACAAAAGAAATAAGCATAACGCAGGAACACGATATATCATGAGAACACGCAGCAAACATACCTGTATCAGTCGCATAAAAATGCTGACGTGTATGCTTTTTGTGCTGCTGAATAGTGTGGCCGGTGCGCAGACTATCATCAAATCATATCCCGACAAAGTGGCCAGCCGTTTCTCGGATTATGATATTGTCGGCAAAAATAAAAGCGGTGTCATCGTGCATTATTTTGGCCCGAATGACAATGAACTCGTCACCTACGATGATAAACTGCGTATGGACAACCGCAGGATATTGCCTTTTCATCCGAAAGATGTGAACATAGAGAGTTTTGTGGTGCTGCCGGAAAAAATCCTTTTGTTTTACACTACACCAACGGAGACCTATCAGTATTTCAGAATGGTGGAAATTGATGAAAAACTGAATATTTCCAATACGTCACTCACGCTCGACTCCATGTCGGTAGTGAATATCGGCAAAGGCAAAGCTTTTTATGTGCGCACCTCGCCGGACAAATCGAAGCTGCTGACCTTTAGTGTTATCAAAACAAAGAATGCATATTTTGTTCGCTTCACCATTCTGAATAGTCAGGCGCAGGTACTGAAGAAAAACATTTTCACCATTACAGAAACGCCGAATGTCTCGCTGAAATCCATCAAAATCAATAATCAGGGAAATGTAGTGGGTGTTTTCGGCAATGAAGACAACTACAATAACAGTGACTTTAATTTTGATAAATTCACGACACTCACTTATAATATGGAAACCAACACCATCGGCGAGCAGGTGATGCAGTCGGCGGAGTACAGTTTCAAAAACATTGCTGCGGAAGTAAGCACCCAGCGCGATATCGCCTATCTTGCCACTACTTACAAAAACAATAAGAACAAGAACGACATCGGCCTGCAGTTTCAGGTGATAGATTTCCGAACCAATACCGTTTTGTTGAATGCCAGACTGCCCTTCAGTGAGTCGAGTTTCAAAAAAACGCCGAACAATGTCTATAAAACCTGGCAGGATAAGGCTACGCTGATAAAACCGAAACGCATTATCCCGCGCAGTGACGGTGGCTTTATCCTGATAACGGAAGGTGAATACAAACTGACAAAAGTGGAACGACTGCAGACAAACACCTACGGCTATTACAATGCCGCACCTTATATGTCGTCCGCACGCTATATTGACCAGAACCACTATTATGACATTCAGGTATTTTCTATCAACAAGGATGGCACGCTCGACTGGCAGGCAACCATGCCCAAATCGCAGGTATCAGAAAATGATGAAGGGTATTATTCTTCCTTTGCGATGTTTGAAGCCAACAATGTGCTGAAATTCCTTTATAATGAAGACTTTTACAACATCGGCAATTTTGTAGAATACAATATCAATCCCAACGGGCAGGCAAAAAGGCTGAGCGTACTGAACAGCGAAAAACAGGGATTGGTGATTGTTCCGCTGAAAGCCAGACAACTGGATGGCAACACCATCATCTTTCCGAGCGAGCAAAAAAGAACGTTGCAATTCGTGATGTTTAAATATGATTGATTTTTTAGCTTATTTTTGCGCTAAATCGTAAATTCACTCCGTGCTATCATTTTTCAGAACACCACAACCTGCTACCATTCTGGCGCTTATCGTATTGTTTGTGGTATGTAAAATTCCGTTTTTACTGCACGGCAATTTCTATCCGGTAGCTGCCATGCACACCTGGTGGGGGGATGCCGGACTACTGCTGACCAACAACTGGGGAATCAACTTTTTTATCGCGCAACTCTGTTTGCTGACGCAGGCATTCTGGTTCAATTACCTCTTTCAGAGGGCAGATTACCACGAAGGAAATTCGATGATTCCGGCGGTATATTTCATTTTCCTGTCCTCTCTGTTTCCGGTATTCAACCAACTCAGTATCTATACAATAGCCGGATTTATACTGTTAGCCGTTTTTCATCTCTTACTGCGCATCACGGTCAGAGACAGTGTGAAACAAGAATGTTTTAATATCGGTATCGCGGGTGGCATTCTACTGTTACTCGACATCCATTTTATTTTCTTTACCATCGGGTTGTTTTTCATGCTGTACGCACTCAAACCTTTCCGGTTTCACGAATACCTGCTGTTGCTATTCGGGTTGCTGTTTCCATTGTACATGGCAGCCGGCATCAGTTATCTGCTGGATATCAGCATTACGACTAAGGCATTTTCCATCAGTCATTTCGGCATCATACAATTCAGCAGGAACACACCGGATGCCGCGGCCGGCATTTTACTGGCAGCCTATCTGCTTTTCGCATTCATCAGTTTGCGTGGCATTCTGTATTCCACCGGCTTTAAACGGAGAAAAAACCTGAATATGCTGATTTTCTTTTTCATCAGCATCACCGTGACGATTGTAACCGAAGAGGAAGGAAATACCGTTTTGCTGCAGCATTTATTCATCCCGCTCAGCGTTTTTCTGGCATTACTTATGTTAAGAATTCGTAAAAAGAAGATTGGGGAAATCCTGAATGTTATCTTTGTAACAGCGATACTGACTATCAATATCATCCGGTTGATATTTTAATCGGGAATGACAATAGCAGCAGCGTAAATATTCACCCTAATCCGATCTATCTATGAAATTTGGTGTTGTTGTTTTTCCGGGCTCTAATTGCGACCAGGATATCATCCATGTTTGTCAGGAAGTAATGCAGTGCGAAACCCGCGTGCTCTGGCACAAAGACACCAGCCTGCAGGACCTCACCACGGAAGACTGCATCATGATTCCGGGCGGATTTTCCTACGGCGACTATCTGAGATGCGGTGCCATCGCCCGTTTTTCTCCTATCATGGAAAAAGTGATAGAACACGCCAATAATGGCGGATATGTATGGGGCATCTGCAATGGCTTCCAGATATTGTGTGAAAGCCATCTTTTGCCGGGTGCGCTGCTGATGAACGACCACCAGCGATTTATTTGCCAGAATCAATATATCGTGCCGGCCACCGGCAACTCGGCCATTACCAGAGGTCTCGAACCGGGCAAAGCGCTGAATGTGCCGATTGCACACGGCGAAGGTCGCTACTACGCTTCTGAAGAAGTGTTAAATGAGTTGAAACAAAACGATCAGATTTTGTTTAAATACTGTGATGCTGATGGCAACATTACAGCCGCTGCCAATCCGAATGGTTCTATCGAGAACATTGCCGGTATCTGCAACAAAGGCCGCAATGTCTTTGGAATGATGCCGCATCCGGAACGCTCTGCGGAAGAAGTCTTGGGCAACACAGACGGCAGAAGGTTGTTTGAGTCGTTGCTGCAATTGGTAAACGCCTAAATCTACGCGTATGAAAATTTGGAAGAGTTTGTTTGTCCTGCTCTCCGGGCTTTTGTTCTTTACACCTGCTAAAGCGGCTTTCGTGGAACACCTCACCTGGACAAGTGCTGTCGAACAAATCGACGGGAATACCTATCAGGTAAAATTTATCTGCACGCTGGATGAAGACTGGCATGTGTATTCCCAGTTTACGGAAGAAGGTGGCCCGCTACCGACAGAATTCCGCTTTGAAAAAAATCCGGACATAGAACTGATAGGAAAAGTACAGGAAATCGGAAAAATGCACAAAGCATTTGACGAATTGTTCGGGGTGAATGTTTCTTCCTATGCGGATAAAGTCACTTTCGTACAGAAAGTTCGCATCAAAAAACCGGGTGCCGTCTTAAAAGGCGAATTCGACGGACAGGTCTGCAAGGACGAAGAAGGCTGTATGCCTTATGGTCCCGAGAAATTCAGCATTGCCATTGGCAACGCCACTGGAAATGTAACGAAAGATACCACCAGTTCATCTGTTACCACTACTGCGTCAAATACTACAGATACAGCAATAACACCGGCTGCGGGCAGCAGCAAATTCGATTTTTCTACGGCGGAAAACAGCTGTAGCGTAGCACCGGAAAAGAAAGACAGCAGCAACTGGTGGATTCTGTTCGCCGGATTCGTCGGCGGTCTGCTGGCACTGCTTACGCCTTGCGTTTTCCCGATGGTGCCACTGACGGTGAGTTTCTTCACCAAGGGCGGAAAAGACCAGAAAGCAGGTCTGAAAAAAGCACTGATTTACGGGGCATCCATCATCATCATATACCTCTTGCTGGGCATCCTGATTACCGGTGTTTTTGGTTCCGATGCACTGAATGCGATGTCGACCAATATCTGGTTCAATCTCATTTTCTTCTTTGTATTTATTGCATTTGCCTTGTCATTCTTCGGATTGTATGAGATTACACTGCCATCTTCGTGGGCCAACAAAACAGACAGCCTTTCCAACAAAGGCGGCAATATCGGGATATTCTTTATGGCCTTCACGCTGGCATTGGTGTCTTTCTCGTGCACAGGTCCGATTATCGGAACACTGCTCGTGCAGGCCGCCACAGGTGGCGGCCCGACACTGTTCGGACATATTCCGCTGAAGCCACTGCTGGGTATGTTTGGTTTCGCACTGGCGTTGGCGCTGCCGTTCACCTTATTCGCATTATTCCCGCAATGGCTGAAATCACTGCCGAAATCAGGCGGATGGATGGGCACGGTGAAAGTTATTCTGGGCTTCCTGGAGCTCGCGCTGGCCTTCAAGTTCCTCTCCGTCGTCGATATGACAATGGGTTGGGACATCCTGCGGTTTGAGCCATTCATGATTATCTGGATCATCATCTTCGGCGCATTGGCACTGTACGAATTAGGCTTGTTTTCTTTCTCCAAAAATGCGGACAAACCATCCAAAACCGTGAGGATGCTGGGTGTAATTACGGCAGTATTTACGATGTACCTGGGCTACAGTCTGTATACCTATAAAACGATCCCATTGTTCAGCGGATTAATCCCGCCGACCTCCTATAATTTCAGAACAGACAATACCTCCGCCTTCGTTCATTTCAAGGATTACGAAGAAGGCATGGCATACGCCCGCAAAAACAATATGCCCGTATTGCTCGACTTTACAGGATTCGGTTGTGTCAACTGCCGCAAGATTGAAGACAAAGTATGGACCAATCCCGGGATTGAAGCAACCATGAAAAAATATGTGGTGATTTCATTGTATGTGGATGACAAAACGGAATTGCCGGCATCGGAATGGTATACCTCCACTGCTACCGGAAAGGAACGCGAAGTGAAGACTGTCGGGCAGAAATGGAGTGACTTTCAGGCCAAACATTTCCAGACCAATTCACAACCACTCTATGTATTGATTAACACCAAAGAGCAATTACTGAATCATCCGGTGGCTTACGATTTCGCTTCAGATGTCGACAATTATCAATCATTCCTGCAATGCGGTCTGACGATGAACGAACAGTTGAAATAAGGCCACCAACAATAGTGTCGCTTTTCTGTTATCTTTGTACTGAATCTGAACGACTATCCTTATGAATATCGGAATTGTTTGCTATCCAACTTTTGGCGGCAGTGGCGTAGTGGCTACTGAACTCGGCAAGGGATTGGCAGAAAAGGGACACAACGTCCATTTTATTACTTACAAAGAGCCTGCCCGTCTGCTGGATGCTTTCCATGAAAATATTTTCTTTCATGAGGTGCGCCTGAATGATTATCCGCTGTTTGATTATGCACCTTATGAAACGGCGCTGGCCAGCAAGCTGGTGGATGTTGCCATCAATGATAAGCTGGATATTTTTCATGTGCACTATGCTATTCCGCATGCGTCTGCCGCCTACATGGCTCGCCAGATATTATTGCAAAAAGGCATCAACATTCCGGTTATCACTACCCTGCACGGAACGGATATCACACTCGTGGGCAAAGATCCAACCTATGAACCGGTGGTCACTTATTCCATTAATCAATCCTGCGGAGTGACGGCGGTTTCAGAGAGTCTGAAACGCGATACGTTCGCCCACTTCGATATCAAAAATGAAATTACGGTCATTCCGAATTTCATCGATTTCTCCAGATTCAAAAAGACCAACAAAGATCATTTTAAAAAGGCTATTGCACCGAACGGTGAAAAAATCCTGATACATACTTCCAACTTCCGCAAGGTGAAACGCGTGGAAGATGTGGTTCATATTTTCTGTCGGATATCTTCGCAGATGCCCGCCAAACTGCTGATGATTGGCGACGGCCCGGAGCGGCAGAATGCCGAGATTCTGGCACGAAACAGCTGTTCCAGTCTGGATGTTCGTTTTCTGGGAAAACAGGAAGCTATCGAAGAATTGCTGGCGGTGGGTGATTTATTTCTGATGCCTTCCGAAAGTGAAAGTTTTGGTCTGGCCGCCCTCGAGGCGATGGCCTGCGAAGTACCGGTGATTTCCAGTAATGCAGGCGGCATTCCGGAAGTAAATATTGACGGCGTTACGGGCTATCTACTGAATATCGGAGATGTGCAAGGCATGGCGGATAAGGCGATAGAACTGCTGAAAGACGAAGAAAAGCTGGCCACATTCAAACGAAATGCCTTTGCGCAGGCGCAACAATTCAACATCGAGCAGATTCTGCCACAGTACGAATCTTTCTATCAGCAAATTCTGGATTTGGGGCAGTGTAAGTAGGTTACTCCGTTACCCGTTCATTCCGGTAAAACCAATACAGCAAAAAGACGCTCATAGCGGTGAAGAAATGCCACAGTGTATGTCCCTGATAGAAAGATGTCGGGTCGCAGCCAATTTTCTTGACATCCAACGTGCGGAGAATATCCGCGACTATCATAAACAGTGCCCCCAATACGGCAATGGAAAGCCGGAATCCTGTTTTATTACTACGGTAATTGAGAACGGTGAGCACCAGAATAATCAGTATCAGTAAGGGAAGCAGCACGATGGATTTTATCCGCAGGTGCAATTCAATAAATATTACCACACTGACGACAAGTCCGGACAGCAAAAACCATCTGTTTCGCCAGACGGAGAAAGTCGCGGTATATCGTCGGAACACTGCAATACCTATCAGAGCGAGGCAGACACTGTAGGTACCGTTCATATCCACCCGCTGTCCGACCCACGTCATAGATGCGTGGAAGAAGGCACTGCCCATCGCCAGATACACCAGGCAAGCCCCCACAAAATAGGAAAGCGGTGGAAATTGCTGCAATACATTCAAACCTGAAGCCGATAGATTTTTCCGGTCGAAATTAGCTACGCCAATCACTATCATGCCTAAAAAGAAATACGCAAGATTGGAATAAGTGTTCATCCGTTGGTGGAAGAAATGTTCCGTTCGGTTGAGTTCACAATATTCCGTTGTCAAAGCCGACTTACTGACACGCATGCCATCCCAGCAGGTGCCGTCGAGCTGACTATTGAGAATGAAGAAAACGCCCCACATCAGCAGTGTGGCGGCCAGCGCTGAAATATATATTCGCAGTATAGGCAGTTGATGCGTATTCATTTATGCTAACATACAAAATAAAGCGGACAAAATAAAGCGGGCGCCACTTCGTGGCGCCCGCGCTGTATATACTTGCAAAAATTAATCTATACTGATGGAAACCGGCAGCGGCTCTTCATCAAAAGTGCGTTTGCCAATCAACTCTTCGAGATCGGACTTGAAGAGAATCTCTTTTTCCAGCAATGCTCTCGCGATTTTCTCGAGTTCTCCGCGTCGTTCTGTCAGCAAATCGAGGGTGCGTTTGTATGCCTTATCAATCAACTTTCTCACCTCTTCATCTATAGCTGTCGCCGTGTCGTCAGAATATGGTTTGGTGAAAGTAGTGTCCTGTTGCGGATCGTAGAAAGACACATTTCCGATACGCTCATTCATACCATATACCGTCACCATCGCGTAAGCCAACTGGGTGATGCGTTGCAGGTCATTCTGCGCACCTGTAGAAATTTTTCCGAAGATAATTTCTTCCGCCGCACGACCGCCGAGTGTCATACAAATCTCATCCATCAGCTGTTCGGTGCGGTACAGATATTGTTCTTTCGGCAGGTATTGTGCGTATCCCAACGCAGCGATACCGCGCGGAATAATCGTTACTTTCAGCAACGGATGTGCATGTTCGAGATACCAACCGCAAATGGCGTGTCCGGCCTCGTGGAAAGCGATAATCTCTTTTTCCTGTGGGGAAATAATCTTATTCTTTTTCTCGAGTCCACCGATGCTTCTGTCAATGGCTTCGTTGAAATCTTCCACTTCCACCTGTGTCTTTTCCTTGCGGGCCGCTACCAGCGCCGCTTCATTACACACATTGGCAATTTCCGCACCAGCAAAACCCGGAGTCAGCGATGCCAGTTTTTCCGGCGTTACATTCTCTCCCAGTTTGGTCAGCTTTTTCAGATGCACCTTGAAGATTTGCTCACGGCCTTTCTGATCCGGCTTATCGATAGAAATCTGACGATCGAAGCGCCCCGGACGCAACAGCGCGGAGTCTAACACATCCGGACGGTTGGTAGCCGCCAGCATAATAATACCTTTATCGCCACTGAAGCCATCCATTTCTACCAGCAACTGATTCAGGGTACTTTCCCGTTCGTCGTTACTCTGCATCATATTTTTTCCACGGGCACGTCCTACGGCGTCAATTTCATCTATGAAAATGATACATGGCGCCTTTTCGCGGGCTTGTTTGAATAAATCTCTTACGCGGGAAGCTCCGACGCCCACAAACATCTCCACAAAATCGGAGCCCGAGATGGAGAAGAACGGCACCTGCGCTTCGCCGGCCATCGCTTTGGCCAACAAAGTTTTACCGGTTCCCGGAGGGCCTACCAGCAATACGCCTTTAGGGATTTTTGCGCCCAACGCGGTATATTTCTTAGGATTCTTGAGGAAATCCACGACTTCTTTCACTTCTTCTTTTGCCTCATCCAATCCCGCCACATCATCGAAGGTAACATTGACTTTCGTGTCTTTGTCATAAAGGTTGGCTTTGGACTTACCGATATTGAAAATCTGTCCGCCGGGACCGCCACCCATGCCGCCTGTGGCACGTCGCATCAGGAACATCCAGACTGCAATCAACAGAATAATAGGTAGGAGCCACCCAATAATATCGAGGATGCCCTTACGGTATTCATTATTTACCTTAATCAGTTTCTCATAAGGAATATTCTGCTGGATGTTATCCAGTTTTGTTTTGAATCCGTCTACGGAAGTAATCTGAAAAGAATAATGAGGTCCCTTATTGACGGAACCCATGCGGTTTTGTTTGATTTCCGCATATTGTTTTTTCTGTTTCAGGGAATCCTCCTTGATGAATACTTCTATCTGCTCCTTGTTGACAATATTGATTTTGGCCACATCTCCGGACGGCACCATCTTTCTGAAAAACTCATCCTCGGAGGTTGGTTTTATCTGAAAGTTGAGTGACAGGAACTGAGTAGCAAAAAGTCCTATGATCAGGATGGCGAACAGCCAGTAGCTGTTAAATCCCTTTTTCTTCTTTTTCGGTTCTTCATTTTCTGGTAAAAAATCCATCTTTCTATATTAATTCGTCAAAAAAAATGCGGAAAAGTCAGGGCTTTCCCTCCCGTTTGCCTCCGGCATACACCTAATCGTCGTAGCGCGTAATCACGGCATCACTCCATAATTCCTCAAGTTGATAGAACTCACGCTTTTCACGCAGGAAAACATGCACCACGATATCGCCAAAATCTATCAGACACCATTCGCCATTGGAACGACCTTCAATATGCAACGGCCGGATATTGGCCTGCTTCTTTACTTCTTCTTCCAGATGGTCAATTATAGCGCGGGTTTGTGGCGTTGAATCTCCATGACAAATTACAAAATAATCTGTAATCGCCTCAGTTATATTTTTCATATCCAGGCACACGATATCGTGTCCTTTCTTGTCTTGAATCAGTGATATAATCAGATCTAACAGATTAATCTCCGGATTTGCTTTCGATTTTTTCTTTACTTTTACTGTTTCCAAACTTTTTCTCTTTTTAAATTCAAGCGCTGTAGTAGTACTACATACAAATCTACTAAATTTTGGAGATTATTATAAATAACACTTTTTTCACGGGAAAGTTCCTTATTCATCTGCCATCTGTAGACTCTACGAATACGTATGCGAAGGAACATCTATCAAAAAGCACTCCAATTGACGGAACTGTCATTTTAGCAGACGAACAGTATGCGGGACGCGGGCAAGCCGGCAATATTTGGCAGAGCACGCCGGGTGAGAATCTGACTTTTTCGATTATTTACAAAACGGATTTCCTTCCGGCTGCAGCGCAGTTCGGGCTGAATATGGCGATTTCATTGGGTATAAGGACGGCTGTGGCGGAAATTATCGGACAACAAGGACGACAGCATATGAATGTCAGTATCAAATGGCCGAATGATATCTATATCGATGACAAAAAGGTGGCGGGCATCCTGATAGAAAACACCATTTCCGGTATGTACCTGAAGCATTCGATAATCGGTATCGGACTGAATGTAAATCAGCAGGACTTTGCGGAACTGACGCGCGCCACGAGCCTGAGACGGGAACTGGATAAAAGCATGGAACAAATTTCCGTATTGAAAGAGGTGCTGGCCGCTATAGAACGTTATTTTTTCCTGCTGAAAGAAGGAAAAACGGCATTGCTGAAATCCGCCTACATCAGCCATCTCTACCGGTACAACGAGATGGCTGCTTTTGAAAAAGATAATCTTCCTTTGCAAGGATGCATCAAAGATGTGTCGCCCACCGGACTCCTGATTATGGATGTGATGCAGGAAGACGGCAGCCTGCAGGAAATGCAATTTGCATTTAAAGAAATAGCTTTTCGTTGAAGATATGGTGGCCATCGTATGTCTGCATAATTAACAGACCGAAAGAATCTCCATAATTAAATCTCTTTTTCTATTTTCGCCTCAAACATTGAATATGACTAATTACACGATCGGCACCCGCCTCGAGCATCCCAAATACGGCAACGGCGTCATCATCGATGACAGCGATGAATATAGCTATCTCATTTATTTCCCCGAACATGGCGAAAAGGAAATCTCCAGAACCTTTGACGGTTTTGTGGTATTAAAGCTGATTGAAAGAGATAAGGACGCCATTTCACTGGAACAGGTAAGCGCTGCGCTGCAACGACTGATTGCACCGCTGACCGAACCGCTGGAAGATTGCAAAATGGCCGAAAAATGGGAAGATGGCACGATGGTATTGCAACCCAAAGACAAGAGCCTGCAAACAAAGGAAATTCCTGTAGAAAGCTTCTTCCACAAAATTGTGATGACCCGCGACCGCCTGCGGGTGATGGAACAGAAAATCAATGCATCTAAATTGAGTGACGCGGAAAAAGTAGAACTGCAGCAATACATTACCCGTATTTACGGCAGCCTCACTACTTTCAACGTATTGTTCCGTTTCAAGGATGATTATTTCAAGGGGACAGGCGGTGAATCATAAAATTGCTGCTTTTTTTATGGAACGTGCAATAAATCCTGCAATACGTCGTTTTTAGTTAAAATACGTTATCATGAAGCAAATTTCTACACCTGAACTTCTTGTTAAACACTTATATCTGGAAACAGATAGCGATGAACGCAGACAAATCGGACAACAGTTGACAGATGATTCCGAAGTGGCTGATATGTTCGCACAATTATCTGAAGCCAAACAGGCATTGGATGAGGATGGCGGTGAACTGCCGGGCACACCGGTGATGGAAAATATCCTGCGCTATTCAAAAAACAGTTTTCCTGCTACTATTTAGTAGTTGCCTGACGGTAAACTGACCGCAACTTCCTATCTTTGCCCAAAATTTTGAAGTGGGAAAAGGTAAGTTAATCAAGTTTGCGGAACTGGAACATAATCCGATTGTTTTTCAGAAAAATCCGGTACTGAAAGGGAAATGGAACAGCGATTTCTTTAAACGCGAAGCTCCCATCATTCTGGAACTGGCCTGCGGCAAAGGCGACTATACGTTGGGCATGGCGCGCCTTTTTCCCGAAAACAACTACATCGGAATGGATATCAAAGGCAACCGCATCTGGAGTGCCGCACGGCTTGCCGCAGTACATCAGCTCAGCAATGTCGCTTTTATCCGCGATCAGATTGACAAACTCGACGAATATTTCCGTCCAGGCGATATCGATGAAATATGGATTACCTTTTCTGACCCTTTCCCTCGCGACGGCGATGCCAAACGAAGACTCACACACACCAAATTTCTGGATGTATACAGAAAAGTCCTGAAACCCGGTGGCCTCATCCATGTAAAAACGGACAGCGATTTGCTCTATCAATTCACCAAGGAAATACTGACAGAAACGCCTTCCGAAATCATAAAAGATTATCCGGATGTGTATGCAATGGGGAAAAACGACGAACTCTACGGCATTCAGACCTATTACGAGCAGATGCATCTGAAAGACAATCGCACCATCAAATATCTTTGTTTCCGGCTGAAATAATCAACTGAAGCCAATCGCTTCGAGCATATCCGCATATTCATCCACCAGGCTCAGTCCGGGTTTATCCTCTTTCCTGCAGGTAATCTGTATACCGTGTGGTTGCAATTCCGCCGCGATTTGCTGCAATATTTCTCCGGTAAAATCCGTCTCCACAAAAACAGTATTTTTGCCAACAAATGCTTTCAGCTGCTCATCCCTGATGTCTTCCTGCTGTATCCTGATGACGAGCATATCCGAGAATTGCTGATGTTGTACTGCTCTCCAATCATCCAGTACCAGAAATTTTTCAAAATCGAGTAGTGCTTTTTCAGGATGCTGAAAAGGGATTTGGATTTCATGAATATCGAGTTGCTCCGCAATAAATGCGATTTCTTCTTTGTTCTGATGCAGGCCGAATTCGCCCACCAGCACGGGTTCAAACAGCCATCCTGTTATCTCTTTCGCTTTCTCGATGGTGATATTGTTTTCATTCAGCACATCAAAATTAAATCCGATATAGGCAGCACCGATGGCATTGAAAAAACGGGCATCCGTGAGGTTGGTGACAGCGGCGATCTTGAGTTGCATATACTATCTGATGGAAGCGGTGTTAATCGCCCGGTATTTGATGAAATAATGTCCTTCCACTGAAAAAATGAGCAGCAGGAATCCGCCCAGCTGATGCAGCACACCCAATCCTACCGGCACGTGTCCCTGACTGTATATCAGCGTGAATATACCGAGTAGCAACTGCACGATAACCATGCCGAGCAACAGCCATCTGGTGCGGTGAAACTGAAATTGCGCCAGCGTATTTCTGGTATGGAAAAACAGGAAAATAACATACAGGAAAATACCGTAAGCTACCATGCGGTGAATAAACTGAAACAACATTTTAGTGGAATATTCTACCGTTTCAACGGCGGCGAAGTTCAGATCCTGCGGATAGATATGGCCGTTCATCAATGGAAATGTGGTGCAGACCAGTGCCGCTTTGGAGCCGGCCACCAGTGCGCCGAGACAAATCTGTACCAATACCAGTATCACCAGCAAGGTAAACAATCTGCGCTGCGATTCGTTGTAGCGAGCCCTTTCTTTCGGATACAAATATTCGAGTGCTACGCGCAACACATACGCCACAATGATAGCCGCTACAAAAATATGCGACATCAGATTGACAGGATTTACCAGCACGGTATGTTGTTTCAGTCCGCTTTTTACCATAATCCATCCGGCCACACCTGCGACGCCGCCGAGTGCAATGGCTATAAGGATTTTAATAATATCCTGTTTGTTGACAATTTTTTTATAAATGAAATACAGCAGCGGAATGATGGCCGCCAGCGCGGTAATTCTGGCCCAGAGACGGTGGAACCATTCCCAGAAAAAAATCCATTTGAACTCGTGCAGCGACATACCCGTGTTCAAGAGTTTGTATTGCCCGAATTGCTTGTATTTATCGAATGCAATCAGCCACTCCTGCTCATTCAGCGGAGGCAACACGCCCAGCAAAGCCTGCCACTCCGTGATGGAAAGTCCACTGCCGGTGAGTCGGGTGATACCGCCCAAAACAATCTGGCCGAGTAACATACCCACGCCCACAATAAACCAGATACCCAGTATCTTTGTTCGTCTACGTTCGTCCATTATCCGTACTTATTTGTTGTGCAATAATTGCTATTGTATCTTCCAGCGGTGTGAACTGATAGTTCAGCGCCTGCTTGATCTTATCGTTGGAATACCGGAAGGTCTCCAAAGAAACTTTCAGATTCTCACTGGATATTCCGCGCTTGCGGGATGGCACCAGCCAGGACGCGAACCTGTCGGCGGCGGCAGCCGCAAAACCTATCCATTTGTTCAGTGCAAATCGCGGGGCAGGCACCTGCAGTTGGCGCGCAATCGCTTCAAAATAGGATTTGAAAGTGCGATTTTCCGCAATCAGAATATATCTATCCGCCTGAAATGGTCCGTTCATCAGTTGTATGCTGCAATTCACCACATCCCGGACATCAATAAAGCCATTGGTACCGTTGGTATAGAATGGCATTTTGCGGGATGCTATCTGTTTAAACACACGCATCGTGGCTTTGTTCTGATTATGGCTTGTTCCGATAATAATTCCCGGATTTACAATCACTCCTTCCAGTCCTTCCTGTATGCCTCTCCAGATTTCCCGCTCGGCCAGCATCTTGGTAATACCGTAGTGTGTCGTCCACTGATTCTTTTCCCATTTGGTATTTTCCGTAATCAGTTCTTCCGGTTTGCCGCCTATCGCAGCGATGGAGCTTACGTGCAAAATCCTCCGCACCCCTTTGTACAGCGCGGTATTCACCACGTTGGCAGTGCCTTCAATATTGCATTTGTACATCGCATCGTAATACGAGGCATCATATCCGATAACGGCGGCGGAATGATAAATGCAATCCACGCCTTCCATGGCAATTTCAAGGGAAGGAATATCGAGTACATCACCTTCGGAAATATCGATTTTATCGCGTATATCGTCGAGGTGCGATATATCGGAATGGCTGCGTTTGATGATGCGCACAGCAACTCCGTCTGCCACCAGCTGCCGCACCAACGCGCCGCCTAAGAATCCGGATGCTCCTGTAACTAAAACCATTTTATTGCAGAATAAACTGAGTTTATATGAAAAGCAAAGGTAACTTATTTATGGCGCATTAATTATTACCTTTTCCTTACGCTACGGCAGATATATCGCACCGCCACAGGTGCTTTTTGCGGCTCCGGTGGCGCTGTTCAGCACATTGGCCCATTCCCGCAAGCGGAATAAGCCCAACAGGGCCATCAGTAAGGCCTCCTTGAATTGTACAATGGTAATATCTGGGACGATTACTTTGCCACTCAGATGTGCCTGTATTCTTTCAACAAGATATTTGTTCAATGCGCCGCCACCCGTTACCAGCATGTCAGCAGCCTGCGACTGCCGGGCTACGGCGGCGGCCACCTGCATCGCTATATGTTCCACGGCAGTGGCCAGTTTGTCCTCCACGCTTCCGGACGAAGCAATTATGCGTTGCAGCCAGTATTCCTGCACATGTTCGGTGCCCAGCGATTTCGGATATGCTGCCGCACAAAACGGGATTTCGTTCAATTCTCGCAGCAATTCCGGCAATATCTTTCCGCTCCGCGCCCATGCACCGTCTTTGTCATATTCGCTGCCTTTTTCGCGGGCAAGATAATTGAGCAAAGTATTGCCGGCACATACATCATAGGCAATGACAGCATCAGCATTTTCTTTCGGATGAAAGGAGATATTGACAATACCACCGATATTCAGGAAAGTGCGATACTGCGGGAACAAATGTCGTTCGGCAAAAGGCACGAGCGGCGCGCCCTGTCCGCCGGCGGCAACATCGGCCATGCGGAAATCTGTAATCACCCTGCATTGTGTCTGCGCGGCCAGTTGCGCACCACAGCCAATCTGGGTGGTGAAGCCCGCTTCCGGTTGGTGAAAAACCGTATATCCGTGTGAGGCGACCGCATCAATATTTTTCAATCCGTGGCGATGTATAAAATCGCGGGTGAGCTGCCCGAAATAACGTCCGGTATCCGCATGCAGACGCGCGAGTTCGATAGCACTTGCTTCCGGCACCTGCCGCCATCTTTTTATGAACGCATCGGAAAAATCGACTGCTTCTGTCTGAAGGACGGAAAAAGACAGCACTTCCTGATTGTCCGACACTTCAAATGTTGCCAGACAAATATCCAGTCCGTCGAGCGAACTGCCGCTCATCAATCCGATTATCCTGTATGTTGCAGACACGCTGTTCCTTTTCCTGTAAAGGTACAATTATTCAAAAGGAAATAAAATGCCTGTCGTGGTTACGCGTATGACTTGTCGGCAAAGAATTTTTCTATCAGATGTCTGTCATCAATATCATCCGGATGGAAATCCTTTTTAAAGTATTCCAGCAAATGTCTGGACAGATTTTTTCCTATCTCTCCAAACACCACTGTCTTCAGCAACATATAAGCTTCCACCGGCATCTGAATGATATTTTTATCCTTGTCTTTTACCAGAAAATACACTTGTCCCGACAGAATATATCCCCACAGCATCAGCGTGGCAAATCCCATTCCTGACACGCGAATCAGATAACTGTCATCCACTTGCTTCAACACATCAAAACATACCGCTTTGTGCTCTATTTCCTCGGAGGCGTGCCAGTGCAGCAACTCCAGCATCTGCGGAGCGATGTTGTCATTGGTTGCAATCGGTTCGTGGAAAAGGGCATTCGCGAGAATCGCGGTATAATGTTCAAGTGCCGTGGTGATGGACAATGCCATCTTATCACCGAGTTGTGGCTGCACCTTATTGAGCGAATTGCGCACCATATTCTCTATGCTGTATTTCCCCGAAAAAGCCGTCACTTTGAGAAAGGAAGCAAACTTCTCAGGTTCCAGTCCTTGTTCCTGCATCACTTCCCAGAATCGCTGATGTTCGCGGGCATGAATACCCTCCTGTCCGCAAAAACTATTGATTTCCTTTTTCAGCGTTTCATCCTTGATATCTTTGGCAAAACGACGCACACTGCGCACAAAGAATTTTTCTCCCTCCGGAAAAACGATGTGCATACTATTGACGAAATGAGTGGCGATGGCACTATTGAGAATCCAGTGTTTCTGTACTTTATCAAAGTTGAATTGCACATTGCGCACTTTCAGTTTTTGAGCAGTTGCTACCATATACTTTATTTTGTTTTGCTAAATGTAATGGCATATTCCGCAACCGTCAATTAGCATAAGATAATTTGCAGCCGGACGGAGATAACTTATCTTTTGAATAGTCCTGTAAAAAACATTCTTTATCCAACATATTTCGTATTACTGCGGAATTCTTATCTTTAACTATGCACTACAAAAGAATGCCTATTGAGGCGGAAAGCCCTGAAGAAATGGGCTATTCCAGCATCCGTTATAATCTGGCGGAAAGTTCGGTGAGAGACATCCGGTTCGGCGACCTTTCCATTGACTTGAATAATCTCGTGCTTTGCTACGGAGAACACCGTGGTGACAGCGCCCTTCGCGAAGCGATTGTTCGGGAAGAAACCGGACTGGATAAAACACATGTGCTCGTTTGTCCGAGTGCAGCCACGGCGCTGTTTATTATTTCTACTGCTTTGCTCAATGCCGGAGACCACCTGATAGTATTGCGTCCAAATTATGCCACCAACATCGAAACTCCTAAAGCAATAGGTTGTTCCATTACCTATATCGATGTAGTTTTTGAGCAGCAGTTTCAGCCCGACTGGCAACAGATACTCGACGCCATTCAACCCAACACCAAACTAATTAGTCTTACCACACCACATAATCCGACAGGCATTATCCTGGAAGATGCAGAGGTCCAAAAAATCATACGTGCAGCGGAAGAAAAGGGCATCTTCGTTTTAACCGATGAGACCTACCGTTATCTGGACTTTCAGCAGCCGAGATGCCCTTATTATGCGGCATTTTCAGACCATGTGATATCTGTGGCGTCTCTGTCCAAGGCACATGGCGCACCCGGTATCCGCACTGGTTGGATTATCTGCAAAAATGAATTATTGATGGAGCAAATGCTGGCCGCCAAGGAACAAATTATCATTGCCAATTCTGTCGTAGATGAAGCGATTGCATTGCATCTGTTGAACGACACATCGCGGCTTACAGAGACACATGAACACATCCGCAACAACTTTGCCATCCTGCAATCCTGGATGGCTGCGCAGGAATATCTGGAATGGGTAGCACCATCCGCGGGTGTAGTTGGCTTTCCAAGAATCAAAGCGGCTTACAACGTTGATACCGATAAATTTTACCGGCTGCTGTATGAAGTATATGGCACTATGACGGGTGCAGGTCACTGGTTTGAACAAAGCGACCGTTACATGCGGATTGGGTTTGGCTATCCCACACAGGAAGAACTGAAACAGGGACTGGAAAATATCACTACTGCACTACGCCAGTCTTTGTCGTAGTATTAATGAACAGCCGTAGCAGGCAGACTGATTTCCTTGAAATCTATATCGGACGGTATCTGGAAACTTTCCGCAGGAATATTTACGTTTTCCTGAATACTTTTGAAATTGGTCAGTATTTTCTGTCCGCCGACTTCCATTTCCATTTTCAACGGAATCTGTTTCCACAACCACACTTTTCCGCTCATCTCTTCTACACTGTAGCTATAAACCTTACAGCTTTTGCCGTTGATGGTTTCTTCGCCTTCTTCCTTGTAATTATATTTCTGACGAAGTTCATCCGTCATTTTGGAGAAGTCCATATCTTTTCTGAGGTCCACCGCGGAAGGATCATACTGCATCTTGGTACCGGTTTTCATTTCCGACGACCACGCGTAAATATAGTTATCCAGCAGCAGGGTAGAAGATACGGTATTCATCCCTTTTCCTGCAAATGACATAGCCGTGGTGATTTCCGTTTTTTTCTTTTTTCCATAGTCATCAAAAATCAGCTTCATAACGGAAGTGCCCATTCCACCGGGCATCACGGTCTCTGTTTCCACAATCCCGGACTTCAACTCATATCTGCCATCAACGGGCGCTGCTGTCTCTGTGGTGGCAGCCTCTTCCGTGCTGTTTGCAGCCGTGCTGTCAGAAAGTTTATTCTTACAGGAAGTAAAAGCCATTATAACCAGAAAATACCACGCGTACTTTTTCATAGGATAAATTTTAAGCAATATAGTAAAATATCATGTAACAGGCTGTAAAAACTGCGACTCATCATGCATTGCGACCGGATAAATGCCTATTTTTGTGTACACAGAGAACACACTATGCAATGGCAGCCCTTATCATCAGACAGCAAAACAGCCTTCGAAGAGGCTGTAATGTTCAAGCCCTTCCGGCTCATCTGGGAAGGCCGGTCTATCTGTGTAACACGGCTGGAAGATGGCTTTTTCGGCATACATAATCTTTGTCCGCATGCGGGCGCACAACTGCATCATGGCCACTGCAACAAAAAAGGAGTGGTGAGCTGCCCACTGCACGGCTATAAATTCGACCTGAAAACCGGACGCAGTGCCGATGGAAACAACTATCAAATGGCCCGTTATCAATTTAAAATAGAAAACGATGTGCTGTACATTGGATTTCGTTAACCGTTTATTATTCCGCTATGCAATATCATTTTTCACATATCTGTCAGGTGCTGAACGGGCAGACACTGCAACAAAAAACAGACACTGTCATCTCGGCCATCTGCACAGATACGCGGCAGCAGATTATCCCTGACAAAGCCCTGTTTTTCTGCCTCACCGGCAGAAATGACGGACACCAATACATCATGCAGGCTTATCAGAAAGGCATCCGGAATTTTATCGTATCCAAAGATATTGACATCACTGCCTGGCCGGAAGCGAATATCTGCAAAGTAGCAGATACGCTGAACGCTCTGCAGGCATTTGCCGCGCACCACCGTGCGCAGTTTGCACTGCCGGTAATTGGGATTACCGGCAGCAACGGCAAAACCATTGTGAAAGAATGGCTGTATCAGCTGCTCTCTCCTGAAAAAAAAGTGGTGAAGAGTCCGAAGAGCTACAACTCACAGATAGGCGTTCCCTTGTCTGTAACACTTATAGAACCGGAGCATGAACTGGGCATTTTTGAAGCCGGCATTTCCACTACCGGAGAGATGGTCAACTTGCAAAAAATCATTGAGCCTGCGATTGGTATCTTCACCAATATCGGCAGTGCGCACGATGCAGGATTTCATTCAACCGAAGAGAAAATCCTGGAAAAAATGAAATTATTTTCCAATTGCAAAACGCTGATCTATTGCTCCGACTATGAAAACATCGGACGTATCGCAAAAGACAAAGCGGATAAAATGCATTTGCTGACATTCGGCACATCGGCAGATGCTGTCATCCGTTTACAAAAAAAAGGCATTACCGGACATTCTACTCATTATCTGATAGCAGCAGAAAAATTCGGATTATCCTCCACGGAGCTGACCATTCCATTTGGAGACCATGCCTCCGTAGAAAACTGTCTGCACTGTGTCGCCTGTCTGCTGCATCTTGGCTATTCACTTCCCGTTATACAGCAAAAAATATACAGCTTGCGCAATCTGCCGATGCGGCTGGAATTGAAATACGGCATCAACAATTGTATGATTATGGATGATTCCTACAGTGCCGATTTTTCTTCCTTTCAGGTCGCGCTGGATTTTTACAGTCAGCAGGAAAGCAAGAAGAAAAAAACGCTGATTATTTCCGACTTCGAAGAATCGGGACTTGAAGCAAAAGTTTACATACAAAAACTGAAAGCGATATTGCAGCAAACTCGTTTTGACAAGCTGATTGGCGTCGGCACATCATTTATGCAACACATCGAATCGCTGGCAAGTGTGGTGAAGGAATGGTATGTTTTTGAAACCACGGAAAAACTGCTGGCGCAATTTCAGATTCTGCATTTTGAAAATGAGTTTATCCTGCTGAAAGGCGGAAGACGCTTTGCGTTTGAAAAAATCAGCGCGCAGCTGATTGGACAAACACATGCCACCGTACTCGAAATCAACCTGAATGCATTGGTCAATAATCTGCAGGCGTACCGACAGCATTTATCAGCAGGCACCGGTGTGATTGCTATGGTGAAAGCATTTTCATATGGCAGCGGCAGCGTTGAAGTAGCCAGTTTGCTGGAAAAACAACGCGTCGATTATCTGGCAGTGGCCTATGCGGACGAAGGTGTCGTGCTTCGAAAAAATGGCATACACACACCGATTATCGTGATGAATCCGGATGTCATCGACTTTGACAGAATGCTGGAGAATCAGCTGGAACCGGAAATTTATTCGCTATATATTTTGCGGGAGCTGATACAGAAGTTAAAGGGGAAATCCATTTCCATTCACCTGAAACTCGAAACCGGCATGAACCGGCTTGGATTTGTGGAAGCAGACCTGCAGGATATGCTGAGTCTGTTGCAGGAACATCCGAACATCACCGTAAAAACTATTTTCTCGCACCTTGCCGCGAGTGAAGATGCGGGATTTGATTTGTTCACCCGACAGCAAATTGCCCACTTTGAAAATCTGTCGGGCAAGATTCAGCAAGCGCTGTCTTATCCTGTAAAACGGCATCTCGCCAACTCTTCCGGCATTATCCGATTTCCGGAAGCGCGGTATGACTATGTGCGTCTCGGCATCGGATTATATGGCGTGGACAGTTCCGGTACTATTCAGTCAAGCCTGCAAACTATTGGAAAGCTGAAGACGAGAATCGCGCAGATAAAATATGTAAAAGCGGGTGAATCGGTAGGTTATTCCAGAAAAGGAAAAACGGACAAGGACAGTAAGATTGCCATTCTGGCCATCGGGTATGCGGACGGCTACGACCGAAGATTTGGCAACGGCAACGGCGAGGTGTTTATTAACGGGCAACGGGCAAGTATTATCGGCAATATCTGCATGGATATGTGCATGGCCGATATCACACATATTGATGAAGTCAATGAAGGCGATGAGGCTGAAATTTACGGCAAGGAGATTTCCATCATCGAACAAGCGAAGAAAATAGGTACCATCTCTTACGAGCTGCTGACACATATTTCTTCCCGCGTAAAAAGACTATACTACCTTGATTAACCGGATAGTGGGCGACAAAAATATCACACGTCCTGATTTTCTTCGGCTGCCGATTCACCGGCTTCCGGTGTTTCAGAGGATGGCTCTTGTGCTGCTTCCGTATGTTCCGTATCGTGGATGTTTTCTGAAACAGGTGTTTCCTCCTCTTGCTTTTCGGCCATTTCCTGCTCACGCTTCAATCGCTGCTGTTCGCGCTGCTCCTGCTGTTTCTTCTCTTTCTGGATTTCGTCCTTCAGCTGTTTGATGGTTTGCTGAATGCCCGCGATCTTCTGTTCCTTCTCCTTGATGCGTTCATGCAGATGGCTGAAACGCGTCTGCAATTCTTCTTCGGACAGTTTGCCGCGGGTATAGTGCTGCATTTTTTCCACCTGGCTTTTGTAACTCTCCGCATCACGCTCGAGGGAATCTTTGAGGCCGCCGAGAATTTTGGTCAGCTGCGCAATACGGGAATTGGTTTTATTGATGGTTTCCGTCATTCTGTACTTCTTCAAATCATCGAAGATTGCATTGATTTCGTTGTACAGCTGGCGTTTTTGAGCCCATCGGATAGAGACGTCCTTGAGCGTGCCCTGCATTTTTTTCAGTTCATCAAAAATATATTTCCACTGATCGGGATAGATGAGTTTATTGCGCAATTCCTCCACACGCTGGTGCAGATTTTTTACGAGCACCACATTGGCCTGATCTTCCTGCTCATGATGCAATCGTTTTACCGCTTTTAATGCATCAAAAATGCGGTTGATTTTATCTTTAAGAGCCGTAGTTTGTTCCCAGGAAATCTCATTTTTCTTCTGATAGAGGGAGATTTTCTCCCATTGTGCTTTGGTTTTATCCCACAGTGTCTGGTCATATGCCGCGAGCGTATCCGCTTTCTCGTCCAGCAATTTTATTTCATCTTCCAGCAACTGATTGATGCGGGCGCTCATCAGTTTCTTGCTCCATTTGTGCTGTGATTGCAGGATAATTTCCGGACGCTCCACTTTCACCTCTTCAGGCAGAATCGTATCCGTATTGGCATCCACTTCCCAGCGGATGGCATTTTCTGGAAAACTGAAATCGCCGCCGTTTTTCCATTCCGCAAAAAGTGCATCCTGCAAATCTTTGGTAACTTCCTCTTTTGGAAAAGCATGGATATAAATCTTAGCGGTTTCTTCCACTAAATGAATTGTAATGAGTGCCTGCCTGTCGGTTCCAATCTCACCCCATAATACTAGTCTGGTGTTCATGTGCTTGATTTATAAGCGAAATAAATTCGGCATGTTGGTGTTTCGTTTAAATAAAAAGCAGTTTGCAAATCATGCAAACTGCCTTACAAAAGTAAAAATATAGTTTAATAATTCAAAGTTGCTTTTTTTGTTTTTATCGTCTCGATAATTTGCTTTTGCAATATAATCTGTTGTTGTTTTGCGGCCTGATCCGCATCATTTTTGATTATATCCTGCTCAGTGTCTGCGATGGATTTCTTGTATTTTTCAATCGTTTTTAACTTTTTACTTTTGTCTTTTTCCAATGATTTTAAAGATTTCTCTAAACTTTTCAGCGCTTTTTCTTCTGCTTTGAGCTGATCTGAAACCGTAGACAACGCAACAGTTTGCGCAAAGTCTCTTACTTGAGCTTCCATGGCCAGATGTTGGTTCGGATAGGCATAAGAAGAAACAAACGCACCGCCAAGATCAGTAAAGAAGGTAACTTTAGACCCTTTGTTAAATGGAACTACAATTACATAAATATCAACGGTATTATTGCTTACTGCATCAATCTGCGCGTTGTCGATGAAGACTTCCGAAGATTTTTTACTGCTTATCACTTTGCCTTTTACTTTTTTTCCGTAGCTTTTCAATGCATCCTTCACTTTGTCTACATCGCTGTTTGGCAAGGTAATTTCTATTCCATTTTGTTCCCCTTTGCTCATAAACTGTCTTACTTCATTTACTGTAAAAGGAGTTTGTGCATTTGCATTGAAAGAAATAAACAACATCAAGAAAGAAGAAAATAAAAATACATGTATATTTTTCATAAATAATTAAATATTGTTATAAAATAGTCAAATGGCATTAATTCAAAGACGCTCTTTTGGTTTTTACCGTCTCAATAATCTGCTGCTGCAGAGAGATTTGTTGTTGTTTGGCAGCCTGGTCAGCGTCGTTTTTAATAATATCCTGTTCCCGTTGCTGAATAAGCGCTTTTGCCTTCTCAATTTCTTTGATATAATCCTGTTTTTTCTCTACCAGATCTTTCAGGTCACCGTTGATGGTTTTCAGGATTTTTTCTTCACTTTTCAGCTGTGCTTCCACCACATCAATCGCTCTGTCTTTAGCGAATTTTCTGATTAAGGCTTCCATGCCGGCATACTGTGTGCTGTAGGCAGATGAAGAAATAAAGGCGCCGCCCAAATCGGTGAAGATAGTCAACTTAGTTCCATTGTCTACCTGCGTCACAATAACGTACATATCAACTGTATTAGCGCTGACGGTGGGTACCTGTGCATTGTCAATAAATACTTCCGGTGATTTTTTGCTGCTCACCACTTTTGCTTTCATTTTTTTAGCCCACTTTTCGAGTGCGTCTTTTGTGTCTTCAGGGGTGGAGCCCGCGAGGATGATTTCCATTCCGTTTTGTTCTCCTTTACTCATAAACTGACGCACTTCATTCACGGTGAAAGTGTTTTGCGCTTTTACTGCTATTGCAGAAAAAAAGATTGCCGCCAATAATAATGGAATTCTTACTGCATTTCTCATCTTGTTGTCTTTTTCGTATTTACTATTTGAATAATTAAGGTAGTACAAATCCAATGCCACTTTATTACAAAATTTATATCTACACTTAAATTTAATGCTGAATTTCCAATTTTTGTGATTTTCCTGTCATATTTCAGGGTTTATCCTGTAAAGATGTGCGGATAAATGCCTTCTGCCCGCACATCACCTCGATGTGTAATGTATTGGCCATCGTTTCTGATTTTGTGGAATATTCCACCTGCCATTCCTGCTGTGCCGTTTTCACCAGCCATTCATATTCCTGTCCGGAAAAAAGCGCGATGGAAAAGCGACCTGTAGCGTCCACATCCACTTCCCGTATTTTGCGTGAGGTAAGATTATACATGCGCAGACTTGCTCCCTTCACTGGCTGACCTGTCAGAGAATCTACGATACGCCCCTGAATCTGAATGATGACCGGCGACTGTACCGGCTGCACTGTCGCAGGTGCAGAAACGGGCACTATTTTCAGTGATACTGCCAGTGTATCTCCGACAGATGCCTGTAGCCAGGAAATAGATTGCACGGCATCCTTATATTGCTCTTTCTGTATTTCTATGCGGCCGTTTTTTTTGTCGGCTACCGCCATATATGCCTCGCCATCATCGTTGGTAATACCTTCTCCGAGTAGTCTTTCTTCCGCAAAAAGTTTCCATGCCGCAAAACCCAATGGCTGCGCCGTCGCACTGTCTGTCAGTTGCAAACGAAGGGTAACTTGCTGCGGAACATATCGATACACATCAAATCCACCTTTCCCACCACTTCGATCAGAAGTAAAATAACCCGTCTTCACGGCAGGGTCAAAGATGATGCTCATTTCATCCGCTTCAGAATTAATAGGTGCCGGCAGCCATTCTACCGACTGCCAGCTATTGCCCTTGCGGGTGGCCTTGTAGATATCAAAACCGCCCGCGCCACCGGGTTTGTCGGAAACAAAAAACAATTGCTCTGTCTGGCCGGACAGCAGAAAGGGACTGCTCTCCGATGCGGTGCTATTGATACGGTCACCGGCATTCTCGGGCTTCGACCACTGTCCGTTTTCCAATTTGCTTTTCCAGATATCCATTTTCCCATAACCTCCGGATTGATTGGAGGCGAAATACAATTCATTTGCTTTAGCATTCAGCGCAGGTGTCTGCTGTATGCTGCCGGCCACATAATGTGGGAACGGACGCACATTCAGCAACTGACCACCCAGATAATCCGCCAGAAATATCTTCTGCAAACCATCCGGTTGCACGGCGGCGAAGGCGACCGTATTACCGTCTTTTGAAAACGAAATGGATCGGATATTCCAGGCTCCGACGCTGTTTTTATACACAGATACCGGCGGTGCAAACTGCTGATACTGTCTTACCACCTGCCACACCTGTGGCGCTCCCGTGTTTTCCCTGCGTATAAAAACAGGATGATTCCTCAGTACTGATATATAAGATTCATCCGAGCCGGTATTGTAGGCATAGTTGTCAAATTCGTAGGTGGCCATTTGCATGGACGACTGCAGCATCTGCTCGCAATGCGTGTACAATGTGTTTATATAAACAATATCTGTTGTCGCAGCATGTCTGAGTGCCATATTGTAAAAACGGGCGCACTGACCGGTGATGCGGCATGCCTCCGCATAGGCGGTCAGCAGATTCTTCGATGTCGGGAGTATTGCTGAATCACGCTCAAACCATTGAATAGCTTTGGGGAAATCTTTACTGAGCACATACAACTCCGCAATACGGGATGCAGTGATACCATTCGGATATTCACTCAGATAATACTGCAAGACTTTATCTGTTTCTCCCTGCAGGAGCAGCTTATTTATATAAAGCGAATCCCATTTTCTGGCATGCAGTGAAAGCCCGGTGCACAGCAAAAGCAATATGAATAAACACTTTTTCATAGTCATGGTGGATTGTTTAATGCGCCTGCAGCCAGTCCTGTCCGTAGCCTGCTGATACTTCCAGCGGCACATGCAGTTTCATCGCATTTTGCATGCCTGATTTTACTATTTCTTCCACAATCTCTTTTTCAGGTATATACACATCAAACAATAGCTCATCGTGTACCTGCAATATCATTCTGGAACGCAGGTTCCGCTTTTTCATTTCCTGATGGATACGAATCATGGCGACCTTAATCATATCTGCCGCTGTGCCTTGTATCGGCGCGTTGATGGCATTCCGCTCCGCGAAGCTGCGGATGGTATGGTTACCCGCATTGATATCGCGGAGGTAGCGCCGTCTGTTCAGCAGGGTTTCCACGTATCCTTTTTCTCTGGCCGACTGTATGGTATTTTCCATATATCGTTTGATGCCGTTGTACTTCTGGAAATACTGATCAATCAGATGGCCGGCATCGGTGCGCGGTATGCCCAGTCGCTGCGCGAGACCGAACGCAGAAATGCCGTAGATGATACCGAAGTTCACCATTTTAGCCTGACGTCTCATTTCGGAGGTTACTTCGCTGAGCGGCACACCAAAGACGTTAGAAGCGGTAGCGGTATGAATATCAATATGCTGATTGAAAGCTGCAATCATATTTTCATCCTCACTGATAGACGCTACGATGCGCAGCTCTATCTGGGAATAATCTGCCGAAAGTAGTAAGTGTTCTTTGTCTTTGCAGATGAAAGCCTGTCTGATTTTTCTGCCGCGCTCCGTTCGCACCGGAATGTTCTGCAGATTCGGGTTGGTAGAACTGAGACGTCCGGTGGCAGCAACCGCCTGATTGAAGGTGGTGTGCAGTCGCTGTGTTTTCGGATTTATCAGGGATGGCAGCGCATCGACATAAGTACTTTTTAATTTGGTCCATTCGCGGTAATCCAGGATTTTTTCCGCAATCGGATGTTCGTGCACCAGCTTTTGCAGCGTTTCCTCATCGGTAGAATATTGCCCTGTCTTCGTCTTCTTACCGGGATATTTTATTTTCATTTTCTCGAACAAAACTTCTCCGAGTTGTTTGGGTGAATCCAGGTTAAAATGTGCGCCCGATATCGCCATAATTTCTTCCTGCAGCATCAGAATATCGCGGCGCATTTCATCGGAATATTGTTTGAGAAAATCGGTATCTATCCGAACGCCCTCAAACTCCATATCTGTCAGTACGGAAATAAGCGGTGCCTCCACATCGTAATATAATTTATGCAGGTGCGAATGGTCTATTTCCTTTCTGAATACTTCCTGTAACTGCCAGGTCACATCGGCATCTTCGGCGGCGTACTCTTTTATTTTCTCCAATGGCACATCGCGCATGGACAATTGTTTGGGACCTTTTTTCCCAATCAGTTCTTCAATAGAAACCGGTGCATATCCGAGATAATTTTCAGACAGCACATTCATATTGTGCTTGGTATCTGCATCCATCAGATAATGGGCAATCATAGTATCAAACAGCACGCCTTTTACTTCCACATCATACCATTTCAGTACGAGTTGGTCGTATTTGATATTTTGTCCGATTTTTACAATCTGCTCATCTTCCAGAATGGATTTAAAACGACTGACCAGTTGCTGCGCTGCTGTCCTTTCTGCCGGCACCGGAACATAATATGCTTCGTGTGCCTTTACGCTGAATGACATGCCGACGATTTCGCAGTTGTTGGCATCGAGCGATGTTGTTTCCGTATCGAAGGCAATACGCGAATGTGCGGATAACAACTTTATCAGTTCCGCTATCTTTTCCTCTGTATCTACCAGGTGATAGTGATGCGTTGTATTGTGTATATTTTTTCCGGCTTCCGCAGGCATCGGATCTTCCGCGGCGGTATCATCTCCGAACAAAGACGTTTGCGCGCTGTTGACCGGCGCTGTCTGTTTTTTGACTGCCACTTCATTGATGGAGTACTGGTCGCCGAGCAAGCGTTTGCCAAGCGTTCGGAATTCCAATTCCGCAAATATCTCTGTCAGCTTTTGCTTATTAAATTCTTTGACGGCATACGCGTCATCATCCCATTCAATCGGGGCATCCACGATAACGGTGGCCAGTTGTTTGGAGATAAACGCCATTTCTTTATGTTCGAGCAATTTATCCTTCATCGAGCCTTTCACCTGATCAATATTGGCGTAAATATTTTCGATGGAACCAAACTGCCGTATCAGCATTTTTGCGCCCTTCTCGCCAATACCTTTTACGCCGGGAATATTGTCCACGGCATCGCCCCACAAACCAAGAATATCGATGATCTGTTTGGGATGCTGAATTTCCCATTTTTTCTTCATGTCGTGCACGCCAAGCACTTCGGCCGGTTTGCCCATGAAGGGTGGTTTGTGAATGAAGATATTGTCCGCCACGATTTGTCCGAGGTCTTTATCCGGCGACACGATATAGCATTCAACGCCTTCTTTGGCGGCTTTTTCCGCGAGTGTGCCTATCAGGTCGTCGGCTTCATAGCCATCCATCTCCACTACCTGCATATTCATGGCGCGCACGATTTCTTTGATAATCGGCACGGACCAAACGATGTCGTCCGGTGTCTCCTGACGGTTGGCTTTATAAAACTCATGTTCTGCCTGACGGTCGGTTTGCGCGGCAGCATCAAATACAACAGCAATATGCGTCGGGTTGTATTTGGTTTTGATTTCCCACAATGTATTGATGAAGCCGGAAACAGCTGACACGTTTTGTCCCTTGGAATTCATCAGCGGATTTTTCTGCATAGCAAAATAAGCCCGGAAGATGAGCGCGAAGGAATCGAACAGATATAGTTTTTTCATAGTGTAGATTTTACGAACCACTTGTATTACCGGAGTTGGTCCACATTAAAATTATTGAGCCAGCAACGCTTCCCAATATTCCGCTGCTCTGCGGGTGTGCGGAATACAAATACTGCCACCCACCAGATTGGCGATGGCAAATACTTCGTATACCTGTTCTGTGCTGACACCCTGTTCATGGCATTTGCCCAGGTGATATTTGATGCAGTCATCACAACGCAGCACCATAGAGGCTACAAGCCCCAGCATTTCCTTGGTTTTTGCATCGATGGCGCCATCCGCATAGGCATGCATATCGAGATTGAAAAATCTGTTGAGCGTGAGATTTTTCTGCCCCAGAATAACTTCGTTCATTTTAGAACGATAGTCATTAAATTCCTGTATTAATTCTGACATAAAAAAAGACTATTATCTGTCAAAATTACGACAAATAATAGTCTTATAAATTGTTTTGAAAAAGTAAGTGGATTATTTTTTCTTTTTCGTTGTTTTGCGAACAGTAGACCATTCATCGAACAGTTCAATACCTTTGTTCATTGCGTCTAAACGCTCATAATTCAACGAATAGAAAATCTTCTTACCATCTCTTCTGGTACGAACCACGTCTACGCCTCTCAGGATCTTAAGATGCTGGGATGTGATAGATTGTTCGATTTTCAATGTGTTGTAAATTACATTTACATTCACTTCTTTTTTCTCGTGGATCAGTTTGATGATTTTTAATCTCAAGTGGTGAGCCACTGCTCTCAAAAGCTCTGCTGCTTTTTCGATTTTTTCGGTTTGAAATTCAAAATTTTCCATAAAATATTTACAATTTAGTTCACCACAAATATAAGCATTTAGTTTTAACAAATGCAAGTATTGTGTTGATTAAAATCAAAATATTTAACAAAAAATAAATCCAGAGACCTATTTTGTGGATAATTTATACAAAAAACTACCCCACGAGTTCTTCTGTGAGCCTGTTAATCTCTTCCAACCTGCTGTGGTCGAGTGAATAGTAGATGTATTTACCATCCCGTGTGGTGGTTACGATGCCCACTCTTCTGAGCATGGCGAGATGTTGTGAAGCTACCGATTGCTCCAATCTTAAACGCACATATAAATCCGTTACGGTAATCTTACCTTCCTGATGAATGATGCGGATCATTTCCTGACGGAGTTTGTGGTTCACCGCACGCAGTACGAGAACGGACTTGCGCAATATTTGAAAATCGATGTTCAGTTCTTTCGGCATACTTATTGGATTATTCACTGTCATACCTTTTATTTTTTCTGATGAATAGATTTTTTAGATTTCTACCCATTAGAATATTTTTTTGCAGAAAAGGTTGCATGAAAAGGCATTACAAATAAAATTTATTTATTAGCGGGCGTATAAAACGCCTTTGAGTAATGTGGTTCGTAATAGGCAATATCTTCTGTTTGCCCGTTCTTCCATCTGTTATATGCCAGTCGGCACATATCTGCAGCGGCAGGCTGAAAGTCCTGCATGATATCGGACCGGCTGCCCGCCATATATGCGGATGCCTTAAATGCGCCATTACCAAACAACAGTATTTTATCCTGCTTCAGCCAATCGGGAAAGGTTTCATCAACAATCAGACTGCTGAAGGACTGCCGTACTTCCGCGGTTGGTGAATATATACCGGTGAATACTTCCATGCGGCGCGCGTCTATCATGGGCATATACGCATCGAAGCCGGTTTTTCCGTATCTGTTTTGTATGCCTTCCACCATGGCTTCAAAGGATGGAACGGCTATGAGCGGAATGCTTAACGCAAAACAATATCCTTTAGCCGCCGCCACGCCGATGCGCAAACCGGTATAAGAACCGGGACCGGCACTGACGGCCACCGCCTGCAGGTCGGACAACCGGAGACCCGCCGTTTGCAACAGGACATGTACCTGTGTATGCAATACATCTGCGGCTTTGTTGGCCTGCGGAATCGTTTGCTCCGCCATGCAGACACCGTTATCAGAAATCGCAACAGAGGTGACGCCGTTGGCCACTTCAATGCATAAAATAAGAAAATGACTGTCGGACAAGTGGATTATTTTTTTGCAGATAAAATTGACGTATAGCGGGCATTATCCATTAATACTTCCAACGCCTTTTTGATATCAATATCTTCCTTCAGGCTATTGGCAATTCTGCCTTTTTCATAAGTATAACGACTTACAATTTCCTGTTCCAGCAATCGCTTGATTTCCGGTTTGAACTTCTGTAAATCCTTCGACTTATCGTGTTTTACCTGATCTTCCAGCGTGGTAATCAGCTGCTGTACTTCCGGAGAATAACTATCCGCCTCCATTGATTTTTTCAGTTCTTTCAGCTTGTATTCCGTGTTGGTGGTATATTCATATTCTTTGCCTTTCAGAAAATCAGCAAACTGCGTATACTCTTCATCCGTCATCGTAAATTTATCGCCGTCGCGCAGGGTAGCGTGTTCAAACTTATATTTATTCGCAAAATCAAACACATGGTTATTGTTGTACAATGCGAAAGTGATAGGCGCTGCCTTTTCCGGTTCTGTTTTAATATCCGGTTCTATGCCTGCACCGTCTTTAACAACACGTCCTGCTTTTGTCTTGAATTCCTTGCGCAGGGAATCCGGCAATGCGGAAGCCACGCCATCTTCTCCACGGTGAGAATAGTCGATGCGCTGAATGCAACGTCCGCTCGGAATGTAATATTTGGAAATCGTGACTTTCAGTTTTGATTTATACGCTACCGGTTTCGTCACCTGCACCAAACCTTTGCCATAGGTATTCTGACCGATAATTACACCGCGGTCCAGATCCTGCATGGAGCCGCTCACAATTTCGGAAGCGGAAGCGGATCCTTCATCCGTGAGCACGACCAGCGGAATCTCAGTATCTACGGGCTTTCCGGTGGTGGTATACTGGAAATTGGCATCCGCAATTTTGCCTTTAGTATTGACTATATTGACGCCCTTATCCACAAAAGTATTGCAGATACTGATGGCCTCATTGAGCAAGCCACCGCCATTTCCGCGCAAATCCAGTACCACACCTTTCAAGCCTGTGTTCTTTTTCAGTTCACGCAGGGCATCCTGTACTTCCTGCGAGGAATTTTCGGTAAAGCTGGTCAGTTTGATATATCCCACCTGCTCATTCAGCATGCCGGAATAGGGTACACTCTGAATTTTTATCTCTTCGCGGTTAAATACAAAGGTGAGTTCCTGATTGGAAATCGCCCGTTTAACGCGGACGGTTATTTTGGTGCCCGGCTCTCCTTTCAGCAGTAGGCTCACTTCATCCGAATTATATTTAGTAGCCATTTTTCCGTCTATTTCCAGAATCGCGTCTCCTACCTGCAGTCCCGCTTTCTGTGCCGGAAAACCTTCGTATAAGTCCGTGATGATGACGTAATCATTGAGCTTGCCGATACGCGCTCCGACGCCACCGTATTTACCGGTGGTCTGCAACTGATATTCATCCAGATCCGCTCCGGTGATATAATTGGTAAAAGGATCGAGTCCTGCCAGCATTTTGGTGATACCATCGGTCATCAGTTTATTCGGATCGATATCATCCACGTAGTAGGTATTCAGTTCGCGGTAAAGCTGCGTGAAAATTTCCATATTCTTGGCTATCTCAAAATAGCGGTCTTTGTCAGCCGCTTGTACAGACAACACTATACACAACAAGCCTATGGCAAATATTTTTTTCATGTTCGAATTTTAAAAAGTTGTTCAGAAATTAAAACTACTAAAAATAGCTTTGCGGAATGGTTAAAAAATATAAATAATTCAGGGCACAGGATCATAGCCGCTGCCGCCCCAGGGATGACAGGAAAGGATGCGCTTCACCGCGAGATAGCCGCCCTTGAACAGTCCATGTTTCTGAAGCGCTTCAATCGCATAGGTAGAACAGGAAGGCTGATAACGGCACTTACCCGCACCCAACATCGGGGAGAGCGTGTATTTGTAAATTCTGATCAGCAGAATAAACGGGAATATCAATATCTTTTTGAGGAACTCCATTCAGCTAACAAATATCGTGATAAAAAACATCAAAATGCGTTAAATAGTTGCAGTTACATCCAATTATCGCATGCAATTATTACTTTTATGTTCATTATATACCGGTTTTATATAAATCAGCATTTTTGAAAAAGAATATCTCAGCCATATTGATTTTGTTTCTTGTCGTGTTCACAGGTATGGGCAAAGGCACGCTGTATCAGTCTTTCTTCGATTATCGCAATGTCAATACCGCCACATTTATGACGATGGAGGGTTGGAACAATGAACAGAAGCATGTGCTGACCATCTTAAAACACAGTTTCGAATTAAAGGATATTGTCAGCACGCCGCGGGATACGGCTTTTCGGTGGAATGGCATGAAAGGACAGAAAAGTTTGTACAGCAAAGATTCGCTCATCCTGTTTTTTCTGCGACCGGATGATGCCGTGCAACGTCCGTGTATACTGCTGACACACGGCAATGCCGCAAAATACCGCAGCAGCTGGAGTGAGTATATGCATTTCCTGTGCATTGACCTGGTGATGCGTGGCTATGCGGTGGCCTACTATGAAAATCCGAGCAGTCAGGATGCAGGCATGATAAACATCAACATGCCGGAACAGCAGGTGCAATTATTGTCGCGCCCGCGAAATGCCTTTTACCGTGGGTTTCAGGCTGCCGTCGCGGCACAGCAATATGTGATTGCCCACCGCGAATCTTTGCAGGTCGATACTTCGCAGTTAATGGCCGGCGGATATAGTTTCGGCGCATTCTGTTCGCTGATGCTGGGCAGTGCGGACACCACACGCAACTTCCGCGACACCCTTTTTGATGCGCAGGGAAACTATACTGCCAATGCACGTTATGATATTCCGTATACAAAAAATATCAGGCGTGTATTCAGTATCGGTGGTGGATTGCCAAAAGACGATACCGTCTTTTACAACAGCAGCAGAATGGGACAGTTTATAGACAATGGCGATGCTCTTCAGCTACTGTTTCTGCACGGACGCACAGATAATTTTATCTCATTTGATCTGACAAAAGTGGGCGAATCCGCGGAGGACACGCTCTATTTTTTTGCGGAAGGTCCCCGTGCCATACAAAATCAACTCAGAGAGAAAAACATTCCGCTGGCCACACGCACTTTTGTCAACTGCCGCGGTGGTCATCAGTTTGTCACTTCCGTGTGCAGCTATGACAATCCGTATTGTATCGAGCAATTTCAATGGCCCTATTTGCTGAAACCACCTGATAGTCCGCTCTCCGACACGAATGCCTATTTCAAAGATGCATACAGAGATACGCTGCTACATTACGTCAGCTATATGTTGACGCAAACAGATGATATGGGATTTGTGATTGGTGATTTTCTGCGCGAAGCAGTGCTGCAAACACCCGGTCTTTTCGGCAATCAGTATTATTTTATAGAACCGGAAAATGCGTACAGCTACAACACCCCGCAAGGACATTACCGCGTTAAAGAATTAGACTGTGAGGGCAACAGCATTCCGGTGTCCATCCGGGAAGACAAGTCTTCTGCAGATGCCGCAGTAAAAATATTCCCCAATCCGGCGACAGATATCCTGTACCTCCAATCGGAAGATGCGATGGAAAAAATATCGCTGTACACGATTACCGGACAATGGCTGCAGGATTTTCATCCGGACGGAAATATCGCCAGCTTGCCGGTTGACGACCTTCCCGCCGGGACTTATCTTTGTGTGATTACGCGAAAAAACGGGATTACGGTGCGTCCGTGGCAGAAATTCCGGTGAGCAGTGCCGGCAATAATTTCTTTATCGCCATATCTATTTCTGAAAATGTTGCCATTCGCTTTTGATGGAAGCTAAATAAAAGAATGACCTTCTTTTCCTGTAGTTGTTCGTACAACTCCGGCTTTTGCAGCCTGACACTCTCGCGCATCAACCGCTTGATTCGGTTCCGGTCGGTGGCCAGCGGGAAAATGCGCTTGGAAACCACAAATGCAAATTGCGCCCGGAAGGCGCAATCTGCTGATAGTTCTTTATAATAAATTCTTATTGTAGTGTTTTGGACAAAAGATTTAGTGCTGAAAAGCTGTTCAATTAATTTTCTGCTCTTCAGTTTTTCATCTCTGGAAAACGTGTATTGTATAGGTGTATCCGTTTCAGATATTATTTTCCTTTTCTTTCGTCAGAAATAGACAATTTTTTTCTGCCTCTCGCTCTGCGCGCGTTCAATACCGCACGACCACCTTTCGTTTTCATACGCTCGCGGAAACCATGCTTGTTCTTTCTTTTTCTTACGGATGGTTGAAACGTTCTTTTCATCTTATTTCAATTAATAGCTTTTATCAATAAAAAAGAGCCGCAAAATATGCTCCGCAACTCGTCCCGGTCAATTCGGGATGCGAAGATAGGGTATTATTGGCTAATTTTAAAGGGAAAACCATTGAATTTGCATTTTTAGGGCAGAAAATCAATAATTTAACCTTTAAGCAAACTTGTAGCAGACCCATTCCGCTGTTAAACAATGACTTATGAACCTGTTTAACGGTTCATGGTCATCAGGAACTCTTCGTTGCTGCGGGTGCCTTTCATCTGTTGCAAGAGGAATTTCATGGATTCCTCCGCGTTCATATCCGCCAGGTGATTGCGCAACACCCACATTTTCTGCAATGCTTCCTTGTTCAGCAACAGGTCATCGCGGCGCGTGGAAGAAGATACCACGTCGATGGCCGGGAAGATACGTTTGTTGGACAATTTGCGCTCCAGCTGTAATTCCATGTTACCAGTTCCTTTGAACTCCTCGAAGATTACCTCGTCCATTTTGGAGCCGGTATCTGTCAGTGCAGTAGCAATAATGGTGAGGGAACCGCCGTTCTCAATATTTCTGGCAGCCCCAAAGAATTGTTTCGGTTTATGCAAGGCGTTGGCTTCCACACCACCTGACAATACCTTACCGGAAGACGGCGCTACTGTGTTGTAGGCACGTGCCAGTCGAGTGATGGAGTCAAGCAGGATGACTACATCGTGGCCGCATTCCACCAGTCGTTTTGCTTTCTGCAACACGATACTGGCCACTTTCACGTGGCGGTCTGCCGGCTCATCGAAGGTAGATGCTACCACCTCTGCATTTACACTGCGCTGCATATCGGTCACCTCTTCCGGACGTTCATCTATCAGCAAAATGATGAGATATACTTCCGGGTGGTTTTTAGCGATGGCATTGGCAATATCTTTCAGCAACATGGTTTTACCCGTTTTCGGCTGCGCCACAATCATACCGCGCTGTCCTTTTCCAATTGGAGTAAATAAATCCACGATTCGGGTAGAATAGTTATTCGGCTCCAGGAATAAATCGAGTTTTTCCTGCGGGAACAACGGCGTCAGATAATCAAAAGGCACGCGGTCTCTGATTTCCTGTGGTGTTTTTCCATTGATGGATTCCACTTTCAGCAGGGCGAAATACTTCTCCCCTTCTTTCGGTGGACGAATAGCGCCGACGATGGTATCGCCGGTTTTCAATCCCACCATTTTTATCTGCGACGGAGATACATACACATCATCCGGAGAAGACAAATAGTTGTAGTCGGAAGAACGGAGGAAACCGTAGCCTTCCGGTATGATTTCGAGTACACCTTCGCCGAAAATAGCTCCATCCAGGTCGATATTAAAATCTACTTTTTTCTCTGCCGGAACAAATTCTGACGGAGCGGATGCAGCTTGCATACCTTCTTCCGACGGAGCTTCCTGCTGTGGCCGTCTGTGTTCTCTTGGTGGTTGTTCTCTATGTTCTCTGTGTTCCCTTGGTTCGCGCTGTTCTCTGTGCTCTCTCGGTTGCTGTTCACGCTGCTCGCGGTGTTCGCGTGGCGGCTGTGGTCGCGGTGCTTCTGCCGCTGCCGGAGCCACATGTTCTGTATTTATTTTTTCTCTTACAAACTCCTGACGTCGGGCATTGTGATCGGAAAATGGATTCTCCTTTTTCACCGGAGCCACTTTCTCGGCAGGTTTTCTCGGAATGCGTACTCTTTCCTTCTTGGCCTTCGGAGCACCTTCGTCCTCGGCAGCGCTTTCCGCAACTGCTTCCGCGGCATTCACTGCTGCCACGGACTCCTGCACACGGGGTTGTTCCTGCTCTTCTTTTGGGTCTTGCATAGATTGTTGTTTATGAATAAGCTCTATCAGCTCACTTTTTTTTGCTTTCGAAATTTTAGACTTGGGAATGAGCAGTTTTTCTGCCATTTCTTTCAATTCGGGCAATAACATTTCATTTAAAACGGAAATATCGTACATACTTCAAACTTGTTAATTTGGGGAAAAGGGAAACATTAAATAAATGGATGGTGGTGTTTATTATTACTCAATAATACACCGATTGGTACTGATTGATAATGCAAAGAAACAAAAAAAATGCAATTCCCGCTCGATTTATGTTACTTTTTTTTGAAAAGTGATGATTTTGAGTACAGTTTCAGTAATCACTGTCTACTAAAACCTATCTTTGCATGAATTCAACTGATAGTATGCTGACGATTGACCAATTAAGAAAAGACCCTGCATTTGCGAAAGAACGCCTGGCGCATAAGCATATAAAAGACCTGCATCTCGTGGATGAAATCATCGCGCTGGATGACGAACGAAAAGCCATCAAAACCAAACTTGACGGGCTGCTGGCGCAGCGCAACGCGTCGTCCAAAGAAGTGGGCAACCTGATGAAACAGGGCAACAAAGAAGGTGCGGAGGAACTGAAACAGCAGATTGCTGCCGTGAAAGAAGAGGCCGACCTGCTCGAAGCGAAAGTGAATGAGGTGGAAAACAGCCTGTTTGAAAGACTGGTGACGTTGCCCAATTTCCCGAATGCCATCGTGCCGAAAGGCAGCAGAGCGGAAGACAACCTGATTACGTTTACCGTAACAGAAATGCCGCAACTGCCGGCCAACGCACAGCCACACTGGGAATTGGCGAAAAAATACAATATCATTGATTTTGAACTGGGCAATAAGCTGACCGGCGCCGGATTTCCGGTATATAAAGGCAAGGGCGCCGTATTGCAGCGGGCATTGATTGCCTTCTTCCTGGACAAAGCCGCTGAGGCGGGCTATCAGGAAGTGCAGGTGCCGCATATGGTGAACAAGGATTCCGCTTTTGCCACCGGACAATTGCCGGACAAGGAAGGGCAGATGTACCACGTGACGCTGGATGACTTTTACCTGATTCCGACAGCGGAAGTACCTATTACCAACATGTACCGCGATGAAATCATCGATGAGCGCCAACTGCCTGTAAAGAATGTGGGCTACACGCCGTGTTTCCGCCGCGAAGCGGGCAGCTACGGCAAGGACGTGCGTGGCCTGAACCGCCTGCACCAATTTGACAAAGTGGAAATCGTGCGCATCGAAAAACCGGAAAATTCCTATCAGGCGCTGGAGGAAATGCTGAAACATGTGGAAGGTCTCTTGCAGGCGCTGGAGTTGCCGTATCGCATCCTGCGTTTGTGCGGCGGCGATATGACTTTCTCTTCCGCGCTGACTTACGACTTTGAAGTATATTCCGCGGCACAGGAAAGATGGTTGGAAGTGAGTTCGGTGTCCAACTTTGAAACCTTTCAGGCGAATCGTCTCAAGTTGCGCATCAAAGACAGTGAGAACCGGAAAGTGCTGGCACACACGCTGAACGGAAGCGCGTTGGCACTGGCCAGAATTGTGGCCTGCCTGCTGGAAAACCACCAGACCGAAGACGGCATCCGCATACCGAAAGCGCTCGTACCGTATACGCGTTTTGAGAAGATTAACTAAGAGATACTGCTGACGACCTGCGATTTGCGCAATCGGGTTGCCATGCATTTTGAACTTATTTTGACGTATTTTTGTTGTTACAACAGGCGGTATTCAGTTACTGCCGTATTACTGATTACTTACATTTATTGACGATATTATGATATTCATATCCGACAAAGCAAAAGAACGCGTCCTGAAAATTTGGGAAGAAGATAAGCTGACCGACCAACATTTTGTACGCGTGTCCGTCACCAGCGGTGGTTGCAGCGGATTGACCTACAATATGCAGTTTGACAACCAGTCGCAGCCAACGGATGAAGTGTTTGAAGACAAAGGCATCAAGTTGGTGGTGGATCCGAAAAGCATTCTTTATTTGCTCGGCACAGAACTTGATTTTTCGGAAGGACTGACAGGAAAAGGATTCTATTTCAACAACCCGAACGCGTCCCGCACCTGCAGCTGCGGCGAAAGTTTCAGTCTGTAATTACTGCTCATTTTTCAGTTTGCTGGCCACCACCTTGCCGATGGAATTTCTCGGCATTTCATCCACGAAGATAATCTGATGCGGAATCTTGTATTTGGATAAATGCTGGCGGCAATACGCCCTGATGTCCTCTTCCGGAACCGGATAAAACGTATTGACATACGCCACGATGGATTGCGTCCTCGCTTCATTGTCGGCGGCTTTCACAATCGCGTCTTTAATGCCTTTCATACTCAACAACACTTTCTCGATTTCTATCGGATATACTTTGTAGCCCGACACATTGATGAAAGTTGACTTTCGTCCCAGGATATACAGGTTGCGATATTCATCTTCACGCACGATATCCTGCGTGCACATCCAGCCATTCCGGAACAGGCTACCGCTGTCTGTATTCAGATAGCCGTCTGTCATGAAATCGCTGCGCACCAGCAGTTCACCTTCGCTGCCCGCGGGTACTTCCCTGTCATCGGCATCTACAATTTTGTATTCGATAGATCGGATTACCTTACCAATAGATCGGAAATTATGCTCGCCTTCTTCAAAGAGATTGATACATATCGGCCCGATTTCTGAAATGCCGTATGCCTGATTCAGGCGCACGCCAAAACGCTGCTCAAAACTGGAAGCCAGGTATTCACTCATCGGCGCGCTGCCACAAATGGCCAGCCTGAGCGTGCGAAGCGCGTCTGGTTTGGCGGCACTTTCCAGAAAGCGATTGTACTGGAACGGCACTCCCGTCATGATGGTCAGCTGATGCTTTTCGATATATTCCGCCATGTACTCGGGCTGTAGCAGTTCCGGATGCAGATAAAAGACAGTGGCGCCGAGCAGCAAAAAAGGCAAGGTCATAATATAGCCGTGGCCGTGCGTGAAGGAAACCGGACACAACACTTTATCCGCCGCGGTAAAAGGCACATGGGCTGCAAGATTCATGGCCATGGCCCACTGTTTGTCTTCCGGAAATCCAAAAGCCTTGGGCTGTCCGGTGCTGCCGGTGGAGAAGAAATGGACGAATGCAGCTTTTTCATTTACATACGCTGAACCGGTGGCCGTTATTGCAAAAGAAGTACGAACCGGCTGTATAAGATGGCCTGCATGCGCTTGCCCGCCAAAGACGGTATTTTCTAAAATCAGAAAACTGACCGGCACAGCTCGCAAGACCGATTCCATTTCCGCTTTGGTCGTCTTGGGATCCATTAAAACGATGTCTGTGTTCAGGTCGGTGAGTGCCACATACAACACCAACAGATCGATACTGTTGATACCGGACAATACCACCCGATGTGCACCGTTCCGCAGCCCGGCAAGTTTCAGCTGCTGACGGGTTGCATCCGCCAGTTCCATCAGCTGCGCATACGTACAGGTAAATTCATTTTCCTGCAGACAGATTTTATCCGGCTGCAGAAGGGCATGTTTTCTCAACTGTTGTATGACAGGCTTCATGTCAGTATCTGTTTTTAAATTTCAGAAACCAGGATTCAAAATACCGGAGCGAAAGATAGGCGAAACCACAGACAAAGGACAAATACAGCAGGAATAAAGGGATTTCCAGTAACATCCGTTTGTGGTCATCGTGCAATGGCGTGACGGCGCTGGCCAACGCAAAAAACAGGAATAACAGCGGCAAATGGAACAGATAAATGGCATAGGAATGTCGGCCGATAAACACCAGCGGGCGGGATTCCAGCAGCCACGACATGCGATGCCCTCTAATCACACACAACAGCATCAGCGCGCACCAGGCATTCACCATGGTGATGATATACACGAACAGGTAATTATGCGTCATCCAGTTTTCCGCAATCTTTTTACCAAAGGTAAGTTCGTAATAGGAAATGCCCTGCACGTATTTCGTGTACAAAATATTGCCGGCATAAATGAGCACAATGCCCGCTGTTGCCCATCGGAAAATCTTCACCGGATTTTCTATTTTTTCGAACTTATACACTGCCAGCAAGGCGCCGAATGCCAGTGAATCCATCTGCAGAAACGGCATACGCACCAGGTTCTGCGCAATCCAGAACGGATCATCCGGATTCAGGTGACGAAAGACGAAATAACATATCACCCGCAAGACCGGCGCCGCCACTACAGCAAACAGCAATGCCTTGCGCAACTGCGCTTTATTCAGAAAAAAGACGATGAACGGAAACACCAGATAAAACTGTTCTTCCAGCGACAGCGTCCATAAATGCGTGGACAACAATCCCGAACTGTAATCTACGTCGCGCAGGAAATTCGTCATTGTCATAAAATTGTAGGTGTAGGTAAACAGCCACGCGGCATGTCGGTGTACTTCCTCCACCCCTTCCTTCAGCGGATTATTATCGGGCAGCATCCAGTAGACAGCCAGCCAGAAAAAGAGATACACAAAATACAAAGGAAACAGGCGCAGACTGCGTTTCAGGTAGAAGCGGAGCGCATAGCGTTTGAACGGAAATTTATCGCGCTCTTCCTGCAATACCATGGTAATCAGATAGCCTGACATGACAAAAAACAACTGCATGAATTCCCATCCGTGTGAAATGCGGATAATCTGTCCGGGCCAGTGATAGGCAATGATAAACAGCGCGCCGATGCCTCTGAGTCCGTCGAAAGGTTTAATGTATTTCAGACTCATACCGCTGCTTCTTTCACCTGCATCTGCACAAGACTGCGATGGCCTTCATAAGCCTCTCTGCCGTGCAATACGGTTCTGTTGTCGAATAAAATCAGATCGCCGGGCGACCATTCATGATAGTAAGTGAATCCGGGACTTTCGAGTATCTGTTCCAGCGTTTGAAAATAGGCTTCGGACAGTGCATCTCCGATACGGGCAATGCGAACGATGAAGCTGGCTCTTTCTCCTTTGTGATAGGGCAATCCACCGTTCATATAGGTTTTTCCGCGGTGGATGAGTGTGCCCGGAAACGGATACCACTGCGCCTCATTTTTGAGGTAATAAGTCACATCCTGCGGCAATACTTCAATGCCGTTTTCCGTTAAGGCGTTTTTTATTTCCTGCGGAAATGCGTGCCATGCCGCACCGTTGTCGCTGATGTAAGTGCGACCATTTCGGACGCCCTCAAATTGCAAACAGAGGATGGCCACATATTTTACTTCTTCATTCATCAGCAGGCCATCGCGGTGCAGCGGCAAGCGTCCGTTGCCACGCACTACCTCCGATTTCACCTTAGAGCCATCCAGGGTGAGCATGGTATCCTGATCGCGTTGTTTGTTGCGCACCAATGGCCCGAACTGCTCCAGATAAGCTTGTAATTCCGCCGGTGACCAGCCAAGCCGGGGCACTACCATAAACTGATATTGCGCCAGTAGCTGTTCGGCTTCAGTGACCGTCAGCGCACGGAATTCCGTGGCATTCAAACGGATGCCGATACCTGATGGTATGAGTGTTGCTGCAGTATGCATACTACAATATACTAAAATTTGTAATGATGCAAAACCTTGCTGAAAAAGTCAGATTAAAATGCTGCTCTGAACTGACTCAGGAAGCGGGTATCATTTTCCGACAACAGGCGGATATCTTTGATCTGATACTTCAGCATCGTGATACGTTCCACGCCCATTCCGAAGGCGAATCCCGAATATTTTTTAGGATCGATATTGCAGTTTTCGAGTACTTTCGGATCCACCATACCGCAGCCGAGAATTTCCACCCAGCCGCTGTGCTTGCAGACATTACAACCGCCGCCACCACAGATAAAACAGGTGACATCCACTTCGGCGGAAGGCTCCGTAAATGGGAAATAAGACGGACGCAGTTTGATGCGCGTATCTTTCCCGAATAATTCTTTGACAAAGAAATCAAGGGTTTGCAGCAAATCGGCGAAAGAAACCTGTTCGTCGATATACAAACCTTCTACCTGATGAAAGAAACAGTGCGAACGGGCGGAGATGGTTTCATTTCTGAACACGCGGCCCGGCGACAGGATGCGGATAGGCGGCTGCTGATTTTCCATCACGCGCACCTGAATGGAGGAAGTGTGTGTACGCAGCACCACGTCCGGATTTACCTGTACAAAGAACGTATCCTGCATGTCGCGCGCGGGGTGATCTTCGGGCATATTCAATGCGGTAAAATTGTGCCAGTCGTCTTCAATTTCGCGGTCTTCCTCCACCACAAATCCGAGTCTTTTAAAAATCTCTATAATCTGATTTTTCACCAGCTGGATGGGATGTCTGGCGCCGAGCGTCACCACATCTCCGGGCAATGTAAGGTCGATATCCTGACCTGCAGTGGCAGTCGCAGATGATTCGAGGGCTTCTTTGATGATGGCATATTTTTCTTCCGCGGCCTGTTTCACGCTGTTCACCAGCTGTCCGAATTCTTTTTTGCGTTCGTTCGGCACATTCTTCATTTCCGCAAAAATATCCTTGAGTTTATTTTTACTGCCCAGGTACCGGATGCGGAATGCTTCCAATTCTTCCGGGTTATTGATAACCGCCTCCTGCACTTCCTGTAACAGGGCTTCCGTTTGCTGAAAAATATCCATACTACAAAAATAAAAAAAAGAGGCACATGCTTGTACCTCTTTTTGTATAATCAGGATTATGAATCAATTAAAATTGCAGTTCATCCAGTGTGACCGTGTAATTAATCTGTGGCTCGAGCGGCGCTTGTGTGTTGCCATATACCTGTAATTTGATAGCTACAGGACTAGCATTCCAGTCGATGTCGATGAAGCCGAAGTTGACATACTGCCAGCCGTTTCCAACTCTGATAGCATCGTTGGTAGATGGCACTTTATCTTCGTGGTGGGTGATACCGCTGGAAGTCAGTTCGTAAATCGGATACATACCGTCATACTGTACTTTGGTCAACTCTGCATAGTGAACGTCACCACTGATGAAAATAACGCCGTTTGCCTGTGTAGATTTCAGCAAGTCCACCATTCTTTTTTGCTCCAATGGCAGCAATGCCCAGTTTTCGCCACCATTATAGAGGGAGTTGAACTGGAAGCTGGACACAATGATTCTCACTTTCGCCGGTTTTTTCAATTCACCTTCCAGCCATTCCCACTGGTCGTCGCCCAACATGGTAGCATTCGGGTTCATGATAGTATCGTATCCTTCGAGCGCAGCACCTGCACCGGAAGCTTTGTATGGCGAGTGATTCCAGCGCAAATCGAGCAGGATAACCTGTACTCTGTGTGCATCATCACCATAGAAGTAAGAATCGTAAATAGCACCGGATGGTCTGTTTGCGCGAGGTGCAGTTGTTGGAATGCCCCAGAATTTCAGGAACAGTTCCTTGGCAATATCTTTTACCGGATTGGTTACGGTAGCATCATTCTCTCCGGTATCGTGGTCATCCCAGATAGGCAGGATAGGAACAGCTGCTTTCAGGTTTTTGAAAGAACCGGAAGTTCCCAGTTGTTTGTAAGCCCCTTCCATATACTCGCGGGTACCTGGCAGCAGGGCAAAGAAATCGCCATAGATATTATCTCCGGCTGCAATGTGCAATTGCGGATTTTTCTCCAGCACACGGTCGAAGATTTTTTTATCTGCGATGTACTGAGCACAGCAGGAACCGAAGGAGATACGGGACAGGTTTGTATCCGCGTTGTCATTGTCGTTTTTCTTACATCCGAAAAAGAGTGCGGATGCAACAAACAAAAGGATTAATTTTTTCATTGTATTGATTGCTTAATAGTTGGAATGCTAGCTTATTGCGGCATATATTTTATACATAGTGCCGTGCTCTAAAATTATGAATTTTATGTGAATAGTTTATACCAAAAGCATCTTTTTTCACAGATTTTTTACACTATTTCTTACTACAATCCCTTATTGTATTTCTGTTTTTTCGGGAATACCTCTATTTTTGATTGTGTTTGAGAAATTTTCAAGAGAATTGTTCGATGCGTTCACGCAGCCCTTGCCGGGCAAGCCGGCGCAGGCACCCTTAAAACCCTATTTAAAAATCAACAAACACCTCGATGCACCGGTTTTGCCCAACTCAAAAATTGGAGCAGTGATGTCGCTGATTTATCCTGTTAATGATATACCACACCTGCTCGTGATTGAACGCACGTCTTACGATGGTGTACACAGCGGTCAGCTGGCGTTTCCCGGAGGGAAGATGGAACAGTCCGACAAAACTTTTCTGGACACTGCACTGAGAGAAACACAGGAAGAAGTGGGCATACATCCGCAGGATATTCAGATTATAGGACCATTGACCGAAGTATATGTACTGGCCAGCAATTTTATGGTGCATCCCTATGTCGGAATTCTACAGCAGGCACCGCTCCTGCTGCCGGACAGCAAAGAGGTGGCCAATACGCTGGAAATTCCACTAAGTACTTTTTTTGTGCCGGATATTCTGAAAGTCAAACCTATGAAAAGTGCCATGGGCATGACCTTAATGGCTCCTTACTACGATATAGAAGGCAGAACGTTATGGGGCGCAACCGCGATGATGATCAGTGAACTCTGCACCGTCATACGGCAGCGGAATGTTATTGTATAAAAATAATCGTAAAGGGATTTTAATGCAGATCCATCTCCAGTTTCATCGGAGTGGCTTTTTTGTCTTTTTTCACCGGCTCCGCTTTCTTCATTCTGATGGAGAAAAGAATAAAACTCAGTAGAAATGCGAGTGAAAACTCGATAATCATCAGGTAAAGATTACCCAGACTCTGCAGCAGATATACCATCGCGATAAATCCGATATTCACTGCTATCAGCACATAGGTGGCCTGCACGTGTGACAAACCCAGATCAATTAAACGATGGTGAATATGATTTCTGTCAGCCAGAAACGGAGATTTTTTTTGTGACAATCTGAGTGTAAACACTCTGAGTGTATCGAAAACCGGAATAATCAGAATGGCTATAGCCATCGCCGGAGAAGCCACGATATGTATGCCATCGCTGCTGCCGCTGCGCAATACAATCTCATTTTTTTCTATGAACTGTATCGCCAGTACCGCTGCCAGCAATCCGATGGACAAACTGCCGGAATCACCCATAAATATCCGGGCAGGCGTATAATTGTATTTTAAAAAAGCCAGTACCGCACCTGCCATGGCAGCAGCCAACACCGCGTAATCAAAAAAACCATAATAGAAAAACCATGCACCGAATGCGGCGGACATCAGCAATGTGACGCTGCCGGCCAACATATTGATACCGTCGATGATATTGAACGCGTTGATGATAAAAATAATCGTGACAACAGACAGTATCGCGCTCGGGATATAACCTATCAGTGAAATGCCAAACAACCCATACATACTACTAATACGGATATCTCCGAGGAAAACAATGATACAGGCGGCAAACAATTGTCCGATGAATTTCTTGTTGGCAACCAGTTCAACGATATCATCCTTCACGCCCATCATAAAGATGAAGCAAAGTGCGGCCAGGATATAACGCATCCCATTTGCAGGATAAAACTTGGCGAAAAGGCAAAGGCTGATTACAAAGCCACCGAAAATACCGACACCACCCAGATTGGGAATTACATTGTAGTGAGACTTGCGCGTTCCCGGTGTGTCAAATAAATGCTTAATGTTAGATACCTTGATAATAGATGGTATAAACATGTACGTGAGCACAAAGGAGGTCGTCAAAGCTGCTAATAATAAAAAATAATCGCTGCGCATACTTAAGTTAAACCAAAGTTAACAAGTATTCTGTAAAATCTGTTAAATTATGCAAAAAGATTTCTAATCAAATTCCGGTATATTTTGTGAATATGCTGTGCGGAGAACACCGATTCCGCCCTTTCCCGCGCTTTTTCTCCCATTTTTTTTCTGTCTGCCACCGGCATCTGCACAAATTGCAATAGCCCGTTTTTGAGTGCCTCCGCATTTGCCACCTCCACAATAATTCCCGTTTCACCGTCCGCCACCGCATCCTTGCAGCCCGGCGCATTGGTCGTGATAGCGGGCTTTCCCATCGCCATCGCCTCAAGAATCACGCGCGGCATTCCTTCGCGGTAGGAAGGCAGCACCACGGCATCTGCCGCGCAGATAAATGGCCTCGTATCTTTCGTATGCGGATGGTAAATAATATCGCCGCTGTCTATCCAGGCCTGCAATTCCTCCGGACGAATTGCGGACGGATTATCCGTGTCGATATCGCCGAGCAGATGAAAAGTGGCATCCGGAAATTGCTGCCGGACCTGACGGGCAGCGCCGGCATATTCGTAAATGCCTTTGTCTTTCAGCAGGCGACCAATCATCAGAAACCGCAACGAATCGGACTGTTTTTCCGGGGTGCAAAAGCCGGGATGAAAATGGTCTGTATCTATACCCGATCCAGGCACCAGCGTAACTTTTGCGGCACTGACCAGTTGATTATCCTGAAAAATCCGGATATCATCTTCATTCTGAAACAAGACATTATCGGCCAGAGAAAAAGCGAGTTTATAGAGCTTTCTCGCCACTTTACTCGCAATGGTATCGTTGAGAAAAGTAAATCCCAATCCTGTTACGGTGCAGATGGTTTTGGTGCCGGTGAGCTGTGCCGCCAGCGTACCGTAGATATTGGGTTTGATGGTGTATTGCAAGACCAGATCCAGCTGATTCGCCCGGTAGATACTGCGCAACTCATTCGCCAGCCGCATATCGTGCAGCGGATTGGTGCCTTTGCGCGCGAGGTGTTTCACCGCGATAAATGCGATGCCGTTTTCTTTAATCAGACTGACATATCCGTCTTCCGGTGCGATGGCCACCACGTGATGACCGTCGGCCTGCAAAGCCATTATCAGTCCGAGCCGGAAATTGTAAATATTGAAAGCCGTATTGGCAACTATTCCTATATGCAGTGGTCGCGTCATCCTTGTGTCAGGGTTTATTCCATGTATTTTCGCCAGAAATTCTGGAAAACGAGCAAGGCCCATATCTGCGCATGCACATCGCCCGGATTCGCCGAAAACATTTGTTGTTTGAGTTGCTGAATAACCGACACATCGAAAATGCCCTGCGCCTGTATATAATCATCGTTCAGGTAATCGTTCAGGATTTTATCTTTCAGATCGGTTCTGAACCACTGCAACAGCGGCACTTCAAAGCCTTTCTTCGGGCGGTTGTACAACTCGGCGGGCAGCACATCGCGGAAGGCATCCTGCACAATTTTCTTCTTCAGGCGACTGTCAATCTTACTCGAAACGGGTATGGAAAAAGCAAATTCCACCACTCTGTAATCGAGGAAAGGCACCCGCACTTCGAGCGAGTTGCGCATACTCATCCTGTCCACTTTCACCAGCATATCATACGGCAACACCATGCCCACATCCGCCAGCAGGCAATCGTTGAGCGTGCCGTCGTACTGCACCGGAGAAGAGAATTGTTGTCTGGCTTCAATGATGCCCATCATCGCTACATCTGTCTTGCCCTGCAACAAGGCGTCCACCTTTTCGAGGTCGTTGAAACAACACCAGCGCCACCAGCGTTCCGCGGGACTCAATTCCATTCCGATAGAAAAACGTTCGAGTTGGCGAATGATATTTCCCACCTTGCCATTTCTGGATTTAGGCATCGCTTCCCAGACCGGTTGCAGGCTGTGAATGATTTTGGTTTTCCATCCGCCGTTGCGCATCTGCCATTCTCCATAGTGTTTGTTGTAGCCGGCAAAGAGCTCGTCGCCGCCGTCGCCGCTAAGAGCCACGGTAACGTGTTTGCGCGTAAACTTGGAAAGAATATTCACCAGCAACGCGGAAGAGTCCGCAAACGGTTCGTCGGTATATTCGAGCAACTCGTGCAGGCTGCCAAACAGGTCGTCGTTATTCAGTTTGAACACCGTATGATTGGTCTTAAAATGTTTGGCAACCAGATTAGCATAGGGTGTTTCATCAAAATAATCGTTGCCTTCAAATCCGATGGAAAACGTATTGAGATGAGGTGTATGTCGGGCGGCCATTGCCGTCACCACGGAAGAGTCGATGCCGCCGCTGAGGAAGGCGCCCAACGGCACATCTGCAATCAGCCGCAGCCGCACGGAATCTTCCATTAATGCTGTCAGCTTTTCCTTCTGCTCCGCGTAGGACAGCTGATTTTGTTCTGCCTGCAGCGCGTTGTACGGAATGGTATACCATCGCGCTGTCGTTACCTGCTGCTGATGGATGGTGATACAAGTGCCGGGTTCCAGCTTGTGTATGTTTTTGAAAACGGAGTTTTTGCCCGGAATATAATTCAACTGAAAATACAGGCACACGGAACTCCAGTTGATCTCCTTTCTGACCGGAAAATGCAGGATGGTTTTCAGTTCTGAGCCAAAGAAAAAATAATCTTCATCCCGGCTGTAATACAAAGGCTTGATGCCGAAACGGTCGCACGCGATAAAAAGCTCATCTGTTTGTTTGTCGTGGATGGCAAAGGCAAAAAATCCATTCAGTTTGTGCAGAAATGAAGTGCCGAAATGAATGTATGCATACAGCAATACTTCTGTATCTGAATTTGTCCTGAATACCACACCTTTCGCTTCCAGCTCTTTGCGGACAGACTGAAAATTGAAGATTTCGCCATTGAACACGATGGCATATCTTCCGGTACTGTCGTAAATAGGCTGGTGTGCCTGTTCGGAAGTATCGATGATGGACAATCGCGCGTGCACCAGCGATGCCTTGCCGATGGTGACGAAATGCTGGTTATCCGGCCCTCGTTTATGCAGAGACTGCGCCGCATTTTGCAGCCACTCCTGTTCTACTGTTTTATTCTTAAATGAATATGCTCCTGCAATTCCGCACATGTGTCAAATATAATGATTAGTGAACAGCGAACAGTAGATAGCGATGATTTTTTGCTAACTATTTCTGGAATCCTCGCCCCAGTTCAGCTTTTCGCGCAGGGTTTTCAGGTAGGAACTCTCCGGCATGCGCACCAGTCGGAATGTGAAATCCGCCTTTCTGACGGCCAGCTGATAATTATTGTCGATGCTTCTGGAACGGGAATCGATGGAACACAAAAAGGTGTTGGATCGGCACTCAATTTCAAAAGACAATACCGTGTTATCCGCGATAATAATCGGGCGTGCATTGAGATTATGCGGCGCTACCGGCGTGAGCACGAAAGTGCCGGATGTCGGAAACACAATAGGTCCGCCGCAACTCAGGGAATAGGCCGTGGAGCCCGTCGGTGTGGCGATGATGAGCCCGTCCGCCCAGAATGAATTGAGGAATTCTCCGTTGAGGTACACATGCACCACAATCATAGAGGAAGAATCGGTCTTATGAATGGTAAATTCATTCAGTCCGAAATTCACCTCTCCGAAAACCGGCTTATTGGTTTCCACATAAATCAGGGTACGTTCTTCTATCGTGTATGTTTGATGGCGGATAGACTCGATGAGCGCCGATATTTCTTCTTTATGAATATCCGCCAGAAAGCCGAGTCGCCCCATATTGATACCGGCCACCGGCACCTGACTATCGCGCACCAGATCCAGCGTATCCAGCAAAGTGCCGTCTCCGCCGAGCGTAATCAGCAAATCTACCGAGGATTTTACTTCCTTGTAATTCTTAAAAGTGGCGTATTTCTGTTTGGGCAGATATTTCTTTACAGACTTGTAGTAGGTTTCAAAAAAGGAGAATGACATGTTGTGTTCATTCAACTGCGCCACCAGTTCCTGTAAATACGGGATATGCTCTTCTTTTAAAACTCTGCTGTAAATTCCTACGGTCATGGGTGGTACGCGGCGGCGCTTTATAGTGGTTGTTCGAAATGTAAATATACACCTTTCTGCAAATATCTGTTGACACTGTATTCAATGCGGAGCAGCTTGCTGTTGAAGGTCACGAGGTTTAATCCGACGCCATAGCCAAACTGCCATTTGTTCTTGTACTGGTTGTTGGCGGTAAAGTAATTATCCCACACATAGCCGGCATCAAAATATGCCGTGAGATACAGATTAAAAGGAAGATAAGCCAGCGATGTATTCAGGATGGCCGCGTTCTTGATTTGCAGTTTTTTGATTTTCTTCAGCTGAAAGTCGAATACGCGGAATCTGTATTCATTTTTAAACAAGAGAAAATGCTGCCCGTCCATTACGTTGATTTCGTAGCCGCGGATGGCATTCTCCTCATATCCGAACGACTTTATGGGCTGCAGGTTATACGGTTGCCGCATTGGCCAGGAGGTTTGCCAGCGCACCATGCCTGCAGCGGAGAATTTCGGATGTTTCTTCCACAGGAAATACTTGCTGAACTGAAATCCCAATGTGGTCATTTTGGTTTTCATAAAACCAAGACCATAATTGGTGAAGTTCATCGACAGATACCATCCGCTGGTCGGATAGGTGCGGATATTGCGGTAGTCGGCTTCAAATTTGTATTTGATATGCAGGGCATGCTGATTCAGCGCATCGCCCAAAAAATAAGCGGGATTGGCCCTTCTCACGGAGTCGCTGATGACGGTATAACTATAGCCTGCCGTGAAAAAATGCGTCTGATAAAATTTCTTCCTCAGCGACACCTGCGGCACAAACTCAATGCGCTGCATCTGCCACGAAGTGCCGAGATCCATAAACGCGAGTACATCATTCCGCGTATCAAAGGCTATTCTTTTACTGCGCAGCATCCCGAAATAAAGGGAAAGTCCCACCCTTTCCTTCTTCCTGTTGAACTGCGGAATCGTGTATCCGACATCGAACCGCTGGGCAAAGCCAAAACTGAATGCGAAATTAAAACGGTCATTGCGCCCGGTGAAATTGTCCCAGTTCACCTGCGCGCCATACTGCAATCGCTTGAAGTCATGGCGATACTGTCGCCACCATTCCGCCACGTTACGGTCGGCAAACCGTATAATCGGAGCGGGCATGATCGCCCACCGTTCGCGCACTTTTATCACCAGATCCAATGCATCATCTTCCCAGTTACGGATATTGATACTGACATCATTGTATAGCTTGAGATTGAAAATATTGAGTCTGTTCTGCAGCAACACTGCGTCCATATCCGCGGCGGGAAAGGAATCATTTTCGTGTACCGTCATTTCGCGCAGAATGACAAAAGGCTTGGTTTTCTTATTGCCTTCAATATAAATTTTCCTGACTTTGAGAAAGTAAGTCGTGTCCTGTGCAGATGACAGAAACGTCGTTAAACAAAATACAGAAAAGAGTAGGTACTTCAATCGCAAAAATTCAGCATAAAGGTACAAGAATAAATCTGCTATCGGCCATTTCATTTTTGTGGAAATGTGCAGAACTCAATCACTTAGCCATCAGTGATACAGAAAAAGCGCGATTATCTGACCGAACATACCCACCAGAAATCCGCTGTAGACTTCATTCAGCGTGTGTGCACCGAGGTACATGCGGGCGGAAGCCACCGCGCCTGTCAGCACGACTACCAGCAACAACAAGTAACTGACATCTGTCTGCGAAAACAGCAGCAGCAACATCACGGAGGTGAGCACGCCGCTGATACCGACCATGTGAAGACTGATTTTATGAAATACATTGATGAAAAAAGCGAGCAACAACGATGCCACAGCACCCATCATAAAGACGCCCATCATGAACGGGAAATTGGTTTTTTTCACCGCCATATATGCCCAGATATAAAACACGATTGTAGCAATCATCGGGATGATGCGCTGCTTGGTATCCGGCATTTCCAGACTTTCAATAAAGCCGAGTTTCTTCATCAGCAGGATGGTGATGGCAGGAAACATAAAGGAATTGATGAACACCATCGCTATCAGCATCTGTATCGGCATGCCGGCAAATGAATACGGATTGGTATACAGCAACAGCAACAGCATCCACGTTGGCAGCAACAGCGGATGCAATATATAGGATAATATTCTGGCCAGTATTCTAATCACTTTTTCTTTATTCAACAAACACCGGGTTGTCCGGGTTCTGGTTTATAATTCTTTTCTCAGGCGCGCCACCGGAATATTCAGCTGTTCACGGTACTTGGCTACTGTTCTGCGGGCAATATTGTATCCTTTTTCCTTCAGTTGCTCGGTGAGGAACTCATCGCTGAGTGGTTTGGATTTATCTTCCACGGCAATCAGATCTTCCAGAATTTTCTTCACTTCACGGGTCGATACTTCTTCTCCGCTTTCCGTCTGCAAGCCTTCTGAAAAGAAGTGTTTCAACGAGAATACACCAAATTCTGTCTGGCAATATTTGCTGTTCGCCACCCTGGATACCGTAGAAATATCGAGTCCGGTTATTTCCGCGATATCCTTCAGGATCATCGGACGCAATTTCATTTCGTCGCCGCTCAGGAAATATTCTTTCTGAAAAGTAACAATAGCTTCCATCGTCACAAACAACGTATGCTGTCTTTGCTTGATGGCATCGATGAACCATTTAGCGGCATCTATTTTCTGTTTGATGAACACGACTGCTTCCTTCTGCTTTTTATCCTTCATATTGCCCTTTCCATAGGAAGTGAGCATCTCCTTGAAGGAATCGCTGATGCGCAGATCCGGCGCGTTTTTCCCGTTCAGCAATACTTCAAGTTCTCCGTTGTTGTTCTCCACCGTAAAATCGGGGATGATAGTCTGATGATTGACGGAAGATGTAGAAGCCGATGAGCCGCCCGGCTTTGGATTCAGGTGCAGGATGATATCGATAGCGGCTTTCAGCGTAGCCTCGTCAATATCCAGCGACTTCATCAGTTTGTCGTAATGTTTTTTGGTAAAGGCATCAAACTGCTCATTGATGATGCGCAATGCCATTTTCACCTGAGCATTCTGCTCTCTTCGCTCGAGTTGTATTTGCAGGCATTCCTGCAGATTGCGGGCACCCACGCCCGGCGGGTCGAAGCGATGTATCATTCGCAGCACTTCTTCAATCTCTGCTTCGGTGGTGCTCAGATTTTTCTGAAAAGCCAGGTCATCCACGATGGCGTCGAGCTCTCTTCTCAGGTAGCCGTCGTCATCAATGCTGCCAATCAGCTGGTCGGCAATCAGCCATTCCTTTTCATCCAGATCGAGCAAATGCAATTGCTCATCTAGGAAGTCATGGAAGGATTTGCCAACGGCTAATGGCGTATGTTTTTTATCTTCTTTGCCTTTGTAATCATCGCCGGCATCGTTGTTGTAATCGTAATCGTCTTTGGTATATTCCTGCACATCCAGGCTATCCGCGAAATCATCGTCATCACGGCTATCTTCATAGGTATCATCCTCGTCATCGCGGATTTGTTCCGGTTCAGAAAGGTCCTCCCTTTCATCATAATCAGAGATACTTTCTTCGAGTGCCGGATTGATTTCCAGTTCTTCCTTGATACGCTGTTCCAGATTAGCCGTAGGCACCTGCAACAACTTCATCAGTTGTATCTGTTGCGGTGACAATTTCTGCAATAATTTCTGGGATAGGCGTTGATTCAGCATGCGTGTAACAGTAATTTATGAATAAGCCGGAATTTAAAACTCCGCATTTTTGGGTGTTCTAGGGAAAGGAATCACATCACGGATATTACCCATTCCGGTAACGAACAGCACCAGTCGCTCGAAGCCGAGACCGAAGCCCGCATGCGGGCAGGAGCCGAACTGACGGGTTTCGAGATACCACCAGATACTTTCTTCGGGAATACCGACTTCCAGTGCTCTGTTTTTCAGTTTTTCATAATCATCTTCCCGCTGGGAACCACCAATGATTTCACCGATACCCGGGAAGAGCACATCCATCGCGCGCACGGTTTTTCCGTCTTCGCTCTGCTTCATGTAGAATGCTTTGATATGTGCAGGATAGTCGGTCAGAATCACCGGCTTTTTGAAGTGCTTCTCTACGAGGTAGCGCTCATGCTCCGATTGCAGATCGGTGCCCCAATCCACCGGGTACTGAAATTTCTTTTTGGCATTTTTCAGAATATCCACTGCGGCGGTATAGGTCAGTCGCTCAAAATTATTCTCCACCACAAACTTCAGTTTATCCAGCAATCCGAGTTCGCTGCGCTCCTGTGTCGGCTTCTGCTTCTCTTCTTCCGCAAAGCGCGCATCGAGGAATTGCAGATCGTCAGCACAATTATCCAGCGCATATTTCACCAGATACTGCAGGAAATCTTCCGCCAGATCCATATTATCCTGCAAATCGTTGAAAGCCACTTCCGGCTCTATCATCCAGAACTCTGCCAAATGGCGGGAAGTATTGGAATTTTCGGCACGGAAAGTCGGACCGAACGTATAAATCTTGGATAATGCCATAGCGCCCAGTTCTCCTTCCAGCTGTCCGGATACAGTGAGGTTGGTTTCTTTCCCAAAGAAATCCTGTGCATAATCCACCTTACCATCTTCTGTTTTCGGAGGATGTACAGGATCAAGTGTTGTCACTCTGAACATTTCGCCGGCACCTTCAGCATCCGAGCCGGTGATAATCGGCGTATGCAGATAGAAGAAACCGTGGTCGTTGAAATATTTGTGAATGGCAAAAGCCAGCGCGTGGCGGATACGGAAAATCGCGCCGAACGTATTGGTACGTGGACGCAAATGCGCTTTCTCCCGCAAAAATTCAAAGGAATGTTTTTTAGGCTGAATCGGATACTTTTCCGGATCCGCTTCTCCCAGCACTACGATTTTGCTCACCTGCACTTCCACTTTCTGGTTGCCCATGGAAGCAATCAGCTTGCCATACACTTCGAGACAAGCACCTGTGTGAATGCGGGCAAGTATATCTTCGCTCACGGCATCTGCCTCCACAACGGCCTGAATATTATGAATGGTCGTCCCGTCGTTTATATTGATGAAAGTAACGTTTTTACTCTGACGTTTGGTGCGCACCCATCCTCGCACCACCACTTCGCTGTCCAGTCTGGCCTCTTCTAGAATCTGTTTGATATACACTTTACTCATAAGGTATGTATTGAAGTTCAAAAATACGTGTTTTTATCAGTGTATGGCATATCCGCTTCAAAGATTATGGTGATTTAATGCACGCTTCATCTTTTTTAACCACTATTATCTGCGACTGCCGGTGGCGAAAAACCGTTTTAGAATTACAGGAAAAGAGTATATTTACCACAAAATTTATAGGACATGAGTTATATTCCAGTGTTAGACTTAGCGGATTATTTATCCGATGACGCGGCCAGAAGAGAGCGTTTCATTCAGGGATTCGGCAAGGCATATTCCGAAATCGGATTTGCGGCCATTGATAATCATGGCATTCCGCAGACATTGATTGATAAATACTACCATCAGGTGGAGCAGTTTTTCGCACTGCCACTGGACACCAAACTCAGCTATGAAAAAATAGAATATGCCGGACAGCGCGGTTATACTTCCTTCGGAAGAGAAAAAGCAAAACAAAGCGAAGTCGCCGACCTGAAGGAATTCTGGCAGGTAGGTCAGTATATCGAAGATGGCGAAGTGATGCCGGCGGCCGACTATCCCGACAATCTGGAGGTGGCGGAGTTGCCTGAATTCAATGAAACAGGCCGTCAGCTCTACAAAAGTTTTGAAAACTCCGGCCGCCATTTGCTGCGCGCCATCGCGGAATACCTGCATCTGGACGTAAACTATTTCGACGCGAAAATACATAATGGGAACAGCATCCTGCGCGCCATCCACTATCCACCGATTACGCAGGAACCGAAATCCGCTATCCGTGCGGAAGCACACGAAGACATCAACCTGATTACCTTGCTGGTAGGCGCTTCTGCCGACGGACTGCAGGTGCAGGATGTGGACGGCAACTGGCACGACGCCAAGGCCGAACCTCATCAGATCATGGTGAATGTGGGCGATATGCTGCAGCGCCTGTGTAACAACAAACTGAAATCCACCACTCACCGCGTGGTGAATCCGCCGAGAGAAAAATGGCATACACACCGCTATTCCATTCCTTTCTTCCTGCATCCGCGCAGCGAAGTGAAACTGGATTGCCTGGAAAACTGTGTGGATGAGGCGCATCCGCTGGCGTATGCACCCATTACCGCAGGTGAGTATCTGGACGAACGTTTAAGAGAAATTGGCCTTAAGAAATAATTTCCGAAGCCAATCAGCTAACTGTACAATATGCCCTCAGCCTTTTCCATAAAACTCGGAGACTTCTTATACAAGCATGCATTTCCGGTATACAATATCATTTATCCTTTTTTCAAACGAAGACAGGACAAGCAGGAAATTGCGCTGATGCAGCAATATATCCGGAAAGGAGATATCGTGCTGGATATTGGCGCGAACATTGGCTTTTATACCCGCATTTTATCGGAACTGGTGGGTGACACGGGAAAGGTATATGCTTTTGAGCCGGATAAACAAAACTTCGCGTATCTGCAGCAGAATGCAGGTCACCTGAGGAATGTGGTATTCCACAATAAGGCGGTAAGCAATAAAACCGGCAAGATTACGCTGTATCACTCCGACTTGCTGAATGTAGACCACAAAACCTATCCGACGGAACACTACACTTCCACGAGTGAAATTGAATGCGTGGCAATGGATGACATCATCCCCGACCACAAAGTGGATTTCATCAAAATCGACATTCAGGGCTACGAGTATGCCGCCTTTCAGGGAATGGAGCAGCTATTCCGCAAGAATAAAAAATTGAAAATCATCACGGAGTTTTATCCGTT